>Ga0070671_100001920_pt1 | contig 15924 bp, 18 predicted proteins | sample KBSS73metaG_FD_65341 | JGI IMG/M metagenome (GOLD analysis project Ga0070671, IMG submission 65341) | Switchgrass rhizosphere microbial communities from Kellogg Biological Station, Michigan, USA - KBS S7-3 metaG | ecosystem: Host-associated > Plants > Roots > Rhizosphere > Soil ...
ATATGGAAAAAGGATTTGCCTATATCAATCAAATCCTTTTTTCCAGTGGTGTCGATTTGTTTGCTGGGATCAATGGCTTTTTGCGCCTGTAATAAACAGGGAACCCCTAACAAGTAAAGTAAAAACAAACTCCTATACATTTTTTCATAAAGGCACAATTTGCATCGACAAATTCTTGTAGTGTGCAATCACTATAACGTATCAGAGCGCAAAATCACATCAGGACTGAAAGAAAAAGAATACGGCCGCTGAAAACTGGTTGTTTTTTGATGCCGTATTATGATCGCCGGGTACGTAGGATAACCTGGAACCCGGGATAAGCCTCTGTAAGTTGGTTTCTGAGCCGTCTTCTTTATCCTCGCTGCCACGTATGATCAATACCGGTTTGTTTATCTTTAATAGTTCCGGTCCGCTCGTTGATGGCTGATGCTTTTGCTGTAACGCCAGGGCGGCTATATCTAAATTTTGCGAATGAATATATTTCACCATCTCATCAAACTCGTGGTAATTTTTATTGCCCATCAGCGTACGGTAAGCGTGCAGCCTTCTTGGCCAGTTTGGGTCGGTAAAGCCATCGCCCATGCCACCCATTACTGTTTTGTTTACACGGTTATCCAAAATAAGCAATCGTGAAGCGATAATTGACCCTCTGGAATAACCGACAATATTATATTTAGTAATATTTAAACTGGTCATCAATCCTATAACGTCCTTTGCTTCTGCATCATCGGAATAAGCTGCATCTGTATGCGGTTTATCGGATTGGCCGTTACCCCTGAGGTCAATTAATATTACTTTATAACCTCCTTTTAGCAAATTGGTATAAAGAATACTTTTTTTCCACCCTTCGCCTGATCCGCAAAAGCCGTGAATAAGGATAACAGGGTACCCGTTTCCTTTTACTTCATAGTAAATTTTAGTGCCATCAAAAGAGGTATAAAATTGCCCCGCATTTTCTGTTTGGGCGAATGCGAGCCGGCTGAAAAAAAAGATCAGAAGGATGAGACACAAAGGAGTTTTCTTCATACTGTGATAATTGAACGCCAATCTAAAAATTAAACTTTACATTTTTAAATAAAAGTTCTTCGTATTGAAAGGGATTTATTATATTTGGGTATACGCCGTTTTCTCCACTAAATCTGAATGTTATGAAAAAAGTTTTAGATATCCTTGCCCGTAAGGGTACCGATGTTGTCACCATAGATGCCTCAACTTCCGTCTTAGATGCGCTAAGATTGATGGATGACCGTAACATTGGGTCGGTGGTAGTTACCGACGAAAACGGCGAATACCAGGGCCTTCTTACCGAGCGCGATTATGCCCGAAAAGTTATCCTGAAAGGAAAATCATCCGATGAAACATCCGTGCGCGAAATCATGACAACTAATCTGCCGCATCTTATACCCGATAATTCGATTGAAACCTGTATGCACATCATGAGCGAGAATAATATCCGCTATCTGCCGGTTTTCAAAGGCGATCAGTTATGCGGTATAGTTTCTATTAACGACCTTGTAACCGAGACTATCCTTTCGCACGAAGAAACCATAGAACAGTTGAGGAGCTATATCCAGTCCTGAGTTCATGAGATTATATGCGGAGTATGCCCGGGGCTTGCACTTGTGCCACTAACAGGCACCTTCACTTGCTTTAACCGTATATTCAAGTCGGTCGGAAAACTTAGTTTAACCGCCCCGCGAACTTTTTGTAATTGATCAGGCAGGTCTTTGTCACTGTAACTTCTTCCGCTGAATAACAATTTTTCATTATCCTTATTCGCAAGTAGGTCAAATCCATTGCCATTCCATAAGTAATCCTGGTTGTCTTCAGCTGTGTATATAATATTGTAATCTGCCATGTTCTATGTCAACACTTATATGCGATTTTTAGTTTTTTTCGACGTAATTTAGCGGTGTAACCAATTATTCTCTAAATGAGTTTCTTGAAAGCAATTTGGGACCAATTCCTTGGTTTCTGGGGTTTTGGTAATCTGATCGATATACTAAAGGCAGGCAAGTACGATGAATTGCTGACCTGGCACGGTATCACTTCTGTTTTGGGCCCGCTTATTCCTTTTCTGCTGGTTGTCGAGATCATCCGGGGGGCATTTTACAAACGGTTTAAGGTGATCGAATACAAACTGTCTTTTTTTACTTATGTATTCAATGCATTGATAGGCAGAGTGATCTCCTTTGCTATGGTTGCCTACTGTATTGGCTTGTTTGAGAAACATGCTATTTTCAAAACCAGCTTTACATGGTACTGGTTCATCTACGGGTATATCATTTGGGAGTTTGCGCATTTTATTTATCACTTCCTGGCGCATAAGGTAAGAATATTGTGGTGTCTGCATTCAACCCATCATGCGCCTACGTCCATGAATTTATCTGTCACCTATGCCCATTTCTTTTTAGAAGGCCCGTATGCCGATGTGATACGCACCACCATCTGTATTTTATTGGGAGTAAATCCGGCAATGCTTTTTGTGATCATGTTTATCGATGGTACCTGGGGAGCGTTTATCCACATTGGCGAAAATCTGGTACAGGATGCAAGGTTCGGATTTTTAGGAAGGGTAATTCTAACGCCGTCCTTTCACCGGGTGCATCATGCGCGTAACCCGCTTTATATGGACACCAATTTTTGTAACCTGCTAAATATTTGGGATAGAGTTTTTCATACCTATCAGCCTGAGAACCGCAAAATACCCATCGAATATGGCATTACCAGACCTATGAAACCACATAATTTCCTGGACGCTTACTTTGGCGAGATTGTGCTATTGGCAAAAGATGTGGCCAAAGCACCGGGGATAAAAAATAAATTTTTGTACATCGTCATGCCCCCGGGTTGGAGCCATACCGGCGATCATAAAATGTCGAGCATGGTGCGGAAAAAATATTTTGAGGAGAATGCATTGGATAGAGAAAAAACGGATGGAACAAACCCGAACGTCACTGCAAGTAACGAAGCAATTTCTACATAGGACATTCAATGGAGCATGATTTTAAACCGGATGTTCTCTAACAGATTCATCCTTCCTCATCTGTACAGTTCGGAGATTGCTGTCCCGAAATAAATTCGGGACAGACTGTTCCTTACGGTAATGACGGTTGATTGAACTTATTGCGGCGTAAGAATCAAAAATTGGTTCTAGCTTCCTGGCTTAGAATTATTCAAAACCCATCAAACACAAACTGCTCTTTAACAGGTGCTTTGCGCGGCAACATTTCCGGGCGATTGGCTGCCTGGTACACAAATGATGCTACAATCACCGCTGCCTGTTTCAGATCATCAATCTGCAGGTAATCGTAAGTATCCATATTGGTATGATGTGTTTTGGTTTCGTAATCCAGCGGGTCCTGTATAAACTGGAACCCGGGAATATCTACCCAATCGAATGATAAATGGTCAGTCGAACCGGTGTTACTCATGGTTACGGTTTTGGCGCCCATGTCGCTAAACGGTACCAGCCATTGCTCAAATATGGGTTTTACCGCCTCATTTTTTTGCGCAAAAATTCCCCTTATTTTTCCTGAGCCATTATCCAAATTGAAATAGGCAGACACCTTAGATTGTTCAGGTTTAAACACACCGGTTTCGCCGTTGCCGAAATGATTTTTTACATAACCATACGAGCCTAAAAGACCCTGTTCTTCCCCACTCCATAAAGCTATGCGGATGGTACGTTTAGGTTTCAGGTGCAGCGAATCCAGCAGGCGCACGGCTTCCATCATCACAATACAACCTGCACCGTTATCGGTAGCACCTGTACCGGCAGGCCAGGAATCCATGTGGCCACCAAGCATTACTAGTTGTGCCTTTAATTTAGGATCGCTCCCCGGTATCTCAGCTACAACATTATAACTTTTGGTATCATCAGCGTAAAATTTCCCTTTTATATTTAACGACAGCTCAACCTTATGCCCCGATTCGATCAGGCGTTTGAGTTTCAGCCCGTCAACGCCCGAAATATCAGCTTCCGGAAGCTCTTCCTTAAGGCCGGTTTTATATCCGCCGTTAGATTGCACGGCAACTGTGCCGTCGCGGCCATTAGATAATATGATGGCCAAAGCCCCGGCGGTTTTCAATTTTTGTTTCGCATCGTCCTGTATTTTTAGTTGATTGATATAATAATCGATCATCTTACGTGCTACCATATAAGTATCGGGCATTTTCATCAACTCACTATCGGTTAGCCTGGTTGAAAAAGGCTTGAAATCAGCGTCTATTTTGGTGCGGGCGCCCGCCAGCAAAATAATTTTGCCTTTATATTCAGCAGCATGTTTGGCTATAAAATTAGTATCGGTCATTGAGGCCGAATTTAAAATAGCCACTTGCGCACGTATTTTCCCATTGGTGTTAGCTGTCCACGGTACTGCATAACCAATGATAGATTGATGATAAGGCACCTCCATATCCGCGCTGAACTCTTCCTGCTCCCAGCCACGGCCATAATCGCCCCAGGGTTCAAGTTTGGCGTTGGCCAATCCCCACTTTTTCATAGTTTCCACAGCCCAGTTGCCTGCCCGGAAAAAGCCCGGTGAATTGGTGAGCCTGGAGCCGGAAACATCCGTCAGGTAATGCGCGATCATCGGGATATGTGAATCGCTTTTTTCCGCAGTTCTGATCATACGGATGGCGGCTGTATCAACGTTTTCCTGCTGAGCGTAAGCAAAGCCGAAGCAAAAAATCAGCGAAAGAAATGCAACTGAAAAAGATAGAATTTTCATAGTGATAATTTTAAAGGACAAAATAGGTAAAACAGAAGCCAGGGGGCGCTTCAAATCAATCCCGGAATAATTCTAAAATTAGGATATATTTTTTAAAGTCAATGAGCTATAGCTAAAATACAGGAATTATTTGATCACCGCATTTAAGATCAAAACACCAATCAATCCTACAACAGAAACAATGGATTCCATTACCGACCACGATTTGATCGTATCTTTTATAGAAAGGTTGAAATATTCTTTGAACATCCAGAAACCACCATCGTTTACGTGAGAAAATGCCAAACTGCCTGCGCCTATGGAGAGCACCATCAGGTTGGGGTTGATGCTATGATCATTTAATACCATAGTAGATACAATACCTGCGGCGGTTAAACCTGCTACTGTGGCCGAACCCAAACTGATACGGATAATAGCGGCCAGCAGCCACCCTAAAACCAGGGGTTGAAGATGCAGGTTTTGCAGCATGCCGGTAATCGCATTGCTGGCCCCGCTGGCCACCAATACTTCTTTAAATACGCCTGATCCTCCTATAATAAGTAATATGCCGGCAATATCTTTTACCGCATCGCCATATAGTTCGGCCAGTTTTTTCATACTTACGCCTTGTTTGATACCCAATGAATAAGTAGCGAATATGATGGATATCAGCATCACGATCGGGGCGTCGCCGAGAAAGGCAATAAGTTTGTGTACCGGCCCTGTGCTGTGGTCGGTATTAAGATAAAAGGCACTCCCCATTAGCAGAATAACCGGCAGCAGGGCAGTAAAAAAACTGTTGAATGCCCCGGGTAATTTATCGGCAGGCAATTCCGCTGCTCTGAAAGTTTCTAATGGAGTTGAGGGTATTTTTTTTAAAGCACGCGCAAATACCGGTCCGGCTAAAATAATAGCGGGAACAGCCAAGATCAATCCATAATTCAGCGTGGTACCCATATTGGCATGAAACATACCCACAAGGGCCGTAGGCGAGGGGTGGGGCGGCAAAAATCCATGTGTAACCGACAACGCCGCCAGCATCGGTAACCCGATATAAACCGCAGGCAACTTGTATTTATAAACTACCGAAAATATAAGCGGCACCATCAACACAAAGCCGGTATTATAAAACAAAGGTATACCCACTATAAAACCTACCAGCACCAGCGCCCACTGAATATATTTAACACCAAAAAGTTTCACTAATGCTTCGGCAATTTTTTGCGCTGCACCGCTGGTTGCAACCAGTTTCCCGGTCATGGCGCCAAGGCAAATAATGATGGTAATGGCGCCTAAGGTATCGCCAAGTCCTTTTTGTACCGATGCGGTTATTTTATTCATCGGGATACCCAATAATAATCCTGCGGTAATGGAAACGATCAGGAACGAGAGGAAGGGGTTTACTTTTGCCCAACTTACTAATAAAACGAGCAGAAGAATGCAAAAGAGGATTATGAGTAATGTCATTGGTTTTTGTAGCTTTAGGTCGGTTAGCCTGATTGCTAATGTAATGACAATATTTGATTTGAATTAAACCAGGACACGTTTGTAAAATAAAAAAGCACAAATCAACGCAATATGAAAAAAGTAACAGGTCTGGGCGGCATATTCTTTAAATGCGATGACCCGAAAAAAATGAAAGACTGGTATGCCAGCAATCTCGGGATAATTGACGAGGGTTATGGTGCCAACTTTGAATGGCGTTATGACGATGACCCTGAAAAAAAAGGCTCTACAGTATGGAGCCCTTTCCCTGCAAATACCAAATACTTCGCCCCGTCAGACAAAGATTTCATGATCAACTACCGCGTTGAAAATCTAACAGAACTGGTTGAAGAATTAAAGAAAAATGGAGTAACTATCGTAGATGAGCTGCAGGATTCGGAGTATGGAAAATTTATACACATACTTGATCCGGAGGGTAATAAGGTAGAGCTGTGGGAACCGGTTGATGAGGGGTGAGGCGGGAAAAAACAGGCACACAATACAAACCTTGATTTATGGAATTGTTAGAATTAAGCGAGAAACTGATTCGCAACGAATTAGAAGAAGTGGAAGATCAAATAGGATGATCTTATTTGAAAATTTGGTTTATTAAGGTAGCGCCCGGTGTAGTCAAAATTAGCCGCCGCGTCGTTGCGCGGCACACACAACCCGCCTTACACCTCGCAATGACGGTTTGGTAAAATTTTACGTTCCATCTGCAAAAGCCTTTTTATCTTCGTGCTCAAACCAAACACTATCTATGACCAAACGGCGCTATTTTTTCCTGGTACTTATTTTAGGTACACTCACGGCATTGAGCCCGTTCTCTATTGATATGTACCTGCCGGCTTTCCAGGATATTGCGAAAGCTTTAAACACCACTACATCAAGAGTGGATCTGTCGCTGTCCAGCTATTTTATCGGGCTTGCGGTAGGGCAAATGATCTACGGTCCGCTGATGGACAGGTTTGGGCGAAAACGTCCACTGTATTTTGGGTTAGGCCTCTACATTATCGCATCGGTAGGTTGTTTTTTGTCTGTGTCAGTCGAGATGCTGATCATTATCCGGCTTTTCCAGGCTATAGGCGGCTGCGCGGCCGGGGTAGCCTCTATAGCTATGGTGCGCGACTTGTTCCCCGTTAAAGATAACGCCAAAGTATTTGCTTTGCTGATATTGGTGCTGGGAGCGTCACCATTGATAGCGCCTACAGCGGGTGGCTATCTGGCCGATGGTTTTGGCTGGCAGTCGGTCTTTGTGGTGTTGCTTGGCATCGCGGTGTTGATCCTTATCGCGGTGATCTTTACATTGCCTGAAAGTTATAAGCCCGATCCTAAGTATTCCTTAAAACCTGGACCGATTATCAATAGCTTTTTACTCGTTATCCAAACCCCGCAATTTTATACTTATGCTATAGCGGGCGCCATAGGCTTTTGCGGACTTTTTGCCTATGTGGCCGGTTCGCCATTGGTATTTATGGATGTGTTCGGTTTGGGGAAAAAAGAATATGGCTGGGTATTCGCAGGGCTGTCAGTCGGTTTTATTGGCTCAGGTCAGTTAAACAGTGTCCTTATCAAACGGTTTAAAAGCGAGCAAGTGGTACAGGTTGCCTTAACCTTGCAGGTAATTATCTGTATGGTATTTTTAATCGGCGCAGTAAATGGCTGGTTCGGTCTGGCGGGCACCATTACTATGATATTCCTGATGCTATGCTGCGTGGGCTTAACCTATCCGAACACTTCAGCCTTGTCAATGGCGCCGTTCTCGAAAAATGCGGGAGTAGCTTCTGCGTTATTGGGTGCCATGCAATTGGGGCTTGGCGCGGCAGCATCGGCTTGTGTGGGTGTTTTCAGCAGCAGATCTGCAACGCCAATGTCGGCTATTATGGCCGGATCATCAGTAATCGGTATCCTGGTGTTGTTTATCGGCAAAAGAAAGATTGTACACAAAGTTGAGGCAGATGCTTCAGTTGCAGCAGGAGCGACCCACTAATTATAATGCCCTGCAGATTTGTAAACCTTGCCAGCCTCATTAAACATAAAAAGCTCGGCCGATAGTTTATTATTGATGGTATGGTAATAGATGATGACCGAGTTTACGCTCGAAAGTACGTCGATTATTTTGAAATGCAGGTCCGGGTATTTTGCCAGTCCCTTTTGCCAGTAATCGCCTATTTGTTGTTTCCCTTTTAGCGTACCAGTCTCGCTCAGGCCCATCTGAATCATTAGCGGACTGCTCATTTCAAAATCATCGGTATAGTGTTCCAGTACGCGGGGTAGGTCGTGGGAGTTCCATGCTTCTACCCATTCATTTGCAAATGCCAGGGCTTGTTCGCGCGAGATCATATATTAGGTTTTTCTCAAAAATAGGAGAATTGCGTTGAAAAAATTATGCATTAGCCGGAACATCGCTCGCATATTTTACCCACCCGATCGACGCTTCGCTGGATCACCCTCCCTTTTGCAAGCAAAAAGGAGGGTTGAAAAGACATTTGTCAACTTCCGAGCACTTCATCAATTATCCCAAATTCCTTCGCTTCTGATGCGATCATCCAGAAATCGCGATCGGATACGTCGTGAATTTTTTGATACTCCTGCCCGCTATGTTTGGAGAGTATGGTGTAAAGCTCCTTTTTAACTTTCAATACTTCTCTGGCCGTTATCTCAATATCCGAAGCCGGCCCCTGCACACCGCCCAATGGCTGATGCAGCATCACCCTGGAGTGGGTGAGGGCCGCGCGTTTACTGGCTGCTCCGGAGCATAGCAATACCGCAGCCATGGAAGCTGCCATGCCAGTGCAGATTGTCGCCACATCCGGAGCGATGAGGTGCATGGTATCGTAAACGCCAAACCCGGCGTATACCGAACCACCCGGCGAGTTGATATACATCTGTATGTCTTTTTTTGAATCTGTTGACTGCAGGAAGAGCAACTGCGCCTGGATAATGTTGGCCACGTTGTCATCTATTGCCGCGCCTAAGAATATGATACGGTCCATCATCAGGCGCGAGAACACATCCATTTGCGCCACACGCAGCTCGCGCTCCTCGGTAATGTAAGGCGTCATGGATGCGACGATCCGGCTTTCAGTTTTAGAAATATAATCGTCAACGTGTAAACTTTGGACATGGCGATGCCCTACCGCATATTTGCGGAACTCATTCTTGTCAATTTTCATAAAATTTCCGGTTTTATCGGTTAGTAAATAACCTTCTTATTTTCTGGCTGAAGCTCAAATGCTCCTTGTGCGTAAACAATTTTTGGTGAACTGCGTCGATCTCCTGTTTCAACTGATCGCGCCCGTAAAGCTTTACCATGTGATAGGCTTCCCGCTGCCATTGCATTTTCTCGTGCAGTTCTGGCTCCAGCAATAACCGGGCTTCGAACACCAACTGATCGCCTGGTTCTGCCCGCTGCATCAGGTGAGCTTCTATCTGTTCGGTCTCAATCAAGGAAGTCCTCATAGGTTAATGCTTTTTCTTTTACAGTTTCCCTTACTTTTTCCAGGCACTTGTACTTCTGCACGGTTGCAGAGCGTACGCCCGAAAATCCGAACAATTCGGCTGCATCAGCAAGAGGCAACTGATCGTAATAAAATGAGCGCAGCAGATCCATGCATTTCTTCCCGGCTGTTTGCAGAAAGTTGAGGACCTTCTTGTCGGATGCCTGTGTGGCTTCTTCGTTCTCAATGTCCAAATTGTCTACAGGGACATTTCTTGTATTCTCTCTATGCTTTTTGAGCCACAAATGCTTGGCAATGCCCAAGAGGTAGGCCTTTTCATTTGTTTTAAGTTTGAAGGAGCACTCAACAGACTTTTCGTAGTAAATCACCAGCGCATCCTGGAAAATATCCTTCGCTTCATCAAACGTTCCGCCCATTTTGCTCACGTATCGCGCCACAGCAGGGAAGGCATTTTTATAAAGACCGATAAAGAGCTTTTCCCTTTCTTCTGCTGTCCGGTTTGAGAATTTAAATCCTGCCATAAGCTTGTTCTTTACTACTAAGTGCAAGTTAGCTATAAACTATCACCTTTTTATTTTGAAATTATTGTCAATAGTCGATAGTCCATGGACCATGGTCTATCGACTATGGTCTAATCTATTCCCTCACCGCTGTCACCTTCGCTCCGTCATCACCTTGAGTTTCAAACACCAGGTTCTTATCATCCAGTTTGGACACAATGAACGGGAACTCCCTTGTTTTTCCACCGTCCAATATTTCTTTAAACTGAATTTTATCGCCATCGATTTTATAACTGCCGTGACTTAATACTTTACCACCCCACCAGATAAGCAGGCTATCATTTTTTGAGAATTGAATGTACGGCGCTTCTGCTTCCAGTTGTTCAGGGGTAACGTTGTTGGTGTTGGCAACACTGTTGTTCTCGATCTTTACATATTTCCATTTGCCGTACAAGGTTTCAGGTTTGATTGAGAGTTGGCACGAAACGAATAATACTGACCCTATAACGAAGGCAGCGAATTTGTTTTTTACGGTGGTTAATCTGATCATAACGAGATAAATCTAAGTATTTGGCCGTATTTGCCCGGAAATCTTTTAAGTTTTTCAGTATGATGAGCAGTAATTATTTGTTGTTTTAAAGTAAATGATTCACAATAAATTAATGCAATTATTTCCTACCCTCTATTGCAAATGACAGCCGCAGAAAGCATATTTGGTAAAATAAATCTTATCAAAATGTGTAACAATATGCAAGGCAATATCTCTAAAGTGTACTATATAGCTAAGGTCTCAACAAGCTATAAGTTATTGTGAGGAGCCCGCACCTTAAGGGTTCCGTTAAAAAATCTAAACATAAAAAATGAACAATTTTTCGATCCAACTACTTTGGTGGGCAGTGCCTGTCATAGTACTTCTTGTGGCGTACAAATTTGTACTCCGTGTTTTCTTTGGTATGGTTATCGTTCCTGATGACCGTGTCGGCCTTGTCATAAAAAATATGTGCTCTCGGGCAATAAACGCCTTCCCGATGGCCGTATTATAGCCACTAATGGCGAAGCTGGTATGCAGGGCAAAGCGCTTGCTCCGGGTTTATATTGGGGTATGTGGCCCTGGCAGTATTCGGTGATCATGCAACCCTTTATTGTTATCGAACAAAATAAGTTAGGGCTGGTAAAAGCAAAAGATGGGGCATCATTAGATACCGGTCGTGTATTGGGTAAACCGGTAGACTGCGACAAGTTCCAGGACGCTATAGCGTTTTTGGATAATGGTGGTCAAAAAGGTCCGCAGGCAGCATTCCTTACGCCGGGTAGTTATCGTATCAACGCCTTTTTGTTTGATATCGAGATGGTGCCTATCACCCAGATACAAGAAAATAAAGTAGGTATCATTACCACGCTCGACGGTGAACCTTTGGATAAAGGCGAAATAGCCGGAGTATCCGTAGTAGGGCATAAAAACTACCAGGATCCGATCGCATTTATCAATGCAGGCGGTATGAAGGGTTTGCAGGAAGATGTGATCCTGGCTGGTACTTATTACCTCAACCCTTGGTTTGTGATCGTGGAGCAGGTAGATATGATCTATATCCCGATTGGTTATGTTGGTGTGGTTAACTCCTTCGTTGGGCCCGAAGGTAAAGACACCAGCGGAGACAGCTTTAAGCATGGTAATATTGTAAAGAAGAGTCAGAAAGGCGTATGGGACGAACCGCTTGATCCGGGCAAGCACCCTGTAAATATTTATACACATGCAGTAGAAGTAGTGCCAACAACCAACATTGTTTTGAACTGGGCCAACAGCCGTACTGAAGCGCATGAATTGGATAAAAACCTGTGTACCATCACTGTTCGGTCATCTGACGGTTTTACATTCAATTTGGACGTGTCGCAGATCATCCATATACCACGTAACGAGGCTCCAAAAGTGATTGCACGTTTTGGTAACATGAAAAACCTGGTGTCGCAGGTGCTGGAACCTACAATTGCCAACTATTTCCGTAACTCGGCACAAAAGAGCGACGTGATCGAGTTTTTGGCCAACCGTATCCAGCGCCAGGATGATGCGAAAAGCCATATCAGTAAAGTTTTGAGCGATTATAACGTAGTAGGAGTGGATACGCTGATTGGTGACATCGTGCCTCCGGAAGCATTGATGAAAACCCTTACCGACCGTAAACTGGCTGAGCAGGAAAAGATAACTTACGAAATACAGCGAAATGCCCAGGTGGAACGTAAGGAATTTGAAAGTGCCAAAGCCGGAGCCGATATGCAGCCGGAGGTTGTGAAATCAACCCGCCAGGTAGAGATCAATACCCAGTTGGCTGCTTCGAAAGTTGCCATAGCAAAAGGTGAGGCGGAATCAAAAACCATTAATGCCGAAGCCGACTCTAAGGTGAAGACCATCAACGCCAAAGCCGACGCTGAAGTGAAAACGGTGAATGCAACTGCCGATGCAAACGCTACTGAAGTAAACGGTAAGGCCGAAGCCGGTAAGATCAAAGCCATCGGTTTGGCCGAGGCCGAGGTTACCAAGCAGAAAACAGAGGCCATGGGTTCAGAACAATACGCTATCGTTCGTGTAGCCGAAACATTGGCCAGCAACAACATCAAACTGGTTCCTGAAATATTGGTCAGCGGTAAAAATGGCGAAAGCGGGGGCGGTATGATCGATGCCCTGATCGGTAATGAAATGCTGAAAAAGCTCCAAGCCGAAAACGGCAGAGGAAAAGATCAGCCTAAAAAGAAGGGTGATGGTTTAGATAACAGAACGGAATAATCTTTTACTATTTAATTTTCAAAGGCGCGCTGAAAAGTGCGCCTTTTTTATGCCGTATTTCCTTTAACGCACAAGAAATTAACTATTATGGTGTTCCAAACCGTTCCAGATGTTCCACCTGTTCCGTGGAACACTAAACCTATTTCAGGACAAGACACCTGATTCAAGCATACGACGGACGATCAACGCCGGGTTTTTCCAATTCCACTAACTCTGCTTCCCGTTCCTCTTCCTGCTCACCTGTAGCATAATTCAGCTTACGGAAACGCCAAAGCGCAAATGCAGGTTCCTGGAAACGACCTAACAGTTTGAAGTATTTGGGGAAATTATGAACTTCTTCCAGCAGCACGCCGGGCACAATACCCTCATTCTCTAATATTTCACGGATAGTATATTCCTTATCTTTGGTGATCCAGATCTCAAAATCCCGCTTAATCTCCTCCGCCTTTTCCGGGTCGATCCTCGCATCAATACATATTACCTTATCGCCGGGTTTCATTTCTTATTGTTTATAGTCCATAGTCCATAGACCATGGATATATTTGATTTGCTATGGTCTATCGACCATCAACTATCGACCGCCTGAAGCTTTCTTCAAACTATCCGCCTGGGCTTTTGCTTTTTTCTTGAAAAAGCCTTTAAGCAGAAAATTATGCTGAGCGGCTTCCAGGTCGTCATTTAGTTTAACAGAACTTTGCTGTATATAGTTTAATGAAGTTCTTACCTGTTCAGCGCCTTTCGGGTCGTTCAACAATACACCTAAAGCATTGTCTGTAGTGGTCAGCTTTTTACTCGCGGTATTCAGGTTTTGTGTTAGCTCACTGGTGGTGGCCACTGTTTTTTGCAATTGGGCAATGGCTTCTTGTATTTTGTTGAATGTGGTGGTGTCAGTCAGTAACTTATCTGCTAAACCATCTTTCGTATTGATTTTCCTGCCGAAATTATCCAATTGAACGGCCATACGTGCTGCACTTTCGGTTGTTGCCTGTAAGTTTCTCATAGTAGCCCGCAGCTGCAATCCCATAGTGCTGTCAGCCAATAAAGTACCCACCGTGCCTTTGCCCTGTAGTATTCTATGGCTCAGTTCTTTAAAATCTTTGGTTATTGACAGCAGGTTCACGTTGTTTTGCTGCAATGTTTTTAGCATGTCATCAGTAGATGCCACTTTTTCAGCCTGTAAAACGTCGCCATCCTGCACTACAGGCGCATGCGGACTGCCGCCTTCTATCACAATGATCTTGTTCCCGATCAAACCATCAGAACCGATCTTCACGCCGGCATCGTGATGTATATAAGGCTGAGACGCTTCATCAATGCTCATTTTTACATCCACCTGAGATGGTCCGGTGAAATGCACATCACTGATGGTGCCCACTTTAACACCGGAGAACCATACGTTGTTTCCCTTTTTCAAACCCGCAACATCATCAAATACCGCAGTAATGTGTATGCTTTTGTTAAAGGTTTTTTGCGCGCTGCCCAAAGTAAGCACACCCACAATAAATATAATGAGGCCGAGGGCTAAAAATATCCCTACTATAATTGCTTTCCTGTTTTCTGTTGCGTCCATATTTTATGGCTAGTAGCTTATTGTATAAAGTTATATTCAAAAAATGGTTTTACACGATCATCGGTTGTATTAAATACTTCCTCAAATGATCCGACCCGCTGAAACTGACCGTCAAGCAGCATAGCTATCCTATCGCCGGTACTTTTGGCACAGGTCAGGTCGTGAGTAATAATGATCGAGGAGGTATGGAAATTCTGTTGTACCTCGTTTATCAGGTCGTTGATCTCGATACAGGTGATCGGGTCGAGCCCTGCTGTCGGTTCATCATACAACATGATTTCAGGATTCAGTATCAAAGTTCTTGCAATACCAATGCGTTTACGCTGTCCGCCTGATAATTCGGATGGCATCTGGTTGATTGCATGCAGCAGGCCGACCGCATCTAATACACGCTCTACTGAAGTGTCTATTTCAGTACGCGAAACGCCTTTCCGGTTTCTAACCAGCGGGAACTCCAGATTTTTACGGACAGTCATACTATCGTATAAGGCGCTGTTTTGGAATGAAAAACCAATCCGTATCCTTAACTCCTGCAATTCTTTTTCGGTAATGGTATTCAGATTACAGCCCAAAACGCTGACATCGCCTTTGTCGGCTTTTAGCAGACCGGAAATAATCTTGATCAAAACCGATTTCCCGGTTCCAGACCGCCCAAGCACCACCAGGTTTTCGCCCTGAAAAAGGTCAAGGTCGATACCACGCAATACCTCGAAATCGCCAAAAGACTTTTCCAATCCCCTTATGGTGATTACTTTATTTTTGTAGTCAATATTTGCTTTCCCTTTTTCCATGTATAAACTTAGCGGAACCAGCCTGCTATTTGTACGATCAAGATTTCTTCAACAAATACCAAAAACATAGCGGTTACCACTGCGCCGTTTGCTGCCTTGCCTACGCCTTCCGTTCCTTTAGTGGAATAATACCCCTGGTAACAACCTACAATTCCTATTGTAAAGCCAAAAACAATGGCTTTAGCTAAAGATGCAACAAAATCTACAAAGGTGAGCGGCTCAAAAACCTGCTCCATAAAGGTAGTATAACTTGTACCCTCATTTACTGCAACATTCAGATACCCTCCCAATAGCGCTATAAAACCTGTGTAGGTGGCCAATATCGGTATAGTAAGGGTTGTCGCTAATACTCTGGTACAAACCAGAAATTTGAACGGTTTGGTGCCCGATACTTCCATCGCATCTATCTGTTCGGTAACCCTCATTGAACCAAGTTCGGCGCCAATGCTTGATCCAACTTTTCCGGCAGCGATAAGCGCGGTTATTAACGGTGCCAGGGCACGCATAATAGCAATTGAAACCAAAGAAGGCAGCCATGATTGCGCACCGAAATTCGCCAGAGAGGGTCTGGACTGTTTGGTGAAAATCAAGCCGGTGATAAAACCTGTAAATGTGATCAGCGTGAA
>Ga0070671_100001921_pt1 | contig 15922 bp, 16 predicted proteins | sample KBSS73metaG_FD_65341 | JGI IMG/M metagenome (GOLD analysis project Ga0070671, IMG submission 65341) | Switchgrass rhizosphere microbial communities from Kellogg Biological Station, Michigan, USA - KBS S7-3 metaG | ecosystem: Host-associated > Plants > Roots > Rhizosphere > Soil ...
TGGTATGAAAGTTTCGACGGCAAACGGATCCAAGCGTGGGTGCAGAGACCGCCGGGCTTCGATCCGGCGAAAAAATATCCGCTGATTCTCAACATCCACGGCGGACCGCACACCGCCTATGGCTACGTCTTCGATCACGAGTTCCACTGGATGGCGGCGCAGGGTTACGTCGTGCTGTATCCAAACCCGCGCGGGAGCACGAGCTACGGCCAGCAGTTCGGCAACGTCATTCAGTACAAGTACCCGGGTGACGATTTCAAAGACCTGATGGCGGGCGTGGATGAAGTCGTTAGGCGGGGCGGGATCGACGACAAGAAAATGGGGGTGACGGGCGGGAGCGGGGGCGGTCTCCTCACCAACTGGGTCGTTGGGCACACCGATCGATTCGCGGCCGCGGTCGCGCAGCGCGATATCGCCAATTGGGCTGACTGGTGGTACACGGCCGATTTCACGCTCTTCCAGCCGAACTGGTTCAAGACGCCGCCGTTCAACGATGAAGAGGGCGACTACAAAGCGCGCTCTCCGATCACTTACATCAATAATGTGAAGACGCCGCTCATGCTCGTGCTCGGTGAGGACGACACGCGCACGCCATCGGGCGCGGGCGGCGAACAGATGTTTCGCGCGCTCAAATTTCGCAAGATTCCGACCGTGATGGTGAAATTCCCGGGAGAAACCCATGAACTCTCTCGCTCGGGACAGCCCTGGCACCGCATCGAGCGACTCGAGCACATTGTGGGCTGGTTTGATCACTGGCTGAAAGGCGTGGCCAAACCGGAATACGAAGTCGCCCCAGAGGTGTCCGCCAAAGGCAAAGCGAAACCGCCCAGGTAGGCGTGCAGGAAAAGAACGTTCAAAGTTGGACGTTTCTTTTCTCCGGAAAGGCTCGCCTTGTCACCGGCTCGCACTTTTGCGAACGTCACCGAATGCGGATCCCAAAGCAGGCCTACGACGACATCGAGCGCATCATCGAGTTTGATTTCGTTAGGGCAACTGAAGCGGCGGCGCTAAATGCCCTCTCCTGGCTCGGCCGCGGCGAAAAAGAAAAAGCGGACGAAGCTGCCTGCGATGCCATTCGTGGGATGTTCGATCTCATGAACATCTGCGGCGAGGTCGTGATCGGCGAAGGGATCAAGGACGATGCGCCCGGTATTTTCAAGGGCGAGCAACTAGGCATGTGGCTGCCGGGCGCGCCGCAATTCGACATCGCGCTAGACCCGATCGACGGCACGACCAACATCGCCAAGGGCGCGCCCAACTCGATCACCTGCATTGCAGCCGCCACCCCCGAAAAGGGAGTGAAGGTCGCACTCCGCGACATTCCGTCGTTTTACATGATGAAGCTGAGCTACGGACCGGACGTGATCCGGAGCATGAAAATCTCGGGCATCGCGACGTTAAAACTGGAAAGCCCGATTGAGGAGACACTCATCACGGTGGCGAAAGCGTTGAACAAACGCGTGCAGGATGTCGTCGTGATGATGCTCGATCGCCCGCGTCACACCAAGATCGTGGCCGAAATCCGCCGCATCGGCGCTTCTCTGCGCATGATCAGCGACGGCGACATCGCCGCCGCCATGGCTCCATCCTATCCGGAAAGCGGGATCGACCTCTACGTCGGAATCGGCGGTTCCCCAGAAGCCGTCCTCGCCGCCGCCGGGATCAAGTGCCTCGGCGGGGACATGCAATGCATGATGTGGGCGCGTGACGAAAAGGAGCGGGCCCAGCTCATCGCCGACGGACATGAGCAAGATCTAAATCGTGTCTTCTTCGCTGACGATCTCGCCAACGGAAAAAACATTATCTTCTGCGCCACCGGGATCAGCGACAGCGCGTTACTGCAGGGCGTAAAAGCGCAGGGGCCCAATGCCATCACCCACTCGGTTTTGATGCGCGCAAAGAGCAAGACGGTCCGTTTCATCCGCGCCTCGCACAACTTGCAGGAGAAAACCATCCGCCTGCGCTCTGATAATAGAGAACATCGCATTTGAGCGCGGGGAGCGATCCCGGCATGGGTCTGACCCCGAAACGCGCGTTCAAAATATCCTACTCGACAAGCGCCGAATCGCCTGTTCAAATTCAAATAACAAACGCTGCTTATGAGAAACGTACCCAAGACCGAGCTGTCGCCAGACAATGGCGCGATCATCGACACCAAATGGAAAGTGGGACCGCTGAGCTACCACGCCTGCGCCGTTGGCCCCGAGCACGTCGAGCTTTCGTCCGGGTTTCGACTGCCCGAATTGATCGTGTATGACCACGTCGGTTTTAAGGGCGCCTACGCGCGGACCAACCTGAGTTTTCATTACCTCGGCGATTTTTGGAACGATCGGATCAGCTCCCTGATCGTGGTCAACGGCGTCTGGCGTTTTTATCGGGACGAATATTACAAGGGCGATCATTGGGACCTCGGCCCCGGTTTTTACGAATGCTTCTTCACCCACGCCGGACCGGATGATGTGGTGAGTTCGTTCCAGGCGATTTCGCTGACCTGACGCCTAACGAATCGAGCAGGCGGGCGAGATTTTAGCCAGACGCGAACAACCTGATTAAAAATCAGTCAGTCTGCGTGCGGAGCGGCCCGCGTTCGTCTAGATTGCGCTCTGATGGTCGCTCTCCAGGAAGCTTCGCTGCAGGAAAAGGTCCTTGCCGGCGAGCGCATTTCGGCCCCGGAGGCGCTGGAACTCTATCGGTTGCCGCTGGCTGAACTGGGAGCGCTGGCCGATGCGCGCCGTAATTTCGCCAAGGAAAAAGATTACGACAAGCGTGGCCGCGAGATCGTCACCTACATCGTCGATCGGAACATCAATTACACCAACGTCTGCAATGTCTATTGCAAGTTCTGCGCGTTCTATCGCACGGAAAAAGATGATGATCACTACGTCCTGACGCGCGAGCAGTTCGACCAGAAGCTCGATGAGCTGACTGCCGCCGGCGGGGTGCAAATTTTGATGCAAGGCGGGCATCATCCCAGGCTCGGCTTCGATTGGTACCTCGATCTGCTTCATCACATCCGGGAAAAATATCCGCACATCAACATCCACGGATTCAGCCCCCCGGAGTTCCAGCACTTCGCGGAAACCTTCGGAATGCCGCTGCGCGACGTGATCGCGCGCTTCAAGGAAGCCGGGCTCGGCTCCATTCCCGGCGGCGGGGGTGAGATTCTGGTTGATTCCGTCCGGAAGCGCATCGCCCCGCTGAAATGTGGGAGCGATCAATGGCTCGAAGTGATGCAGGTGGCGCACGAACTCGGTCTAAAATCGAGCGCCACGATGATGTTCGGCCACGTAGAGACGATCACGGACCGGATCGAACACTTGCAGCGCCTGCGCGATCAACAGGACGCGAGCGGCGGCTTCACCGCCTTCATTTGCTGGACGTTTCAACCGCGGCACACGGTGCTAAAGGTCGAGCACCCGACCGGCTCGGCCGAATACCTCCGCACTCAGGCACTGGCCCGGATTTTCCTCGATAATATTCCCAACGTGCAAAGCTCGTGGGTCACGCAAGGTCCCGAGATCGGGCAGATTGCGCTCAAATATGGCGCGAACGATTTCGGCTCCGTCATGATGGAGGAAAACGTGGTGAGCAGCGCCGGCACCACCTTCCGGCTGGATGCGGAGAAGATAGAGGCGCTCATTCGCGACGCCGGCTATGAACCACGACGGCGCAACAATTGGTATGAGCTCATCTAATCCGCGGACTGTGGAATTGAGGGCGCGGAACGCGGGAATCGATCAACAATTCTTCTTCACATTCTGAATCTCCAATTCCGAATTCCCCATTTCTTTGCCTTGACGTTGTCCTCCGCAATACCCATCTAATACGCCTGTTCACCGCTGACGGCGTTACGCGATCGCTTTCCAGTCTATGAAAAATCTCACGTCATATGGCCGCTTCACCGCGGTTCTTCTTTTGTTCGGTTTCGCCCCGCTGCTGCCGCCGGCGGCGCACGCACAAGGAGTAGAAGGTGCCACCATCACCTCGATCGACGTGCGCTACGTCGGTCCCGAGACGGTGGCGAAGGATCGAGTCCTCGCCAACATGCGGACCAAAGTCGGAGCGCCCTATTCCGAGGCAACGGTGGAAGACGATATCCGCGGTCTCTACAACACGGGCAAGATTCAAAACGTCCGCATCTTCGGTGAGCCAAGCGGCAACGGCGTCCACGTGCAGGTCATTCTCGCCACCCGCGCCCTCGTGACCGAGATCGAAATCGATGGCGCGCAAAGCTACAAAGCCAAGAAGCTGCGCGACAGAATCAAATTCAAAGTCCCGGCGTCGATTGACTCGGAAAAACTCGAGGAAGGCCGCCAGAACATCATTGAATTCTATCAACGCAACGGTTTCACCGGCGTCGACGTGCAGTTGCAAGTGGTGACGGATGACGTCCACGGCACGGCACGCGCGGTTTATACGATCAACGAAGGGGAAAAAGGGGCGGTGCGCTCGATCGTTTTCCAGGGCAACACAAAGTTCAGCGAACGCACCCTGCGCCACCAAATGAAGACGAGGGGCAAAACCCCGATCTCGTTCCTCGATAAGTCAGGCCGACTGGATCAGGCGCAGTTGCAACAGGATCTCGATAGTATTCGCGAGTTCTACCAGAACAAGGGCTACATCGATATCTCCATCCCGGAAGTGCGGCAGGAACGGACCGACAAAGGCATGCGGATCGTAATCGTTCTGAACGAGGGGGTGCTATATCGCGTCGGCAAACTGGTTTTCCAAGGACAGGAGGCGACGAACTCCGAGCGCTTGCTCCAGCTCGTCAAGATGAAGAGCGGTTCGATTTACACGCCCAAGGGATTGAAGGATGACACCAAAGCCATCGTCGACGGCTACGGTGCGGGCGGATATGTGGACGTCGACATCCAGCCGCAAGGCACACCGGCCGGCACGGGCCTGATCGACCTGACTTACACCATCACTGATGGGCCGCGCTCGTTTGTGGAGCGGGTCAACGTCACCGGCAACGTCCGGACCAAGGATAAGGTAATTCGTCGCGAAATTGCCGTCTTGCCGGGCGATATTTTCAACACGGTTCGAGTCGACGTCAGCAAGAAGCGGCTGGAAAACCTCGGTTACTTCGAGAAGGTCGAAACCTTCCCGGAAGAAACCAGCATTCCTGGCCGAAAAGATTTGCTCGTGCAAGTGCAGGAGAAGCGCACTGGCTCGATCAATTTCGGCGCCGGCTTCAGCACGATCGAGAGTTTAACCGGCTTCGTCGAGCTGACTCAGGGTAACTTTGACTTGTTTAACTATCCCAGCTTTACCGGTGCCGGCCAGAAATTCCGGGCTCGCGCCCAGTTCGGCACCCAACAGCAAAATTATCTTCTTTCGTTCACCGAACCGTACTTTCTCGACCAACGATTGTCCCTCGGCGGGGACATATTTTACCGCGAAGCGAGTTTCCTGAGCTCGCTTTACGATCAGCGCAATTACGGCTTCGCCATCGATCTGCGGAGACCACTTACGCCTTTTTCGTCCATCAGCATCGATTACCGACTCCAGGAAATCGATATCTTTAACGTGGCCCTGGGGGTGTCACAGGCGATTCTGGACGAGGAGGGTGAGAATCTAAAAAGCGAAATCGTTCCCACCTACTATTACGACTCGCGAGACAGCGTTTATCTGAGTCGTCACGGACATCGCTTTACCTTCACCCCACACGTCGCGGGCGGTTTTCTGGGCGGCGATGTCCAGACGTACGGTTTCGACTTCGAGGGTTCGCAATATTTCCTCTTTCCCTACGACATCATTCTCCTCCTTAACGGCGAAGTGGCGACGATCGATAACTGGGGAAGTGGCGATCACGTCGCCATCTTCGACCGACTCTTTCTCGGCGGGGCCAACAATCTCCGTGGCTTTGATTTTCGCGACGTCGGCCCCAAGGATATGAATGGGGAACCGCTGGGCGGTAAGAGTCTTGCCCGTTTCACGATCGAAGGCACCTACCCACTCATCGAAAAGGTTCGTGTCGCTCTTTTCTATGACACGGGCTTTGTCAACGTCGACGCCTGGGATTTCGGAACCTCGCACATCGCTTCCGACGTCGGGTTTGGCCTTCGTCTCGACCTACCGGTCGGCCCGCTCAAGATCGACTACGGCATTCCGATTCAAAAAGACAACAACACAGGGGGTGGCAAAGTCCAGTTCAGCGTCGGCTACCAATTTTGAACGAAAGGTGGCACTTGCAGTCTAACGCCATCCCAACTACCAGTCTGACCCTACATCTATGAAAAAGCTTATCCTCGTTGCCGTTCTATTCGCCTTCGCGCTCCCTGCCGGAGCCTTCGCCCAAGGCTTGAAAATCGGCACTATCGACATGAATCGCGCTTTCAAGGAATACAACAAGACCAAGGATGCCGAGACGAAGATTAACGACGCCAAGAATGCTGCGAAGAAGGAATACGACGACCGCGCCGATTCCTACAAGAAGGCGCTGGAAGAAATCAACAAGCTCAATCAGCAGCTGGAAGCGCCCGCGCTGAGCGCCGACGCCAAGACGCAGAAGGCGAAGGATCGCGACGAAAAGATCGCCAGCATCAAGAACATGGAGCGCGAGATCAACGACTTCCGCCAGACCCGCGAGAAGCAGTTACAGGAACAGGCGGTGCGGATGCGCGACGGCATCGTCAAGGAAATCACCGACGTTGTCCTGACGAAGGTGAAAGCGGACAACATGGATCTCGTCTTCGACATCTCCGGCGTCAGTCTCAACGGTGTGCCGACGCTGATGTTTGCCCGGCCGGACATGGATTTTACCGACTCCGTCGTGGCTCAGCTCAACAAGCCCGGCAATAATCCCGCGCCGAAAGCTTCAGCCAGCCCGACCAAGAAGCCCTAACGAACAGATCAGTTTTAGAGAAGAGAACGCACGCCTTTTGGGGTGCGTTTTTTTTTGGCCGCGGCCTTCACATCGATCGCCGGCGGCGGCGCCGGGTTGCAAGTCGCGAACCGGCATCCGATGGTCCGCTGGTGCGTTTGCGAGGGAAAATTGCGATCTGGTTATGCGCGTCCCTCGCCAGTACTGTGGCCACCGCGGCTCCGCAGGGTTGGGAAAGCACCGTCACCACTTCATCGCGCGGCGATTTTCCCAATCCCCGCCCTCTGGCCGCGACCTTTAACTTTGGCTGGAATGGTCTCGTCGCGGCCACCGGCGAAATAGCGTTCAACCGGAATGGCGATCGCCTCCAACTCGTTGGCGACGGCCAAACCGTCGGGCTCGTGCGCACGCTTTGGAAATTCGACGTGCACCATCGCGCCCTGGCCGATGCCAGCACCCTGCGCCCCATCGAAATGCACCAGGTCGACGAGATGCGAAGGAAGACCGTAATAACCGACCTCGTCTTCAAAGCCAACGGCGTCGAGCGGATCCGAGCGGACATCAAATCACGAAAGTCGGCCAAACCGAAAACGTTTTCCTTTCCGGGCGGCGTCTTCGACATGCATTCGGCGTTGCTTTATCTGCGCAGTCAACCGTTGCACGAGGGCGACGTTTTTCGCCTGGTGGTTTATCCCGCCAGCAGTCCCTACCTCGCTACCCTCACCGTTGTAGATAGATCCGGGATCAAAGTCGCTGCCGGCTCCTTTCCGGCGATCAAGTTTGACGTGCAACTGAAAAAGATCGGCAAACAAGGTGAACTCGAGCCGCACAAAAAATTTGGGCGCGCGAGTGTTTGGATTTCCGACGACTCCGATCGAATGCTGCTCCGAGTCGAAGCCAGCATTTTTGTCGGGACCGTCTTCGCCGAGCTGCAGACGATCCGTTTCCCGAACGCCCGGCCCTAACGATCCGGTATCCACTCGCCACGATAAACGGGGCGGCCGATCAGGCGTCGATGGGGAGGAGGATAGCCCGGTGCGCGCTGGCCCGGCAGAAGACCGAGAGCAGCCAGGGTTTCCATGTTGAGCCGGCCACTTGGCGCCAGGCCGACGCGTGCCTGGAACCCGCGCAACGCGGCCGCCGTGCCTGGTCCAAAATCGCCATCGATGCCGCTCCGATAATAGCCGTAGCGGGCGAGGAGCGTCTGCGCCCCAACAATCACGTGCCGTTGCAAATCCGGCGGTGCCATCTCGTAAGGCGTGCCGGCAAAGACTCCATTCGCGTCGGGAAAAGCTGGGCGCGCGCCCGGGCCGTAAGGGAAGGGAGCGGGCGGACGTTGCGGGGCGTAGTTACCGGGAGGTTGCGGAGCAATCTCCGCCGATTGCGTTGGTGCCTCGTCGTCGCGCGCCTCTGGCTCCTCCTCGCGTTGCGCCGGCGGCTGTGGGGTCGCGGTCCCCCGTGTCGTCCCTGTCCCTACGCCTAACGACCTCAGGGTTTCGGCATCGATTTGCCCGGTGATCTGCAATCCGTTCCGAATCTGGTAGCGGCGAATCGCCGCCGTTGTGTCCGCCGTCTTTTCCCCGTTCACGTCCCCGTAATAAAACCCCTGGTCCTTCAGCGCCTGCTGCACGGTAGAGGTGGTTTGATCGGCGCGCAGCACACCAGCGCCGGCCAGGAGGAGAGCGAGAAAAGCGAAGCAACTTCGTTTCATCGGCGGTTTCGACGGTTCATTCCTGCCAGTTATTCAGGCCGGGCGGCGGCCAGAGTCAACGTCGAATTGCCGGCCTTGATCGCTTCCCGATAACGATGCACTCCGTCGCTGATGGCCGAGGCGATTTGTTGCCGGTATTCCGCCGTCGCCAGCTTCGAAGCATCCGCTTTGTTGGTCAGGAAGCCGCCTTCCACAAGGGCGGCCGGATGCCGTACATTGGCAATAACATAAAACTGCTGCGGCTTGGTTCCGCGATTGAGCGCCTGCGTCCGCTTCACCAGGGCGGCCTGGATGAAGCTGGCCAGGCTTTCGCTCTGCGCGGTCAGCGGAGTGGACTCGACCCGCCGCAGAAAGGGCAGCCAGGCAAAGAGACCCGGCGGCGAAGCCGACTGCTGCGGTGCATAATACGTCTCCACCCCCGAGATGGTGGGACGTTCGCCGTCATTGAAATGAATGCTGACGAAGAGGGAGTTATCCGCCCCATTGCCTAACGAAGCTCGTTGCGCCAGCGAGATGTAGCGATCATCGGTCCGCGTCAGGACGGTGGCAAAACCGGCGGCGCGCAGAAGCAGCTCGGCCCGCAGCGCAACATCGAGGGCCAGGTCTTTTTCCAGCACCGCCCCGCATATCGCGCCCGAATCCTGTCCCCCGTGCCCAGGATCGAGCACCACCACGAGCGGCGGCTCGCCGCGCACGACGGGTTTTCGCGAGGCCGGCAACGGCCGCATCGGCACCCACAACTGGACCAGCCAGACGAATGAAATCGACAGAAGAAGCAACCCGAGCCACGGGATCGCGCGCCGCATGATTGCTCTTACTCAAGCACCGATCAGCGATCCCGGCTACAAACGCAGCTCGTTAGGCAGAAGTCATCTCCTGCAATTCCTCCGCGCTCATCTGGCGATACCGAATCGCACTCGTGCCCGCGCGCTCCAGCAGGCCCGCTTCGACCGTCGCACTCTGTAACTCTTTCTCGCGCTCTTGCCGGAGCGTTTCGCGCGACGGATTTTCGCCCACGGCCGGTTCCCTCCTGGCCATGCTACCCACACTCCAGGCATCGAGCGCAACTTTTAACGCTGCCTTCAGGGTGCTGCTGGAATCGTGCTCGCGCCGGAGCAATTCCTCCATCAGCTCGGTCCCGCGGGCTGTCCCGCCGATGACGCTGAATCCCGGTGGTTTCGCATCCGCCGCCGACCCGGCGGCGGCAATCGCGCCATCGTATTCCACGCGCAGAAATAAATCGTCCGCTGGCGTCGCCCCTACTTCGGCAAAAATCATCCGCGCCAGGTAAGGCGCGCCGTAGACCTGCTCGAACGCCGTTTTCAAGAGCGGGCTGAGCGAATAGAAAGCCAGCCGGCGCAGGGATACATCCGCCGCCGAGCGCGTAAATCCTTCCGTGCTTGCCAGTTCGATGGCCGCCATCCGCAGCCGCTCGATGTCACCCGGATGCCCGATCGCCCCCATCGCAATGCGGTCGTAAATCTCAAACAGTTTTTGCCGAGCTCGTCCCACGGTCAGGAAGAGAATGCCATCGCGAAAACTCAGGGCCGCGATCGGGCTCCCCGGCGCCAGCTGCGTTTCGATATACTCGCGCCGGTTCGCGATCGCCTCGACCCAACGATACGGTTCCTCAATCATGCCACGGTGCTATTGAAACGGGCCGCAATCTGTCGGTCCGGCAGCGTCTTGATCCCGTCGCGTGAAATGACCTTGATGATCGGAAAAATGCGCGCGTTGCGATCCACTCCGCCGGTCGCCGTGTCCGCCTCCGCTGCCGTGTCGAGCGCACGCAGGGCAACCGTGACCGCATCTTGTTCGCCCAATTTGTGCAACGGCTTTTTCCCCCAGCGGTTCTCGTAAAACAATACGCCCCGGACGGCGGGCGAACCCGAACCGGTCGCCGCATACTCCGCGACCTCGAATTGCGCCCCCATCGCGTCATAAAAATAAAGCCGCGCCTGTCCTTCCCCGGCAAAGTCGTAAGTCGCAAAAATCGGCACGACGACGCCGATCCCCTGGACGACGAAGCCAAAATTATCGCGCAGCAACTTCGAAAGCGCGCGCACCTTGCCGTCCACGCTCATCTCCTGGAGCTGCGTGCGGCGAAAATATTGGAGCGAATGCTCAAGCACGCGCGCCATCTCCCAGGCTGTCGCCGGCACCCCCGCGATCGCCATGATCGAATGGCGATCGATTTCGAGGACCTTATCCGCGCGATCATAAACCACCGTGTTGCCCGCCGTCGCGCGTCGATCACCCGCCACCAGGACGCCGCCGGTGAACTTGAAAGCGAGAATTGTCGTCGCCTGCGTCGGGGTGAAAGCGGTCGGGCCCGGATTGCCGGCCGGCGGCCAAAGAGCGGCCTCGTTCAACAGACCGTGCTGCCGCAAGAGCGCTGGAAAATCGGACGCGGCCGCGCCTAACGAATCTTTCGTCACTGGCCGGTGCGCTGCCGGTAGCGCTTCGATTGGTTCGGATCCACCTTGCGCATCTTCTTCAGCAGATCACGCGTGTCTGGCTTGGAAACGTCGGGTGATTTGGGCCCGCCCCCATCCCCTGGCTTCGGCCCCCAGGGCACGGGCGCGACCGGTTTTTCCGTCCGTTCTGGCATGCAAAAACGCTACCGTTGCTGGCCTAAAACGCAAACTGCCGCGAGCTTGCCAGCGTTCGGCGGAGGTGCCAAGCTTGCCCCATGATTCGTTTCCGCCGCACGCTCGCGATTATTTTCCTGAGTGCTCTCCTCGCCGCCCGGGCCGACGCCCAAAGCCCGCTGCCAGCCTCGGAAACGCCCTCCGAGAACGCGCTTCTCACTCTGAGCAAGAAGATCGACGAGCAAAACACCAAGATCGATCTGCTCTCCCAGCAAATTCTGCGCTTGCAGCAGGAGATCCAGCACCCCAAAGCGACTTCGCTCGGTAGCCCGCTGCCTGCGGCCGTCGAAGCGACCGCGCCGGCCGCGACGGCCACGGGCTCCACTCATGTGGTGGCGCGCGGCGAGACGCTCACCTCGATCGCGAAAATGCACAAGGTTGGGATCGATGAACTGCAAAAGTTCAACCACATCGAGAACGATCGAAAACTGCAAATTGGCCAGACCCTCGTTATCCCCGGACCACCCGGCGCGATGCCCTCCCCTTCCCCCAGCGCGTCCCTGCCTAACGAGTAATGGACTCGAATGCGCACTGGTTCCTGAGCAAGCACGAAGACGGAAGCGTTTTCGGTCCCATGCCCTTTGAACAGGTGCACCGCTGGGCCGCTGCCGCCCAGATCGCGCCGCATGACAAGCTCTCGCACGACCAGCAGACCTGGCTGAAGGCGCCAATGTTTCCCGAGCTGGAGATGGACTGGCTGGTGGAAGTGTCGAGCGAACGTTATTACGGCCCGACCACGTTAGGCGCGGTGCAGGAATTTCTCCGCCTCGGCGAAATCGGCGAGGAAACTTTTGTTATCAACTCCTGTGACGGCTCGCGGCGTCAGATCAAGGAGTTAACGGATTCGCTTCAATTGCCAAGCCGGCCCGACCCGGCTTTCACGCAGGAAACCGTCGATGCTCCGGCCGCCACCACTATGGCAATCAACCTGCGCGATCGGATCAGCGATCTCGAGCAAAGTCTCTTCGAGGAGCGCCGCGCGCTGCAGGAATGCGAAGCGCGTTACCGCGAACTGGAAGCACGCTACAACGCTCTGCTCTAGCCGCCGCGCGGTTACGCATCCAGCGCTGCCCGCGAAGCGTCACAGGACCGCAGATTCGAGTTCACCCTCGGTTGATTCGAGAAAGCTCTGCTCGCAAAGTCGCGCATACTTTCCGCCTAACGATAACAACTCGGCGTGCGTTCCGCGCTCGATGATTCGGCCGTGATCGAGGACCAGGATCCGGTCCGCGCGCACGATCGTCGAGAGGCGGTGCGCGATCACGATGCAGGTGCGATGAAACATCAGGTTTTCGAGAGCCTGTTGAATCAGCCGCTCCGTCGTGGTGTCGACGCTCGCCGTTGCTTCGTCCAGAATCAGGATCGGAGGATCCTTCAGGATGGCCCGCGCGATCGAGAGCCGCTGCTTTTCGCCGACGCTCAACTTCACCCCGCGCTCCCCGACCACGCTGTCGAGACCGTTCGGCAGGCGCTCGATAAAAGCGCGCGCATTCGCCGCCTCTGTGGCTTTGAACAACTCCTCGTCCGACGCCTCCGGTTTTCCGAAGAGGAGATTCTCGCGAATCGTGCCGTTGAACAAAAAACTTTCCTGTGTGACCACGCCGATCGCTGCGCGCAAACCCTGCAGATCGAACTCGCGAATCGGTTTGCCATCGATCAGGATTTGACCGGAAGTGAATTCGTAAAAACGAGCGAGCAAATTGACGAGCGTCGATTTGCCCGCGCCCGTTGTGCCGACGAGCGCAATTGTCTCACCCACTTCGGCGTGAAATGAAATGCCGCTCAATGCCGTCAATCCCCTGGCATAGCTGAAGCTCACGTCCTCATAGCGAATGTCACCAGCAACTTCTCCGGCGGATTCCGCAACCCGCTCGCGCAGACCCTCCTCCTCCGGCTCATCGAGAATTTCGAAAACGCGTTCGCCCGCCGCGCGCCCGGCCTGCACCAGCTGATTGAGTTGGTGCAGTTTTCCGATCGGTTCGTAGAGCAAACCGGTCAGCATGATGAAGGCAATCAAATCCCCGAGCTGCATCGCGCCGTGCACCACTGCGGACGCGCCAAAGGCGAGCACGAGAACAACGCCAAAGGAGTCGAGCAACGCCATGGACGGGCTATAGATCGCCCAAACGCGCATGACGATGATCGTGGCCTTGCGCAATTGCTCGCTCACCCGATTGAAACGCACATGCTCTTCGCGCTCCCGGACGTAGCTCTTGATCTGCCGGATGCCGCCGAGGTTATCGAGGAGGAGCGAATTCATGGCCGAGGCCGCCCGGCGCTGCAGCCGATAACGATGATGCGCCGTGAGGGTATACCAAAGCGCTCCGCCAAGCAGGAATGGCAGCGGCGTCATCGCTACCAGGGTGAGTTGGACGTTGACGTAAAACATGACCCCGCAGACAACAATGACCTGCAAGGCGGCGACTACGCCCTGCTCGATCCCATCGATCAGCACGCGTTCGACCGAGTTCACGTCTTCGAGGACCCGCGTCATCAGGTCGCCTGTGGCGCGGTTATCGAACCACTTCAGCGGCAGGAACTGAATGTGGGAATAAAGATCACTCCGCAGATCGAATATGACGCGCTGCTCAAAGGTGTTGTTGAGCAAAATTCGGAGCGCGTTGAAGCCGTGCTGAAGGAGAAAGGCAAGCGCTGCCAGAAGGGCGAGCGGAACCAGACGGTCCGGCCGCTTCTGCCGCACGACCTCGTCGATCATGAGCTTCGTCACCGTCGGGAAAACGATCACCATGAGGGTGCCGAGGATCGCGCACGCGAGCGTCCCGACCGCCATCCAGGGATAGCGTTTGAGATATGCAAAGACGCGCCAGACGGTTTTCATTGGGAAGGAGAAAACGTCCAACGTTCAGCGTTCAACGTCCAACGCTCAAATAGGAGGAGACCATCGTGCGCTGATTCTTCGTTGAACGATGGACGTTGAACGTTGAGCGTTGGACGTTCCTTTCCCGGAGAATCCGGCCAATGATCATCGACCAACTTTTCACTTCTCCCGGCCACAACTACTTCGGCCACCACGAACGGCCGCCGGCTGATTTTCCACTCGTCGCCCGCGACAGCATCGAGTGCGTTTCCGGCCGCGGCATCCGGGGCGATCGTTTCTTCGATTACCGGCACGACTACAAAGGTCAGATCACATTTTTCTCGGGCGAGATTTTCGCGAAAATGGCGCGAGCCTTCGCAATCACCGATAAATCACCCGGCGTGCTCCGGCGCAACGTGATCGTTTCCGGCATCGATTTGAAGGAATTGATCGGCGCGGATTTCGAGCTGCAAGGGGTGCGATTCCGCGGCACCGCGCACTGCGCACCCTGCTACTGGATGGACACCGCCTTCGCTCGAGGCGCGGAAAAATTTCTCGCCGGACGCGGCGGATTGCGAGCGCGGATTTTGACCGATGGACGGATCCACGTCGGCGAGGCGGAGTTGAAAGTTCTCTTGCCCGCCGCCGCAAGAATCGCCTGACGATGCACTGCAGCGCGGTTCTCTTGGCGGGTGGCAAATCAACCCGCATGGGCCGCGACAAGGCGTTTTTGGAATACGAAGGCGAACCGCTCTGGCAACGGCAGCTTGCAACCCTGCAAAAACTTGCGCCCGAGCAGTTGCTGATTTCGGGGCCGGCACGTGCGGAATGGAGCGACTGCGAAGTGGTGGCAGATGAAGTAACCAATGCCGGCCCGCTCGCCGGAGTGGCGGCAGCGTTGCAGAAGTGCACGACGCCCCTTCTCGTCGTTCTCGCAGTCGATCTTCCACGAATCACGACCGGGTTCTTGCTCTCCCTTCTCCAGCTCGGCGGCGCGGTGGCGCGCAGCCCGCATGGTTTCGAACCTCTCGCGGCGGTCTATCCTCGCGACTGCACTTCCCTCGCCACATGCGCCTTGCGCAGCGGCGATTTTTCCATGCAAAGCTTCGTCCACCAGGCAATCAGGAAAGGTTTGCTCGTGGCGCCCGAAACTCCGGAAACCGGTCTCTTCACCAACCTCAATTCGCTGGCTGACCTGTGAAGAATCAGGCGAGCGTGCAAGCAGTTGAAGTCATCCGGTATCGAGACGGCCGAGCACTCCCGGTCGCAGCCGACGAAACCGCCGAGGAAGAGCCGCTCGAGATCCGCGTCGAAGGCCAGAGCATCGCGGTCGTCATGCGGACCCCCGGCCACGATCGCGAGCTGGCCGCTGGCTTTGCGCTGACTGAAGGCATCGTGCGCGACGCCGCAGCGATTTTTGAGATTACTTCCTGCTTAACGACATCCCCGGACGCGGCCGGCAACGCGGTTGATATCGCGCTCCGTGATCCCACCAGTTTCGATGCCGCCATGCTCAGTCGCCACGTTTTCAGCTCTTCGAGCTGCGGCGTCTGCGGCAAAGCCACAATCGAAGCGGCGCTGCAACAATTTCCTCCCATCAACACCGCGACTGCGGTCGCACCCCAGGTTTTGTTCTCGCTTCCGGCCCGGCTCGCGGCTGCGCAGGAAACTTTTCAGCGCACTGGCGGCTTGCACGCTTGCGCCCTCTTCGATGCGAAGGGCGAGTTGCTGCTCGTGCGCGAGGATGTCGGGCGACACAACGCGCTCGACAAGTTGATCGGCCACGAGCTGCTCGCGCAGCAGCTTCCGTTAGGCAACCGCATCCTTTTGCTCAGCGGCCGGGTCTCTTTTGAAATGACGCAAAAAGCACTCGCCGCCGGGATCGCGATCATCGCCGCGATCTCCGCGCCCAC
>Ga0070671_100001922_pt1 | contig 15917 bp, 18 predicted proteins | sample KBSS73metaG_FD_65341 | JGI IMG/M metagenome (GOLD analysis project Ga0070671, IMG submission 65341) | Switchgrass rhizosphere microbial communities from Kellogg Biological Station, Michigan, USA - KBS S7-3 metaG | ecosystem: Host-associated > Plants > Roots > Rhizosphere > Soil ...
GCGAGCTTCTCCACGAGCAGCCGGTACTTCGGGAGCATCCCGGCGTGATGGATGCCGATGCCGTGGCGAACGCACCGCGACAGCGAGGCGCCGAAGCCCGGCCCGAACCGAAAGGGACCGATGGCCGCGGCGATGGCGTCCTTCTCCTCGCGGCTGCACACGTTGAGGCTCATGAGCGCCTGGGCCCGCTCGACGGCGGCGGCCTGGGTGAAGTGCACGACGTACACCGGCGCCCGGTCGGTGGCGAGCAGCTCCTCGATGCTGCCGAGGGTGGTCGTGTGCCGATAGTCGAAGCTCAGCGGCACCGGTCGCTCGGCCGAGTCGACCACCGCCGTGTCGCGCCCGGTGCGGCGGGTGAGGTCTTCGCGGAAGAACGTGACGTCGCCGAGCGTGGCCGACATCAGCAGGAACTGGGCGTGGGGGAGCATGAGCAACGGCACCTGCCATGCCCAGCCGCGGTCGGGGTCGGCATAGAAGTGGAACTCGTCCATGCACACCGACGCCACGTCGAGGCCCTCGCCGTCGCGCAGCGCCAGGTTGGCGAGGATCTCGGCCGTGCAGCAGACGATCGGCGCGTCGGCGTTGACGGCGGCGTCGCCCGTCAACAACCCGACGTGCTCGGCGCCGAGATCGCGGCTGAGGGCGAAGAACTTCTCCGACACGAGGGCCTTGATCGGGGCCGTGTAGTACGACCGCTTGCCATCGGCGAGCGCGGCGGCGTGGGCGCCGAGGGCGACGAGCGACTTCCCCGACCCGGTCGGCGTGGCGAGGATCACGTTCGAGCCGGCGTACAGCTCGAGCAGCGCCTCCTCCTGCGCCGGGTAGAGCATGAGCCCGCGGTCCTCGGCCCAGGCGATGAAGCCATCGAGGCCGTCGGTGACCAGCGTCATGCGGGCTTCCGTCCCGGCGGTCGCATCGTCACGCCTTGCTCCGCCAGCACCTTGCGCACGGTGCGTTGGTTGGCGCCGAAGCGATCGACGAGCTCGCGCACGGTGCCGCCGGCTTCGTACGCGGCAGCGACCTCGGCCTCGCGGCCGTCGAGTGGCGAGCGCGGACCACGCGCGCGGCGTTCGACGCCCTGGGCCTCGAGCACATCGCGCACGGTCGTCACCGAGCAGCCATGCCGCGCCGCGAGCTCCTCGACGGTGGCGCCGCTCCTGTAGGCGGCGGCGAGCTCCGTCTCGCGTCCGGCGAGCAGGCGGCTCACGACGTGAAGCGCTCCCGGCGCACGTTGACCTTGCGGCCCTTGATCGTCGCTCGGTTCATGAGAGCGATGACCTCCTCGACGCGGTCATCGGGCACCTCGACCAGCGCGAACTTGTCGGTGATCTCGATGGCACCGATGTCCTTGCCGCGCAGCTGCGTCTCGCCGGTGAACGCACCGACCAGGTCTTGCGGACGGATGCCGGCCGACCGACCGGCGTTGACGAACAGACGCGTCTTGCCGCTCGACACCGCCGCCGGCCGCTTGCCCTTCGTCGGCGGTGCGCCCTTGCCGGCGTGCAGCGAGACCTCGGGGATCTCCTCCTCCTCGGCAGGACCGCCGGTCGCTTCGTCGGCGAGCTTCAGCGCGGCGAGGGCGACCTGCACCGCGTCGAAGTCGTCGGTGAGCGTCTCGACCACGACGCGGTAGTGGTCGAGCCCGTCCTCGAGGATCGACTCGCGCAGCGTGGCCAGCAGCAGCTCCATGCGCCGGTTGCGCAGATCGGAGATGGTCGGCACCTTCTCGACGGCGAGCGTCTGGCGGGTGAGCCGTTCGATGTTCTTCAGCTGGCGATGCTCGCGTGGCTCGGCGAGCGTGATGGCCACACCCTCGCGCCCGGCGCGGCCGACGCGGCCGATGCGATGCACGTAGGTCTCGGGCGCCGAAGGCACGTCGTAGTTGACGACGTGGGTGAGGTGGTCGATGTCGAGGCCGCGGGCGGCGACGTCGGTGGCGACGAGCAGATCGGCGGTGCCGGCGCGCAGGCGGCCCATCACGCGGTCGCGCTGCTCCTGGTCCATCCCGCCGTGCAGGGCCTCGGCCCGGTAACCACGACCGTTGAGGGTCTGGGTGAGCTCGTCGACCTCCACGCGGGTGCGGCAGAACACGATCGCCGCGGCGGGCGACTCGACATCGAGGATGCGACCGAGCGCGGCCGCCTTGTGGGCGCGTTGGACGACGTAGGCGGTCTGGCGCACGAGCGGGTCGGCGCCCGCCGCCGGACGGTCCGCCGCGATCTGGATGCGCTCGGGGTTGGTGAGGTGGCGCGCCGCGATCGACCCGATGCGCGGCGGCAGCGTGGCCGAGAACAGCACCGTCTGCCTCGTGGCGGGCGTCGACTCGAGGATCGCTTCGATGTCCTCGGCGAAGCCCATGTCGAGCATCTCGTCGGCCTCGTCGAGCACCACGACCTGGATGGCGCCGGTGGCCATCGTGCCGCGGCGCAGATGATCGAGGGCGCGGCCGGGCGTGGCAACGACGACGTCGACGCCGCGCTTGAGCGCGCTGAGCTGGCGCCCGAAGGGCTGGCCGCCGTACACTGGGAGCACCCGAGCGTTGACGGGCCGCCCGTACTTGTGGAACGCCTCCGACACCTGCATGGCCAGCTCGCGCGTGGGCACCAGCACGAGCGCCATCGGCTCGTCGCTCGGCGCGCGGTCGGCGAGGCGTTCGAGGACGGGCAACGCGAACGCCGCGGTCTTGCCGGTGCCGGTGGCCGCCTGGCCGAGCAGGTCGCGCCCGGCGAGGATCAGCGGGATCGCCTCGCGCTGGATCGGCGTCGGCTCCTCGTAGCCCAGGGCGCTGAGCGCGTCGACGAGCGCGGCGCGCACGCCGAGATCGGCGAAGCCCGGGGTCACGTCGTCGTCGGCCACCGGTCGAGGCTACGGCCCGGGCTGCTGGTACCCTGCACCCGGAGCCTTTGCGATGGCGTCGCCAGTCGGCGGCCTCAGGTTCCAGGATCCGCCGCCATCACGAGCGAGCCCGATCCCCCCGATCCGAAGAAGGAACCCTTTGTTGAGCACCACCCCCAACCACTCGCGTCCTCGGCGCGGACCCCGCCGTCCCGCCCCGGCCGAGCGCTCGATCATCGAGCGCACGCCGGTCGTCGTGCACCACGAACCCCGTGACGGGGTCACGTGGGACGACCTCGGCGTGCCGCAGCCGCTGATCCAGGCGCTGGTCAAGCAAGGCCTCGATGCCCCGTTCCCGATCCAGGTGGCGACGCTGCCGGACACCCTCGCCGGCAAGGACGTCCTCGGACGTGGCCGCACCGGCAGCGGCAAGACGCTGGCGTTCAGCCTGCCGCTCGTGGCCCGCCTCGCCGGCGGCGTGCGCAGGCCCCGTCAGGCCCGCGCCCTCGTGCTCGTGCCCACCCGCGAGCTCGCCAACCAGGTGCTCGCCGTCGTCGAGCCCCTGGCCAAGACCGCGGGGCTCACCGCCACCGTCGTGTTCGGCGGCGTCGGTCAGAACCCGCAGGTGAAGGCGCTGGCGCGCGGCGTCGACATCCTCATCGCCTGCCCCGGTCGCCTCGAGGACCTCATCGGCCAGCGCCACTGCGACCTGCGCGCCGTCGAGATCACCGTCCTCGACGAGGCCGACCACATGGCCGACCTCGGCTTCCTGCCCGGCGTGAAGCGCATCCTCGACCACACGCCCGAGCGGGGCCAGCGGCTGCTGTTCTCGGCCACGCTCGACAACGGCGTCGACGTCCTCGTGAAGCGCTACCTCCACCAGCCGACGACCCACTCGGTCGATCCGGTGGTCGCGCCCGTCTCCACGATGACGCACCACGTCTTCGCGGTGACGGCGGCGGACAAGGCCAAGGTCGTGCACGAGCTCGCCAGCGGCATGGAGCGCAGCCTGCTGTTCATGCGCACCAAGCACACCGCCAAGAAGCTGGCCAAGCAGCTCACCGCCGCGGGCATCCCCGCCGTCGAGCTGCACGGCAACCTCAGCCAGGTCGCCCGCGAACGCAACCTCGCCTCCTTCACCGCCGGCGACACCCGCGTACTTGTGGCCACCGACATCGCGGCCCGCGGCATCCACGTCGACGACGTGGCGATCGTCGTGCACGTCGACCCGCCGACCGAGCACAAGGCCTACCTCCACCGCTCGGGTCGCACGGCGCGCGCCGGGGCCGGTGGCACCGTCGTGACCCTGGCGCTGCCCGAGCAGACGCGCGACGTGCGCACGCTCGCCAAGCAGGCCGGCGTGCAGCCCATCACCGTGACGGTGCGCCCGGGCGCCAGGGAGATCGTCGAGCTGGTGGGCCCGCCGGCGCCGTTCGTCGAGCCGCCGAAGGTCGTCGACGTGCCCGTGCGCCAGCCCGGCACGGCCCGCCCGGGGCGGGGCCGCAACGGTGGCCCGAAGGCGAAGGCGGCGCCGCGGAGCAACCCCAACGCGCCCGCTCGCACCCGCAAGGAGCTCGAGGCGCGCGCCGGTCAGCAGCCGCCCCGCCGCCGAGGTCGCTGAGGTGGCGTAGAACAGACGTCATGCAGGTGAGCGACGTCTACCTCGAGCTCTACGGCCGCATCCCCGAGCTGGTCCACCGGGCCGTCGACGGGCTGGCCCCCGAGGACCTGACTCGGCGGGTGCGCGACGAGGCGAACACCATCGCCTGGTTGGTGTGGCACCTCACCCGGGTGCAGGACCACCACATCGGCGAGCTGCTCGGCGAGGCGCAGCGGTGGGAGACGGGCGGGTGGCCGGCGCGCTTCGGCGACGTCGACCCCGACCCGCAGAACCACGGCTACGGGCACACGCCCGAGCAGGTCGCCGGCGTGCGGCCCGACAGCGTCGCCACGCTGATCGACTACCACGACGCGGTGTGGGACCGCACGAAGCAGTTCCTCGCCACGCTCACGCCCGAGCGGCTCGACGAGGTCGTCGACCGGCGGTGGGACCCGCCGGTGACGATGGGCGTGCGGCTGGTGAGCGTCGCCGACGACTGCCTGCAGCACGCCGGCCAGGCGGCCTACGTGCGCGGGCTGCTGGGCCGATGAGCGGCGGACAGCAGCTCCACGGCGCGACCGTTCTCGTCACCGGTGGTGGCAACGGCATCGGTCGCTTGATGGCGCTCGGCGCCGCCGCGCGTGGTGCACGTGTGGTGGTGTGGGACCTGTCGACCGAGCGGGCCGAGCGCGTGCGCGACGAGATCGGCGGCACGGCGCGCGCGTTCACCGTCGACGTGTCCGATCCGGACGCGGTGCGCGCCGTCGCGACGGAGACGGGCGCGATCGACGTGCTCATCAACAACGCCGGGGTGGTGAGCGGCCAGCGGCTGCTCGACGCCACCGACGACGGCATCCGGCGGACGTTCGGCGTGAACGTGCTCGCGCTGTTCTGGGTGACGCGGGCGTTCCTGCCCGGCATGGTCGAGCGCCGGCGGGGGACGGTGGTCACGATCGCCAGCGCGGCCGGACTGATCGGCGTCGCGCGGCAGACCGACTACTCGGCGAGCAAGCACGCCGCGGTCGGCTTCGACGAGTCGCTGCGGGCCGAGCTGCGCACGATGCGCACCCCGGTGCGGACGATGGTCGTCTGCCCGTACTACATCGACACCGGCATGTTCGCCGGCGTGCAGAGCCGGTTCCCGTGGCTGCTGCCGATCCTGAAGGAGCAGAAGGTCGCCGATGCTGTGCTCGACGGTGTCGAGCGCGGCCGCCGACGCGTGGTGCTCCCGCCGCTGGTGGGCCTGGTGCCGACGCTGCGGATCCTGCCCGTCCCGGTGTTCGACCGTGCCGCGGATCTCCTCGGTGTGAACCAGTCGATGGCGCACTTCACCGGTCGTCCGGGCGACGTGGTGGGCCGGTGACGTTCGACGCCGCCCGCCTGGCGTCATTGGTCTGCGCGGCGCCCGGCCGTCCGACGCAGCCGTCGCACTCGCCGTTCGACGGCACCCTCGTCGGTGAGGTGCCGGTGTGCACCGCCGATGATGTCGCCGACGCCGTCGATCGGGCTCGTGTGGCCCAAGCGGCGTGGGCGGGCACGACGATCGCCGAGCGGGCCGCCGTGTTGCTGCGCTACCACGACCTGGTCCTCGACCGGCAGCCCGAGCTGCTCGACGTCGTGCAGCGCGAGAGCGGCAAGGCGCGGGTGAGCGCGTACGAGGAGGCGGCCGACGTCGCCATGACCGCTCGCTACTACGCGCACACGGCGGCGCGGCACCTCGGACCGACCCGCCGGCGCGGCGCGCTCCCGTTCCTCACGCGCACCGTCGAGCACCACCACCCGAAGGGCGTGGTCGGCGTCATCAGTCCGTGGAACTACCCGCTCACGCTGGCCGTGAGCGACGCGCTCGCGGCGCTGGCCGCCGGCAACGGCGTGGTGCTGAAGCCCGATTCGCAGACGCCCTTCACCGCGCTCGCCGCCGTCGAGCTGCTCTACGAAGCGGGGCTCCCGCGGGAGCTGTTCCAGGTCGTCACCGGCCCGGGCTCGCAGCTCGGACCGCCGCTGATCGAGCACGTCGACTACCTCATGTTCACCGGTTCGACGGCCACCGGCCGCCTCATCGCCGAGCAGTGCGGGCGGCGGCTCATCGGCTTCTCGGCCGAGCTCGGCGGCAAGAACCCGATGCTCGTGCTGGCCGATGTCGACCTCGACCGTGCCGTCGAAGGCGCGGCGTGGGCGTGCTTCTCCAACACCGGTCAGCTCTGCATCAGCGTCGAGCGCATGTACGTGGAGGACGCGATCTACGACCGCTTCGTGCCGGCGTTCGTGGCGAGGGTGCGCCGCCTGCGCCTCGCGGCCGGATGCACGTGGGACGCCGACATCGGTTCGCTCGTCAGCGACAGCCAGTTGACGACGGTGACCCGTCACGTCGCCGACGCCGTGGCCAAGGGTGCGACCGTGCTCGCCGGCGGCACGGCCCGGCCCGATCTCGGTCCCTGCTTCTTCGAGCCGACCGTGCTCACCGACGTCACCGACGACATGGAGCTGGCACGGGCCGAGACGTTCGGTCCCGTCGTCGCCGTGCACCGCGTGCGCGACGAGCACGAAGCGATCGCGCTCGCCAACGACTCCGACTACGGGCTCAACGCGAGCGTGTGGTCGACCGCCGCGCACGGCGCCGCCGTCGCGACGCGGCTGCGGGCCGGCACCGTCAACGTCAACGACGGCTACGCCGCCGCCTGGGCCTCGCACGACGCGCCGATGGGCGGCATGAAGGACTCGGGCGTCGGGCGCCGCCACGGCCGCGAAGGCATCCTGAAGTACACCGAGCCGCAGACCGTCGCCGTCCAACGCCTGCTGCCCATGGGTCGGGTGCCGGGGCTCGGGCACCGACGGGCGGCCGGCGTGCTCAACGCCGGTCTGCGGCTGTTGCGCCGGACGCCGTTCGTGCGCTGACCCAGCCCGCGGCATGGAGCACCACAACCCGAGGGTGGGGTGGGGCACCATGGAGATCGATGCCCCTCTCCGAATGGCCACGATCGTGACGCGGGCGGTCGTGATGCTGAGCGGCGGGCTCGATTCGGCGACCGCGCTGGCCATGGCGCGGCACGACGGGCACGAGTGCTTCGCCATGAGCTTCCGCTACGGGCAGCGCCATGACGTCGAGCTCGCCGCCGCCACGCGAGTCGCCGAAGCCATCGGGGTGGCGCGCCACGTGGTGGTCGACATCGATCTCGGGGTGTTCGGTGGATCGGCGCTGACGGCCGACATCGCGGTTCCGCACGACCGCGACCCCGACGACCTCGGGGGCGACATCCCCGTCACGTACGTGCCGGCGCGCAACACGGTCTTCCTGTCGTTCGCGCTGGCGTGGGCCGAGACGCTGGCCGCCGACGCCATCGTGATCGGCGTCAACGCCCTCGACTACAGCGGCTATCCCGACTGCCGGCCCGAGTACCTGGAGGCGTTCGAGCGCCTGGCGGCGCTGGCGACGAAGGCCGGCGTCGAAGGACACCCGATCCGCATCGAGGCGCCGCTGCTGCACCTCACCAAGGCGCAGATCATCGAGCGTGGTCTCGAGCTCGGCGTCGACTACGGGCTCACGCACAGCTGCTACGACCCCGACGCCGACGGTCGCCCGTGCGGGACGTGCGACGCCTGCCAGCTGCGGGCGCGCGGCTTCGCCCAGCTCGGTCTCACCGACCCTGCCGTTGCTGTCACACCTCCTCGGTAACGTCGTCCGCACTTCCTCCTGCGATGCGTGCGAACGAAGGAGGAAGCCGTGCACGACGTGCTCGCGCTCGAGCCGTGGATCGACATCTTGGAAGCGGCGCTGCCGGCCGATCAGAACGGGCTGCTGGTCCGGTTGGCGTGGCCCGACGACGACTGCTCCGGGGGTGACGTCGAGCTCGGGCTCCTGCCGCTCGACGGCGTGCACCCCGCCGAGCTGCTCGACGGGTTCGATGCGCCCGACGAGTGGTGGGCGCTCGGCTTGGTGACGCGGGGCTGGGCGTCGCCGATGGGGCCGACGCGGCCCTCGCAGCACCCGGGGCGCCGGCGCGTCACCACGACGGTGCTGCTCGACCGCGCCGGTCGACTCGTGGGTCGCACGGTCGGCGACGACGGCACGGTGTGGATCGACGGGCCGCCGAGCGAGGGCGAGCTCATCCGGCTCCTGCGTCAGGCGATGGAAGGAGGCTCGATGCCGTAGAGCGTGGCGGCGTTGCCCCACAGGATCTTCTCGCGCACCGACTCGGACGCGCCGGCGAGGCTCGCGTCGATGCGTTCGCGGACGTTGCCGAAGAGGCACGTCGGGTGCGGGAAATCGGTCTCGAACAGCACGTTGTCGACGGGGATGGCGCCGAGCAACGTGGTGGGGGCGACCGTCTCGAACCAGTAGCAGGCATACACCTGGCGGCGGAAGTACTCCGAGGGCAGCAGCTCCCACTCGCTGGCGCGCCCCGGGCGCGCTTCGAGGTAGCTGTGGTCGGCGGCTTCCAGCACGAACGGGATCCAGCCGATGCCGCTCTCGACCGACACGAACCGCACGTCGGGGAAGCGGGGGAGGACGCCGCTCGTGATGAGGTCGGCGCACTGCAGCCCGTTCTTCAGGAACAGCTCGGTGGAGGTGTACGCGTAGGCGGCCGCCGTGCTCGTCGCCGCGATGCGGTCGGGCTGGAACGACGTCGTCATGTCGCCGCTGCCGATGTGGAAGTGGATCGGCAGGCCGGTCTCCGTGGCGACCGCCCACAGCGGATCCCAGTGCGGATCGCCGAGGAACGGCAGGCCGAAGCGCTGCGGCTCCCCGGTGAAGAGGATCCCGCGATGCCCGGCGGCGGCGCCGCGCTCGATCTCGGCCACGGTGGCGTCGACGTCCCAGAAGGGCGTGGCGATGATCGTGATGAGCCGGCGCGGGTCGGCGGCGGCCCAGTCGCGCTGGAAGTCGTTGTAGGCACGGACGCACGCGAGCTTGAGCTCCTCGTCGTCCATGGTCAGGAACTTCTGGCTGCCGAACCCGGCCACGTTCGGGTAGATCACCTGCGCCCAGATCCCGGCCTCGTCGAGGTAGCGCAGCCGCGCGCCGGCGTCGTAGGACGCGGGATGGCACTCCTCGAAGGTGGCGGGGCCGGCCGGGAACGGCGCGTCCCAGCCGGCGACGGCCGTCATGCCGACGACGGAGATCTGGCGGTCGTCGAGCAGCCAGACGTCCTTCCCGTCGGCGTTGCGGGCCACGTGGGGGACGTGCTCGACGTGCCGGCGCGCCACCCGCGATGTCCAGAGATCGGCGGGCTCGGTGATGTGCGAGTCGACGTCGATGACCGGGGTGTTCACCACGCGCGCAAGTCGACCACATCGCAAAGGTGCTTGCTCGGGCGCGTCGCATGCGGTTCCCTGGACTCGAGATGGCTGAACCCGACCCGAACGACGAGAACAAGCGCCGCATGGAAGCGCTCCTGCAGGCGAAGCGGCAAGGGCACGCGGACCGGGCCGCCACCGATCACGCGACCGGCGACAAGACCAAGCGCAGCGCGCCCCCGAAGAAGGAGTTCAGGCGCCGGAAGGTGTAGCGGCGCCCGCGGCCCAGAGGTCGTCGCACCGCTCGCACACCGACGCGGGGATCACGCCGGCCCGCATGAGCAGGGCGAAGGCCTTGCACCCGAGGCAGAGCGCGAGCACCGACTCGAGCGTCGCCGCCACGACGAGCAGCCCGAGCACGACGTAGGCGGCGCCGCGATCGCCGAGCCCGAGGGCGAGGACCGCGGCGGTCACCGAGAACGCGGCGCCGATGCCCTGGGCGAAGCGCTTCGGCGGTCCCGGCACCGGCTTCGGCGCGACCGGGAGCCGAGGCGTGATCACCCGGGTGACCAGCTGGCCGAGGGGGCTGAGCGTCGGCCCGGTCAGGACGCGGGCCACGAACCCGTAGGCGATGACGGGCAGCAGCCACGGCTGGTCGAACGCGATCGTCGCCAGCGAGAGCACGACCACGCCGCCGGCAACGAGGCGGGCGGACACCTCGTTCACCGGATCGGGGAACGAGAAGAGCTTCATGGTGAAAAGCCTACTGACCAGGTCGGCTTTTCAGCCACGCGAACAGCGCCGGATCGGCGTCGGGCCCGAACGCGCTGATCAAGACGCCCCGTTCGCCGCAGGCCGGGCAGCGGATCCCGAGCACGATCGCTTCGTCACCCGGGTCGCTCGGGCCCTCGAAGCGGTACTGCCGCTCGATCTCGGCGTCGACCAAGCCGTGGGTGGCGCCACACGCCGGGCACACGGTGGTGCCCTGCTCGAGGTCGGCGTTGAAGTCGTGGGTGTAGCCGTCGGCCTCCAGCAAGGCGACCGCTTCGGTGACGGTGTCCGGCGAGCTCGTGCTCACGAGTGCGAGGGGGCGGGCGGGGCGTCGGGGATCTCGAAGAACAGGTCGTCGGCGTAGCACCAATACCAGTCCTCGCCCGGCTCGAAGGACCGGATCAACGGGTGGTGCGAGCTGTTCCAGTGGGCCGTGGCGTGGCGGCCCGGCGAGTTGTCGCAGCAACCGACGTGCCCGCACTCCTGGCAGATGCGCAGGTGCACCCACTGCCCGCCGAGGCGGAGGCAGTCCTCGCAGCCGTCCGCGCTGGGCGGGACGTCGGCGATCGTGTCGAGGTGGGTGCAGGTGTCGCTCATGCGGAGGGTTCGCTCGCTGGCTCGCTCACGGGATCCGCCCCATCTTGCCCGATTGGAAGTCCTCGAACGCCTGGCGCAGCTCGGCCTGGGTGTTCATCACGAACGGCCCGTACCAGGCGACGGGTTCGCCGATCGGCTGGCCACCCAGCACGAGGACCTCGAGGGGGCGGGCGGCGTCGATCTGCACGTGGTCGCCGGCGCCGAGGACCGCCAGCTGGCCGTCGTGGATCGGATGGGCCTCGCCGCCGACGGTGCCCGAACCCGACAGCACGTAGACGAGGGCGTTGTACTCCGTGGGCCACGGCAGCTCGAGGCGAGCGCCGGCCGCCACGCTGGCGTGGAGGTAGTTGATCGGGGTGTAGGTCGAACCGGGTCCGGCGTGGCCGTCGACCGACCCGGCGATGATGCGGACCACGGCGCCGCCGTCGGGGGAGCGGAGGAGGGTGACGTCGTCGGACTCGAGGTCCTGGTAGCGGGGCGCCACGAACTTGTCGGCCGCCGGGAGGTTGACCCAGAGCTGGATGCCGTGGAACAGGCCGCCGGTGCGGACGAGCCCTTCGGGTGGGCGCTCGATGTGCAGGATGCCGGCGCCGGCGGTCATCCACTGCGTGGCGCCGTTGCTGATGACCCCGCCGCCGCCCGTCGAGTCCTGGTGCTCCATGACGCCGTCGAGCATGTAGGTGACGGTCTCGAAGCCGCGGTGCGGGTGCCAGGACGTGCCCTTCGGCTCACCCGGTCCGTAGTCGACCTCGCCCATCTCGTCCATGTGCACGAACGGGTCGAGGTCGGCGGCGGAGACGCCGGCGAAGGCGCGCTTCACCGGGAAGCCCTCACCCTCGAAGCCGGTGGGGGCGGTGGTGACGGAACGGACGCGTCGGGCCCGGGAATCGGGCGACGGGGAGGCGACGGCCGGAAGGGTGAGCGGATCGGAGACGGTCACTGCGGGCATGGCCCTCCCAACATCGTTGCGCGTACAACTATTCCGCGACGGACCGATCGGCCGGCGTGACTAGGAGCCGCTCCCGTCGGCGCGGAACGCGTAGAGGAACCCGTCGTCGGACGGCATGTAGAACGTGCCGTTCGACACGACCGCCGCCGAGCGGACGTCGCCGCCGGTCGGGAACGTGAACAGGGACGCGCCGGTCGCCGCGTCGAGGACGTGGATGGCGTCGTCGTCCCCGCCGATGTAGACGACGCCGTTGGCGATCGCCGGCCCGGCGTGGAGGAGCTCGCCCGGCGCGACCAGGCTCACCCACCTCGTCGCGCCTGTCCGGGCGTCGACGGCGTAGACGTTGCCGTCGAAGCCGCCGACCACGGCGATGCCACCGCCGACCGCCGGCGACCCGTCGGCGCCGCCGCCGTTGGGGACCGAGAACAGCAGGGCGCCGGTGGTCGCGTCGAGGGCGTCAAGGCGTTCGCCCGAGACGTAGACGCGGCCGTCGACGACGCTGGGCGAGGAGGCGAGGCAACAGCCGCGCTTCACGCTCCAACGGAGGGCGCCCGTCGCGGCGTCGAGGGCGAAGACCATCCCGTTGAAGTCGACCACGTACACGATGCCGTTGGCGACGGCAGGCGACGTGAGGCCGATCGAGCTCACCCGCTTCGCCCACCGGCGCTGCCCCGTCGCGGCGTCGAAGGCGAGCACCGTGCCGCCGTCGGTCGTGATGTAGACGGTGTTGCCGACGACCGCGGGCGACGAGAAGGGGAAGAAGTCACCGGCCGACACCCGCCACCGCAGCGCGCCCGTCGTCTTGTCGAAGGCGGAGAGCTTGCCGTCGCCGCCATGGGTGTAGACGAGCCCCCCGGCGACCGCCGGGCCCGTCTCGAACAGCGTCGCGCCGGCCGGCGCCCGCCACCGCTCGATGCCGGTCGTGGCGTCGAACGCGTAGAGGTTGCCGTCCTCGGACCCGACGTAGACGACGCCGTCGACCACCGCCGGCGACGAGCGGATGTCGAACGCGTTGAGGCTCGCCGCGAAGATCTCGTGGAGGTGCGGGACGGTGGTCGGACCGAGCAGCGTCTCGGTCGGGTTGCTCCGCGACTGGTTCGGGCCGTACCCGAACTCGCGCCAGGCCGTGGACGGCTGACCAGCCGTGGCGACGGTCGGCACGACGAGGCCGACGAGCAGGGCCAGGACACCCACCAGCGGCATCATCCGGGTGCGCTTCATGCCGGCCCCCCATCCGTTGGCCGTCCACCACCACAGTACGCCGGAGTGCCGGAGGTGTCCCGGCCGCCTTCCCGCCATTCCCGCTAGTACGACACTCTGAGAACTTGATAGATTTATCAGGTGCCGAACTCCGGGATGAGCGTCCCCCTGTCCGAGATCAAGGCCGACCTGTTCAAGGCGTTGGCTCACCCCGCCCGCGTCCGGATCCTCGAGGTGCTGTCGGAGGGCGAGCACTCCGTCGGCGCCCTCCAACCCCTCGTCGGGATCGAGCTGTCCCACCTCTCCCAGCAGCTCGGCGTGCTGCGACGCGCCGGGCTCGTCGTGTCGAGGAAGGAGGGCTCGTCGGTCATCTACTCGGTGAAGGACGAGCTCGTCGTGGAGCTGCTGGCGGTCGCGAAGCGCCTCCTGCTCACGTCGCTCACGGAGACCCGTTCGTTGCTCGACGACCTGCACGCCTCGGTCGGTCGATGAACGTCCTCGCCGGCCTCCTGCCCCGGCGATCGGACTACGACGGTGTGGCGCGCTCGTGGCGCGGCGACGTCCTGGCCGGCGTGACGGTCGGCGTCGTCGCACTGCCGCTGGCGCTCGGCTTCGGCATCACGTCGGGCCTCGGTGCTCGGGCCGGGCTCATCACGGCGATCGTCGCCGGTCTCGTCGCCGCCGTCTTCGGTGGGTCGCACGTGCAGGTGTCGGGTCCGACGGGCGCGATGACCGTCGTGCTCGTGCCGATCGTCGCCCGCCACGGGCGCGACGCCGTGTTCCTCGTCGGGATCATGGCCGGCGTGCTCATCATGGCCGCCGCCCTTGCTCGCCTCGGTCGCTACCTCTCCTACGTGCCCTGGCCCGTGATCGAGGGCTTCACCGTGGGCATCGCCGCGATCATCTTCCTGCAGCAGGTACCGGCCGCCCTCGGTGTGGCGAAGCCGAAGGGCGACAACACCGCTGTCGTCGCGCTGAAGGCGCTGGCGCGGTCGCCCAACGCGTCGGCCATCGCCTTGGTGCTCGTGACGGCGGCGCTGATGGTGCTGCTCCCGAAGCTGCACCGCGCCCTCCCTGGCTCGTTGCTCGCCGTCATCGGCGCGACGGTGCTGGCGTCGCTGGCCGGCCTGCACGTGGCGCGCATCGGCGCGCTGCCCCGCTCGTTGCCGGCACCGTCGCTTCCGGGCTTCTCGGTCCAGAAGATGAGCGACCTGTTCGGGGCCGCCATCGCCGTGGCCGCCCTCGCGGCGATCGAGAGCCTGCTGTCGGCCAAGGTCGCCGACGGGATGGCGCTCGACACGCCGCGCTCCGATCCCGATCGTGAGCTGTTCGGCCAAGGCCTGGCCAACCTCGTGTCGCCGCTGTTCGGTGGGATGCCGGCCACCGGTGCGATCGCCCGCACCGCGGTGAACGTCCGGGCCGGCGCCCGCACGCGCGTCGCGGGGGCGGTGCACGCGCTCGTCCTGCTCGCCGTCGTGTTCCTCGCGGGATCGCTCGTGTCCCGCATCCCTCTCGCGGCGCTGGCCGGCGTCCTGATGGTCACCGCCGTGCGGATGGTCGAGCCGCACAACGTAAGGGCCGTCATGCGAGCGACCCGCAGCGATGCCGTCGTGCTCGCCGTCACCGCCGCCGTCACGTTGGCGTTCGACCTCATCGTCGCGGTCGAGGTCGGCATCGCCGTCGCCGCCGTCCTGGCGCTGCGGGCCGTGGCCCGCACCGGCACGGCGACCGAGCACGCGGTCCACGACGACCGCATCATCACCTACCGCATCGACGGTGCCGTCTTCTTCGGCGCGGCGCAGCGGTTCCTCACCGAGCTGAGCACCATCGACGAGGTGCACGTGGTGGTGCTCCGCCTCGACGACGTGCAGGTGCTCGACGCGACCGGGGCGCAGGCGCTGGGGTCGGTGATCGCCGAGCTCGAGCGGCGGGGCATGACCGTGCTCGTGCACGGCGTGCGTCCCGAGCACGCTCGCACGCTGGCCGCCGTCGGCGCGTTCGAGCGGCTGGCCCACCACCGTCACGTCTTCGTCGATCTCGAAGACGCGCTGACGCACGCGGACGACCACCTCGCGCGGATTCACTAGGAGGGATGGAGCGCATCCAGCTCGACGAGCACTCGTGGATCGACGTGGCGCGCGGGTGGCTGCCGGACGCCGACGTGCTCTACGCCGAGCTCGTGGACTCGGTGCCGTGGCAGCAGACGCGCGTCTTCCGGTACGACCACTGGGACGACGAACCTCGGTTGTCGGCGTGGTATCGCGCCGACGCGCAGGCGCCCAGCTCCTTGTTGGAGGTGCACCGCTTCCTCCAGCAGCAGTACCGCGTGACGTTCGACGGCTTCGCGCTCAACTGGTACCGCGACGGTCGTGACGGCCAGGCCTTCCACCGCGACCGCGATCTCCAGTGGCTCGACGAGACGGTGATCGCCATCGTCACGTTGGGGGCGACGCGCCCGTGGCTGATCCGGCCCCGGTCGAACCGGTACGCCCACGACGAGCCGAACAAGGGCGCGGTGATCGATCTGGCGCCCGCCTCGGGGGACCTCCACGTGATGGGCGGCGCCACCCAGGTCGGTTGGGAGCACTCAGTGGCGCAGATCCGCCGGCCCGTCGGCGGGCGGATCAGCGTCCAGTGGCGGTGGACCTCCCGCCGCGGCCGTCAGGAGCGCGGCGGCTCGTACTCGAAGCCCCGCACGTACTCGCGCTAGCCGTGCAGCACGACGCCCAG
>Ga0070671_100001923_pt1 | contig 15915 bp, 17 predicted proteins | sample KBSS73metaG_FD_65341 | JGI IMG/M metagenome (GOLD analysis project Ga0070671, IMG submission 65341) | Switchgrass rhizosphere microbial communities from Kellogg Biological Station, Michigan, USA - KBS S7-3 metaG | ecosystem: Host-associated > Plants > Roots > Rhizosphere > Soil ...
TGATCGCTGAATCAAACAGGTTTCCTTTGAGCACCTTGAAGCCCGCCTGCTTTTTCATCGGCGCATTGTAAGGCTTGATGACGTCGGATTCGCTGCTGCGCGCGCCGCGGACATTTTGGCTCATCGTCTTGCCGTTGACCGTCAGCGCATCGGCGTGGATGCGTTTGGCTTTCAAGAGCTCACTCATGACCGCGGGGAGTCCGCCTGCTCGGTAATACTCCTCACCGAGAAATTTTCCGGCCGGCTGCATGTTCACCAGCAATGGAACGTCGTAACCGACTTTCTCCCAGTCCTCGACCGAGAGCTTTACGCCGACATGGCGCGCAATGGCATTGATGTGGATCGGCGCATTGGTCGAACCGCCGATGGCGGAGTTGGCGACGATGGCATTCTCAAATGCCTTGCGCGTAAGAATATCGGATGGCTTCAGATCTTCTTCGACAATTTCCACCGCGCGCAGGCCAGTCTCGTAGGCGATCTGTCCGCGCTCGCGATAAGGCGCGGGAATCGCCGCGCAACCGGGCAGCGACATGCCGAGAGCCTCAGCCAGTGCATTCATCGTCGAGGCAGTGCCCATGGTGTTGCAATGGCCAATTGACGGCGCAGAGGCCGCCGCGATTTCCAGAAATTCCTGGTTGTCGATGCGACCGGCGGCCAGCTCCTCGCGTGCTTTCCACACCACCGTGCCGGAGCCGGCGCGTTCGCCTTTCCACCAACCGTTCAGCATCGGCCCACCGGACAGGACTATTGCCGGGATATTCACCGTTGCCGCCGCCATGAGGCAGGCCGGTGTTGTCTTGTCGCAACCGGTCATCAGCACCACGCCGTCGAGCGGATAGCCATAGAGGACTTCCACGAGCGACAGATAAGCGAGGTTGCGGTCGAGTGCGGCGGTGGGCCGCTTTCCTGTTTCCTGGATTGGATGACAGGGGAATTCGAGTGCGACTCCGCCCGCGGTGCGAATGCCCTCGCGAACGCGCTTGGCAAGATCGAGGTGATGGCGGTTGCAGGGAGAAAGGTCAGAGCCGGTCTGGGCAATGCCGATGATAGGTTTGCCGGATCTCAGTTCCGCCGGCGTAAGCCCAAAATTCAGATAGCGCTCGAGATAAAGCGCGGTCATTCCGGGGTTTTCTGGATTGTCGAACCAAAGCTGTGACCGCAGCCGACGAGATGATTTACGCGTAGTTTTCGCCATGACCTGCCCGACTATGCACTTCAGATGCGTATAGATGATCGCAATGTATCGCAGACCGCAAGGACGCAAACTCGCCGCCGGCCATGGTGACCGCGGTCAGGGCCGCCCTTGAGAAGGAATTGTCAGCGTCCGTCGGGTGTACGCACGCCAGCCTAGGTATCGCGCACCTGCTCAGGAGTTCGAAGTCATTTGTTTGTTAACGATTGGGTTCGTTCTGCCAAAATCATGAAAACGCGACGCCGTGCGGCGGGAGCGTCATCGTCTAGTGCGCGGTAAATCAAAAAACTGAAAAACAACCCCATGCAAAGTAGCGGCAAAAAACCCCGCGAATCAATTGTCCCGATCCGATGTCGCTTTCTGCTTAGTCCCTAACTCGACCAACCGCCTAATGGCCTCGGCCCGGGACGGAAGGTCCTTTTGACGTCGGCGCCAATCATCGACGATCCGAAGAAATTCTTCGGATACTCGCATTTGAAAAGGACGGTCCTGGGGGGTCTTTGAAGGGCGACCAGGAAGGCGACGGCTTTGTGTCATTATTGTATATTTTGTATTGACAAAATGTACATATTATCATAGCTACAGAGGGGTCGAGGTAACAAGAATCACCCAGTTAGGGCGGTATTTTACAATGAATCTCCCACTCGCTGCTATCACCTATCAAGTCATTCGCGACCGCGTTCGGGCCGAAGACCCCCAAATCGACGAGCAGACGCTTGCCGATACGGTCGAGGGACTGACGGATCTCCACGAGATTATCGCGGCGATCGTCCGCGCGGCACTGACCGACGAAGCCTTGGCAACAGGCCTCAAGGGCCGCATCGCCGAGATGCAGGATCGGCTCGAGCGCTTGCAGGATTGTGCCGCCAAGCGCCGGCAGATCGCCAAGGACGTGATGATCGAGCTCGACCTGAAAAAGATCACGGCGCCTGATTTCACCGTCTCGATCCGGCCCGGCATTCCGGCGTTGCTCGTACTCGATGAAGCTGCCGTACCCAGTATCTACTGGGAGCCGAGGGAGCCACGCCTTAACCGACAAGGACTGCTGAACGATCTCAAAGGTGGCGCCGAGGTCGGCGGCGTCGCTCTGTCCAATCCCGAACCTATTTTGAGCGTGAGGACAAAGTAATGGGGTTCACCGCAAAACAAATGCAGGCGTTGCAGCGCGGCCTCAGCAGCCGTCGAATCCGGACGCGCGAGGCGAACGGACGCGAACTCTCATACATTGAAGGGTGGTATGCAATTTCAGAGGCCAATCGGATCTTCGGTTTCGATGCCTGGAATCGCGAGACATTAGATTCGCGTTGTGTGCTGACACGCGAGAATCGAGGCTCTTTTCTTGTCATCTACATCGCAAAAGTGCGCATCACCGTTCATGCCGACGGTGAAACGATCGTTCGGGAGGGTCATGGAACAGGAGAGGGTCGTGGCACTTCCCCAGGGGAGGTACATGATACGGCACTCAAGGCCGCAGAAACCGACGCCACCAAACGGGCGCTGGCGACCTTCGGCAGACCGTTTGGGCTTGAACTCTATCGCAAGGATAAGAATGCTGCCTCGGCAACCTTGCCAGTACCTACGTCAACGAAGGTGGAGAGTCCGCCAACCCAGCCGCGTGCCGGTTTACATCCGGACGATACAACTCCAATCCCAAGGCCGTCGCACTACTACGGTCGGGGTCACCAAGGCTCCATGACGGAACTGCTGCGGCAGGACCAAGCCTCTTTGTGCCCCGCCGCAAGCGAATTGCCTCAGGCCAAGATCGACAAGAGCCAGCTCACGATTGCCGAACCCAAACGATTGCGCGACAAGGCACACCTGAAATTTGTCGCCTCACAGCCTTGCCTCGTCTGCGGCCGGCAGCCGTCCGATCCGCATCACCTGCGGTTTGCCCAGCCGAGAGCCATTGGCCTCAAAGTGAGCGATGAGTTCACGGTCCCGCTTTGCCGCGGGCATCATCGGCAACTGCACCAAACCGGCGATGAACGCGCGTGGTGGGACAGTCACCGGGTGAATGCCCTGGAAATCGCGAGAGGCCTCTGGGAAAGAACGCATGCCACGACGGATCAGACGTCGCAGCTTTGATAGAGCCATTCCAACGTTAGCTGAGTTGCAAGCCAAGTTAGACAGCGTGCGTCGTGAGGTGCGCAACCTCACCATAATGGGTATGGATCCGAACCAGACCACGGAACAGGCAGCGCGCATTAAAGAGCTCGAGCGGTCGGCGAGAGCTGAGCAACGTCTCCGCAAGATGGCGCTTGATTATGCGAACTCGCGGAAAACTTGAGGGGCTTTGCGCTGCTCGATTGCGGCTGATCAAACTGAGTGGATTTCGAAAGACCGCCGCGAGACGTCTTTCTGTTTCGCCGCGCGGCAGGCCGGTCAAAAGACTCGTATCCTTCAGGACCCGCCGAGCGCCCATGGCAACAAAAATTATAAATCGCAACAATTTTGGATTTTCCAATTCGTCCTGTGTCCGCTTTTTAGGGCGAAGCGGACATGCCCTTGTGCACTGCATATGTCTGCTTTTGACCCAAAGCGAACATTCAGAACTTGGCACTCCGGCCGCTGGAAAAAGAAATAGGGCCGCTACCGGGGAGGTTTGCGGCCCTGAGTTTGGAACCCGCAGCGGGGATAGGGGCATCAGGCTGCGGACGTGATCATAGAACTCCGTTTCGTCAGTTCGGTTCCTGAAAAAGTCGGTCGCATTCCAATAAGGGCACACGCGCAGGTCGCTTGTTTCTGTAGTACCTACAGGATGCACCGTCTGTCGACCTAGGTAGGGACCGTGCATTTTATCGAAAGCTATTTCGGCACTTCGCCTGACGGCGATGGCTCGTTTGAGATGATGGCCCTCGTACTGCTGGTTGTGATCGGCGCAGCGATTGGAGTGTATCTCCCGCTGGACAAGAGAAGGAAAGGCGCGTCCCGGAGCGAACGGCAGTCGTGACCCGGTGAAATTATTGTCCGAAAAGTATCACCTCATGGCAGAGGAGTGGGAAGCGCGAGCCAAAGGGCGCATCCAGACCTTCGCAAGGGGTTTCTGGAAATTGCCAAGCGGTGGCGGGAAATGGCTAAGGATGCCGATGTAACCGCAAAATTCGGACAGCGGATTGAAAAATCGGAGCGCGACCAGCTGCGCTGCATCGTGCGCCTGTGACAGTCATCACATCTCCTCGCGCCGACATAGTGCAAAGTGATGTGGCAGCGTCTGACACATGGTCATGACGTTGCGAGTTCAACGGTCAGTTGCAGGGTTCGCCGGAGGGCGTGCAATGCACGGTGCTGTAAAAGAGCGGGTCTGCGTAGTTTGCCGTCGTGTCGCCGACATGCCGAAGCCAAAGGTGGCGTCGGATCGGCGGCAATGTGCGAATTGCCGCGAGCCAAACTGGGTCGCGAAGAAGTGGCCGACCACTTCCGTGAAAATCTGTAGCCATTGCATGAAGCGCGACGGATCAAAAAATCCGAATGGATCGCGCTTGCACTGAGGGGGACCTAGTATGCGACGTTTTCAGATAGTGCCGACAACTTACACAACCACCGCAGCGGCCATCCTTATCTGTGCAGTCGCGCTGCTGTTTGCGGTTGACTACAATTTTCTTATATCGGCCGCTTCGCAAGCGTCGAATTTGAATCCAGCAAGGTAGTGGCGTGAAGCGCTTCCTTGAAAACTATTTTGGCATTCCACCCAACGGCGGAGATTGGCTCACAGCACTGGTACAAGCTTTCTCGCGTGGTGGTTACCAAAGCTCGCAATTTTTTTGACCATTTTCGTAGCGATTTCATTCCGCACCCTGGTTTGGCTCATTGCCCTTCTTTGGATGGGGACTGCGTGCATTTTGAACGCGAGGCGTTGTGGGCGCACTCACTGTCGATATACCGGTCATTACTTGGCGATGATTCTTCCGGTGCTTGCGCTCGCTTTCGGCCCCCTCTCTGCGAGCTTGGGTCGCACTTGCTCTGTTGATACTGATTGGTGGGTGGGTAATTCGGTGGGTCACCGAATTGAAATGGGGCCGTTACTCAAACGCCTAATGTCCGCTTTTGGCCCAAAGCGGAGATTAGTTTGTGCAGCGCTAGTGTCTGCTTTCAGGGGTAAAGCAGACATCACACTTGGCTTGCGTTGGGTTTCTCCTCCGCCTGCGTCACAGCGGAAGGTTCGCGCCTACAGACCGCTTCGGCACCATTCTCGTCTCGTTCCCAGACGCGCCGAACGATAACGTACGTGATCAGGCCTACGATCGGCGGAACGATCAGCGTCACAAAGAGCTGGCCCATGGCTACGCCCTTTTACGTTACAGCGTATGGCTGTTTTGAACGTTTCGCCCGCCTCTCCATGTGATCTATCGCGGGTCGCTGGGTCACTAACTTGGCGAGCCAATTCCAAACAGCATTTTTTTGAGCGACGCTGATTGTCATCCCGGACGAGACGGTGTGCCCTCCGGTGACTTCAAGTTGTTGAAACGTGCTTTCTGCTCGTCTGTAAGCGAAGAATAGAAGTCGGCGAGAGCAGGACGTACCGTCTTAATGGCTCCTGCCATAGCATTGAGACGTTTTCCAACAGCGTCAAACCGATCTATTGCCGTCTGCGGTGATTGTGCCGGACAGGAGGCCTGCAATTGATTTGCAGCGTCGTTTGAGGCGACCTTTAGTTTTTCCAATGCATCTTGCTGCTGTTGCGCGGGCTTCACGGCTTGTTCAATCCGTTGCACAGGCAGTTGCGTGAAACTTTCGGTGCGGCTGTTGCACAGCGCAGCCAAATTGTCGCCCGAAGCAGGCGCACGGCGGTTCGAACGTGTGCTTGAAGCTGGACCCAGCGCCGCGAAGCGCTGCCTTTGTTCGTCATTGAGCGAATTGTAGAAACCGTCGAGTGGCGTGCGCAGCGTACCCCAAGCCTGCACCATACCGTCGAGCCGCCTTTGCACGCTGTCGAGGCGTCCCAGTGGCGTCATGGACAATTCGCTTGAACAGGACGCTTTGAGAGCCTCGCTCGCCTGCGATGAAGCTGCCTTTAGCGCATTGAGCGACCTGAGCTGGTCGTCGTTTAGTTGGAGGGACTGCTGGATCCTGTCGATCGGAAGATCGGTTACGCCCGGCGCGAGGCCGCCGCAAGACTGCGCCAGATCAGCGCTGTCGTTTACGGTGCCGGTCGTTTCAGGACTGACGCGACGCGCGACGCGCGTTCGTGCCGGGCCGCCATAGGCATACCCGCCATAAATGTCACCGTATGGAGCGTAGGTATACTGGGGACCGGGCCAGAACATGGCATCCCACACGAACATGTTTCCGTAAGCCCAGAACGGGTCGTAAAAGCCCCACGGCCAGAACGTAAAGGCCAGAAGGTCGCCGGCGAAGAAGGGCCAGAAGACTGGTCCTCCGAACCACCAGCCGCCGCAACATCCACCGTTCCAGCCGCCCCTCCAGTTGTTTCCCCAGTGGTTCCAGCCGTGATTCCAATTCCCATGGTTCCAAGCGGCCCGAGTGCCCAAAGCGCCCGCGCCCAATCCGTGAAGATGAGCGGCGTTAACGTGAGCGATGTTGCCGCGCGAGCGCGACATGCGGCTGAAATTGCGGCCACTGATGTGAGCGGCACTGAACCGAGACCTACCCATTCGAGCGCCACTGAAATGCGCACCGCTAAAATGCGCGCCACTGAAATGCGCTCCGTGACCTCCGAAGTGGCCACCACCACGGCCGCCGCCGCCACCACCATGACCGCGCGCCATACTCGGATCAGTTGCGAGAACTAGCACAGCGAGCGAGACTGTCGTAACCAGCGCTTTGAAAATCTTGCGTGTCATAGCGGCACCTTTGGATGCAACGAGATTGCGCGTACTCCTGATCCTTAAACGGGAGCCTGGCATGAGCTTGAAATCAATTCTTGCCGTTAAGGGCGATGAGGTCGTGAGTATTAATTCAAATGCCGATCTTGCCGCTGCGGCCAAGCTGCTCAAGAAACGCCAAATCGGGGTGCTGGTCGTTCTCGATGCGGGCGGGCGTCTCGTTGGCATTTTGTCCGAGCGCGATATCGTCGGCGCGATGGCAGAAAACGGAGACGCCATTCTGCGATTGCCGGTGTCACAGGTGATGACACCTAAAGTCTCCACCTGCAATTTGGACGATTCAATTGGCAGCGTTATGGAGCGAATGACGGAGGGGAAATTTCGCCATATGCCAGTCCTCGACGAGAATCGTCTCGTAGGCATTGTTTCGAACCGCGACTTGCTAAAGTGGCACCTTGATACGATACGGGAGCACATACAAAAGATAGAGGAGTCTTTCGCTGAGGTAGACCTTATGAGACTCTAGTCTACCGCGTTCATTTCACCCTGCTTGGACTGAATAGGAGCCAGATCTGGCTGTCATAATGTCCGCTCTTGCCCCTTAGCGGAGATCCGTTGCATGCACTGCATGAGTCCGCTTCTGACCCAAAGCGGACATTCACCCACTGTAGGTCAGCGCCATATAGCGAACACCTTCATTGTCGAAAGTACCAAGCTCTCGCATGCCCATCTTTCGATGTGCCTGAAGTGAGGACGGATTGTCGGCCCGCACAAAAAGCATGGCCGGGCGTCCAGGAATTAGCGATCGCAATTGTTCAAACAAAGCGCGGGCGAGGCCTTTACCGCGCTCGCTTTTGGCGACGCAAATCGGACCATAAAGGTAGCAGTCGGGCGACGCGGGGTAAGCGCGCAACATGGCCTGAATGATTGCTATGTGCGCGTTTGCTGCGAGTGACGTGCCCATGACATAGCCAACGACTTTGCTATTGCAGCGAGCCACGACGATAGACTTTTCAAGGATCGTGTCTCTGAACCAGTCCTCGGTCAGGCGCACCGAAAGACTGCCGCCCTTGTCGGGCAAATTGGCGTCCTGAAGCGCAAGCATGCCGGGAATATCATCCGGCGTGGCCAGAGCGATGTCGTAGTCAAGGCGCATCTACAACTGAAGCTACCATTCTTCAGCAGTTCGTCCGGATGCGACTGAATGTCCGCTATCCCAAAGCAGACACGCGTTGCTGCACTGCATGAGTCCGCTTTTGACCCACAGCAGACATCACGCAAACTTACGACCAACGCGGGCCAGTTCGAAAAAGGGGAGTCAGGTCACTACACCACTGCATCGTGAACGCTAATAGCAAAAAACACTAATCTTCAATTTGGTCGGCGATATATCTGATAGCGTGTTTTTGTATTTTGAGGTCGATGATGCGGTGCTCTGGATCTTTCGTTTTCAGTCGAACGATAATGAAGCGCTCGTTCACTAGAACGCGGGGCCTGTCGTTAGCAATCACGAATAGCTTTGGCTCGGCCATGACGGGCCTCTTAACCCTCTGCTGTCACATCTAGTGACCACCTGAACCATAAAATCACCATCAGACCTCATGGAAGCTGCGCCTAAAGGTTTCGAGGAAGGGTTGAAATAAATAGTCGAACATCGTCCGGTGCTCAGTGATGATCAAAACGTCAGCCGGCATCCCGGGGATAAGTTTGACATTTGGAGCTAAGCGGCCCATCGCCTCACGATCAACGGTGACCTTGACCAGATAGTAGGGTTGATTCGTGTTGCTATCGAGAAGCCGATCTGCCGATACAGACTGAACTGTTCCAGGGATCCTCGGCGTCGAGCGGCTTGAATAGGCTGTAAAGTGAATTTGCGCATTCAATCCATTGTGCACAGCCTTGACATCAAGCGGAGTGGTGCGCGCTTCAATGACCAAAGCATCATTGGACGGAACGATCTCAAGGATCGGTCGGCCTTTTTCAACTACGCCGCCAATGGTTTTGAAGTTTAAATTAACAACCGTGCCGCTGATGGGGGCACTCACCACCGTTCGTTTGAGAACGTCTTCGCTGCTCCGCATTTTCTCCACTGTACTGGTAAGGTCGGCCCGAACGCTGTCCGACTCAGAGGCAACCTGAGTCGCCCGCTCGGCGTCGGCCTTCACGATCTGCAACTGAGCTTCGCTAATCTCCTGGCGCGCTTTGGCGATTTGTGCGAGATATTCGCCGCGCCTGCCTTCTATCTCGACTTTCGTACGCTTCAGCCTCAAGTACTCCGGTTTTGGCATCAATCCTTGTCTCAAAAGTATCTCTTTGCCCTGCAGTTCTTCAGCGATCAATTCGAGTTGACCCGATGCGCTATCTACCTGCGCTTCTATGCCTTTGATCTGCTCAGATAGTTGATCGATGCGCTGATGCAGAATGTTTTTCCTAGTTATAAGGTCGGTTTCTCGCGTATCGAACACCATACGTTGAGCGTTAATGATGGTAACGATGTTTGGATCGGTCGGTTGCAGCTCGAATGGCCACTCTATCTCGCTCCGGCCTTCGCTTTCCGCTTGAAGCCGAGCCTGTTTGGCCAATAGCGACCATCGTTGCTGTTGCAACGCATCGTGATTGGCGCGCGCTTGCACATTTTCGAGCACGACCAAAGATTGCCCGACTTCCACTATGTCGCCATCATGCACTCTGAGTTCAGCGATAATACCATCCTCGAGGTGTTGAACGACCTTCTTGCCCTGAACTGGAGCAAGAACGCCGGGGGCCAAAGCTCCGCCGGCGAGTGGAGTCAAAATGCCCCAAACCACAAACGTAGCCATGAATGCGACGACGATGGAGAGTCCAATTCGATTGGGACCCCGAATATTCCTTTTCAGGGAATGCTGACGATGCCTCCCGGAGTGCGGGGTCAGAACTTCTATCGATCCGCCCGGTGATTTCAGAATGATTTCGTTCCCGACCATTGTGCCTTACCCGTTGCGACCAATTTCGACTGATTTATATACCCGAATTACCGGTCTGACCCCCGCTGTTCATTGACAAGACCTGCTCTGCGGTCGGCCATCCCTGGAAGTCGCTCTAGCCATTTGCATAAATCGTGGACCAAGATGAGTGTGGAGCGACCATACTTCCGAGCAGGTAGCTGGCCGTCGCGAATCGCCCGAAATAAACTACTGCGGCAGATACCCGCGATCTGAGCCGCCTGTTTTGGTCGAATAGCGATGGAGCCATCGGCAAGCGATCTTGTTGTTGTCGCGTCCCGGCGAGTGACTTTTTGAAACAAAGGGCCAGTGCCTTTGCGAGCCTCGTCCTGTTGCGGCGCTGGGTATCTCATCGCGTCGAGGACTTCATCGCGTGGCCCGTATAGCCCGACAAAACCCTCTTTCAAGACCAAGATCTTGTCAGCCTGCGCGAGTGTGGATGGTCTGTGGCCAACGATAACCAGTGCGGCGCCTTGTTTCTTGAGACTGAATATTGCCTCCGAAAGAGCGGCTTCTCCAGCTTGATCGAGGTTGGCATTGGGCTCGTCAAGAATAATCAGCTGGGGGTTGCCAAAGACGGCCCGCGCCAATCCAACTCGCTGGCGCTGCCCGCCCGACAGCCGGACACCTCGATCGCCGATTTGGGTATCGTAGCCCTGCGGAAGGTGCTGGATTATGTCATGAGCGTGCGCGAGCGTCGCCGCAATCAGAATTTCTTCATCGCTGGCATTTGTTGTCATCCGGGCAATGTTGTCGCGCACCGACCCGGTAAATAATTCGACATCTTGCGGCAGATAGCCGATGTGGTTGCCAAGTTGCGCGGGTTCCCAATGATGGATCTGAGAACCATCAAGCCTCACCTCGCCAACATTTGGAACGGCGAGCCCTACGAGGAGACGGCACAAGGTGCTCTTTCCCGCGCCAGATGGCCCGATGATCGCCAAGACTTCTCCCGGTCCGACCGAGAACGAAACCCTGTTGAGGATCGGGGTGTCGGTGTTCGGGGCTACGAAGGTAACTTGATCGACAGCAAGTCGACCGGTCGGCGCAGGCAAGCGCGTGCGTTCGAGCGGCTGTGGATGTTCTTCGATCGCCTTTTTAAGGCGGTTATACGCAAACCGCGCTGTCATAAAATTTCGCCAGGCGCCCATTGCTACTTCAACGGGGGCGAGCGCACGGCCAAGCAAAATCGAAGCGGCGATCATGCCACCCGGCGTGAGCTCGGCCTTAAGCACAAGCCATGCACCTAGGCCGAGGATCAAGACCTGCACGAAAAACCGAACGAATTTCGTTATTGCGAGAACCCCGCCGCCGATTTCACCTCCGCGGCGCAGTCCATCGACAACCGCCGTGTTCAACGACGCCCAGCGAGCCGTCATTGCCGACAACATGCCCATCGAATGCACGACTTCCGCATTGCGGATCGCAGCATCGGCCAGCCGGGTGGCTTCAATTTGCGCCTTGCTAGCGGACTCGGTGGCCTTGCGAGTGGCAAACTCGTTGGCGATGCTGAGTACGAATAGAACAAGAGCAGACGAGACGGCCACCAGACCGAGCGTAGGATGAAGCATCCAGATCAGTGCGACAAACAATGGAACCCACGGGAAGTCGAAGAAGGCGCTCAGACCCTGGGTCGCGATGAAGTTCTGGATCTGGCCGATATCCTGAAATGACTGCGCGCCGTAAGGATCGCCCTTGAGTCGGCCGCGCACGCCACAGGACAAAAAAGCAGGGCCGAGCTGGTCGTTCAACCAACAGCCGATCCGGATCGTGATAATCGTACGCAACGTATCGAGCCCGCACATCACCGCCAGTGCTATCGTTACAATAAGAGTAATCATGATCAGCGTGTCGACATGTCCTGATGTCAGCACACGATCGTAGACTTGCAGCATGTAAATAGGAGATACGAGCATCAGAACATTGATGACAAAGCTGAACGCTGCGCACGTGCCAAATGCCGAAATGCAACAGCGAAGGGTCGTGTTCAGTTCGCTGGTTTCGACTGACCGCCAATTTTGAGTCGAAAATGTCCCGTGCATGTCACTGCTACTCTACTCCACCACCGGTATTACTTCAGTCGCGCTCGCCTATCTTTATCTTCGTTTGCAGCGCTGTAACCTGTTTGTGAGGGCGTCGCCGTGCGGACTATGTTGTCAATGCCTTCTAGTTACTTCTTTTTATATTTGGTCGGTAATGGGCGACAATAACTCTTCCGACGGATGCCTGCTCCTAAATAGGTATCTGAAGGTATCGTTTGCTGCGTGCGCGAATTTACGTCCGGCGCTCGTCGCGCGCATGGGTCGAAAGTCGTGCGGTATCGGTGGCCTATTACACCAAAAGAAGATCAGTCCGATGAACCTTTGATGCCGGGAACGGCAATCCGTAACCTTTTGCCTTGCGGATGGCGCAATCGTTGCGTCTGCCGCTGATCAACACTAAGGAGAGCGACATGACGACGCCATCATTCGACGTCAGTTTCCTCAAGAACGTGAACATCCGCGAGCACGTCGACATCGACAAGTCGATCGACGTTCGCGCCTTTGTCTTCGGCAACTCGGCGATGGCCAACTCGACGGCCGATGCGTATGGCTCCAACTCGCATACCGAGACGCTGACCCAGACCACAGTCCTCCAGGGTGTCGGCTCGAGCTCCGTCTCGGAGTCGGTTTCCGCGACCAACGGCGCCCATGTAATTTGGAATCCTTGAGCGAACCGAAGAGAGCCGGCGGCAGGTCCAACTGCCGCCGGCTCTCATTGCTGACTTTGATGTTTTTAGCAGGCGAGGACGCGGCCATGCGCACGCGTTATCGGGTTGACGGCGAAACAATTCGCTTCGAAGGCAGGGACGGGCGGGGGTCGGTCCTTCTTGAGCTGTCGCGGGCCGGAGATGCCGGCCTTATCGTCCGCGGCAGTCGCGCGCGCGTTCTGCGCGCCGGGCCAGGGCGCGCCTCGAGTTCGTCGAGCGCCGCGAGCGGTCCGGACCTGATCGGCACGGCCGAGGCTGCGGCAAGCGCAATCCGTCGGTACCGCCTCAAGCTGTCGGACTAGGTCCGCAGTAGGGAGCCCGTCTCAACCCTTATTGGGCGTGGTCCGCCGCACGGCGAGGTCGATTACGCTGCGACCATTGCCGCGCCGGACACCAACGAGAAGTGATTCTCGACGGCCAACGAGTGGGTCAAAGTGGACGCAAATGAATTCGCCCCGTGGGCATCGGCGACGGCAACGACCGACGCAAGATTCCCGGAAGGCGTCACATGGCTCGGAAGGTACTCGTCATGTCCCCCAGCCTGGGCGCCGGTTGAATGTGTTTTGAAATCCATCACGATCGGGCCATTTCGTGGCGTCCAGTTGTCTATATCGATGGCGTAATACGCCAATTCTGATACAGCGACGTCCGTGTTCCCAATATGGAAATTTTTGTCGTATTCAAATTCTATCACAATATCGGCTCCGGCGACCGATAGAAAAGTGTCAGCGCTAGCTGCTGGCTGCCCATGCGAGGAAGTACCGGTCGCCTCAAAGACCGCAAAGCCGGATGCCACCGTGGCGTTTCCTAAATCATCGACGTTGTTGCTGACCGCGCCTGTGGCATCCGCGTGCGCGCCTGTAGCAAAAGCATTCCCACCGATCACAGTAACGAGCGCCGAGGGTTCGGACGGTAGCGATGACCCAGGATCGGCGTCGTGGTTTGTTGCAGAGGAGTTGAACCCTTTCACTGCCGAGTCGAATGCGCGGTGATGCACATTTTGAATGGAGCTCATGATTGTTCGACCCCTGTTCACAGTCGCGCAGACATTTCACGAATCGTAGAACAGTTTATTGGAAGTCGATATTCATCTGATGGGAAGTCGACACTCCACTGATGACATAGCCCAGTTAGTCAAAATAATACCTCGTGAGCGAGACCGTTGTTTCCAATTGGGACACGTACCTCGAAAGCGGTAACCGTTGGCATTTCATTTCAATTGACACGGCGATTGGAAAATTGTCCATACAACCTATTGGGGAATTGATGCGTCTGCTTGTTGAGTAGTGCGATGTCACAGCTACGTGGGAAGTCCTCAGTCGCGATCTTTGACACCAAGGAACTGAGACGCGCCAGCATAATCAGTCTTCTTGAGCCATGGGCCAAAGCTGAAAATCTACGGCTCACGTCATTTGATCCTAATCAGGCGCGAGAAGCGCTTCTTTCGGAAACCGACTGTAGGATGTTGATCTTCAGCGTAGGTGGCGAGTCCATCGCTGAAAAAGAAAACCTGCACCAGCTCAAAGTTCTGCGTACGCTCGCACCCACCGTGCCTCTCGTCGTTATTTCAGACAGAAAAGATGGTAATGACATCGCTGCTGCATTTAGTGTTGAAGCGCAGGGCTATCTCTATAGTGGGATCGCCTCAGCGCTCGCACGCCGTGCATTGTCCTTCATCTTGAATGGAGGCTCCTATTTCCCGCCTTCAGCCGTGAATCAGCTGCGGCAACCAACACAATCCGACGATTCAAAAGGGGGACCATCTAATGACTCCAACCCCGATTCCAAACACAACGGGCATAGCGTGAACAGTACTTGGTCGTCGCAGCCACGACGTGATTTGGGATCAGTAAACCTAACCGTTCGCCAACGGGAGGTGCTTGAACATATTTGTTTGGGAGAATCCAATAAGTTGATTGCGCGTCGGCTCGGCATGAGAGAAGGAACGGTGAAAGTTCATGTCCGCCTAATGATGCGAAAATGCGGCGCGTCCAACCGAACGCAATTGGCCCTCAGCCGGAGCGCAGCCGAGATTTATTCGCGAGGCTATGATGATCCGATGGGCGCAAAGTCTGCCGAAATGAACCTCGGTTCTTCTTGTGCGCCGACAGAACCGAAACAGAGCCTGACGATTGCTGATCCCGCGTCTCCAAGTGGGGTCCGCCATTGATGTTACGAGTTATCAATCCATCCACGTCTACCGGCGGTCTCTGAAGAAACGCCGCCCAGCGAAACACAAAAGTACAAAGTCGATTATTGCGACCGGTATTTTTCAAGATCGTTTTTCCGCCGACAGCTGGTAACGATATCAAATACGTTCGCGGTAACGATCAATTGGCAATTTTCCTGCGCGTTTAAAAAGGACTCCTTGTTTCTGTAGCTGCTACGGGATGTACCCTCCCAACGCGGGCGGAGACGAGATGGGTGGGGCTGTCAAGAAGATCGGTAGCGCGGTGCTCGTCTGCCCGCGCGTCAAGGATTTGGCGACGCAAAGGGTCCCCTCACGCACAGCCTCATGCGAAAAGTGCGGCGAATTGATTTGGCGCGCTTTGGACAGCCCAGAGGAAGTGACCGAAATTTGCGTTCAGTGCGCCTTGGTTCACAGCGGGCCAAACCTGAACAAAGTCAATTGAGAGCGCTCGTGACCAATTGGGCAGCCGACCCTCGTTCGCAATCGAAACACCACGCTGACGCATTGTTCGGGGATGTTGACCAGGGCTAATGTCCGCTCTTGGCCCACAGCAGACATCTCCATTTGCACTGCACAGGTCGGCTTTGATCCAGCGGACGTCGGCGCTCGCTCAGCGGCTAGTCAGCGAAAACGCAATGGAGCCATCCATGCAGCTGCGCGGCTGCTGGCGGTGCGACGCTAAGGCATGAAACCATCATGATCAGAAGTCGATGGATCGCAGCACTACGGGCCGGTTGGCTTGAGCCTGTGCTTGGAAAAACTTACGCGATGCTCGCTCCTCATTAATTCGCGCAACCGCATGGGCAACCAGAAAGATGGTACAGGACGGTGTCTGCAAACGGTATCGGGGATATTGACGTCTATTATGATGCGACATAAGCGGCGCTGCCAACGCTGCACTTACCGCGAAAAACAACATTTGAGATGTCATCATCCAGCCGAGGCATCGGCTCGACTTAAACAACTCAACGTCCGCTATTGGTCTTAGCAGACGTCGCTAGCTGCACCGCACATGTCTG
>Ga0070671_100001929_pt1 | contig 15895 bp, 14 predicted proteins | sample KBSS73metaG_FD_65341 | JGI IMG/M metagenome (GOLD analysis project Ga0070671, IMG submission 65341) | Switchgrass rhizosphere microbial communities from Kellogg Biological Station, Michigan, USA - KBS S7-3 metaG | ecosystem: Host-associated > Plants > Roots > Rhizosphere > Soil ...
CCGCTGGGCGCTACAATATTAGGTGGTGTTGCAGGCTTAGTAGTATTTGGTGGTATGTACCTGATCGAATGGTTCAGAATTGACGATCCGGTAGGTGCAGTTTCGGTACACGGATTTTGCGGTATCTGGGGAACATTGTCATTAGGCTTGTTCGCTTCTGGTCAATTTGGCGTAACTGGCCCGGCTGGTCCTGATAACTCAGCACCTGTTACAGGTTTATTCTATGGCGGCGGCTGGAGCGTATTTGAAGCACAGGCTATCGGTACTTTTACTATTGCAATTGCAGTATTTGTAATTTCAGGTATCATGATGTTTGTCATTAATAAACTTCCTAATCCATGGAAACTACGTGTGGAAGAACATGGCGAAACAGGATTGGGTGGCTTGGACGTATTCGATCATGGTATCGAAGTATATCCTCTTCAAGACGACGATGTAAGCTTAACCGGCTTATTTGATAAAGGTGTTAAACTACCTGCAGAAGCTTAATAAAAGCACTGTATTCTTCATAATCCCGTGCGGTTGGTAAAATGTACTTTGAGATTTTACAGGCCAGGAAAATCAACCGCACGGGATTTCTAAATCTTTAAAATTTCTCCAACCTTAATGGCTGGCAAAACATTGAGTTTATGCTTACGGGATATTTTATGTTCAATTTTCAATGAATCAAACCAAATAATTAATCAAATCAACCCAACAACAATTGTTATGAAAAAAATACTTTTACTTCTATCACTATTCGTTATCACAGTGGCGTCAGTTAAAGCCGCTACAACAGCAGTTGCCGATACTGGAAAAGTTGGCACTACTGCTGATCCAAAAGATCCACCGTTGATTTTTTCAGGTTCGGTAGACACTTATTATAAATACGACTTTTCAGGTCATGCAAATATCCCAACAAGTTTTGCATCTGATCAAAACTCCGTATCAATCGGAATGATTGACCTGGGTTTGAAGAAAAAAGTAGGTAAGGCTGCGTTTGTAGGTGAATTGGCGTTCGGTCCGCGTGGGCAATACCAGTCGATCCCGAATGGCGACGGTACCACGGCCAATAATGGTAATTCCTTCCACATCCAAAACCTGTATGTTTCTTATGATGTAACCGATAAATTAAACTTCACTGCCGGTTATATGGCAACGTTTATTGGCTATGAAGTAATTTCTCCGGTTGGTAATTTCAATTATTCAACTTCATACCTGTTCACCAGTGGCCCTTTCCAAAATGCAGGCTTTAAAGCTACTTACGCATTTTCTGATAAAGTAAGTCTGATGGCCGGTATATTTAACGATAACTGGAATACCTACACTGCTCAACACGATGTATCTACCTTTGGTGCCCAGTTGATGATCGCCCCTGTAAAAGGTTGGACAGCTTATCTGAATGTTGCTTCAGGTCCTACTTCGGGTACTATATTCGACCTGACTACCGCTTACCAGATAACTGACGCATTTAAGTTAGGTTTAAATGCTGCAGATTATTCTACAGCTCATGGCGGCCTTGGATACCAGGGTGTAGCGTTATACCCTCAGGTGGCAGTGTCCAAAATAGTTACTTTCGGTTTAAGGGGAGAGTATTTCAAGATCAAACAAGGTGACAATATTAAAGCAGTGACTTTAACCTCAAACATCAAAGCAGGTGCATTAACGATCATTCCGGAAGTACGTCTGGACGGCGCTAATGTAGATACTTTTGGTTTTACTAAAGGTGACGGCACGCCAACAAAGTCAGCCGGTCAATTTGTAATTGCTGCTGTTTATGCATTCTAATTAAATTAACAATATTTATTTTTTTTAAAAGCCGCTTGCCCGTATGGCAAGCGGCTTTATCTTTATACCATGAAACCATCGTGGGCCACCTTGACAAATAATACAACGCCCATGATAGCTTCATCTCCGCTAAAAAACAAATTATTTCGATGAAAAAGATATTATTGCTGGTTGCAGGTTTGGCAATATCAGGGATGGTAAGCGCACAGAAAAGCTTATTGTCCATAGATGAAAACAATAAATACATTTACTACCAGGTGGTTGACCGGCCGGGAGTTTCTGCTGACAGCCTGCATAAAAATGCGGTCTTGTTTATGAATGATTTTTACGCGAAAGAAAAGTCGTTGAAGCTAACCAATGCCGGTGCTTCGGTTAAGGACAAGTTTCTGACTTACACCTCACTGGTGAAACACGAGAATGGCGAAATGACTTATGCGTTAAACATTGAATGTAAAGACGGTAAATACCGTTATTGGATAACTGATTTTGTGTTTACACCCTATGAAAAGAACCGTTACGGGATGTTTACGGCAGTTAATGGTGTTACTATTCCTCTTGAAAAAGCTTCCGATAAACTGGCGAAAAAAGATGTGGAAGGTTATTTTGAGCAAACGGGGGCTTTTTGTAAGCAGTTGGGGGATAAGTTGAAGAAATACATGGTTGAAGGTAAAGCTCAGCCAAAAGTAGATAAACCTGTTAATAAAATTGTGACGGATAAGTGGTGAGTTTGGAGAGACTTTAGCTTAGTAAGCATCTGACCCGGCCTATAAGGCCGGGTTTTCTTTTTTTGTGGAATTATATTCTGTTGAAAACGTTTTAGCCGCTCAAAACAAAATAAAATTTTATTGATACAATATTTTATTTGTTAAAATCGTTACATTGTAAAATTAAATTCCTAAAACATGAGTATCGCAAAATTCGATTTGTACAATCCCGAGTGGCTCGAGCTTGTATTCGACAGAAAGAACAAAGATTACGGCGCTTATGAACTGCGCCAGCACTATGCCAGCACACTGGTAAAATCAATGGTAATCGCATTTTTGGGTGTGGCTGTTTTGTATACGGGGTATGTTGTTTTGAAACCAAAATATGAGTCTGGAGAAGTTCTTATTTATCACCCCGTGGTCATTCCTCCGCCAACCAATCAAAAAGACCATACGATCGTGCCACCTAAACCGCCGGCTACACACCCGCAAACACAGACACCAACCATAAAATATCCTAGTATGGTGCCAACAGATGATAAGAATGCAACTAATCCACCTGAGATAATAGATCTTAAAGGGGCAGCTATCGGGCCAGAAACAAAAAAAGGTAATGGTGAAGGCGTAAATATTGATTTGCCTGTAACAAGTACCGGTGGCGAAATGGGCAAGATAGATGAAAGTAATACTAATCCAGTGGATATGCGATCGGTTGAGGTCGAGCCTGAGCCATATGGTGGTGCGGCTGCATGGGCAAAATTTTTGCAAAAAAACATACATTATCCGCCGCAGGCTTCTGAAAACGGCGTACACGGAAAAGTATTTTTAAGTTTTATCGTAGAAACCGATGGACATTTATCAAATATAAAAGTAGAACGCGGTGTTGGATCTGGATTAGATGAAGAAGCTTTGCGGGTACTTAAGCTCGCTCCCGCATGGAAGCCCGGCATCCAAAACGGACATAAAGTTCGTGTTATGTATAGCATCCCAATCAATTTTGTAATGCCCGATCAGGATCAAGATTAGAGGTGAAAGCTTAAAGGTGAAAGGCAAAAGGTTGTTTCTGGATATTAACTCTTAGCCTTTCTCCATTAACTTTTTCATTTTTACTTTTTACCTTTGCGCTTTCGCCTTTCACCTTTCACCTTCTTTTTCGTACTTTTGCGCATCTTTTCAAAAAAACGATATTACCTTGGAGCACCTGGAATTAACCACCGTCGAAACTGCCAAAGATTTAGGTTTACTACCCGAAGAATTTGAACGAATAAAAGAAATACTGGGCCGCGTGCCAAACTTTACCGAGCTGTCTATTTTCTCGGTAATGTGGAGCGAACATTGCTCGTATAAAAATTCTATTACCTGGTTAAAAACACTACCAAAAGATGGTCCGCGTATGCTGGCAAAAGCCGGTGAAGAAAACGCCGGACTGGTTGATCTGGGTGATGGAATAGGCTGTGCCTTCAAAATAGAATCACATAACCACCCATCTGCTTTGGAGCCTTACCAGGGTGCAGCTACTGGTGTTGGCGGTATCAACCGCGATATATTTACCATGGGAGCAAGGCCAATTGCTCAGCTTAACTCATTACGTTTTGGCGATCTGAGCCAGGATCGTACCAAATGGCTGATCAAGGGCGTGGTAAAAGGTATTGGCGATTATGGCAATGCCTTCGGCATCCCAACTGTAGGCGGCGAATTGTTTTTTGACGACTGTTATAACGTAAATCCACTGGTGAATGCCATGTCGGCCGGGATTGTTAAAGCTGGCGATACTGTTTCTGCTACGTCATATGGTGTGGGCAACCCAGTTTATATCGTAGGTTCGGCTACCGGTAAGGATGGTATACATGGTGCAGCATTTGCATCAAAAGATATTACTGAAGATTCGGTAAATGATTTACCTGCAGTACAGGTAGGGGACCCGTTCCAGGAAAAACTGTTACTGGAAGCAACACTGGAAGTCATTAAAACCGGCGCGGTTGTGGGTATGCAGGATATGGGTGCGGCAGGTATCATCTGCTCCAACTCTGAAATGTCTGCAAAAGGCGAACACGGTATGCACATCGACCTGGATAAAGTGCCGACACGCCAGGAAAACATGAAACCTTGGGAGATCCTGCTTTCTGAATCACAAGAGCGTATGTTGATCGTGGTTCATAAGGGAAGAGAAAAAGAAGTAGAAGCTGTTTTTGATAAATGGGATTTGAATTGCGCTATCATAGGTGAAGTAACTGACACCAAACGCTTGTTATATTATATGCATGGTGAACTGGTTGCCGATGTTCCTGCTGAAGACCTTGTTTTAGGCGGAGGCGCACCGGTTTACAAACGCGAATACCGGGAGCCTGCTTATTACCAGGAAAATCAGAAATTTAAAATAGAAGACGTAAAAGAACCTGCCAATTTGGTTGAAGTTGCTGAGCATCTGATCGCTCATCCAAATATTGCATCAAAGCGCTGGGTAACCAAGCAATATGATTCAATGGTAGGCGCATCAACTATGACCACCAATCGCCCATGTGATGCTGCTGTAGTAAGCGTTCGCGGAACCGATAAAGCTATTGCCTTAACGGTTGATTGTAACTCACGTTATGTATATGCCGATCCACAAAAAGGTTGTGCTATTGCTGTTGCCGAAGCGGCCCGCAATATTACCTGTGCTGGCGGTGAACCCGTTGCTATTACCAACTGTTTGAACTTTGGTAATCCATACAATCCTGAAGTGTATTGGCAATTTGTTGGGGCGATAAAAGGTATGAGCGAAGCCTGTACAAAATTTGAAACCCCGGTTACCGGAGGTAATGTGAGCTTCTACAACCAGTCTTCAGATGAAGGTCCCGTGTTCCCGACCCCAACCATTGGTATGCTGGGCGTATTGGATGATATAGCTACCATTATGACGGCCGATTTTAAACAACCAGGTGACCTGATCTATTTGATCGGCGAATCAGTTAATGATATTGCATCATCACAATATTTAGCTTCTTATCATAAGGTTTCAAAATCTCCGGCTCCGCATTTCGACCTGGAAAAAGAATATGCAACGCACCAGGTGATTAAGCAACTGATCAAACATGAAGTAGTACAATCCGTTCACGATGTGTCCGACGGTGGTTTGTTTATTGCATTGACTGAATCGGCAATGCCGAACGGCTTAGGCTTTGAAATTGAGTCTGACGGTGATATTCGCAAGGACGCATTCTTGTTTGGCGAGGCGCAGGGCAGGATAGTGGTGAGTGTTTCCGCAGACGACCAGGAGCGTTTTGTTGAACTGATGGCTACAAGCGAAATTGATTTTAGCTTGTTAGGTACGGTGAGCAATGGTTATATGTCTGTAGATGAAGAATCATTCGGACATGTGACTGATACTAAACTGGTTTATGACAACGTATTGCACGCTATCCTGGGCGAATAAATGCTGAAACTTAACCGGGTACACCATATCGCCATTATTTGTTCAGACTATCAAAAGTCTAAACAATTTTATAGCGAAGTACTTGGTCTAACTATCAAACAGGAAGTTTTTCGCGAAGCAAGAAATTCATACAAGCTTGATCTGGAAGTTGCAGGGCAATACCAGATCGAGCTTTTTTCATTTCCAGGTCCGCCGCCAAGGCCGTCACGACCGGAGGCTACTGGCCTGCGGCATTTGGCTTTTGAAGTGGATGATGTTGAAGAGGCAGCACTGCACATCCAATCGCATCATATCCCCATAGAGCCTATTCGGGTTGATGAATTTACCGGCAAACGCTTCACCTTTTTTGCTGACCCGGATGGGTTGCCTATCGAATTTTACGAGAAGTAAGTTATGTCGGGCATCTTTAAATTTAAACAGTTCAGTATCGATCAAAGCGGCTGTGCGATGAAGATCAATACGGATGGCGTTTTGCTGGGTGCTTTGGCCGAAGCAGATCATCCTCAAACAATTCTTGATATCGGCACGGGTACCGGTGTTATCGCCTTAATGCTGGCACAACGGTTTGGAAATGCCATGGTTGACGCTGTGGAGATCGATCAATCTGCTGCAGAAACTGCTGGCAGGAATTTCCAAAATTCCTCGTTTGCTGATCGCTTAACTGTTTATGCTTTGGGCTTCGCAGAGTTTTTTGACCAGTATCCTGATAAAAAGTATGATCTGATCGTATCTAATCCTCCATTCTATATCAACTCATTAAAATCGCCGCAGGAAAGTAAGCAACTGGCTAAGCATGCAGATCAGGATTTTTTTAACGGTTTGATTTTTAAAACATCGAAGCACCTTACGGCTAAGGGGTTGATGTATCTGATTCTGCCGTTAGATACAAATGTATGGGTTAAGGATATGGCATCAAAAAATGGGCTTTTTGTAAGTAAGACAACATCAGTGCTTTCATTTGAGAACTCTGAACCTCATAGAGAAATTGTGGTTTTATCATCGAATGATAGCAAAATAGCTGATGATCGATTTGTTATTTACGAGTCGCCCAAAATCTATACTAAACAATATCAGGATGCTTTAAAAGATTTCTTTACTATCTTTTAATTCTAAAATGGTAATTCGTCAATCTAAAATATAGCATGACCCGTATAGGCCTTCTTTCTGACACCCACGGTTACCTGGATGATTCCGTATTCAAGCATTTTGAAAATTGCGACGAGATATGGCATGCAGGAGATTTTGGTACGATTGAGTTGGCAGATAGGCTGGCCGCCTTTAAACCGCTGCGTGGTGTTTATGGCAATATCGATGGAAAAGATATCCGTTTAGTTTATCCAGAGCATCTCCGTTTCCAGTGCGAAAATGTGGATGTATGGATGACGCATATCGGTGGTTATCCGGATAAATATAACCCGTTAATTAGACATGAAATTTACACTAAGCCCCCTCGATTATTCATCTGTGGGCACTCTCATATACTCAAGGTTATTTACGATAAAAAAATCAGTTGTTTACACTTAAACCCCGGGGCGGCGGGGAAACAAGGTTGGCATAAAGTACGTACAATGCTTAGATTTTGCATTTCTGAGGAAAAAATTCATACCTTAGAAGTTATAGAACTGCAAAATTAATATGTATTAAATACACTAAGTATATGAAAATAACCAAAACATTAGGCCAGTTTATTATTGAGAAGCAAGCTGATTTTCCATACGCTAAGGGTGAATTATCAAGGTTGTTGAGAGACATAGGTATCGCAGCAAAAATTGTAAACCGCGAAGTAAATAAAGCTGGTCTTGCCGATATACTTGGTGAAAACGGGACAACCAACATTCAGGGTGAAGGGCAGAAGAAGCTGGATGTATATGCTAATGAGCAATTCATCTCGGCATTAAAGCATGGTGGTGAGTGCTGCCTTGTAGCATCGGAAGAAAATGATGATATCATTTACATCGATTCTGCAGTATCAAAAGATGCGAAATACATTGTTGCAATTGATCCGTTGGATGGCTCGTCTAACATCGACGTGAATGTGGGTATCGGAACAATTTTTTCTATCTACCGCCGTAAATCCACATCCGGCAAGGCTACTTTGGAAGATGTTTTGCAAAAAGGTACGGAGCAGGTAGCGGCAGGTTATGTGATCTATGGCTCGTCAACCATGCTGGTGTACACCACAGGCAAAGGTGTGAACGGCTTTACACTCGATCCATCAATTGGCGAATTTTGCCTGTCGCACCCGGATATGAAAATACCGAAGGACGGTGTTATTTATTCTATCAATGAAGGTTATTATGCGCATTTCCCTGATGGGGTAAAAAAATATATTAAATATTGCCAGGTAGAAGACGAGAAAACCAAGCGCCCGTATACTTCGCGTTATATCGGATCGATGGTAGCCGATATCCACCGCAATCTGATCAAAGGCGGTATTTTCATTTACCCGGTAACGGCCAGCGCACCCAAAGGAAAGTTAAGATTAGTGTATGAATGCAACCCGATGGCCTTTATTGTTGAACAAGCCGGCGGTAAGGCCAGCAACGGTTACGACCGTATACTTGATCTGGATGTGAATGAGTTGCACCAGCGCTCGGCTATATTTATCGGTTCAGAAAATATGGTACACAAGGCGGAAGAACTGATGTCTTTCTTTTCGCCCCAGGGGACTAAGAAAACATTTGAGGGGATAGTGTCGATTCAGTAGGGTTGAATGGTTGATTGAGTTGGATTAAGTTAGGAAACCACTTAACTCAATCAACTTTATAACAAATTTATCTTCGCCGCTTCCGCTTCAAAAACGGTATCAATCAGCAAATCCTTTTGTCTGCTTGCGGCTACAGCCAATTGGTCGCATCGTTCGTTTTCGGGGTGACCTGCATGGCCGCGTACCCAAATGAATTTAATCAGGTGCAGTTTGCTTAGTTCGAGATACCGAAGCCACAAGTCCTTATTCTTTTTACCCGCAAAACCCTTTTGTACCCAGCCATGCACCCATCTTTTTTCGATAGCGTCGATCACATATTTGGAGTCGGAATAAATAGTGACAGTTTGATTGAGGTTTTTCAACGCTTCAAGACCTCTGATCACCGCCAGCAGTTCCATCCGGTTATTGGTGGTTTTGCGGTATCCGGCTGATAGTTCTTTATAGTGTTTGCCCGAGCGGAGAATAACGCCGTAGCCGCCAGGGCCCGGATTTCCGCTTGATGCGCCATCGGTAAAAATTTCGATCATGTGATTTTAGTCCATAGACCATGGTTGATAGTCCATAGCCAAGGCTCAAAAATAGAAAAGATAAAAACTAATGAAGCATTTATAAGAAATTAGCTATGGACTATGGTTTATGACCATGTACGACTAATCGACCTTCTTTATCTTCAATCTCAGGGAGTTGCCAATTACCACCACATCAGAGAACGCCATTGTAAATGCGCCTATCATCGGATTCAGGAATCCAAGAGCTGCTATGGGAATGGCAACCACATTATAGGCAAATGCCCAGAACAGGTTTTGCTTGATGGTAATGAGAGTGTGTTTACTGATCTGTAAAAATTTTACCAGCGAATAAAGATCGGTATTCAACAAGATCACCTTAGCCGATTGTATGGCCACCTGGCTGGAGTCATTCATTGATATGCCTACATCAGCCTTGGTAAGAGCGGGAGCATCGTTGATACCATCGCCAACCATAATGGTTTCACCCTTTTTTTTATAGATATCAATCACTGTAAGCTTTTCAATAGGAAGTTTTTCGGAGTGTACTTCGTTAATGCCGATAGCTTTTGCCACTTTGATACAGCGACTTTCCTTATCACCACTTAAAAGGACCGGCGTAATTCCCATTTTCCGGAGATCCTTAATCAGACTGGCTGCTTGCGGCTTAATGTCGTCATCAATCTCAATTTTGGCTAATAAAGCCTGGTTTTTATAAAGCGAGATATTAAAATCGTCATCTGCATTGTTTTTGCCCAGTCCAAGGAAATAATGATTGCCTTCTACATCTTCGGCACGCATGCCCAGTCCCTTTTCTTCGCTTACCGATTTCAGGATTAATTTCTTTTGAGGCAGTGTTTTCAACTCATTCACCATAGAGCGGGCGATCGGGTGATTGGAACGTTCTTCGATGGCCGTTATAATACCGCGAATAATTTCTATGTCAGCGCCCGCTTCGGTTTTTATATTGTTGATATGAAACTTACCGGTAGTGAGTGTACCTGTTTTATCAAAAACGATATATTTAGCTTTGGTTACGGCTTCTACTGTATCCCCTCCCTTTATCAGGATACCATTTTTAGCAGCGCGACCAAGTCCGACCATGACAGCAGTAGGAGTGGCCAGGCCCATAGCACAGGGACAAGAGATCACCAGCACGGCAATAGCGTTCATAATTGCATGCTGCATACCTGCATGGCCTGCGTAGTAAGTCAATGTAAATGTGATTAAGGCGATCAGCACTACAGCCGGAACGAAAATAGCCGCCACGCGATCGCCCAATTTTTGAACCGGAGGTTTGGCGGCCTGTGCTTTTTTCATCAGTTCGATGATCTGCGAAAGCACGGTATTGCTGCCCACTTTTGTGGCGATCATGGTCACATTGCCATGTTCCACGATAGTACCACCTATCAATGTGTCATATTTGCCTTTTTCAATCGGCATACTCTCACCGGTCAGCATCGATTCATTTACAGAGGCGTCACCGGATAAGACCTCACCGTCAACGGGAATTTTATCGCCGGTGTTGACAATCAGCGTATCTCCGGGGCGTACTTCGCGCGCACTGATCACCTCGATTTCGCCATTCACCATACGGTTTGCATTTACCTGTTGGATTTTAACCAGATCCTTTACCGCCGATGTAGTTTGGGTAACGGAGCGCCTTTCGAATAAATTCCCCAATAAAACAAGAGTGATTATGGTAGCACAAGTTTCGTAAAACTGGTAACGCATACCCAAATTTTGAAGAGTTCCGATCAGGCTATAAATAAAGGCCGAAGATGAACCGATAAAAATCAGCACATCCATATTGGGTACGCCGCCCTTGACCGAATTCCACGCGCTTTTGCCAAAATGCAGGCAGCCGACTATAAATACCGGCAGACATAAGATCAATTGTACAAGCGGCATATGTAAAAAATGCCAGGGAATGATCATATCTGACAGCAACGGTATTGTGAAAATGGCACAAAAAATAAGTTTATTCTCGACCTTTTCGTAGAATTTTTCCTGGTGCTGATTCGCGTCTTCAACAACCTTATAACCCAGTCCCTCAATTCCTTTGATGGCATCTTTTACTTTCACTTCATCATCTGCCGAGAATTTTACTTCTTCTGATGCGAAGTCGACCAGTATATTTTGAAAGCCCTTTTTCTCTAATAATTTATGGACAGACATTGCACAATTATTGCAATGCATTCCGGTAACATTCAATTCAACTAACTGCTCTGCCATAAAACAAAAGTCGGTAACAGATATAGGAAAAATGGTAAAGTGATTGTAATATTAAAAAATCCCTTGACTTTAGAGAGTAAATTTTTACATTTGCACTCCCCAATACGGTAGATGTAGCTCAGTTGGTTAGAGCATCGGTTTGTGGTACCGAGGGTCGTGGGTTCGAGCCCCATCATTTACCCCCAAAGCTTCTTATGAAAATAAGAAGCTTTTTTGTTGCCTGATTATCAAGTATTTATGAATATAATTATAACGAGGTAGAAAACTTGGTATAATATCATAAATTAATTAAAACTCTAAGTATCAGTATATTATCTTAATTTTTTGGTTCGAGCCCCATTACCCTACTTGATGGGGCAAAAATTTTACATCAAATTTATGGTCTAGATAAATAACTGTATATCTGTGTGTTACTAAACGACATAACGGTTCGATGTTAAAAACAAAAACAAAAATGCTTTTGCAAGTTTAAAACATACCAAGTTTTAAACTTGCTGCTTTAACTACTTATTCTTTTGCTGGTTCTCATCTAACAAAATACTCAAGGTTATTTCAGCCATCTTGTACATAAAATCGAGTACTTTTTGTGCTTGCTCAATGGTGAGAGTCTCGCCCTCTTTTTTCATTAGTTCAATAACTTCCTCTGGTGTAACATTTCTTTTTTCCATTTAGGAATATAAAGCAAGAAGAGCGGATTTACCAGAGCATTCCCTCTGCACGCTTAGTCAACCAAACAGAAATAGTGATGAACTATCAAAAAATTAAACAAGACATTGGGACTTTGGTATCCGCATTAGTTGAGCATACGGTTTAATCCCTAACGTCCTATATCCAAAAACCATCGATAATTCTAAGCTTCAACTTTTTGCATGGCGTAATATTATCCATCTTTATACTTTCATTTTATTTTACCGTTCTGTTATCATCATAAGCATGTTCGAACAGCCTGAAAACCAACCCTCACTTGATTCGCAAATCTGGACAGCTTATAAGAAAAGCTTTGCCCGATTGGAAGTTCCTGTTAAAACGATCTTATTGAAAGAAGGGGAAATCGCGGCGAAATTATTTTTGATTGAGAAAGGCTGTATCAGAATATGGCACAACGACGATGGCAGAGACATTACCTGCCAGTTCTTTTTTGAAAACAGTTTTGTATCCTCTATCGAAAGCCTGAAAAAGGATATTCCCAGTCCGGTCACGATCGAAACGATTGAACCTTCGGTGATCTGGTGGATCGACAAAAAGGATTTTAATCAGGTTATCAACGAAATTAAAGGGGTTCCCAAATTGCTCGACCTTCTTATTGATGGCTTATTCGAACGGACATTTGATTATATCAAATATTTCTCAACGTATATACGAGACTCTCCCGAACAGCGCTATTTGAATCTGATACGAGACCGCCCGCAAATCGTGCAACGCGTTCCACAGCATTATATCGCATCTTATCTGGGCATCACTTCGGTACATCTTAGCCGCATCAGAGGCAACCTCGCTAAAAGAAAATGATGATGTTATTCGGCAGTAGATATCATTTGCCTTATTTTCTGTCCTGTCATCGTAACAATGCAAATCTGCTTTCCAATTTGGTGAGCCATTGTTTACGTTTTTCCTCGGAGACCATTTTAACCATATTGAAGCTGATCCATTTCCTGTTCTTATATCCCGTTTTCCAAAAGGTACCAAGCATCATGGCTTTTTTAACGGCGTTTCCAAAAAGCAATGAATAAAGCCAGTTAGGTGTATTCATTGTGGTAACCATCGTTATACCTTTCACATTTGTCCATAAGGGTTTCATGCGTGTGTTTTTCGCATTGGTATAGTCGTAGGCTACGCCAGGGAAAATAACTTTATCTATAAAACCTTTCATCATAGCAGGCATTAGTTCCCACCAAATAGGAAAAATGAAAACCAAGTGGTCGGCGTCCTTGATCCGGTTACTGTATTCCATAACTTTTGGATCGACGGATTGCTTATTCCTGAACCCGTTTAAATCTGTGGCTGTCATTACGGGATTGAAGTTATCCTGATCTAAATGAATAAGATCAATATCGTGACGGGCCTGTTTGAGGCCAAGGCTGACTGAATTCAAGATGGCGTTGCAATAACTACCATGGTAAGGATGATTAAAAACTATTACTACTTTCATTTTGTATTGTTAAAATTTACAGCACAAAGGTGATCGGTTCAGCACTGCCATGACGATAACAATTGTTAAGAACTGTCTCTTTCAGTATTTTTATGCTTTGAAATACACATGGCTCAACGCTTTCTACAACATATAAGGGCAAAAAGTCGTCGGAAACTCATGGTTTGAGCTAAAATATAAGTATCGCTGATGGTTTGCTTTTCTATTGCAAGGCAAATAAATTGTTCCAAAATAGCTCGTCTTCACGTGTTAAAAGCATCTGGCTCTTCTTGATTTTTATAACTATTTATAACCTGCATTCCCGTTGCGGTAACGATTCCGTGGATAAGACAGGTAAATAACTCATCTGCCTGTTTCGGAGCCGTTTGACGGGTTGACGGGAAAGCTGCGGTGTCTAAAATGAGCGCTAAACTTTCAAGAAAAAACCTGATTATCAGGTCAACATCAAAATCATCCCGGTATAAGCCGGCTTTAATCCCGCGTTGTATACTTGCTTTGATAGCCGAATAAAGGAATAGTTTTTTGTGATTCATTAATTTATCATAGGCTGATTCATGATTTCTTTCGAGATCATGAATAATATTGGCATTCAGGACATTGTAAAATTCCCTGGCATATTTCAGCAGGAAATACAATTCGATAACAGCATCGTCACTTTTTGATACCAGAGTTTTACAGTGAAAAATATGCTGGTCTATTGCTTTATCTACCAGTGTATTGACTAATGAATCTTTATTGGGATAGAACTGATAAATTGTTTTTTTACTGATACCCAGATCAGTGGCGATATCGTCCATACTCACGCCGCGGATACCATACTTTATAAAAAGAATATGGGCTTTCTCAGCTATTTTTCTTGATATCTCCATGGCCGGAACTTTAATTTTTTAAACCTTGTATTGAAAGGCGATACCTCGGGTACCATCAATGAACTTATAAGCCTGCCGGTAATACAGCCGTATAGGTCTCCATTTGATATCATTTAACAGGACTGCCAGTTCCATAAAAAATACCTTGCTGAAAATAATAGAGAGCTCAACCATTGATGGTAAATTAATTTTATAGGGTAGTTCTTTACTGTAACTGTAGAACTTTTCAAGTACCGAGATCCGGTCATCATCATACATGCTGTACCAGGTTTTAACAGCGGTGATAGCCGAATGGGCAAACACTTTGTTGTCATTTTCAATGCCTGTGATCTTCACAACAAGTTCCTCATCATTGTCAGGAACGATGGAAAAAACATCCCGTTTAAAGTATAAACCGAACTTAGACTTTTGAAAGAGTTCATCCAGCTTAGACTCCAGGCAGCCCCGTAATTGTTCGGAGAGGTCAATGAAATTCTGACCTTCTTCAGTTATTAAAAAGTTTTTCGTTTTCATGTTGTGTTGATAGGGATTGATTAGAAAATGGTGCCAATGGTCTTAAAAAACTATTGGCGTACCAGGAATAATTGAATGATCAATGATTAATGTGCGTTGGTGCCGCTGCTGACTGCCAGTTCCGCAGGGTCGCCTCCCGGATTCCTTTTGGCCCTCCAGGCACTGATGCGCAATTTTATAGCATCTACCACATAATACAGCATTGGGATGATAAAAATGGTAAGCATCAGGGACGATAGCAAGCCGCCGATCATCACGATACCCAAACCATTTTTCCATTCGGCACCGGCACCTTTATCCAGCGCGATGGGCAGCATGCCGACTACCATAGCAATGGTAGTCATTAATATAGGGCGCAAACGTTCCTTTCCTGCCTCGATAATGGCCTCGTAGGTGCCCGCTCCGCGCTCCTTTAAATGATTGGCAAAATCAACGATCAGGATACCATTCTTCATCACCAGGCCGAACAACATGATGAGGCCCAGCATGGTAAAAATACTGAAATTGCCCTGAGACAGGTTGAGTGCCAAAACCGCCCCGATCAAAGACAAGGGTATGGTAAACAAAACCACTAACGGATATACAAAATCATCATACAAGGCCACCATAACCAGGTAAACCAGTATAAAGGCAGAAAGCAGTGCGGTAATTAGTGCTCCGAACGATTCCGATTGGCGCTGGATGTCCCCGGTATAAGTCATTTCTACACCTTTAGGCAGGGGATCAGCCAATAAAGCTTTATTGATATTGTCAGATAACACCCCCGATGTAATTCCTAGAACGTTGCTTCTTACGGTTACGGATGATCGCCTGTTCCTTCGCTCCAGTAAGGAAGGGCCGCTGCTTTGTTTGATGGTTGCGAACTGGGATAGCTTAATGAGTTGGTTGTTATTATTAACAAAACTGATTTCAGCTACGTTCTGGGGATTTCGGCGGTCGAATTCATCGAGCCTGATATTGATATCATAGTTATCGGTACCAACCTGGTATTTGGTGTCGGTATTGCCGGTATAGGCATTTTGCATGGTGG
>Ga0070671_100001932_pt1 | contig 15889 bp, 14 predicted proteins | sample KBSS73metaG_FD_65341 | JGI IMG/M metagenome (GOLD analysis project Ga0070671, IMG submission 65341) | Switchgrass rhizosphere microbial communities from Kellogg Biological Station, Michigan, USA - KBS S7-3 metaG | ecosystem: Host-associated > Plants > Roots > Rhizosphere > Soil ...
GGTCGCGCGGTCAAGATCATGGTCAGCGCTTTCCGGCTGGCTTTCGAGCACGCTGGCGCTGTCCACTACACGCAGGGCCCGGCCCGTTTCGGCGGAATTCGTGGTCGTCTGCGCTACGCGGACGGTCGCTATCCCACGCAGGAGGACTGTTCCTCCATGTTCACGTGGGCGTTCTGGAACGGCATCACGTCCGTGGCCGGAATGAACGCGCCCGATCTCGTCAACGGCGCGAACTGGACGGCGGGCTACACCGGCACGCTGCTTTCGCACGGTCGACAGGTTCCGTTCTCGGAGCGGCAGGGTGGCGACGCCGTTCTGTACGGCACCGGCTTCCCTGGTCACCACGTGGCCATGATCGACAGCGAGAACCACAACATGGTGTACTCGCATGGTTCCGAATCGGGTCCGTACCACCTCGCGTGGAACTACCGGTCGGACATCATGCAGGTCCGCCGCTATCTCTGAGGGGGGTGACGCATATTCCCTCGGCAAACCTGCTGATCGTGATCATCCTGATCGCGACGGCGGTCGGCATCGTCCTTCTGGCGCTGACCGGCAACATCTAGCCTCTGAAAGGGGGTGGAGTAGATGGAAGACAGCATCCTGAAGAGCGTGAAGAAGAACCTCGGTCTCGTTCCGGAGTACACACCGTTCGATGAGATGGTTCTCACGCACATCAACACCGCCTTCTCCACCCTCTATCAGTTGGGGGTCGGTCCGGACGCGGGGTTCAGCATCACGGACGACACCAAGGTGTGGGACGACTTCATCGATGGAGACGAAGTCATCGTCAACGCCTGCAAGACGTACGTATATCTGCGGGTTCGAATCCTTTTCGACCCGCCCACGACGTCGTTCGTGCTCGCAGCCATGAAGGAGCAGCTGCAGGAGTACGAGTGGCGGATCAGCATCCTTCGAGAGACCACCGACTGGGTCTCGCCGACCGGGGAGGTGGTGTAGTTGGCTTCAAACTTGGTCATCGTCGCCATTCCTTCTCAGGATGACGATGTCTGGAAGGTGTCGTCCGAGAAGGCGCCGCATCTGACGGTTCTGTTCCTCGGGGATGCATTTTCTAACCCGAACGTGAACAAGATCGTCGACTACGTGAAGCAGCAGGCCTCGAGGCTCGAGCCGTTCTCGCTTCGCGTCGATCATCGAGCGACATTCGGCGCAGATGAGGCCGATGTGCTGATCTTCTCCAAGGAGATCCCCTGGCAGCTCGTGGATTTTCGCGAGACGCTGAAGTACAACCAGGAGATCATGACGGCGTACAACTCAGTCCAGCAGTTCCCGGACTGGAACCCGCATCTCACGCTCGGGTACCCCGAGACGCCTGCTCATCCGGATGACTGGGACCCGATGGTGACCCAGTACGTCACGTTCGACAAGGTCGCAGTCTGGTACGGCGACTCGGAAGGATCGGAGTTTGCCTTGACGCCCAACCCAAAGCCTGACATGTCCCCCGAAGTGGCCGCTTGGGCGGACCAGGTGGGCGATATTCTCGCTCATCACGGCGTCAAGGGCATGAAGTGGGGCGTTCGCAAGGCGAAGTCCGGCGCCAAGGCCACCGGCCGAGCCATCGGCGACACGGTGTTCGAGCTGGACAACCACAACGACTTCGTCAAGAACGACATCGTGTTCAAGGCGAACAAGGCCGTGAAGGCCGACGTTGAGAAGATCAACGCCAAGCCCGAGTACCAGGCGGCCGGTACCCACAAGCTCGGGACTCGCCTCAAGCATCCTCTGAACAAGACCACGCGGAAGTACCGCCGCGAAGTCAAGGACGCGTACATCAAGCGGCTCGAGGAGCAGGCCAACAAGTACACCAACTCCTCGAAAACCCGGCAGTACACGCTGCAGGATGCATACGGCGATCGGGGTACCGACGTCAAGACTACCTGGAACTGGACTCTGGTCAGTCAGCCGGTTCGTCATGCTGACGCCGCATCCACGCTGATCACGGTGACGCCGATCGAAGACGACAACGGCTTCATCGTCGACTTCAAGACCGACGTCAAGACGACCGAGCTCAAGCAGGCGGCGATTCAGCAGGCTGGCCTTGATGCTCTCGAGCACTACGGCGTCAAGGGCATGCGTTGGGGCCGCCGGAAGTCGGAGGGGACCAGCGCTGTCGAGGTCACGCCCAGGGGCAAGAAGCTCAAGGCCAAGGGCGGCGAGGGTCATCAGCCTTCCGAGGACGCGATCAAGACCGCCGCGGCCAAGCAGAAGGCCAAGAAGTCTGGCGTCCATACGCTGTCGAACGAGGAGCTTCAGCAGGCGATCAATCGCATGAATCTGGAGTCGAACTTCAAGCAGGGCAACGCCAAGCAGGCGAGCGCTGGCAAGAAGTTCGTCGCCAATCTCCTCGTCAACACGGGTAAGAGCCAGGCTCAGCTTCTTGCTAACCAGGCGGCGAGCCAGGCGGTCAAGAAGGCGATGGCGAGTAGATAGGAGGTGAGCAATGAGCTTGTCGAACACCGCGACACCGCGTTACTACGGACAGTTCCGGGAAGCAGTGAGACGTGGTGACATCCCGGTGAACCGAGAGATCTCCATGGAGATGAATCGGATCGACGCGCTCATTGCCAACCCCAACATCTACTACGACGACAAGGCAGTTGACGGTTTCGTCCTTTACTGCGAGAACGAGCTTACACTGACGGATGGACGCGATCTCCATCTGCTCTTCTCGTTCAAGCTCTGGGCGGAACAGATCTTTGGCTGGTACTACTTCATCGAGCGAAGCGTGTACGAGCCCTCAAAGGACGGCCACGGCGGCCGCTACGTGAACAAGGTCGTCAAGAAGCGGCTGGTCACGAAGCAATACCTCATCGTTGCTCGAGGAGCGGCTAAGTCGATGTACGCATCCTGCATTCAGAACTACTTCCTGAATGTTGATACGTCGACGACGCACCAGATCACAACAGCTCCAACGATGAAGCAGGCCGACGAGGTCGTAAGTCCAATCCGTACCTCCATCACGCGCGCACGCGGGCCTCTGTTCAAGTTCCTTACTGAAGGATCTTTGCAGAACACGACTGGGTCCCGCGCGTTGCGCGTCAAGTTGGCTGCCACAAAGAAGGGAATCGAGAACTTTCTCACGGGAAGCCTTCTCGAGATTCGGCCTATGGCCATCAACAAGCTGCAGGGGCTTCGTCCGAAGATCAGCACGATTGATGAGTGGCTGTCCGGTGACATCCGTGAGGACGTTGTCGGTGCAGTTGAGCAGGGCGCGTCCAAGTTGGACGACTATCTCATCATCGCCACCAGCTCTGAGGGTACCGTCCGCAACGGTTCGGGCGACACCATCAAAATGGAACTTGCTGACATCCTCAAGGGCGAGTACCAGGCGCCTCATGTTTCGATCTGGCACTACAAGTTGGACGAGATCGAGGAGGTCAATGATCCTGCCACCTGGCTCAAGGCCAACCCAAATCTCGGGCTCACTGTTTCCTACGAGACGTATCAGCTTGACGTGGAACGGGCCGAGAAAGCACCTGCATCTCGAAATGACATTCTGGCGAAGCGCTTCGGCATTCCTATGGAGGGCTACACATACTTCTTCACGTATGAGGAGACCATTCCTCACCGCAAGAAGGAGTACTGGGGAATGCCTTGTGCTGTTGGGGCTGACCTCTCACAGGGAGACGACTTCTGCGCTTTCACTTTCCTGTTCCCGCTGAGTCACGAGAAGTTCGGCGTCAAGGTTCGCGCCTACATCACGGAGCGAACGCTGATGCTGTTGCCCAATGCTGCTCGTCACAAGTACGAGGAGTTCATCAACGAGGGCACTCTTCACGTGATGCCGGGTACGGTTCTCGACATCATGCAGGTCTACGAGGATCTGGACGAGTACATCATCAAGTCTGAGTACGACTGCCGCACTCTGGGCTTCGACCCGTACAACGCCAAGGAGTTCGTGGATCGCTGGGAAGCTGAGAACGGCCCCTTCGGGATCGAGAAGGTCATCCAGGGCGCCAAGACCGAGTCTGTTCCGCTCGGCGAGCTGAAGAAGATGAGCGAAGATCGCATGCTTCTCTTCGACGAACAGCTCATGTCGTGGTCGATGGGTAACTCGATTACTCTCGAGGACACCAACGGCAACCGTAAGCTCCTGAAGAAGCGGCAAGAGGAGAAGATCGACAACGTGGCCGCCATGATGGACGCTTACGTGTCCTACAAGCGCAATCCCGACGCGTTCGAATAGAAAGGAGGTGAGGCGATGGCACCATTCAGCCGTAGGTTGAAGCATGCCTGGAATGCGTTCACAGGCGCAGAGCAACGACGGGCAACAGCACCGTACACGGAGTACTACGGCGCTAGTACTGGTCGACGGCCCGACCGTCCTGTCGTATTCATGGCGAACGAGCGATCGATCATCTCCTCGATCTACACTCGCATCGGCATCGATGTGGCTTCGGTCAAGATCCGGCACGTCCGTGTCGACGATCAGGACCGATATTTGGAGGACATCGACAGCGGCCTCCAGAACTGCCTCACCGTCGAGGCGAACGTGGATCAGGCGGCTCGGATGTTCCGCCAGGACATCGCCATGACGCTGATCGAAGAGGGCACGTGCGCTGTTGTGCCCATCGACACCACGATCGACCCCAGTACGTCGGGCGGGTTCGACATAAAGACATTGAGAATCGGCCGAATCGTGCAGTGGTACCCGTATCACGTGCGAGTCAATGTCTTCAACGAGCGGACCGGGCAGCGGGAGGACATCACCGTCCCCAAGCAGACGACGGCGATCATCGAGAACCCGCTGTACCAGGTGATGAACGAGCCGAACTCCACTCTGCAGCGGCTCGTGCGCAAGCTGAACCTTCTCGATCAGACCGACGAGCAGAACTCCTCGGGCAAGCTCGACCTCATCGTTCAGCTTCCGTACGTCATCAAGTCCGAAGCTCGTCGTCAGCAGGCCGAGCAGCGTCGGCAGGACATCGAGTTCCAGCTCAAGGGCAGCAAGTACGGAATCGCCTACACGGACGGCTCCGAGAAGATCACCCAGCTCAACCGGCCGGTCGAGAACAACCTCCTCACGCAGGTCAAGGATCTCACCGACCTTCTTTACGTTCAGCTGGGGCTCACAGCGGGTGTCATGGCAGGAACGGCGCCCGAACCCGAGATGCTGAACTACTGGGATCGCACCGTCGAGCCGATCATGGACGCGATCACCGAAGCGATGCACCGCACTTTCCTCACCAAGACCGCTCGTTCGCAGAAGCAGAAGATCATGTACTTCCGCGACTACTTCAAGATCGTTCCGATCAGCGGCGACGGTGGAATGGCGGACATCGCGGACAAGTTCACTCGTAACGAGATCCTCACCTCGAACGAGGTCAGGCAGATCGTCGGCTTCAAGCCGTCCAAGGAGCCGAAGGCCGATCAGCTCGTCAACAGCAACATGCCTCAGGGCGATACCGGAGTTCCTCCCGCGGAGGGAGACGTTCCCGCAGAGGGTGACGTTCCGGATGTCTCCAGCATGAGCACGCAGGAGATCTTCGACTCACTGGAGGTGCCCGGTGAAGCTGCCTGATGGCACGATCCTCATGCACGCGCGCGCGCCGTATGACCCGAAGAAGGCGCACGAGTACTACCTGAGGACCAGGAAGTTGAAAGGGCGGAAGCCCGGAGCCGCTCAGCCCCCCAAGCTGACTCCAGCTGGTGGACGGCAGCTTCCGAAGGCCCCGCCCAAGAAGCACACGCAGATCTCGCAGTTGTCTCCTCAGCAGAAGGCCGAGCTTCGCGCCTACGCCGCTCAGCGGGTCCAGGCGGCGCAGAAGAAGCTCAACGATCTCAACAAGAAGCTGAAGGAGAAGCTCGCTGCGGCCAAGAAGTCCGAGCAGGACTCCAAGAAGCCTCCTACCGCCGCCGAGAAGCGAAAGGCGGCGAAGGAAAGCGCGCAGTACCGCAAGGAACACAAGCAGGAGCTCAAGACGAAGGCCAAGCGTGCCGCGGCCAAGTCGGGTGGCTCCTCCGACACGAAGGGATCCGCAAGCTCGGACAGCGTCGCAGGGCTGAAGAAGCAGATCGCAGCGGCAGAGAAGGAGCTTTCTGTCGCCAAGGCGAAACAGAAGGCTCTGGCGTAAGCCACGAAGAGAAGACCACGAAAGGACTGTCAAAATGGCAGTGAAGACGAAGGCCGACTTCAGTGGCTACGTCACGAAGTTCGGCATCAAGTGCTCCGACGGCCGGACGATCACGTCCGACGCCTTCAAGCACCAGGACGGGATGCAGGTCCCGATGGTGTGGCAGCACCAGCACGACGATCCCGACAACGTGCTCGGCCACTTCGAGCTCGAGCATCGGGACGACGGCGTCTACGGCTACGGGTTCTTCAACGAGACCCCGAAGGCCGTCAACGCCAAGGAGCTCATCAAGCACGAGGACATCAAGTCCCTCTCCATCTACGCCAACCAGCTGCTCGAGAAGGCCTCGAGCGTCATGCACGGCGTCATCCGCGAGGTCTCTCTCGTCCTGGCGGGCGCCAACCCCGGCGCGTTCATCGACAACATCGAGCTCCAGCACGGCGAGGAGACCATCGTCCTCGACGACGAGGCGGTCATCTACACCGGTCTCGAGCTGGAGCACGAGGACAAGTCCGAGTCCACGGCCGAGCACGCCGACGGCGAGGACACGACGGTGCAGGACGTGTACGACTCCATGACGGCGGAGCAGAAGGAGGTGGTCCACTACATGGTGGGCGCCGCCATCGAGGCCGTCAAGGAGGAGAAGTCCGGCGGCGAGACCAAGCAGTCGGCGACCGACGACAACGACGACGAGAAGGAGATCCGTCACATGAGCCGCAACGCCTTCGAGGCCGAGCGCGTTTCGACCGACGAGAAGCCGGAGCGGCACGTCCTCTCCCACGACGCCATCAAGGGCATCGTGCAGGACGCCAACCGCCGTGGCTCCCTCAAGGAGGCGGTCGAGCACTACGCGCTGCAGCACGGGATCAACGACATCGACACGCTGTTCCCCGACGCGAAGAACGTCGACAACACGCCGCAGCTCGACATGCGGCGCATGGAGTGGGTCAAGTCCGTGCTCAACGGCACGCGGCACAGCCCCTTCACGCGCATCAAGAACATCGTCACGACGGGTCTGACGTACGACTCGGCGCGGGCGAGGGGCTACATCAAGGGCACCCTGAAGAAGGAGGAGTTCTTCGGGCTGACCTCGCGAGTCACCACCCCGGCGACCGTGTACAAGAAGCAGAAGCTGGACCGCGACGACATCATCGACATCACCGACTTCGACGTCGTCGTCTGGCTCAAGGGCGAGATGCGCCTCATGCTCGACGAGGAGCTCGCCCGCGCGGTTCTGATCGGCGACGGTCGGGCCGTGGACGACGAGGACAAGATCAAGGACCCGGCGGGGGCCAACGAGGGCGCGGGGATCCGGGCCATCGCGAACGACCACGAGCTGTACGCGGCGACGGTCTACGCCCCGGCCGACTTCTCCGACGACGCGGGCAAGATCGCGTTCGTCGAGCAGATCATGCAGGACATGCGGTTCTACAAGGGCTCCGGCTCGCCGACGTTCTACACCACGCTCGGCGTCGTCAACTCCCTCGTCCTCGCGAAGGACGGCATGGGCCGCCGCCTGTGGCGCACGAAGTCCGATCTCGCCACCGAGATGGGCGTCGCCAACATCGTCGAGGTCGAGGTCATGGAGGACGAGGCCTACGCGGACCTCGTCGGCGTCATCGTCAACCTCTCGGACTACACCGTCGGCACGGATCGCGGCGGTGACGTCTCGATGTTCGACGACTTCGACATCGACTACAACCAGTACAAGTACCTGATCGAGACCCGGCTCTCCGGTGCCCTGACGAAGATCCGTTCGGCGCTCGTGGTTCGCCGTGCCCCCGCGGGCGCGACCCTCCGCACGCCGACCAAGCCGGACTTCGATCCGGACACCGGCGACATCACGATCCCGACGCAGACCGGCGTCACGTTCACGCGGACCGACACCGGCGCCACCACGGCGCAGGGCTCGACGGTCACCGTGCCCGACGGCGAGTCCCTCGAGATCCAGGCCACCCCGACGTCCGGGAACTACTTCGAGACGAACCAGCAGGACAGCTGGACGTTCACGAACCCGGCGTAGTACTCGCCTGAACTGTGGCGAGGTGGTTCGGAAAGGTAGGGTTCGGCAATAGCGTCGAGCAGAAGCCCGGCGTATTTGTCGATGAGATCACTGAGCTCTCGTATTACGGGGACGTGGTTCGTGATGCGCGGCGACTCTCTGAAGCAGAGAAGCTGAACAAGGACCTCAGTACCTCAAACTCGATCAGCATCATTGCTGATGCGGATGCCCTTGAGAACTACTTCGCCATTCGCTTCGTGGAGTGGATGGGGGTTGCTTGGACCGTGACGGAAGTCGAGGTCGAGCACCCCCGTCTGATCCTGCGTTTGGGGGAGGTGTACAATGGCCCGCGAGCAGCTGCAGACGCTCCTTGAGTCACTCTGTCCCCGCGTATATTTCCAGCCGCCGTCCAACATCACCATGCAGTATCCCTGCATCGTGTACAAGCGGTCGACTGAGGATGTGCGCTACGCGGACAACCAGCGATTCGATGAGTACGTGCAGTACGAAGTGATGGTCATCGATCGAGACCCTGACAGCACCATCCCCGGGTCCGTCGGCAGGCTGCCTCTCTGTCGTTATGAGAGGTTCTTCGCTGTCGACGACCTCAACCACGATGTGTACAACTTGTACTGGAAAGGAAGCGTGTAACACATGGCACCTCTGACCTGGGATCAGGTCGGCGAGCGCACGTACGAGACCGGCGTCGACCGCGGGGTCCTGTACCCCATCGACAGCGACACGGGCGAGTACACCGGTGGCGTGGCCTGGAACGGTCTGACGACCGTGACCGAGTCGCCCGCCGGGGCGGAGGCGTCGGCGCAGTACGCGGACAACATCAAGTACCTCAACCTCGTCTCGGCCGAGACCTTCGGCGCGACGATCGAGGCGTTCACCTACCCGGACGAGTTCGCCGAGATGGACGGCACGGCTCTCCCCGAGCCGGGTGTGGCCTTCGGTCAGCAGGGCCGGAAGGTGTTCGGTCTGTCCTACCGCACGCGGAAGGGCAACGACATCGACGGCACCGATCACGGCTACAAGCTCCATCTCGTCTACGGCTGCCTGGCTGCTCCGTCGGAGAAGGCCTACGGCACCATCAACGACTCCCCCGAGGCGATCGCGTTCTCGTGGGAGGTCAGCACGACGCCGACGCCGGTCGCCGCGGCGGGCCTCAAGCCGACGGCGCTCGTGGTCGTCGACTCGACGGTCGTCTCGGCCGCGTCGCTGACGGCGCTCGAGGACGCGCTGTACGGCGGGGGCTCGGAGACGGTGGCGCGGCTGCCGCTTCCGGACGAGGTCCTCACCCTCATCACGCCCGGCCCGTAGCGGTTCCTGACAGAAAGGCCAGAGGATGCTCGAAATCAAGGTTGGCGGTGTCGAATCGTACGACGATTCCAAGCAGGAATTCGTCATCGTCGGTGGTACGCCGATCCAGCTGGAGCATTCTCTGGTCTCACTGTCAAAATGGGAGCAGGAGTACGAGAAGCCGTTCATCTCAACGACTGAGAAGACTGACGAGGAGTTGGTCTTCTACGTCAAGTGCATGACGTTGACGCCTGAAGTTCCAGAGGAGTTGTATCTCAAACTCTCTGACGAGAACATCCAGGACATCAACGACTACATCAACAAGAAGATGTCGGCTACCTGGTTCAGTGATGCTCCCAACGCTCCCCCATCTCGGGAGATCATCACAGCCGAGCTGGTCTACTACTGGATGACCGTGTTCAACATCCCATTCGAGTGTCAATACTGGCATTTGAACCGGCTGTTCACGCTCGTCCGAGTCTGCAACATCAAGCAGGCCAAGCCCAAGAAGATGAGTCGAGCGGAAGTCGCTCAGCGAAACCGCGAACTCAACGAACGACGTCGTTCGCAACTCGGAACCAAGGGATAGGAGGTGAATTTTGGCCACAATCGAGTGGGATAAGGCGGGTGACCGGCGCTACGAGCTTGGTGTCGATCGAGGAGTCCTATATTTGCGGGATGGACGAGTTGTTCCGTGGAATGGGCTTCGCGGCATGGAGGAATCTTACGACCGGGAGACGCAGACGTTCTACATCGACGGGGTCAAGTACCTCCAGCGGTTTTCCCCGGGAGATTTCTCAGGAAAGCTTCGAGCGTACACCTATCCCGAAGAGTTCGATGAGCTCGTCGGCTCTGCCCAAGTGGCAGACGGCATGTTCTACCACGGGCAGCCGCCCAAGCCGTTCAGCCTTTCGTACCGGACGGGGGTCGGCAACGATCTGGAAGGTCTGGACCACGGCTACAAGCTTCACATCCTGTACAACCTGATGGCAGTGGCTGATCCAACGGCGTACAGCACGCTCGAGGAGCAGATCACCCCGATGGAGTTCGCCTGGGCTCTGACCGGAACTCCGCCAAGCCTGTCGGGCTTCCGTCCGACGGTTCATATTTCCATCGACTCGACCAAGGCCGCCCCCGAGACGCTGGCAACCATCGAGACCGTGCTCTACGGAACCGATGTCGCCAACCCACGGCTTCCTGAGATCGACGAGATGACCGATCTCATGTCGATGTACGGCTCGTTCGTCGTTGTCGACAACGGCGATGGGACATGGACCGGCATCGATCTTGCTGGCGACTACGTCACGATGGATAGTCCTACGCAATTCACCGTGGACAACGTCGACGCCACATATTCCGACACCGATACGTACTCCGTATCGACCACGACCCCCGACTGAGGAGGTGAACGATGACCACAATCACAGGCCTTACGGCTGAGCGCATGCTGGAGATCGAGGCCGCCTCGGTCGTCGACGGTGACGTGGCCGGAAACGATCTGTTCCTGACTCGCCATGACGGAACGATCATCAACGCGGGCAACGTTCGTGGTCCGGCTGGCCCCACGGGGCCGATGGGCGCCGCTCTGTCCGTGCTGTCTGATATTCCGGTGCTCGAGATCGGTTCTGCCGGTCAGATCCGCGCAGGGCGACAGCTGTCGCCTTCCGACTTCACGGCAATGGGGCTCAGCGCGCCTCTTGGCCTGTGGAATCTTTCCAACGTGAACGATTCCTCGGGGAACACCCGCAACCTTTCCAACAAGGGCGCGGTTCCGTTCGTTTCCGGTATCAACGGCTCAGCTGCAACCGCGGCTCAGTTCGTCGGATCGACCGGTCAGGTCCTCTATATTCCGGATACGGGCGCAGCGGATCCCTTCCGGATCAAGACCGGCTCGTTCGGGGCGTGGTTCCGGACGGCCAAGCGGACCGTTGCTCAGACGATCATGAGCAAGTTCGACGATACCGTCGCTGGTCGTCGAGCCTGGGCGCTGAGCGTGAACGCGGACAAGGCGTCGCTGGCTGTTTCGGCGGATGGCGCTGCAGGAACGCTCGTCGGTCTGGGCGGCACGTCAGACATCGGCGACGACAAGTGGCATTTCCTCGTCGCAACGGTCGACGGCTCGAAGATCCGCGTGTATGTCGATGGAGTTCTCGAAGGCACGGCTACGTTCCAGAACCTTCTCTTCGGTACGCCTGCTCCGTTCAACATCGGTGGCTACAACGGCGATGCTTCGGCAGTCGCTACCCAGCCTCACTACGGACGCGTCGACGAGGCGTTCGTGACCGACGATGTTCTGTCGCTCGAGCAGATCCGCAACCTCATGGCGGCCAGTGTGCCGCACGCGCTGGCCGTTCTGCCTACCGACGTGCGTCTCGCTGTTCGTCGCAGGCGTCGTGGAGCTGCGGTGCCCGTGTCGGCGTTCCCGGCACAGCCGCTGAGGCTTCACAACTTCGTTGCTGGCGCGCTCACGGACCAGGGATCTCAGAATATCCCGCTTGCGGTCACCAGCGGCACGAGCATCGACAGCGCGGCTCCGGATGGAACGAAGACGGGCGCCAAGATGAACACCACGGCGACGAACCTGCGTTCCTCGGACGCTGGCCTGCCGTCGGCGCTTCTGCCTCGTTCCTTCGGTTGCTGGTTCAAGACCAACACCGCAGGGAACATGCAAATCATGAGCTGGGGGACCGGTGTCCTGGCCATGATGCGCACCAATGTCAGCGGCCAACTTGGATCTGACAGCGGTGCGGACCTGCTCGGCTTCATCACCGTGGTCAGCGATGGCCTCTGGCATCACGGTGTGGTCGTCGAGGACAACGCCGCAGCCGACGGCGTCAAGCGGAAGCTATATCTTGACGGAAAGGTCAACGCTGGCTCGACCGTCATGAACAGCGTCACGCTGGCCGGAGCCACGGGCTTCGGTGTCGGTCCGGGCTGGGGCGGTCAGGTCTCTCGCGCGTTCGTATATTCGGGCGCGCTCACGTCTGACCAGGTCCGAGCGATCTACAACGTCGGCTCGCAGGCTCTCTGGCCCAAGCTCCGGGATTCGGCGGACTACATCGAGACCAACGAGGTCAGCCGTCTGCTCGGCATCTTCAACGCGGTCGAGGGGAGCGACACCATCGATCTGCAGGTGATGGCGTGAGGCTTGAACTCGCTGGCAGTTTCAATCAGCCGCCTCCTCTGGCGGTAAGGCTGCTCGATGGGGTGCCGTTCATCGCGCAGCAGTACATCGACCAGGGCTACACCGATTACGACGTCATGTGCATCGGTGCGGGAGGAGGGCAGGGTGGAGGAATCGTCACGAACAACACCGGCACCGGCATCAGAAGTTTCGGAGGTGCTGGAGGTGGCGGAGGTGTTCACCGAGTACGAGGCCTGCTATCAGGGCTCCCTCCTTCCGTTGCCGTGGTCGTTGGAGTGGGTGGATCACCTGGTATCGAGCACGTCTCTGATCCAGCTGTAACCACTGACGGTGGCGACGGAGGGGCCTCGTCTTTCGGTGAAATCTGCATGGCTTCCGGCGGGAAGGGCGGCCATGCGGTTCAGTCCAACTCGCTGACCGTCAGCAGCCAGGGCAACGGTGGCCAGGGTGGCATCGGCGGCCGGATTCTAGCCGGAGGAGGTGCTGTAGGTGGCATTGCTGGTACTCCGACTGCCACAGGGCCTGGAACTGCAGGAACTGCTGGAGACTGGGGTGACTGGGACGGAGTGGTCGGTGAGGGAGGAGGCGGAGGAGCAGGAGGCGTCGGTACATATTCTGGCGTCACTGCCAATGCTGCTACTTCGGGAGGAGGAGGCAGCTTTGATCCTGGAGACACTTCAGTCTACGCCAACCCAACCAGCCCTTCGACCGATACGGCTGGCTCTGGAGCCGCAAGCATTGTGCCTGGCGGTGCCGGTGGCGCTCGAGCAACTCCTCTGAACCAGCTGCCCACCGTATACGGCTCGTCGGTTCCTCGTGCCAAGGGACTGGACGGGTACGTGGTGATCCGCCTCACGGCGGAGTGATATTTCATGCCGTTGAACATCACGCAGCGTGGGGCGTTTGACAAGACCGAGACATTCCTCCGGAAGATGAGTGATGCAGACCTCTATGCCACCTTGGACCAGTTCGGCAGCGCGGGAGTGGCTGCTCTCTCGGCTGCTACACCGACTGAGAGTGGCGTTACAGGCCAAAGCTGGTACTACGAGGTCGTCAAACGACCAGGCTACTACTCCATCCGATGGAGGAACAGCCACATCGTAGACGGCCGTCCCATTGCAATCCTCTTGCAGTACGGACACGGCACCAGGCAGGGCGGGTACGTTCAAGGGCGTGACTACATCATGCCCGCGATTCGACCTATATTCGACCAAATCGACGCTGAGATGAGAAGGGTGGTGAGTATCTGATGGCAACCCTTGACGATAAAGTTGTAGCAATGAGCTTCGAGAGCACGAAGTTCACGCAGGGTGTCAACACCGCCCTCACCGATATTTCGAAGCTCAATTCGGCACTCTCCACCGTCGGATCGGCAAACGCTCTTGGTGAGATCGAGAAGTCCGCTAACAAGATCAGTCTCGGCGGCCTGTTCGGTGTCATCGACAAGCTCAAGTCCAGCTTTGGGTTCAGCCAGCAAGCATCACAGGGGTTTGGCGAGATCGACGCCGCCTCGAACAAGGTGCATCTCGACGGTGCTTCCAGCGCCATCGACGGCATCAAGCGCCGACTCCATTTCCCCGAGGCGTCAGAGGGCTTCGGGGAAATCGAGCGGGCCTCCGGACAGGTCAAGTTCACCGGCCTGAACGAGGCGATCCAGAGCGCTGCCCGAGGATTCAACGTTATCCATACCGCTGCAGGAGTTGCTCTGGGCAACCTGGCGTCTCAGGCAGCGGGGCAGGGCCGGAGGATCGCATCTGGTCTCTTCGGACCGATCAAGGGCGGCCTCGAGGAGTATCAGACCAATCTGAATTCGGTTCAGACCATCTTGGCCAACACTTCGGCGTCCGGGGCAACCCTGAAGGACGTCAACAAGGCCCTGCTGGACCTGAACCATTACTCCGACAAGACCATCTACAACTTCTCGCAGATGGCGAAGAACATCGGCACCTTCACGGCTGCTGGTGTTGATCTCGATACGGCGACTACCTCGATCAAGGGTATCGCCAACCTCGCTGCGGTTTCAGGCTCAAGCGCTGAGCAGGCTTCCACTGCGATGTACCAGCTCTCGCAGGCCATCTCGTCTGGACGAGTGAGTCTGCAGGACTGGAACTCGGTGGTCAATGCAGGTATGGGCGGCACGGTCTTCCAGCGTGCTTTGGCCCAGACGGCTCAGCACATGGGAACCTTGTCCAAGGGCGCAGTCGAGCTCAAGGGCAAGATGAAGAATGTCACGATCGAGGGACAGTCGTTCCGCGAATCGGTGCAGGCCAAGCCGGGCGAGAAGTCCTGGCTGACCTCTGACGTTCTCACCAAGACCTTGTCGCAGCTGTCCGGCGACATGACCACTGCTCAGCTCAAGGCCGATGGGTACTCGGATGCCCAGATCAGGGCAATTCAGACCCAGGCCAAGATGGCTGTCAACGCAGCCACCCAGGTCAAGACCCTCTCGGGGGTCCTGGATACGGCGAAGGAAGCCATTGGATCGGGCTGGTCCCAGACGTGGCAGACGGTCTTCGGCGATTTCGGTGAGGCGAAGACGCTCTTCACCGGGATGTCGAACGCCATCAACGGGATGATCAACACTTCCGCCAACGCACGCAACAGCATGCTGGCGGACTGGAAGGAACTAGGCGGTCGAAAGGACCTGATCGAGGGCATCAAGGCGGCGTTCGAGGGCTTGAAGTCGATCATCGAGCCCATCAAGAACGCCTTCCGGGACATCTTCCCAGCTACAACGGGTGCCCAGCTGGCTGACATCACGAAGCGCTTTAGAGACTTCATGGAGTCAGTCAAAATAGGACCCGAAACAGCCGAAGGTCTCCGGCGGTCGTTCCGTGGTTTGTTCGCTTTGCTCGACATAGGCAAGCAAATCCTCGGGGGAATCTTCACTGCACTGGGCGCAATGTTCGGTGCGATTTCAGATGGCTCCGGCGGAATTCTGAATTTCACCGGAGGTATCGGCGACCTCATCGTCAAGCTTGACGAGTGGCTCAAGAAGGGCAACAAGCTCCACGACTTCTTCGCGGGACTCGGGACCATCCTGGGAACCCCGCTTCGTCTTATCGGATCGCTCACCGGAGCTCTAAGTGGGCTCTTCGGAGCGAAGTCCGATTCTGGCGCGGCGGATTCCATCAAGAAGCTGGGCCAGGCAATGACGCCGTCGGCTCGGGCCGTCGAAGCAGCGAACAAGGTGTGGGACAAGTTCCTCGAGATTCTGCGCAGACTGGGGGATCTGGCGGCACCGGTAGCCGAAGCGATTGGAAAGGCTCTGGCGGGTATTGGCGACGACATCGCCGAAACCCTCAGCAACATGAATTTCGATTCGGTCTTCGCGGCGCTGCA
>Ga0070671_100001938_pt1 | contig 15870 bp, 11 predicted proteins | sample KBSS73metaG_FD_65341 | JGI IMG/M metagenome (GOLD analysis project Ga0070671, IMG submission 65341) | Switchgrass rhizosphere microbial communities from Kellogg Biological Station, Michigan, USA - KBS S7-3 metaG | ecosystem: Host-associated > Plants > Roots > Rhizosphere > Soil ...
CTAGGCCGTGCGTCGGGGGCGGCTGGAGCAACCTCGACATGGCTCATCTCAAGATTGTTGATATGCCGGAGAAAGAAGCCCTGCGATGGTGTGGTCCGGCCGAACATCGGGGGGTCGGGATAGCCGTCTTCCTTTTCGGGCATCACGATCTTTGCGTCTTCTGCAGTGCCTCCGCCGAGGTGCTGGATGTAGATGTTGGAAAGCTTGATGTCCCGAATGGCGTGACCCGGGATGCCGCTGAGGATGGTAGAGATGTGCGGCGCCGTGTTGTAGCTGACCACATTGTCAACGAGGATACGCTGCAACGTGCCGACCTTAGTGCCCCCCTTAGGGCCGCGAAGGCGCGCACCGAGCCTGAAGAAAAGCGGAGCGTTGACGACGTCGCGCATGGTGATGTTTGAGATGGCGATATCTTCGCAAAGCGCGCCGTCTTCACTCTCGAGCGCAAGCCCCTCGCAGCCGTCGAAGACGCAGTTGGAGATGGTGATGTTTTTGAACCCGCCATTGGACTCCGTACCGCACTTGATGCGTCCGTTGTGAGCGACAAAGGGAGCGTCGGGCGCCATCTTTTTATACGTTCCATCGAGCATGGTGCCCAGTTCGTAGGATCCGGCAACATAGCAGTTGGTGATGGTCACGTTCTCCGTAGCACGCGCGTAGCCGAGAGCGTAGCTGGACTTGGGGCAAATGCCGTCGTCCCACGGTGAATTGACGAAGCAGTTGGAGACCCGGACATTGCGGCAGCAGTCAATGTCGATACCGTCGCGATCGGTGTCGATGGTGATGTTGTCGATGGTCAGGTTATCGACGCCGGTGAGCAGGAAGCCGAAGTGGCCACCCTTGAGGATGGAGAAGTCGCGGAACAAAACGTTGCGACAGTTCTTGAGCGCGATGGCCTTATTGCCGACTCCGGCTTGTTCTGCCTGGTACATCGTGTAGTTGCCGCGCGGCGGACGTGGCGGACGAGGAGGAGCGTTGGCCGGACGCTCAGGCCCGAAGCCGCGGCCGTTCTGCGCCTGGTTCGCCGGGCGCCCAGGACCCGCGCCATAACTGAGGCCTTTTCCAAAGATCAGGCCGGGTCCGATGATGGAGACGTCCTGGATATCGACGCCCCAGATAAGCGAGTTCTTCCAGTGGTTATGGCCGTAGTCCTGGTAAGCGTCCCAAGCGGTATTGGGCTCAGCGGCGTCGTAGGTCCCGCCGTTGTAGCCGGTCGTCTGGCCGGGCAGCGGTGAGGCGGCAGCCTCGAGAATGCAGCCCTGCGATAGATAGAGCGAGACGTGGCTTTTAAGACGAATGGAAAATGAGAGCCAGGTTCCAGATGGGAAGAAGACTGTACCTCCGCCCACGGCAGCGGCTGCTTCTATCGCCTTGTTGATGGCAGGGGAGTCGACGGTCTTGCCATCACCCACCGCGCCAAAACTTCGGATATCGAAGATAGCTCCGGCGGGAAAGGCGGCTGAGGTCTTTGAAGGCGCGGCGAAGGCTGACGGGGCTGCGGCGATCGATGCGACAGCGAGCCCCATGCTTCCGAATTTAAGTAATTCGCGGCGGGCAGGATTCATGTTGTCCATAACCACGCCACTGTAGCAGAGTATTGGTCCGACCAGAAAGAGGGGTCCTGGCCAATTCACAGGACTTCATTCAGTAAAACCAAAGAACCTTCGCTACCGCGTGGACGATGTGGCCATTCGATCCAGGTCGAGGTTAAGCTCCAGTACGTTGACCCGTGGTTCTCCTAGAAAGCCGAGCTGGCGGCCTTCAGTGTGCCGCGTGACGAGTTGGCGAACAGTCGTCTCTGACAGCTTGCGTTCGCGGGCAATCCGGGCGACCTGGAACTCCGCGCCTGCCGGAGTGATGTGCGGGTCAAGACCGGAGCCAGATGCAGTGACAAGGTCAATTGGGATCTCCGCATTCGAGCTGTCAGTCTGCAATATGGAGGCGTCTGCCGCGACGCGGTCGATGAGCTTCTTGTTTGTCGGTGCGTAGTTCGAGCCGGAGGAGTTGGCCGCGTCGTAGCCAGAGCCTGCGGCAGATGGGCGCGAATGAAAGTACGTAGGACCCGTGAAACTCTGGCCTATGATACGCGAGCCAACTACAGATCCATCTTTGTAGATCAGCTGGCCGTTCGCCTTGTCGTGGAAGAGGAGCTGCGCCACGCCGGTGACAACGAGCGGATAGACAAGCCCGAAGAGGACAGTGGTGGCAACGGTGTAGAGCATTGCTGTGGTGATGTGGCGTCGCATTGGAGTCTTCTTCGCCGGTTCTGGCGGCTCAGGAAGAGAGACAAAGAAGTCAGGCTTCTCGGATTGGTTGGGGACGGTAGCACTTCTTTGTAGGCGGATCATCTTGGTCTTCCTTATGCGAGGTGAATCGCGGTGATGAACATATCGATAAGCTTGATTCCGACGAACGGGGCGATGATGCCGCCGAGGCCGTAGATGATGAGGTTGCGGCGCAGCAGGGCCTCTGCGGACATAGCCTTGTAGCCGACTCCGCGCAGCGCGAGCGGGATAAGGCCGATGATGATGATCGCGTTGAAGATAACGGCGGAGAGAATCGCGGATTGCGGCGTTTTGAGGTGCATGATGTTGAGCGCGCCGAGTACAGGAAAGGTCGCGGCGAACATCGCCGGGATGATGGCGAAATACTTGGCCACATCGTTGGCAATGGAAAAGGTCGTCAGCGCGCCGCGCGTCATCAAGAGCTGCTTGCCGATCTCAACGATCTCGATAAGCTTCGTTGGGTTGGAGTCGAGATCGACCATGTTGCCGGCTTCCTTCGCGGCCTGCGTGCCGGTATTCATGGCGACGCCTACATCGGCCTGGGCGAGCGCAGGGGCGTCGTTTGTACCGTCGCCGGTCATCGCGACGAGTTTGCCTTCAGCCTGCTCACGACGGATGAGGTCCATCTTGTCCTTGGGTTTTGCTTCGGCTAGAAAATCGTCGACGCCAGCCTCGCGCGCAATCGCGGCAGCGGTCAACGGGTTGTCGCCTGTGATCATGATGGTCTTGATGCCCATGGCACGCAGCTGAAGAAAGCGCTCTTTCATGCCACCCTTCACGATGTCCTTGAGGTGAATGACACCGAGGGCCTGACGGTTTTCGGCGACGACGAGCGGGGTACCTCCGGTTCGCGCTACCATTTCGACCGCCATCCGAACCTCATCGGGAAGTTTGCCGCCGTTGTTGTTGAGGAACCCTGCGATCGCGTCTGCCGCACCTTTACGGATGACGCGACCGTCCAGATTTACACCGGACATCCGCGTCATAGCGGAGAAGGGCACGAACTCCGCGTTGAGCTCGTGCAGTTCGCGCCCTCGCAGACCGTAGAGCTCTTTGGCGAGAACGACGATCGAGCGGCCTTCAGGAGTTTCGTCCGGCAGTGAGGAGAGTTGCGCAGCGTCCGCAAGCTGATCTTTGCTGACACCGGGTGCAGGGATAAACTCCGCAGCCTGTCGATTACCCAGCGTGATGGTGCCGGTCTTGTCCAGCAGCAGTGTGTTTACGTCGCCTGCTGCCTCAACTGCACGGCCAGACATAGCCAGTACATTGTGCTGCACCAGACGGTCCATGCCCGCGATGCCAATTGCCGAGAGCAGGCCACCGATAGTTGTCGGAATCAGGCAAACGAGCAGTGAGATCAGCACAAAGACCGTCTGTGGTGCGGTGGAGTAAATCGCAATCGGTTGCAGCGTGACGACGGCGAGCAGGAAGATGATCGTAAGTCCGGCCAGCAGGATATTCAGCGCGATCTCGTTAGGCGTCTTCTGACGCTCGGCGCCTTCAACGAGCGCGATCATGCGATCGAGAAAAGTCTCGCCCGGGTTTGAGGTGATACGAACAGTGATCTGATCCGATAGCACGCGCGTCCCTCCGGTAACTGCCGAGCGATCTCCTCCAGCCTCGCGGATCACTGGAGCAGACTCTCCCGTGATCGCAGATTCGTCAACCGAGGCAACGCCTTCAAGGATTTCGCCGTCGCCCGGTATCATTTGACCGGCGACGCAGAGGCAGAGATCGCCAGCGCGCAGAGCGGAACTGGGAACGCTCTCGGTTGCCCCGTCGCTGCGCAGACGAACCGCAGTGGTCTCAGCCTTGGCGCGGCGCAGGGCATCGGCCTGGGCCTTGCCGCGGCCCTCTGCCATAGCCTCTGCAAAGTTAGCGAAGAGCACCGTGAACCAGAGCCAGAGGGTGATCTGGAGATCGAAGCTTAAGGTGTTCTTGTGCGCAATCAGATCGCGGAAGAGATAGATGGTTGTGACGACGCTGCCGATCTCTACGACGAACATGACTGGGTTCTTCATCATCCTGCGCGGGTCGAGCTTCGCGAGTGCGTCTACAAGAGCGCGGCAGACAATATTTGCATCCCAGAGCGAACGTTTTTGCGTATGTGCCATGTTGTTTCTCAGAACTCTTTCTTTTGACTAGAAGGCCGTGCCGGCTTGCAGGAGGAGGTGCTCGAGGATCGGACCGAGCGAGAGCGCGGGAAAGAAGGTGAGCGCGCCAACGATCAGGACTACCCCGACCAGCAACACAGTGAACAGTGGCGTATGCACTGGAAAGGTCCCGGGCGAAGGCGGGGTGTACTTCTTTTGCGCGAGAGAGCCCGCCACTGCGAGCATCGGGACGATCATGAGAAAACGTCCGACGAGCATCGCCGTGGCGAGCGATAGGTTGTACCAGTGCGAGTTGGCGCCGATGCCTCCAAACGCCGAGCCGTTGTTGCCTGTGGCCGACGTATAAGCGTAGAGAATCTGCGAGAGGCCGTGTGGTCCGGGATTGCTTATACCGGCCAGCCCGAGATTCGGTGTCATCAGCGCGGCGGCAGAGAAGCCGAGAATTGACAGCGGGAAGATGAGGACATAAAGCATGGCCATCTTCACGTCATAAGCCTCGATCTTCTTGCCGAGATATTCCGGAGTGCGACCAACCATGAGACCGGCTATGAAGACCGCAAGAACGACAAAGATTAACATGCCGTAAAGGCCAGCCCCGACGCCGCCGAATATGACTTCGCCGAGCATGATGTTCACCAGCGGAACCAGGCCACCAAGCGGCATGAAGGAGTCATGCATGCTGTTGACCGCGCCGCAACTAGCATCCGTCGTCACAGTAGCGAAGAGTGCGGAGTTGGCAATGCCGAATCGGACCTCCTTGCCCTCCATATTTCCGCCTGCTTGCAGTGGGGAAGCGTGCTGGTCGATGTGCAGTGAGGCTGAATGCACCAAAGGATTTGGCTGTGCTTCGGCGTAATAGGCGACTGCAACGCCCGCAGCAAACAGAACGGACATCGCGGCAAATACGGCCCAACCGTGCGCGGGAGAGCGTGTCATGCGGCCGAGCGTAACGGTGAGCGCAGCAGGAATCAGGAAGATCGAAAACATCTCGAGCAGATTCGAGAGCGGCGTCGGATTTTCAAACGGATGCGCACTATTCGTATTGAAGAAGCCGCCGCCGTTCGTGCCGAGCATCTTGATGGCCTCCTGCGAGGCGACCGGGCCTTGGGCGATAGTCTGCGTGGTGACAGTCTGGGTCGTTGCCTTTCTATCCGTGCCCGTCGACGTTACAGACTGGGGTTGCACAAGCTTTGCCGTGTCATAAGGCCGAAAGTTCTGGATAACGCCCTGCGACACAAGAAGCAGCGCATAAATAAAACACGTCGGAAGCAGTACCCAGAGGCACGCGCGCGTAGTGTCGACCCAGAAGTTCCCGAGTGTCTTCGACTCGCGCCGTGAGATACCGCGAACAAGTGCGATGGCGAGCGCGATTCCGACAGCCGCAGAAAAAAAGTTGTGATACGCGAGGGTAAGCATCTGCGTGAGATAGCTCATCGTCGTCTCGGGTACGTAGGACTGCCAATTCGTGTTCGTCGTAAACGATGCGGCCGTGTTGAGGGCAAGGTCGGGAGCCACGGCGGCGAGATGCTGAGGGTTGAGGGGAAGGATGTTCTGCAACCGCTCGATCGCGTAGGTGGCGAGCATGGTGACGAGACTGAAGATGAGCATGGCGAAGCCGTACTCAGTCCAGCACATCTCATGATGCTCGTCGACACCCGTCAGGCGATAGAGCAGCTTCTCGACGGGGCGAAGGACAGGGTCGGCAATGGTATGTTTGCGCTCGAAGACCCGCGCCATGTATACACCAAGCGGAGTTGCGCAGGCGAGCACGAGCAGGAAGAAAAAGCAGATTTGAAACCAGCCGTTTGCGGTCATTTCGTGTGAAGCTTTCCGTCGTTAGAGACTTAGAACTTTTCCGGGCGCAGGAGCGCATAAACGAGATAGGCCAGGAGGGCCGTAACGATAGCAGCGAGAAGGAGAAGCTCAGACATCAGCGAACCTCCTTCCCTGTCAGCCGATCGCATCCTTCGATGTACGCGATTGCGATGAGGAAGAAAGCCACTGTTGCGCACAGGCATCCTGTATCCCACATGTTGTCGTGCTCCTATTCAGGCGTGCTTGTGCGCGCCAATCCCTATGGAAAGCGTTTGGGCATAAAGAGTGGGTAGGGAATTCGTAAAGAAGTCGTAAAGGCGGGCTCGGAGTTCTCCTAAAGCTCGTCGCTTCCGGTTGGACGGAAACGGTAGCCGATCCACGGTTCAGTGAGGATGTAGCGCGGCTCCTCGCCCGTTTCGATCTTTTTGCGTAGCTGTCCGATGTTTACGCGAAGATACTCCGGTTGATCGGCGTTGGTTCCCCACACCGCGTGGAGCAGCACACGGTGTGTCAACACCTGGCCGGGGTGTCGAGCGAGAACGACAAGCAGATCGAACTGTTTCGGAGTCAGGTGAATCTCCTGATCGCGAACGACAACGCGGTGTTGCGGGAGATCGATGACAAAGTCGCCGAGCGCGATAACAGGCTTTTCCTCGGTGGCTGCCGCGATGGAGCGGCGTAGCTGCGCCCGCACACGGGCCTGCAACTCCTGAATGGAGAATGGCTTGGTCACGTAGTCGTCCGCACCTGCGTCAAGGGCTTCAATCTTCATGCGGTCCTGATTGCGTACGGAGAGCACGATGATGGGAACTTGCGAGACGGCCCGCAACTCGCGGCAAAGTTCTACGCCATCCATCTCGGGCATGGCAAGATCGGTGATCACGAGGTCGGGCTTCCACTCATGCGCAGTCTCAAGACCCTGTACTCCGTTGGCGGCCACACGTATCGTGTAGCCCTGGGTCGAGAGCGCTGTCCGCAGCACACGAGTGATCTGCGGCTCATCGTCGACGATAAGGATCTTCGAAGGCTCACGTTCGTACGTCGTCATTCCCGCTCCGTGTGTTGCGTAACTATGTGGACGTCCACATTAGGGGCCTCGCGAAGGAAGTGCTGAATAGCCCAGTAGTAGAGATACTTCTTGAGGCCGCTAACCGCGGTGCGGCCAAAAATCACGTGAGTAATCCGTTTCTCGCGGACGAATTGAGCGGTCGTGTGGGCGATGTTCTTTCCCTTAACAACGAAGATCTGCGCTTCGAGATTGCGGGCGAACTGAAGATTCGCGTCAAGTGTGCTCTGTTCGTCCTTGTCACGGTCGCGGTCGGTCTCAATATGCAGCACATAGAGTTCTCCCCCAACGCCTTCCGCCACTCGCGCGCCGCGCGCGATAAGCATCTGCGACGCGCTGCTTGAGCTGATACAGACGAGCACGCGCTCGCGCACAGCCCAGTTGTCGCGGATGCGCTTGGCATCCATGTAAGCGGTCAGAGTGCGGTCCACGGCCTTGGTGACGTGCTGCAGCGCGAGTTCGCGCAGAGCTATCAGATTGCCGCGGCGGAAGAAGTTCGCGAGCGCCTTCTCGGCGCGGTCGTGGCCGTAAATATCACCGCGTCGCATGCGCGTCTGCAACGCCTCCGGTGTCAGGTCGGCCATGACGATCTCATCGGCGCGTTGGAGGAACCAGTCCGGTACCGTCTCGCGAATCTGAATGCCCGTGACGCTCTGAACGGTAGGAGCCACGCTCTCAATATGCTGAACGTTCATCGTGGCGAGCACGTCGATGTTTGCAGCCAACAGATCGAGCACATCCTCGTAACGCTTGCGGTGTTTGCTGCCTTCAATGTTGGTATGTGCGAGCTCGTCTACCAAGACGATCTGCGGCTTGCGCGCCAGGATGCCGTTGAGGTCCATCTCCTCGAACGTGACACCTTTGTAGTCGATACGGCGGCACGGCACTTGTTCAAGTTGCTGGGCAAGCTCAGCGGTTGGCACGCGACCGTGCGACTCAACGACGCCGATCACGACGTCTTCACCACGCTGATGGCGGCGAATGGCCTCACTGAGCATGCTGTAGGTCTTTCCAACACCGGGCGCATAGCCGAGGAAGAGCTTGAAGGTACCGCGCGTCTTTTCAGGAGCGACCGTCTCGAGCCACTCCTCTGGAGTCTTGGCGCCGGGAATGGAAGGTTCGTGCGTTGGCATCAGGAGTTAGGATAGTTCCGTGCGACGATCGGTCAAGTGGAGTCTGGTTCGGTATGTCATTTCAACGGCGGCTTTAGCTGCCATTGTAGCGGTGTACTTTCGCTGGGGGCATGTCAACGAGACCACGGTTGCACTGACATTGCTGATCCTCATCCTGCTGGTCTCGGCCAACTGGGGTCTCCGGCATGCAATCTATTTGTCGTTTCTGGCTTCGGCGGCATTTAACTTTTTCTTCCTGCCGCCGGTACTTACGCTTACCATTCGCGATGGACGTAACTGGGTGGCGCTGGCGACGTTTCTGGTGACCGGCATAGCCGCCAGCCAACTCGCCGAACGCGCGAGGCAACAGGCAAAGATTGCTCGGCGAAGGCAGCGCGAGGCCGAAAGGCTCTATGAATTTAGCCAGCAGATGCTCGTAAAAGCCAGCGTAATCGATCTGGTAAACGATCTGCCAGCAATGATCGCGGGAGTCTTCAATCTGACGGGAGCCGCGATTTATCTGCGTGAGAAGGATCGCGTATACCGGTCCGGCCCAAACTACATGGATGTCTCTGCAGCTGAACTGCGCGACGCTGCTTTCTCCCGCGAACATCGGCGCGAAGAAGAACGTGATGTCACGCTTGTTCCGATTCTGCTGGGAACGCGACCCATCGGTTCGCTGGGGACTACGGGCTCGCGCGTTTCGCCGGAAGCGCTGGACGCCGTCTGCGGCCTGGCGGCGATTGCGATCGAGCGCGCTGGAGCGGTTGAAACGCTGACACGCGTTGAAGCTTCGCGTGAGAGTGAACGGCTGCGAAATGCTTTGCTGGACTCGGTCGCGCATGAGCTGAGAACACCGCTGACCTCGATTACCGCGGCCGTAACCAGCCTGCAGACGGCTCCTCTCAACGAGGCTGACCGCAGCGAGATGCTCGAGGTCATCGAGCAGGAGGCGAAACGTCTGGACCGTCTGGTTGGACAGGCAATGGAGATGGCCGAGCTCGACGCGCACGAAGTGCATCTGGATCTCAAGTCGCACGCTATGCGCGAGGCCGTGGAAGAGGCGATATCAAGTACGGATGGCGCGCTGAAAACGCATCCTGTCGATGTCAGAATTCCTGATTCGCTGCCAGAAGTTGAAATCGATCTGGAGCGAATTGCCAAAGTGCTTGAGCACCTCCTGGAGAATGCGGCAAAGTATTCACCTGAAGGAAGCCCGATCTTCGTGAGCGCGGAAGTCGCCAAAAACAGATTGTGCACCAGCGTGTCGGATCGCGGCGCTGGGGTCGACGATTTTGAGAAGATGATGATCTTCGACAAGTTCTATCGCGGTCAGGGACAGCGCTATCGTGTTCAGGGAACCGGTATGGGGCTGGCGATTGCGAAGGCGATTGTAGAGGCGCATGGTGGGACGATTGAAGTTACGAGCCAGTCCGGACAGGGGTCTGTGTTTACGTTCTGTCTGCCACTGGACAAATCTGCATCTTAGGTAAGGGCTTGATTGAATCGGCCACGTTCAGGAGACTTGCAGGATGGCTAGACCCTGTTTTCTGGTAGTTGACCGGGAGTTTCCCGGAAGCATCTCGACGCGCAAGCTGGTACTCGAGACGGCGAAGTTCAATGTAATTACTGCATATAGCGGCAACGAAGCATTGGAGACAATGCGACGGTTTCCGGCGATCGACGGCGTCGTGATGGATGGAGAGATCGACGATGTCCCGTCGGAGTACCTGACGCGGGAGTTGAAAGCGATGTCGCCTAGGCTTCCGGTAATCGTGATCTGCGCACCGGGCTTTGCGGATTGTCCGAGCGCCGATGTACAGCTGGAATCTTTTCAGCCGGCGAAGCTACTTGAGGAACTGCGCAAGTTGAAGCCTCGTGAGTCTGATGAGATTGAGAAGCACGATGAATCCATCAGCAGGGAACAATTGAACTGAGTACCCTCTCAGTTGGCAATCGCATGATCCGCAACGAGATCAACGCCACCCCAAGCCTTCTGTGACGTCCATTGCTTCGGCGGCGCTGACCAGAATTGATCCGAAACGACTAGCCCCAGCGGAAGCCACGCGGCGCTACAGAGGTAAAGACTGCCGGTCGAGATGTATGTTTCGCCGATGGACGGCTGGTGGCCTGCGAAGCCGATGGTGAGCCAGCCCTTCGCGTCGAAGGTGCCAGGCGCCTCGACCATCCGACGCATCACAGCGGTCAAAGCGGGACGAACCTGCTCCGGTGCAACGCCCGATGGAAGCTGATGGCGAAGCGACATGTCGGCCAGGTGATGAAAGGCTCCAAAGCGGTAAGCCAGCGAACGGCCGATTGCCGGAAATGTTCCTTCAGGGCTGATCATGCGCTCCTGAACCGCTGCGTAACGCTGGGCGCGTTCCAATATGACCGCACGAAGGCCATTCCAGTGGTCAGCATTACGGTGACCCGCCTGCGTCTGCATTAGGTCCAGGATGGCCAGCAGCATGGGCTGAATCACAAAGCTGTTGTAGTAGTCCCAGTGAAAATGGGGACCGTCACCGTAAGCTCCGTCTCCCGCATACCACTGCTGATGCTGTTCGATCGCGTAGTCGACGCGCAACGCGTCCCAGTCCTCTCCCACGAAACAGAAAAAGGCTTCGACGGCCGCGGAAAAGAGCAGCCAGTTATTGTGGCCGGGAGTGACAACTCGTGTCGCTCGAAACGACTCGATGACGCGAAGCTGCACCGCGCGGTCGAGCTTACGCCAGAGTTGCTCCGGCGCTCGGAGGATGGCCAGCGCCAGAAACGCAGTATCGACCAGCGATTGCTGGTTCGTTCCAAAGTTCATGTGATCAGGCGATGCAGTGTCCGTTCCGTTAGCGATTCCCTTGCGTGCCAGATCTCGAAACTTCGTCTGCAGTGCAGCCTCTGCCCCGGAGCAACCGTTGAGCTCAAGCCACGGCGCGAGACCGCACAACAGCCGGCCGAACGCCTCCAGGTGCGTGCACTCGCGACGCGACTCGATCTGGCCTGCGGCGCATTCGATGGGCATGGTAGCGCGCAGCTGATTTCTGCCAAGCGCTTCAAGCAACGGAGAGGAAATGCGCTCCACTGTGCGAATCCAGTATTCGCGGTCGTTTTCGCCTTGCGGCGCTGCAGCAGGAAGAGCTTCAGAAAACAGCGTTGGCGGAAACGCGGCCGCTCCGCTAAGAGCGACTGCTTTGAGCAGGCTGCGGCGGGAGGTGTTGCGAGAGGTCAGAGACTTCACTGCAGGTGTTCCTTTATCTGCTATCGAGCGGTTTGCGTGCGAAGTGATACAGCGAGTAGGCGAGCAGTGCGAACATAACGACGCTGACGCCATCATGGTGCAGCAGGTTGTGTTCGCTGAAGCGCGGAATGGTCTTGTCCGTTGCGGCTTCATACAACTTTACGCCGACACCCAGCAGGCCGACGATCCCACCAGCGGCAATCAGGCCCGAAGCATATAGCGATCCCGAGCTGATCTCAGACTCAACCTCCGGGCTCCGCAGAGTGATTTCGTTAGGCAGACCTGTGGCCGCGTTGAGATGCGTGGGATCGGTGGGATCGAACTCCGGATGAGCTGCCAGCCACGCGTTGCGATCGCGATGCCATAGCTCCAGCGAAGCCTGATGCTCAACCTGAGCTTCGCGTTCGAATTGCTTCTGCGCGGCGCGATCAACGAGCCAGCGCATCACTCCGCCGACAAAGATCGCGAGCGTCGTCCCAATCGAGAGGTATGCTCCCACAGCCAGGGTCAGCGATCGGATCCCAAGCAACTCCACCATGATGACGAGCGCTACACCGAGCAACACAAGCGACCACGGCAGCTTGCGGCTGAGGATGCCATTGATCACCGTGGCCATCAGTCGACCTTGCGGCGCTGCGGCCTTTTCGCTGCCGATGCCCTGTGTCCACTGGACTTCAATGTCGCCCGTGGCGGGGTTGTAGAGATACTTGCCGTCGGCAAGAGTCGTTGAGCCGATGGCATTCAGCAAGAGATATTGCTTTGCGTTATTGAGTTCAGTGTGCGCGGCGGAAGGATTGGAGCTGTCAGTAAGCGAGATGCGGTCGCGTGAGAAGTTCCCCTGGTTCTGCACTCCATCGGGAAGGGCAGCCAATGAGATGGCGATAGGCTTGGGCATCCGCTGGAAGCTCTCGAGGCCCTTGTTCATCGCATTCAGCGTTGTCCCGATGGAGAATACCGAGATGATAACGCCGATCATGATCGCGAGCTGCTGCTTCCATGGTGTGGCGCCAATCAGGTAGCCGGTCTTGAGGTCCTGTGCCGTGTCGCCTGCATTTGAGGCGGCGATGCAGACGATGCCTCCAATGGTGATTGCGAGCGCTCCGAAGGCCGGTGCGGTCCAACCCTTTACGAGGAAGATGGCTGCTGTTGCCATCAGCGTCGCAATCGTCATCCCCGAAACGGGCGATGCGCTGGAGCCGACGATGCCGACGATCCGTGCCGAAACTGTCACAAACAGGAAACCGAAGATAACGACGAGAATGGCGGCGGCGAAGTTCGCGAGCGCTCCCACCTGCGCGCCGGGCACCGGCTTGAACTGAAGAAAGAACCACAGAAGGACGACGAGGAGAACGGATCCCCCGATGACGACAGACCATGGAAGGTCATGCTCCGTTCGCGATACGTCAGAAGCAATGCCGCGCGCTTCGCCTTTGTTTTTGCCGATGGACTGGAAACCCTCGATGAGGGCTGCGAGGATGGTCGGGCCGGTGCGCAGGAGGGTAATCAGTCCGCTGCAGGCAACCGCTCCCGCTCCCATGGGCCGCACATACGTTCGCCAGAGATCAGACGGTGACATGTCCTTGATCAGCGTCGTGCCCGGATACAGTGGCATGTTGAGGTGCGAGCCGAAGAAGTAGATCGCCGGCATCAGCACCAGCCAGGAGAAGACTCCGCCCGCAAGCATCACAGCCGCCACGCGCATGCCGATGATGTAGCCGACGCCGAGGTACTCGCTGGTGACATCCGCTCGGATCGCTCCTCCCTTGAGCAGATGCTGCGAGCCCATATCGAAGGACTCGTTCGGTGTGGAAGGGAAGAGGCCGAAGAGGTTCTCGTTCTGGAAGAGCGTGTAGAGGCCGCCTAGCCCGAGACCGAGGAAGACTCTGCTGGCGAAGGATCCGCCGCGCTCTCCCGCCATCAGGACGTCCGCGCAGGCTGTGCCTTCAGGATAGGTTAGTGTTCCGTGTTCTTCGACGATCAACTGCCGTCGCAGCGGAATCATGAAGAGGACGCCGAGCCATCCTCCGAAGAGAGCGAGGGCGAAGATGCGCGTGGACTCGAGGTCGAAGCCCAGGAAGATCAGGGCCGGCAGGGTGAAGATCACTCCAGACGCGATGGACTGGCCGGCGTTGCCGGTGGTCTGGACGATGTTGTTTTCAAGTATGCTCGCTCGTCCGAAGGCGCGGAGGATCGAGATGGAGAGGACTGAGATCGGGATAGAGGCCGCAACCGTAAGTCCCGCTCGCAACCCGACGTAAACCGTTACGGCTCCGAAGAGGATTCCGAAGAGCGAGCCCAGGATGAGGGCGCGGGCCGTGAACTCCGGGCGCGACTCCGTGGCCGGGACGAAGGGGCTGAAGGTAGGGCGTGTAACGGTGGCCATCGGTCGGTTCTCTCTCTGCACGTCGGATGTCGGGTTTACGACTGCAAGGGAGTGTAACAGCGCCGATGCGATCTGCGCGGTTGCTGACCCACCCCTCCCCATATCCGTGCAAAGTCTTCTAACGAAGATACTTAAGTCCGGACCATTAGATCTGACTGCCCTGAAATGTCTTGAAAATCGGCAGCTTTCAAGGATAGCTCCATGCAAGATCTTCAATTCATTTGGGTTAAGCAGATGCGAAAAAGATGTTGGGTACCGTTTCCTCGCCTTTGCTCTCTATTTCTATTGTAGGGAATTGAAGGAAATTAATCGGCAACCGATAGGTCGCGTCTAAGTGTAATTATTTGTTGTGGTTATGGTCGTTGTTGGGTTGCCAAGGGCTTGACAGCTATTTTTTACTGATCATTTGTTTCACGGTGGTGGAAGAGGTTGGCTGCATGACGCGCTCTTTAAAAGAGTTCTCTATCGCGGTGAGGAGATTCGATTTATCCGCAATACCGGCGTAGACGATTTTGCCTTGTCGGTTGATGAGGAAGACGGTGGGGTAGGCGCTGACTCCGTATTGCTGCGCCGCTTTTGTCCCGTCAGACAGCAGAGGATATTGTGGCGCGAAGTTTTTCCTGAAGAGTTGCATGGTGGATGCGCTGTCGTCCGGATTGATGGCGATGACTTTGATTGAATCCTTGTACTGGCGGGCGAGGGAGTTGAGGGTCGTGACAGCATCGATGGAGTGACCGCAGTAGCTGATCCAGAACTCAAGCAGAACGAGTTTTGTATCGCGTTGCCGGAGGACCTCATCAAGGGAGATTGTCTGGCTGGGGTTGTCCAGAACAGGCAGCGTCCACGATGGTGCTGAGCTGCCGACAGCAAGAGGCTTCGGCGCATTTGCTGGCGGGACAAGTTTGTAGTCAGGGTAAGACGTGTAGAGCCAGGAGGAAGGTGCGGGCTTCGATGGAGTGAGATTCAAATTGGAGAACTGAACATCCATAAAGTCGCTGTTGGCGCTGTTGGTCTGGCGGACTTCGGTGGGGAGCATGGTAGCGCGGTCGATGGTAATGCTGTAGGTGATATCGCGTTGAAGCTGAATGGGTGAGAGTGTTCCGATGGCGCTAAGGGTCGCTTCCGGCACTCTTATGTCGACGATGCAGGTGGCCGCAGTACATGAGGGGACGGAGGATGTGGCGGAGCCGTCACCGAGCAAGGCGGGCAGGGCAGCCCGTAGAGTGACGAAGGAGTTAAAGAGGAGCGAATTGTTCTTAAATGCGTCGATGCTGTGGATGGCAGTCATCTGGAGGACGTGGTTTGAAGCGGTGCCGTGCACGATCTCCGAACCATTGAAGACTTCGAAGCTGTCGGGGCGGTGGGCTTGATAAAGGAGGCCGGTGGGTTGTTGGGCGGGGTCGAACTTGAGATACATGTCGGCTTCGAGGACGTTTTTGTAGTTTTCAGAAGCGTAGTTGAGCTCGCGTCGGTAGTGATAAGAGATGTCGGAGAGGCTGTTGAGCTTCTTTGAGAGCTGGCGAAGGATGGCGCTAGCGTCTGGTGAGGGTGCATTCTGCGGGTACGCGATCTGAGTGATTGCGAGGAAGAAGAGGAGGCAGGACCGCATGCAGAGGACTCCTTTTTCGGCAGCATCCAGATGGACGAAGTTTTCGCGGAAAGGATGCAGTGCATCGTCTGAGAAGTCACGAGCGCTGCCGATAAGGAGCTCAGCGAGCTTGATTACGGCTCAACACCCTCGGGCAATGATGCGGTGGGTCTGCGTGTTAGTTTGTGCCGGATGAACACCGCCACGGCGCAAGCCATCAGAAAAAACATTGGACCGGTGAAGAGGAAGCGGTCCTGGGCCCAGCGGCTGTCGAG
>Ga0070671_100001941_pt1 | contig 15859 bp, 18 predicted proteins | sample KBSS73metaG_FD_65341 | JGI IMG/M metagenome (GOLD analysis project Ga0070671, IMG submission 65341) | Switchgrass rhizosphere microbial communities from Kellogg Biological Station, Michigan, USA - KBS S7-3 metaG | ecosystem: Host-associated > Plants > Roots > Rhizosphere > Soil ...
CCCTGTCGGCGATAACCGCGTATCTTCGAGCCTGCGACATGATGCTTGCCGCACCCGACCCGGCGCCGGATGCGCTGCGGGCGACGATGAACAAGGTGATCGCGGAGGCCGTGCGTGCCGGCGACGTTGTTCGGCGGCTGCGCGATTTCTTCCGCTCCGGAATCGCGCAACCCGAGAACGTTTCTCCGGCAGTGCTGATCTCCGAAGCCTCTGCCACCGTGCGGGAACGCGCAGAGCGTCATCACGTCGTCCTCGAGACTCCGGCGAGCGACGTTCCCGATGTCGTCGTCGATCGCGTGCAGATCGAAACGGTCCTGCACAACCTCCTGGCGAACGCCGTCGACGCGATGAAGGAGCAGCCGGATCCGCGCGTCGTCCGGGTCCTGTGCGAGGTTGCGGGCGACGGCTTCGTCCGCATCAGCGTCGAGGACAACGGACCCGGCATCGCGCCGGAGATCATCGACGCGCTATTCGACCCGTTCGTCACGACGAAGCCACGCGGCACGGGACTGGGCCTTGCGATCAGCCGCTCGATCATCGATGCGCACGGCGGGCGGTTGTGGCACGAGCCGCGCTCGCCCGGCAGTGCCTTCCGCTTCACGGTTCCCGCTGTCCGGCATGCGGCTTGAGCGACATCCTCGGCGCTGACAACCGGCCATGAGCGCCACTCTTCCGCCACGCGCGATCGCCATCGTCGACGACGACGATGCCGTTCGCGACGCGCTATGCCTGCTGCTGCGGATGCAGGGCTTCGCGACCCGCGACTTCGCGTCGGGCGAAAGTTTTCTCGCATGGGCGCGGGACGAGCCGGTCGACTGCGTGCTGCTCGATCTGAAGATGACGGGTCTCTCGGGCCTCGAGGTCCAGGCCGCGCTCGCCGAGCGTGGCCTCGCCTGGCCCGTCGTGATGCTGACCGCGCACGGCGACGTGGCAACGACGCGCGCCGCGCTCAAGGCCGGCGCATTCGACTTCATCGAGAAACCGTTCGACGACGTGCTGCTGTTGCGCACGATCCGCGCCGCAACGGATGCAAGCGTCTCGATGCGGGGCAAGGCCGAGCGCAAGGCGCGGTTTGCGCGCGATCTCGACCGCTTGACCCCGCGGGAGCGGGAAGTGTTGACGCACGTGCTCGCGAGCCGTCACAACCGGGAAATCGCGGTGCTGCTCGAGATCAGCCCGCGCACCGTCGAAGTCCACAAGGCTCGAATCATGGACAAGCTTGGCGTCGACCGCCTCCCCGATCTCATTCGACTCGCGCTCGAGATGGGTCTTGGCAACGAATAGAACGCGCGTCGCGCGGAGGCGCGCTGGCGATCGTTGCCGCTTCCGCGATCTTCGCTCTGCGTACGCGTTTCCCGTACGACATTCCCGACTTACGCATAGCCCGCCGTCTTCGTAGTCTCGAAGGGCGAACGTGGACGGGTGCGCCCGGTCCGCGACGCCTCGATGGAGGCAAGCGATGCCACGCGTACTGATTCCGTTTTCCGACGTGCGGCGCGGCGAGCGCGCCCTGCGTCGTCTGCTTGCCGAGCCGCGGGATCCGGCACTCGTTGTCGAGCTGCTCGCGATCGTCGATCCGCGGACGTCGGGCAAGGTGGCGATATTCGTCTCGCCGGCGACGGCGGAAGCGCAGTCGCGGGACGCGGCAGGCCGCTGGCTCACGCGGCTCGAGTCGATGCTCGATGCGGCAGGTGTTCCCCATCGCTCGAGCATCGCGGTAGGGCCGATTCGCGACATGTTGCGGGAGGCGGGGGAACGTCCCGGCATCGATCGCGTTCTGCTCGGAACGCGCGAGCACGATCCGCTGCGCCGGTGGCGGCGGCAGTCCGTCGCGCATCTGATGCAGCGACCGGTCGTCAGCGTGTACTGAGCAAGCGCCCGTGCAGCGATGACGCGCGCAGCGCTCGCCCTGTTGCTCGCGTTGCCGGCCACGCCGGCGATCGCGGCCGAGCAGATCGCGCGGCTGAACGGCGCCGGGCTCTCGCCGCTGTGGATCGTGCCCTTCGCGGGCATCCTGCTGTCGATCGCGCTGATGCCGGTGACCGCGCCGGCGTTCTGGCACCACCACTTCGGCAAGACGACCGCCTTCTGGGCGTCCACCTTGCTCGTGCCGCTTGCGTTGAACTACGGACTGGGCGTGACCGCGCACGAGGTCGTGCACACGCTGCTCGCCGAGTACCTGCCGTTCATGGTCCTGCTCTTCTCGCTCTTCATCGTTTCGGGCGGACTGCACGTGCGCGGCAACCTGCACGGGTCCGCGTCGCAGAATACGTGCTTGCTCGGCCTCGGCACCGTGCTCGCGAGCGTGATGGGCACGACGGGCGCCGCAATGCTCCTCATCCGGCCGGTGCTTCGGGCGAACGACAACCGGCAGCATCGCGCGCACGTGGTCATCTTCTTCATCTTTCTGGTCGCGAACATCGGCGGCGGGCTGACGCCACTCGGCGACCCGCCGCTGTTCCTGGGATTCCTGAAGGGCGTCGACTTCTTCTGGACCACGCGCGCGATGCTGTGGCCGACCCTGATGGCGACCGGGATCCTGCTCACGCTCTTCTTCGCGCTCGATTCCTGGTTCTGGCGCTCCGAGAACGAGCGCGGCCGGCCAACGGCCGATCCTTCGCCGGACACGCCCGTCGCGATCGACGGCAAGATCAACATTGCGCTGTTGGGCGCAATCCTCGCGCTCGTCCTGATGTCGGGAATCTGGAAGCCGGATCTGGAAGTGGTCGTGTACGGGACGTCGCTCGAGTTGCAGAACGTTGCACGCGACGCCGGTCTCGTCGCCGTTGCGTGGGCCTCGCTCCGGCTCACCCCGGCGCGCGTGCGTCAGGCCAACCATTTCACGTTCGGGCCCATCCTCGAAGTGGCGAAGCTCTTCGCCGGCATCTTCATCACGATCACGCCGGCGATCGCCATGCTGCGTGCCGGAACGGATGGCGTGTTCGCCCCGCTCATCGGTGCGGTGACGGGCGCCGATGGCCGGCCGAACGAGGTCGTCTATTTCTGGATGACCGGCGCGCTGTCGTCGTTCCTCGACAATGCGCCGACCTACCTCGTGTTCTTCAATCTCGCCGGCGGCGACGCCGGCGTGCTGATGGGCCCGCTCGCGACGACGCTCGTCGCGATTTCGGCCGGCGCCGTGTTCATGGGCGCGAATACCTACATCGGCAACGCGCCTAATTTCATGGTCAAATCGATTGCCGAGTCTCGCGGCGTCCGGATGCCGAGCTTCCTCGGTTACCTGGGCTGGTCAATGGTCGTCCTCGTGCCGATCTACGGCCTGCTGACGCTGCTGTTCTTCGCCTGAGCGCCGCTTCGGCGGGCTGGGCGTGGCCTGACCGCGCTTCGCCTGACCGCGCTTGGCCTGACCGCGCGTCGCCTGACTCCCTTCGCCGAACGACAGCGCGGGCCGCGAGCGCATCGGCCGGGCACGATCCCCGGAACGCCGGCGGTGCCGGGGGCATCCAATGGTCGCTCAGCAGAAAATGACCACGCCCATGGGTGCGCTCAGGATTTCGCTCGATGCCGCGGACGACGCGGCGCTCGTCGACCCCGTTCGTCGCGGAGACACGACGGCATTCGCTGCATTGATGCGTCGCTACAACCGGCGGCTCTACCGTACCGCACGGGCGATCCTCAAGGACGACGGCGCCGCCGAGGATGCGTTGCAGGAAGCCTACGTCGCCGCGTTCAACCACATCGGCGAATACCGCGGCGATGCGGCGCTGGGCACCTGGCTGACGCGCATCGTCGTGAACCAGGCGCTCCAGGCGCTGCGAAGGACCCGTCGCGAGCGCGTTGTCATTCCGATCGACGAGTCGGGCTCCGAACGTGTCGAGGAGATTGCGGACGTGCCTTCATCCACGCCGGAGAACCAGGCGCTGCGCGGCGAGATGCGCCGGCTGATCGAGCGCAAGATCGACGAGCTGCCCGAAAGCTATCGGGCGGTCTTCATGTTGCGGGAAGTGGAGGACATGACGGTCGACGAAACGGCCGCCGCCCTCGACATTCCTGCGGCAACGGTCCGCAGCCGACTGTTCCGGGCCAAGGCGCGGCTGCGCGAATCGCTCGCGCAGGAAATGGACGTGGCCACGCAGGATGTGTTCGGATTCGACGGCGCACGGTGCGACAGGATCGTGGCAACGGTGCTCGCGCGCATCGATATCCGGTCAGCGCATCCAACCAACTGAATCGTCCGTAACCAGCACCGGATGGCCCGAGAACGGGATCCGGTACGCAACTTACCGAGGAGCTTTCAATGAAACGCATTCGCACGGTGGTGGCGGTCGCGCTTTGCTCGGCCGCAATAGGCGCAGCAGCGCAATCGGGTGGTCCGAACGACGCGCAGATCGCGGCAATCGTCGTTACGGCGAATCAGGTGGACATCGACGCGGGCAAGCTCGCGGAGACGAAGGCCTCGAGCCAGGACGTGAAGGCGTTCGGCAAGCAGATGGTGACCGACCATACGGGCGTCAACAAGTCGGCGACCGCGCTCGTCACGAAGCTCAAGGTGAAACCCGAGGACAACCCCACCGCACAAAGCCTCAAGAAGGGCGGTCAGGAGAACATCGCGCATCTGCGGACGTTGAAGGGCGCCGCCTTCGACAAGGCGTATGTCGATCACGAAGTCGAGTACCACCAGGCGGTGATCGATGCGATGGACAAGACGCTCATCCCGAGCGCGCAGAACGCGGAGCTCAAGGCGCTGCTCGTCAAGGTGCGCCCGGCGTTCGTCGCGCATCTCGATCACGCGAAGCATTTGCAGGCATCGCTCGGAAAGTAGGCGTGAAGCTTTTTTTGCTTCGCATTGCGCTCGTAGCGGCGCTCTGCGGCGGGGCCGCCGATGCGGCGCCGACCATGCACAAGGTCGAGATCGACGGCTTCGAATTCCGACCGCCGGTCGCGACCGTGAAGAGCGGCGACATCGTGGAGTGGCGCAACGCCGATCCCGTCCCGCACACGGTGACTGCCCAGGAGGCAGGCCTTGATTCCGGCGTCCTGGCGGCAGGCGGCACGTTCCGCTTCATTGCGAAGCGCAAGGGCCGCTACGAATATGTCTGCACGCTGCACTCGACGATGAAGGGAACGCTGGTCGTCGAATAGAAGAACGCGACGGCGCCGACCTCTGCATCGGCAATCCATCGCGCGCCGGATCGGCGGGCATCGGGCATTCGCGGCATGGCCGGCAGCGCGCATGATTTGCTCACGGCACGTCGATAGCGTGCATCATTCGCGCGGCACATCGACAGTGCATCAGTGTCGCGCGGCGCTGAGACTCGGGGGCGCGCCCCCCTCGGTTCACACCCGGACGTCGCGTTCCTGCCAATACGCGGCGCGCATCTCGCGCTTCAGCGTCTTGCCCGCCGCGTTGCGCGGAAAATCGGCGTGGATGACGACGCTGGCAACGCGCTGGTACTGCGCCGCGACATTCTGGTTCAACCAGTCGCGGAGTTCCTCGGCGCTGGTCGTCGCACCGGGACGCAGGACCACTGCAGCAAGCGGCGTCTCGCCCCACTTTGCATCGGGAATGCCGAACACGGCGACCTCGTGCACCGCAGGGTGCCGCGCCGCGATCTCCTCGATGTCGCGCGGATAGACCTTGACGCCGCCGGAATCGATCATGTCCTTCTTGCGATCGACGAGATACAGGAAGCCGTCCTCATCGACGTAGCCCAAGTCGCCGCTGTGCAGCCAACCGCCGCGCAACGCCGCCTCCGTCTCGTCGTCGCGTCCGAGATAACCCGGCATGGTGATCGGCCCGCGGCCGATGATCTCGCCCACTTCGCGTGGCGGCAGGTCGAAGCCGCCCTCATCGACGATCCGCATCTCGTAGAACGGTGGCGGCACGCCCACGCTACCCGGCTTCCGTTTTGCGTCGTCGCGGTCGAGGATGGTCACCAATCCTTCGGTCAGACCGTAAAGCTCGTAGAAGCGGCCAGGAATCGCATGTTCGAGCCGGGCGCGCTGCTCGCGATGCAACGGTGCGCCGAGCGACACGAGCATCTCGAGCGACGCAAGGCGGCGGGAGTCGAAGCCCGGCGTGTCGAGGATCGCGACGATCTGCGACGGAACGAGCATCGTGTGCGTGACCCGCTCGCGCTCGACGGTGTCGACGAACGCCACGGCGTCGAACATGCGATGCAGGATGTACGTGGCGCCCAGCATGAATGCCGGCAGCATCGTGACCATCGCGCCGTTGAAGACGAGCGCACCGCAATGCAGCACGACCGATTCCGGCTTCATCCGCCATGCATTCGCCATCAACGTCGCATACATCGCGCGAATGAAGTGCGTGTGCTGGATGCCCTTCGGCATTCCCGTCGTGCCGCTCGTATACATGATCGTCATCAGATCGTCCGCATGCACTTCGGCGTCGACAGGCGCTGCCGAGGCGGATTCGCGGAGCGCCGAGAGATCACGCCCGGGCGGCACGCGATGACGATGGCTCGCGTCCGTGAACAGCAGCTCGAAGCGTGGGTCACTACGTGCGGCGATCTCTTCGATCATGCCGCGGCGCTCGGCGGGTACGACGACGAGTTGCGGCATTGCATCGGCGATGAGGGATCCGACGCCGGCGGCTTTCAGCAGGGGAGACATCGGCACGATCGCCGCGCCGACCTTGGCGCACGCCCAGAACAGCGCCAGCAGGTCGAGCGAATTGCCAAGCAGCGTCGCCACCCGATCGCCACGTGCAATCCCCGATTCGACGATCACCGCCGCCGTGCGATTCACGCACGCGTCGAAATCGCGCCATGCGAGCCTGACGTCGTCGCCACCGCTGCTGGCGCAGACGGCGACGTGGTCGGGCCGATAGCGCGCGTGCCGGTCCACCAGCCGGCCGAGGGCGAGGCAGTCGTAGGCAATGCGCCGGTTCACGGGAACGTTCATCGGAGTAGACTGATCAAAGCCATCGCCGTCCTTGACCGGAGCACGCGATGAATCGTAACCCGCATCATCGTTTTCGCACTCGCCGGCGGCTGATCGGCGCCCTCGGGGCCGGCGCCGTCTTCGGCAACCCGGGCGTCGCTCGCCTCGCCGCTGCAGCGGATAGTTATACGCTGCCCTTCGCCAACGGCCAACGGCCACTCCTCCCGTATCCGCAGAAGCGTCCGCTGATCGTGCTGACGGCGCGACCGCCGCAGCTTGAAACGCCGTGGGAAGTGTTCAGCGAGGGCGCCGTCACGCCGAACGATGCGTTCTTCGTGCGTTACCACCTGGCCGGCGTTCCGACCAGCATCGACCCGTCGACTTTTCGCGTGACGGTCAGGGGCAAGGTTGCGACGCCGCTCACCCTGACGCTCGCCGATCTGCGGCAGATGGACGCCGTCGAATACTACGCAGTCAATCAATGCTCGGGGAACAGTCGCGGCTTTTTCGAGCCGCGTGTAGCGGGCGGGCAGCTCGGCAACGGCGCAATGGGCAACGCGAAATGGCGCGGCGTCACGTTGAAGTCCGTCCTCGCCAAGGCGGGCGTCCAGACCGGTGCACGACAGGTGAAGTTCGACGGACTCGACGTTCCCGTCCTTGCCACCACGCCGGATTTCGTGAAGTCCCTCGATGTCGACCATGCGATGGACGGCGAGGTGATGCTCGCCTACGCGATGAACGACGCCGACCTGCCGATGCTGAACGGTTATCCGGTGCGCCTGATCGTTCCCGGCTGGTACGGCACGTACTGGGTCAAGCATCTGACGGAAATTACCGTGCTCGAGGGTGTGCTGAACGACTTCTGGATGTCGACGGCGTATCGCATTCCCGACAACGCGTGCGCATGCGTGCCTGCTGGAAGCGCACCGGCGCAGACCGTTCCCATCAACCGGTTCGACGTGCGCTCGTTCGTGACGAGCGTCCGCGACGGCGGAAGCGTGCCGGCCGGCACGCCCTTCACGCTGCGCGGCATTGCGTTCGACGGCGGCTATGGCATCCGCGACGTGTCGGTCTCGGCGGACGGCGGCAGGACCTGGACGTCGGCTGCGCTTGCGCGCGACCTCGGGAAGTACTCGTTCCGCGAATGGCAGATGACGGCGACGCTCCCGGCGGGAACGCACGAAATCAAGGTCCGCGCCGTCAATTCGATCGGCCAGTCGCAACCCTCCGAGGCGCTGTGGAATCCGTCGGGCTATATGCGCAACATCGTCGAGACGATACGCGTGCGCGCGGCATGAGGGAGACGAAGATGATCGCTCGTCGACGATGGCTATCATTCGCGGTTGCGGCACTCGGCCTGATCACGGCGCTGCCCCTACACGCGCTGAAGATCGAACTTCCGGCGGATACGTCCACGCTCAAGCCGGGCGCAGGAGCGGAACTCGCGAATCGCCAATGCCTGACGTGTCACTCCGCCGACTACGTCAACGTCCAGCCGCCCGGCAAGCCGCTCGCCTTCTGGAAGGGAGAAGTCGAGAAGATGAAGAAGGTCTACGGGGCGCCGATTCCGGATGAAGAGGTCGAGCCGATCGCGCAGTACCTGACGCGCGAATACGGCGCGGCACCCTGATGCGACCGGCTCGAACCCGACGCGGGGGTCAAAGCCTTTGCGACATGTCCGTAAGGGCAAGCAGCCGACAGTCGACCCCGCGCGTCAGCAGCAGTGACTTGAATAGCTCGCCCATCTCCGACGGCGAAAGCAGTCGCTGAACCGCAGCGGCGGAGCGCAGATATTCGGCCGAGTCCGGCGCCCCGGTCGCGGCCAGCAGATCGAGAATCCCGCAGCCGATCAGGAACGATGCCTGCGTCGCGAACCCGGCGACGCGTCCGCCCACGCGCTTGCCTGCATTCGCAACCGCAGTGAAATCGACGTGCGCCGTCAGGTCGGACAATCCGGGCCATAACAGCGGATCCGCATGGACGCGATGGCGGTAGTGGCCGACCAGCGTGCCTTCGTGTCGATCGGGATGGTAGTACTCGTGCCGGGGGAAACCGTAGTCGACGACGAGGAGGCCGCCCGACACGATGCGCTGCATGATCGTCGCGACGAGCGCTTCGGCGGCCGGATTGATTTCGCTCGCATAATCGACGTCGGGCGGAAAGCGGGCTTCTGCGAGCGCCTGCACGCGCGCGTCGGCGAGGGGACGCTCGTCGACCGCGAGACCGCCGTCGCGCCATGTCACGCCGCGCTCGTACCACGCGCCCCCTCGCCGTGAAACGACGTGCGGTGGAACGGCATCGAGCACTTCGTTCAGCACGACCACCCCGCGAATCGTCGCAGGCAGGCGGTCGAGCCATTCGACTTCCGTCGTGCCGTGCACGGCCGCAAGCGTCGTGCGCTGCGTCTCCCGCAACTCCGGACTGACCTCGAGGATCCGATATCGCGATGGCGGGGCGGATTGCTTCGCCCATGCGCCCAATATCGATGTCGCAAGCGTTCCACGGCCCGCACCGAGCTCGATGATCTCGCTCTCTGCTTCGAACGAGAGAATCTGCGCCAGTTGTCGCGCCACCGCTGCGCCGTACAGGTTGGTGAGGTCGGGAGCGGTGACGAAATCGCCGGCGGGACCGAACTTGCGCGCACCCGCGACGTAGTAACCGAGCGACGGCGCATACAGCACGAGCTCGATGTAGCGCACAAGCGGAATGAAGCCGTTGCTGCGAACGATTTCCTCGCGCACGTGCGCTACGACACGCGCACTGTGTGCTTGCGCATCGGCATCGGGCAGCGGAAGCGACGGATCGGGTCGCGTCATGCCACGCGGGTTGCATAGTCGCGCGCCTTCGACGACTGTGCTAGATTGGTTGACGGAGTCATTGCGCTGACAGTCTAATCGGCCGGGCAATTCGAAGAAGGGCGCGCATTTGGAAGGCAGGATCGTCTTGATCACCGGTGGCGCCAAGCGAGTCGGTGCCGCCATCTGCCGGCGCCTGCACAAGGCAGGTGCATCGATCATGCTCCACTTCCGCGCCTCCGCCGGGGAAGCGCGGCTCCTGCAAGCCGAGCTCAATCACGTTCGCGCAAACTCGGTTGCGCTGATCCAGGCAGACCTTCTCGATGTGGGCAAGCTGCCGTCGCTCGTCGAGCAAACGGTGCAGACGTTCGGTCGCCTCGATGCGCTCGTCAACAATGCATCGGCGTTCTATGCGACGTCGATCGGCGAGATCGGCGTCGACGACTGGAACAGCCTCATCGGCACCAACCTGCAGGCGCCGCTGTTCCTGTCGCAGGCCGCCGCGCCTGCGCTGCGCAAGACGCAAGGCTCGATCGTCAACATCACGGACATCCACGCCGATCGCCCGCTCAAGAGCTATGTCGTCTATTCGGTCGCGAAGGCGGGGCTCGTCGGCCTCACGCGTTCACTGGCGCGGGAGCTCGCGCCCGACGTGCGCGTGAACGCCGTGGCGCCCGGCCCGATCCTCTGGCCCGACGAGGAAGTCTTCGACGAGCTTGCGCGCCAGCGGATCATCTCGCACACGCCGCTGAAGCGCGAGGGGACGCCCGACGACATCGCCAAGGCCGTGCATTACCTGTTGGCCGACGCGCCCTACGTAACGGGCGACACGATCAACGTCGACGGCGGTCGCCACATCGCGCTTTAGACCGTTTCCGAAGCGTAGCGGTGCCATACGCGAGTGCAGCCCACCTACCGGGGCCGCGTCGCGGATCACGGCGAGAAACCGGCTGCAGGTTTCGATTGACCTCCGCTTCAGCCGACGTGCACCTCCATCGGCGTGGTCACGCCGCATCCCCTCGCCGTGACGCGTTCCGCCAGCCGCTCCAGATAGGGATCGGTGATGCCGTGGGTCGCGAGGGCCACGCGCGTGCGCTCGAGATAGTCCGCGGACGATCCGAACGCGCCGCACGCGCGCGCGATCACCTCCGCCTGCTCGTCGATCGTGAGCTTGCGCGTGTATTGCGAATGATTTCGGCGAACGACGAAGCCGAGCGCGATGACCGGCCGGCCCTCGGATTCGACGTGCAGCCAGCGCGGCGCATACGCACCGGTCACCATCTCCCGTCGCCACAGCAGGTGCAGTTCGTCGATGACGCACGGCGCGGGAAGCCGGTACACGACGCCTCGACATGATCCGCCCCGGTCGAGTCCGAGGACGAGCCCCGGCGCGTCGGGCTTGCCGCGCGATGCGAGCGACCAGAGGCAGAAGCGCCGGTGCAAGCCGTGCAGCGAGGCGCGTCGCGCCTCCACGAATGGAAAGAGCGGATTCCACAGCAGCGAGCCGTACGCGAACACCCACCACCCTGCGTTCTTCGGCTTCGCAGCGAGCGTCGCGGTGAGCGACGCGGAGAGCTGCTCGTCCGTAAGCGCATGGCCCTCGGCAAGCGCCTCGACATATACCTCGCGCATGCGCCCTTCTTCGAGATCGCGGCGCGACAGCGTCATGATTCGTCGATCGCGTTCGCGTCGCCGCGCATCTTCTGGAGCTCGACGTTCGCCCGACGGCGCAGCGCCCCGCGCGACTTCCCGTGTGCACCGCCTTTCGCAAGCAGCGGAGAGCGCGCGACCGGATTGCGCGGCTTCGGCAGGGCGTGGGATTTCGCGCGCTTCATGGGATCGCGCGGTCGGGAAGGAACAGCTGTTGCAAGTCGTTCAGAAACCGGCGTCCGAGCGCGGTCGGGCGCAGCACCAATGGATCGGGCTCGAGCAGCCCTTTGCGCGTCGCTTCGGCAATCGAGGCAGCAGCGATGGACAGCGGCATGCCGGTGCGTTCCGCGAACAACGCGGTCGGAACCCCTTCGGTGAGCCTCAGCGCATTCAGCATGAACTCGAACGACAGGTCGCGTGACGAAACCTCGAATTGCTCCTGCAACGGGCTGCCTGCATGCAGCTGGTCGAGATACTGCCTGGGCTGTTTCCAGCGCAGCTCGCGAACGATCCGATCGGGAAACGAAAGCTTCGAGTGCGCGCCCGCGCCGATGCCGACATAGTCCCCAAAGCGCCAGTAGTTGAGGTTGTGCCGGCATTCGCGGCCCGACTTCGCGTGCGCCGATGTTTCGTAATGGACGTAGCCGGCTTGCGCGAGCATGTGCAAGACCGCGTCCTCGATGTCCGCCGCTGCGTCTTCATCGGGCAGGGGCGGCGGGTGCTGATGGAACAGCGTGTTCGGCTCGAGCGTGAGCTGATAGAACGACAGATGTGGCGCGGCGAATGCAAGCGCTGCGGAGGCGTCGTTTCGCGCGTCCTCGACCGATTGCCCGGGCAGGGCGAACATCAGGTCCAGATTGACGTTGCCGAAGATCATCAGTGCGGCTTCGGCAGCCCGTTGCGCTTCCACGACGTCGTGCACCCGACCAAGCGCTTTCAGGAAGCGATCGTCGAAGCTCTGGATGCCGAGCGACAAGCGATTTACGCCGGCCGCGAAGAAGCCCGCGAACCGCTCGCGCTCGAAAGTTCCCGGATTCGCTTCCAGGGTGACCTCGGCATCCGGCGCCAACATCACGCGCGCGCGCACCGCGGACAGCAGTCGATCGATTGCATCGGCGGAAAGGAGACTCGGCGTACCGCCGCCAATGAATACCGTGTGAACCTTGCGGCCCCAGATAGAAGGAAGCGAACTTTCGAGATCGGCGATCAGCGCGTCGACATAGCGAGCCTCGGGCAACGCTTCGGGTGCCGTATGCGAGTTGAAATCGCAGTAAGGACACTTGCGCACGCACCATGGCACATGGATGTAGAGCGACAGCGGGGGCAACGCCGTGAAGCGCGGGCGCGTGAGCATGTCCGCGGCAACTTTCGCCACGCTCGCGTCGCGGCTCGACGTTCGTGGCATCCGCGCGATGCTGATCGATGTTCGTGAATTCACGGATGGCTGCGCTCGTCGGCAAGCCGCGCGATCAGGCTGCACATCGCCTGGCCCCGGTGCGAGATCTCGTTCTTGTGGGCAAGCGGCAGCTCTGCCCCCGTGAGTTTCGTCCCGATGTCCTCGAAATGCGGGTCGTAGCCGAAGCCGCCGCTGCCGCGCGGCTCGTCGATGACGATGCCGTGCCAGATGCCTTCCGCGACGATCGGTTGGGGGTCCTCGGCGTGATGCAGGAGCACGAGAACGCAGTAGTAATGCGCGCGCCGGTCGGAAACGCCGCGGAGCGCCTCGACCAGCGTTGCGTTGTTGCGCGCATCCGATCTCGGCTCTCCTGCATAGCGGGCGCTTCGAACGCCGGGCGCACCGCCAAGCGCCGCCACGCAGATTCCCGAGTCATCGGCGAGCGCCGGCAGGCCGCTTGCGACGCTCGCGTGCCGCGCCTTCGCAAGGGCGTTTTCGATGAATGTCGCGTGCGGCTCGTCCGTGTCGGCGATGCCGAGTTCCGCCTGCGCAATCACGTCGAGACCGAGCGGCGTCAGGAGCCTGCGGAACTCGCGCAATTTGCCGGCGTTGCTCGATGCCAGCACCAGACGGGGGATCACGACGCGAAGCCCGGTGTTACCGTTCCGCGAGCGCGGCGCGTTGCGCCTCGTGCAGGTCGGCGATGCCCTTCTCCGCAAGAACGAGCAGCGCGTCGAACTCGGCGCGCGTGAACGGCTTACGCTCCGCCGTCCCCTGGATTTCGACGAAACCGCCGGCCGCCATCATGACGACGTTCATGTCGGTATCGCAGCCTGAATCTTCTGCGTAATCGAGATCGAGCAGCGGCACGCCGGCCACCACGCCGACGGACACCGCCGCGACCCGATCACGCAGCGGGTCGCCGACGAGCGCGCGCTTCGTGCGGCACCACGCGATCGCATCGGCGAGCGCGACGTACGCGCCGGTGATCGATGCACAGCGGGTGCCGCCGTCCGCCTGCAGCACGTCGCAATCGATACGGATCGTTCGTTCGCCGAGTGCCGTCAGATCGACGACGGCGCGAAGCGATCTGCCGATCAGGCGCTGGATTTCCTGCGTACGTCCGGACTGTCTGCCTTCCGCCGCTTCGCGACGCGTGCGCGTGTTCGTCGCGCGCGGGAGCATGCCGTACTCGGCGGTGAGCCAGCCCTGACCCTTCCCCTTGAGGAACAGCGGCACCCCTTCTTCGACGCTCGCCGTGCACAGCACGCGCGTGCGGCCGGCCTCCATCAGCACCGAACCCTCGGCATGCGCCGTGTAGTGACGCGTGATCGTCAGCCGACGAAGCTCGTCCGCGCGACGGCCGCCTGCGCGTGACGGAGGAGTGGAAGTGCGGTCGATGGACGAGGCGATAGTCATGCCGTGCACGCGAATTATATGCCGCGCTCGCTCGCGTCCCCGGCCGTCGCACTGTCGATCGCGAAGGCGCGCGGTCGCCAGCCGGTCGCGGCCGCGAACGAAGATGTGTCGACTTCGAGCGACCTCGTCAGACGGTCGATCGCCTCATCGCGAGCGGTGAGGCGACCTGCGATGCGCAACAGCGGCACCGGAACCGCAACGAGACGGGCTTCGGTGCCGATCGAACGTGCGATCGCACGCACGAGATCCGGCGTCGAAACGCTCGCGCTGTCGGCGACGAAGTGAACGCCTTCGACGACGCCCTGGGGCACGTCGATTGCCGCGTCGAGCGCATCGAGCAGATTTTCGACGCCGAGCAGCGAGCGTCGATTGTCGATCGCACCGAACGGCAGCCAGCGCCGCTGTCGCACGGCGTCGACAAGCCGTCGAAAGTTGCCGCGAGCGTTCGGTCCGTAGACGAGCGGCAGGCGCAGCACGACGGCGCCCATCGCCGTGCCCGTGGCGGCTTCGCTCAAGGCGCGCTCGGCCGCGTATTTGCTGCGCGCATACGCGTCCTCGGGCGCGACACGATCCTCGGGCCGAAACGGATGGCCGCGCTCCGTGCGCTCCCCGTTGACCTTGACCGAGCTTGCAAGGACGAGCCGGGACACACCCGCGGCGACGGCAGCCTTCGCGACATGCAACGTCGCGACCTCGTTTGCCGCCCGGTATGCCGCTTCGCTGTCCGAGGCCGCCTCGCGCATGACGTGCGCGCGGCCCGCGAGGTGGATGACGACGCGCACGTCAGTGAGCCGCGCGGCCAGGTCGTCGACCGTCGCACGCGCGAGATCCAGCGCGTGCACGTCGACGGCCTCTGTTGCAGCGATTGGAGCGCGATCTTCGACGTGGCGAACAAAGCAACGCAGCCGCCGTCCGCGGGCAGCTGCGCGCGCACAGAACGCGCGCCCGATGAAGCCGTTCGCCCCGGTTACCGCGATCACCTCACGTCTCGCGCGGTGAGTTTCTTTGGCCGAGACGACGTGACGGTTCCTCGCGTACTTCGCCGATTTCGCGCATTTCGCGGATCTCGCAAAACTCGCGAACCGCGCAAGCCTGGCAGCGAAACTAGCGCCATTTCCACCCATGCTTGGCGTAGAAGCGCAGACCGCCGCGAATGAAATAGCCGACGTGGCGCAGCCCCTTGCGCGCAGCGGTTCCGCCGTGATGCACGATGTTGACGCTCGGGACGAACGCGTTCCGTCCAACGTCGGCAAGCCGCACGCTCCAGTCGAAATCCTCGAAATACAAAAAGAATCCGGGGTCGAAGCCGCCCGTTCGGTCGATCGCCTCGCGGCGCGCAAGCATGAACGCGCCGGACATGATCGGTATCCCGACTGCGTCGCGCGGTGGAACCGCGTCGACGACGTCGTGCATCTCGTAGTGAGCGAGCCGACGCACGAACAGATTGCGCAACCGCGTCGGTGCAAAGCCGCGCAACAGCAGATCGAAGACCGCGGGGTATCGCTTGCACAGGTATTGCGTGTTTCCACGCGCGTCCCTGACGGCGGGCGCGAGTGCCGCGATGTCGCCGTGCTCGTCCAGCCAGCGAATGGCATTGACGAGCGCGTCCGCCGCGAGCTCCACGTCCGGATTGAGAACGAGGTGGTAGTCGGCACCGGTGCCGTGCAACACCAGGTTGTGCGCAGCGCCGTACCCGATGTTCGCGTGGCCGTGCAGGAACATCACGTGGACG
>Ga0070671_100001943_pt1 | contig 15851 bp, 9 predicted proteins | sample KBSS73metaG_FD_65341 | JGI IMG/M metagenome (GOLD analysis project Ga0070671, IMG submission 65341) | Switchgrass rhizosphere microbial communities from Kellogg Biological Station, Michigan, USA - KBS S7-3 metaG | ecosystem: Host-associated > Plants > Roots > Rhizosphere > Soil ...
GCCGGTGCCGGTGCCGGTGCTCAGCCGCAGGTCGTCCGCCGGCGGCGGCCAGCTGTCGTACCCGAGCCAGCGCGGCGGCGAGCCCGGCCGGAACAGCGTGACCGCCGGCTCGCCCATGACCCCGGTCGATGCGCCGCGCAGCCAGTGGTCCCACCAGCGCAGCGCGATCGCGAGGAAGTCGACCGGCCGGTATGCCGACCGGTGCGGCAGCAAGTGCCCCCACGGCCCCATGAGCAGCTTCTTCGGTCCGGCGATCCGCTCGTACGCGTCGACGAGGCCGTCCGGGAACGCGTCCCGCCAGCCGCCGACGCACAGCGCCGGGGTCACGATCGCGGCGCCGTCGACCGCCCGCTCCCGCCAGACCGGGTCGCGCGGCCCGTGCCGGGCGTAGTCGAGGAAGGCCGGCTCGGCCTCGCGAAGCCGTCGCTGCCAGCGCCGCCGGCCCGCCGGGGTGGCGTCGGCCAGCGGCGGCAGCAGTTGCTGGAGCAGCAGGGAGGAACCGCGGTTGGCCAGCGCGTGCAGGTCGCCGCGGGCGCCGTCGGGATGCACGCTGTCCCGGGCCGGGTCGAGCCCGTGCGCGACCGCGATGAGGCCGCCGAGCGCGGGCGGCCGGCGGCTCGCGGTACGCAGCGCGACGTTCGCCGCGTACGACAAGCCCCACATGCCGACCGCGCCGTCGCACCAGGGTTGCGCGGCCGCCCATTCGATCGCCGCAATACCGTCGTCGGCGTCGCCGGGATCGAACTCGGGCCGCCGGATCCCGTCCGAGTCCCCGGTGCCGAGCAGGTCGACGACGAGGCCGGCGTACCCGCGGGCGGCGAACCAGCGGGCCGGCTGGTCGTAGCTGCCGCCGGCGACGAAGTCCTTCCGGTAGGGCAGGACGGTCACGAGCGCGGGGACGCGGACCTCGGTACGGGGCCGGTAGACGTCCGCCGACAGCGTCAGACCCGGCACGCCGGTCGGGATGCGGACGTCGCGTTGGATTTCGATGCAGAACTGGACCTCAGACGGGTCCCGATGCATGGCGTCTCCAGGACTGAGCGCTCGCGCCTGCCGCCGGCGTGGTCTGCACGGCGGCGGCAGGCACGAGCTGGTCGCCGGGCCGGCTCAGGGCCCGGCCGGATCCTCGCCACGGGGACCGGCGTGGCGACCATCGCCCGCGAGCTCCGGGAGGCGGATGGCTCACGAGCGATACGACAGGATAACCATACGAAGCGCTTCGCGTGAAGGTCTTGACAGTCGGTGTTCCGGTGGTGTTTCCTCCCGGGTACACGCGGCAGAAGAATTGGCGACTCACGGACGCCGTCGATCAGATCCGTGGTAGTGGAAGCCGGCTGTCACCATCGTGGCGGTATTCCGCCCGAGATTTCGGCGTACTCGAGTGGAGGGCAACGTGCGTCCAATTCGAACGGCAGTTGACAGATCCGAACGACGCGGCCGCGTACTGCTGGTCGCAGGCCTCGCCACCCTGGTCACCATGAGCGCGTGCTCCTCCTCGGAGCCGTCATCCGGCGGCGCACCGAAGAAGGGTGACACCCTCACGGTCGTGACCGTGGGCACGCCGCAGACGCTCGACCCGGCCAAGACCGTGCAGAACAACGCCTGGCTGGAGCAGCTGGCCTATGAACCGCTCATCGTGCGCAAGTCCGACGGCACCCTGCTTCCCGGGCTCGCCAGTTCGTGGAAGTACGAGGGCACGGACAACACGAAGTTCGTGCTGACGTTGCGGCCGGGCGTGACGTTCTCCGACGGCGGCAAGCTCGACGCACAGAATGTGGTCGACCACTTCGCGTACGTGCAGAAGGCCGGCGGCCAAATGGCGCCGTTCCTGACCGATGACACGTTCGCCGCGACCGACCCGACGACGGTGACGATCACCTCCAAGACGCCGAACCCCAACTTCCCGGAGATCCTCACCCAGGACTACATCATCGGCGGCGTGATCAGCCCGGCCGGGCTGAAGGCGACGGCCGGGCTCGGTGCGCGGACCCGCGGCGCCGGGCCGTACCAGATCGATGCCGGACAGACCGTCGCCGGCGACCACTACACCTACGTGCCCAACCCCAACTACTACGACAAGTCCGCGGTGCACTGGTCGAAGGTCGTCATCCGGGTGATCACCAGCCAGCAGTCGGTGCTCAACGCACTGCGCACCGGCCAGGCCGACGTCGCGGTCGGTGACCCGTCGACCGTCGACGCGGCCCGCAAGGCCGGGCTGGACGTGGCCGCCGCTCCGCTGCTCTGGAGCGGCGTGGTGCTCGCCGACCGCGGCGGCACGATGGCGGCGCCGCTCAAGAACCCCGAGGTCCGGCAGGCGCTGAACTTCGCGACCGACCGCGCTGCCATCACCAAGGCGCTGTTCGAGGGCATCGGGCAGCCGACCGCCCAGGTCACGGTGCCCGGTGGCTACGGCTTCGACCCCGCGCTCAACGAGACCTACCCGTACGACCCGGCGAAGGCGAAGTCGCTGCTGGCCGGCGCCGGTTACCCGAACGGCTTCCCGCTGCGCATGGCCACGCCGCAATACCAGCAGCTCAACCTCATCGCGCAGGCGCTCAAGCAGCAGTGGAAGCAGGTCGGCGTCGATCTGCAGATCACCGACCAGGCCAATGCCAACCAGTTCGTCTCCGACACGTTCGGCGGGAAATACCCGGCCTTCATGACCGCGTTCGGCCAGCTGCCGATCTGGATGGAAGGGCCGTCGCTGTTCCTGCCGAACGCCGCGTTCAACCCGTTCCACTACCAGGACCAGACCCTGCAGTCGCTCTACGACAAGTCGTCGCGGGCGACCGGTGACGCCAAGGCCGCGCTCGACCGCGAGGTCGTCGCGCACGTCACCAACCAGGCGTGGTTCGTGCCGGTGGTGTCGACGAGCCTGCCTTACTACTCCCGCAAGACCGTCGACAACGTGCAGACCTCGGCGAAGGAGCCGCTGCTGTCGCTGACCGAGATCACGCCGGCCGGCTGAGAGTGCTCCGGCGGCCGGTGTCCACGACCCGGCCGCCGGAGGCACGTCACCGCCCGCCCGTGCCCCCGGAAGCAGGTGCCCTCGATGATCCGATCCGCACTCCGCTGGCTGCTGTCGTCGGTCGCGCTGCTGTTCGTCGTGACCGCGCTGACGTTCGTGCTCGTCTCGCTCGCCCCGGGTGACGCGGCCAGGGCCATCCTCAGCAGCCAGAGCAGCACGTACACGCAGGAGCAGTACGCGGCGATGCGGCACGCGCTCGGCATCGACCAACCGCTGCCGGTCCAGTACGGCCACTGGCTGAACGACCTGGTGCACGGCAGCCTCGGCACCGACCTGTTCAGCGGGCAGAGCGTCGCCGAGACGTTGCGGGACCGGATCGGGCCGAGCCTGTCGATCATCCTCGGCACGGTCGTGCTCTCCGGCCTGGTCGGCACCTGGCTCGGCGTCGTCAGCGCCCGTCGCGGCGGCCTGCCCGGACGGATCGTCGACGTCGTCTCGCTGGTCGGCTTCGCGGTGCCGAACTTCTGGCTCGCGCTGCTGCTGGTCGAGCTGCTCGCGATCCGGTTGGCCTGGTTCCCCACCGGCGGCTACGTCCCGCTGACCCAGGACCCGGCCGGCTGGCTGCGGGCGATCGTGCTGCCGGTGGTCACGCTGTCCGCGGCCGGCGTCGCGTTCGTGGCCAAACAGACCCGGGACGCGATGTCCGAGGCGCTGTCGGCCGAATACGTCACGATGCTGCGGGCCCGCGGGCTGCCCGAACGGGCGATCGTCTACAAGCACGCGCTGCGCAACGCGGCCATCCCGGTCGTCACCCTGCTCGGGCTGCTGCTGATCAGCCTGTTGTCCGGTGCCGTGGTGATCGAGAGCTTCTTCTCCGTACCGGGGCTGGGTGCGCAGGCCGTCGAGGCCAGCGGCACCCACAACCTGCCGGTGATCACCGGCGTCGCGTTCTGCTTCACGGTCGTCGTGGTGGTCGCGAACCTGCTCGTCGACCTCTCCTACCGCTGGCTCAACCCCAGGGTGCGGGCGCGATGACGATCGTCCCGCTGCCCACCACCGAGCCGGCCGACGCCACCCCGGCGGCCGCCGCGGACCCGAGACTCCCGGCCGCCGGCCGCCGCCGGCGCACCTGGCGGCCGCGCACCTGGCGGCGCCGGTGGCTGGGTCTGCTCGCCGGCGCCTACCTGCTCGTGCTCACCGTCGCCTGTGTCGGCGCGTCCTGGTGGGCGCCGGCCGACCCGGAGTTCCAGGACCTCGCCCACCCGCTGGCCGGGCCGAGCTCGGCGCACTGGCTCGGCACCGACCGGCTCGGCCGCGACGTGCTGTCCCGGCTGCTCTACGGCGGTCAGGTCACGCTGATCGCGGTGGTCGAGGCCGTGACCGTGTTCGCCGTCCTCGGCATCACGTTCGGCGTGCTGGCCGGCTACTTCGGCGGCTGGCTGGACCGGTCCGTCGGCTGGGTCGCCGACCTGCTGCTCGCGCTGCCCGGGATCATCGTGCTGCTGATGGTCCTGTCGGTCTTCCCCGGCAACAGCACCGCGACCATGATCGTGCTCGGCGTCATCAGCTGCCCGCTGCTGCTGCGGGTGACCCGCGGCCTGACCAGCTCCGTCCGCCGCGAGCCGTACGTGCAGGCGGCCCGGCTGTCCGGGCTCGGCTCCGCCCAGGTCATGCGCCGGCACGTGCTGCCCCGGCTGGTCGGGCCGATCATCGTCCAGCTGTCGCTGTTCGCCGCGACGGCTGTATTGGTGCAGGCGGCGCTGTCGTTCCTCGGCCTGGCCCGACCCGAGTCGGAGGGTCCGAGCTGGGGCAACATGGTCGGCGCCGCCGCGGAGGTGACCAGCGAGGCGCCGTGGCTCGCGGTGCCGACCGGCGGGATCCTCGCCCTCACCGTGCTGGCGCTCGGCCTGTTCGGGGACGCGCTGCGGGACGCCAGGGTCGACCGGATCCAGCCCGCGTTCGCCCCGCGCCGGCGACGGGTGACCCGGCCGGCCGATCCGACGCCGCCCTCGGCCGACACCGGGCTGCTGTCCGTGTCCGGGCTGACCGTCGCCTTCGACCTGCCGCGGGGTCGGGCGACCGCGGTCCGCGACGTGAGCTTCGAGGTGGCCGCGGGCGAGATCGTCGGCATCGTCGGCGAGTCCGGCTCGGGCAAGACCGTCACCGCCCGCAGCCTGCTCGGCCTGCTGCCGCCGACCGGGCAGGTGGTCGCCGGCTCGGCCGTCTTCGACGGCACCGAGCTGACCGGACTGGGCGAGCGGGAACTGGCCCGGGTCCGCGGCGGCCGGATCGCGCTGGTCTCCCAGGAGCCGCTGTCCGGGCTCGACCCGGTGTTCCGGGTCGGCAGCCAGCTCGCCGAGGTGGTCCGCAGGCATCAACGGGTCGGCCGGGCGGCGGCCCGGGCCCGGGCGGTCGAGCTGCTGCGGACCGTGCAGATCGCCGAGCCGGAACGGGTCGCCCGGCTCTACCCGTACGCGCTGTCCGGTGGCATGGCCCAGCGCGTCTCGATCGCGCTCGCGCTGGCCGGAGATCCGGCGCTGCTCATCGCTGACGAGCCGACCACCGCGCTCGACGTCACCGTGCAGGCGGAGATCCTGGCTCTGCTGCGGGAGCTGCGCGACCGGCGGGGGATGGCCATCGTGTTCGTCACCCACGACTGGGGCGTGCTCGCCGACGTCTGCGACCGCGCCCTGGTGATGTACGCCGGCGAGATCGTCGAGCAGGCCGCGGTCGAGGACCTCTACCGCTCGCCGCGCCACCCGTACACGCGCTCGCTGCTGGCGGCGAACCCGCACCGGGCCGCGGTCGCCGACACGCTGCCGACGATCCCGGGCAGCGTGCCGTCGCCGGCGGAGTGGGCGGTCGGCTGCCGGTTCCGGCCGCGCTGCGACCTGGCCGCCGACGAGTGCGCGGCCGGCCCGATCCCGCTGGTCCCGGTGGGCGCCGGCCACCGGGCGCGCTGCATCCGGCACGAGCAGGTGGTCGACCGATGACGCCGCTGCTGGAGATCCGCGGCCTGCGGGTCGACTACGGCCGCGGCCGGCGGCGCACCACCGCGGTCGACGGGGTCGACCTCGACATCGCGGCCGGCGAGACGCTCGCGCTCGTCGGCGAGAGCGGCTCGGGCAAGACGACGATCGGCAACGCCGTGCTCGGCGTCGTCCCGGTCGCCGCCGGCACGATCCGGTTCGACGGCGAGGACATCGCGCACGCCACTCCCCGGCGACGGCGCGAGCTGACCCGCGAGATCCAGGTGGTGTTCCAGGATCCGTACGGATCGCTGAACTCCATGCGTACGATCCGGCAAACCCTCGTGGAACCGCTGATCGCCCATGGCCGGGCCGGCGCGGCGTCCGCGCGCACCCAGGTGGAGGCAGCCCTGCACAGCGTCGGCCTGGACCCGCACGCCGCGGACCGCTATCCGGGTGAGTTCTCCGGCGGCCAGCGCCAGCGCATCGCGGTCGCCCGGGCGCTGATGCTGCGGCCCCGGCTGATCGTCTGCGACGAGCCGACCAGCTCGCTCGACCTGTCCGTACAGGCGCAGGTGCTCAACCTGCTGTCCGGGATGCAGCGCGAGCTCGGGATCGGCTACCTGTTCATCACCCACGACCTGGCGCTGATCCGGCACGTCGCGCACCGGGTCGCGGTGCTGCTGCGGGGACGGGTGGTGGAGAGCGGGCCGGTCGAGCGGGTGATCGACGCGCCCGAGCACCCGTACACACGCTCGCTGCTGGCGGCCGCGCCGGTGCCGGACCCGGTGGCGCAGCGGGAACGGCGGCTGGCCCGGGCGGCGGCGCCGACGGAGCAGCGGTGACCGCGCCGGGACCGGTCCAGGCGTTCCTCGACGCGCAGCCACGGGAGCAGTTGGACTTCCTCACGGTGGCCGAGAAGCGGCAGTACATGCGGCACCTCAGCGACCTGAACTACCTCCGGTACGGCCGGCGCCCGGAGCCAGGGCCGACGGTCACCGACCACCTCGTTGCGACGCCCGCCGGTCCGGTACGGGTGAAGGCATACCGTCCGGCCGGCGCCACCGGCGTGCTGCCCGCGCATCTGTTCCTGCACGGCGGCGGCTGGTGGCTCGGGTCGGTGGACGAGCTGGTCAACGACGCGATCTGCCGGCTGCGCTGCGCGCGGGCCGGGTGCGTGGTGCTCGCGGTGGACTACCCGCTCGCGCCGGAGCACCGCTTCCCGGCCGCGGTCGAGCAGGTCTACGCCGTGCTCACCCGGGTCGCCGCCGCCGCCGGGACCTGGCGGGTCGACCCGGCCGCGATCTCGGTCGGCGGGGTGTCCGCGGGCGGCAACCTGGCCGCGGCGCTGACCCTGAAGTGCCGGCGGGAGGGCGGGCCGCGACTGGCGTTCCAGCTGCTCGAGGTGCCGGTCCTGGACCTGACCTTGTTGCTGTCGGTCGGTGCCGGCGACCCCGACCTGCACCACGCCGAGCAGCTGGTCGCCGCGGTCCGGCGGTACCTGCCGGACGAGGCGGCGGCGGCCGGCGAGCTGGCCTCGCCGCTGCGCGCGGACGACCTGTCCGGGCTGCCGCCGGCATACCTGATGACCGCCGAGCTCGACCCGCTGCGCCGGGACGGCGAGCGGTACGCGGCCAGGCTTGCCGCCGCCGGCGTGCCGGCGACCGTGTCGGTCGAGCCGGGCGCCATCCACGGGGTCTCGTTCCTCACCCGGGTCTGGCCGGCGGCCGCCGAGTGGCAGGAGACCGCCGCCCGCGCGGTCCGGGACGCCCACGACCGGGCCGTGGCGGAGGATCGGGCCGGGGAGGGAATCGCGCAGTGACCGACACCGTGACGATCTACGACGTGGCCGCCCGGGCCGGGGTGAGCATCTCGACCGTCTCGCAGGTCATCAACCGCCCGGGCCGGGTGAACCCGCGGACCCGGGACCGGGTGCTCAAGGCGGTCGAGGACCTGCAGTACGTGCCGAAGGCGGCCGCGGTCAGCTCCGCCCGCCGGGGCGTCGGCCGGATCGGGGTCCTGGCGCCGTTCACGTCGTACGACTCGTACCGGCGGCGGCTGATGGGGGTGCTCGCCGAGTCGGACGGGACCAGCCGGGACGTCGTGGTCTACGACCACGAGTCGGCCGCGGCCAGCCTGTCCCCGCTGCTGCGGATCCTGCCGGTCACCGGCCGGCTGGACGGGCTGCTGATCATGGGCCTGCCGCTGGACGACGCGCTGGCCGAGAAGCTGCTCACCCGCAGGCTGCCGACCGTGCTGGTGGACAGCTCGCGGCCGGAGTTCCACACGGTCACGATCGACGACGAGGAGGGCGGCGCGATGGCCGCCCGGCACCTGCTGGAGCGCGGGCACCGCTCGTTCGCGTTCGTGCAGGAGCCGCAGGAGTCGTTCGAGTTCCTGTCCCAGGGACAGCGCCGCAACCGCGGCTTCCTGCGCGAGGTGGCCGCGGCCGGCGGCGACCCGGACGCGGTGCCGATCGTGCTGACCAGCAACGACATCGGCGGCAGCCGGAAGAGCCTGGCCGACGTGCTGGCCTGCGAGCCGCGGCCGACCTCGGTGTTCGCGCACCACGACCTGCTCGCCGCCGGGCTGCTGCTGGAGGCCCGGCGGCTCGGCGTCCGGGTGCCGGACGAGCTTGCGGTGGTCGGGTTCGACGACGGGAGCATCGCCGAGGCGGCCGGGCTGACGACCGTGCGCCAGCCGTTCGAGGAATCGGGCCGGCTGGGGGCGCGGCTGCTCGGCGACATGCTGGCCGGCACGTCCGCGTCGGTGCAGCACATCACGCTCGGGCTCGAGCTGGTCGTCCGGGACAGCACGTGACGGTGTCGGTCCGCCGCGGCGTTCGGATCGACGCCGGCCTCGCCGCCGACCTGCTGCTCCCGGCGGACGCGGGTCCGGTGCCCGCGGTGGTGGCGCTGATGCCCTACCGGGTGGACGCGCTCGGCGGTGCCGGCTGCCGGGCCACCCTGCGCCGGTTCGCCGAAGCCGGGTACGGCTGCGTGCTGGTCGACTGCCGCGGGCTCGGCTCGTCGGACGGCCCCGCGCGGCCGCCGTTCGACCCGGCCGAGGCCGACGACGGGGTCGCCGCGGTGGAGTGGGCGGCCGCACAGCCGTGGTGCGACGGCACCGTCGGGATGTGGGGATTCTCCTGGGGCGCCGCGCTGGCGCTGCGGACCGCGACCCGGCGGCCGGCGCCGCTGCGCGCGGTCGTCTCGCTGATGGGGATGCTCGATCCGGAGCGGGACTTCGTGCATCCGGCCGGCGCCCGGGGCATGGTCGGGCCGCTCGCGGTCTGGGGCGTGGGCACGCTGGTCAACCAGCTGCTGCCGCCGCTGGCCCGCTTCCGCGACCCGGACGAGCAGCGGCGCTGGCGGCAGCGGGTCGAGGAATCCGAGCCCTACCTGGTCGACGTGGGGTCGCACCCGCCGGGCGACCCGGTCTGGCGGTCGCGGACCGTCGACGCGGGCTCGGTCACCGTCCCGACGCTGTCGGTCGGCGGCTGGCGGGACATGTTCTGCGACGCCGCAGTCCGGATCTACGAGCGGGTACGCGGGCCGCGGGCGCTGGTTGTCGGTCCGTGGATGCACAGCGCGCCGGACGACGCGCCGGACGAGCCGGTCGACGCGACCGCGCTCGCCCTCCGCTGGTGGTCCCGCTGGCTCGGTCCGCGTCCGGGTGCCGCCGCGGACCCGGCGGTGACCGCGTACGTGCAGGGGGCGGAGCCGGGGTGGCGGGCGCTGCCGGACTGGCCGCCGCCGGGCCGGTCCCGGACGCTGGCCGGCCCGGTCGCGTCGGCGCCGCGGGACCCGACCGTCGGCACGCTGAGCGGCCTGTGGGGGATCCCCAACGGAGGCTTCGGCCGGCCGCTGGACCAGCACGCCGACGACGCCCGCGCGGTCACGCTGACCGGGCCACCACTGACCGAGCCGCTGCTGCTGGCCGGCCGGCCCGAGGTGGCCGTCACCGGTGCCGGCGAGCCGGACCGGCTCGTCGTCAAGCTCACCGACGTCGAGCCGGACGGCCGGTCCACCCTGATCACCGGCGGCATCCTGACCGGTTCGGACCGCGCCCTCGACCCGACCTGCTACCGGATCGCCGAGGGCCACCGGCTGCGGGTGGTGGTCGCCGACGGCGCGTTCCCGCGGATCTGGCCGGCGCCCGGGCCCCGGGGCCGGCTCGAGCTGCGCCGGCTTGAGGTCCGGCTGCCGGTCGCCGCGACGGCCGGCGAGCCGGTGGCGGTCGAGCGGCCGTCACCCGCGCCGGACGACCCGCCCTGGGTGACCGACACGCCGTGCTGGGAGATCGCCCGCGAACCGATCAGCGACCGGGTCGCGGTGGTCGTCGCCGACGAGCTCGCGGCGGACCTGCCGGACAGTGGCGTCGCGCTGCGGCAGGACACCTGGCTGCGGGCCGCGGCCGACCACGGCACCGCCGATCTCCACGCGACCAGCACGGTCACCGCGCGGCTGCCGTCCGGCGAGCGGGTGGTCGTCCGGGTCGAGCTGTTCCTCGACGGCCGGGACGACGCGGTGGCCGGCACGGTCCGGGTCGACGACGTGGCGGTCGCCGAGCGGCACTGGCGCCTGCCGCTGCCGCCCGAAGCCGGCCGCCGCGACGAGCGCGGCGAGCAGCAGCAGTCCGGAACCGGCGAGGAAGATCGCCCGGTAGCCGGCGAGCATCGCTCGGTCACCGCCCGCTAGCCGGCCCGACCACCACGCCGCCACCCCGACCAGCACCGGCAACCCGAGCCCGCCGCCGAGCTGCCCCGAGGTCTGGTACGCCGCCGCCGCCAGCCCGCGACCGCGATCCACCGCGGTGGCCAGCGCGCCGACCGGCACCGACTGCAGCCCGAACCCAGCGGCCAGCACGGCCGAGGCGGGCAGCAGCAACCCGAGCGGCGCGGCCAGGACCGTCGCCGCGACCAGCAGCAGCGTCCCGGCCACAGCGGCGGCCAGGCCCACCACGGCGACCCGCCGGTCCCCGACGCGGCGGGTCAACGCCGGCGCCGCGGCCGCGCCCACCACGACGCCCGCGCTCAGCGGCAGGAGCGCGAGCCCGGCTGCGGCCGGCGTGAGGTGCAGCCCGTCCTGCACCCACAGCGTGCTCGCGTAGCTGGCCCCGACCACGGCAGCGGAGCCGAGCCCGAGCACCGCGCACGCTGCGGCGATCCGCCGCACCGGAAGCCCGCCTCCCGCCGCCGAGGGGACGGGATGGGTCAGCGAGCGCATCCCGCCGGCCGCCGCGACCAGGCACACCAGCGCGGGCAGCCAGAACACCGACCGCCAGCCGAGCGCGCCGGTCAGCGCACCGCCGAGCACCGGGCCGATCGCGACCGCGGTGGCGCCGACCGCGCTCCAGGTCGCCAGCGCCCTGGCCCGCTCGGCCGGGCCGCTGGCCGACGCGCCGACGACGGCCAGCGCGGCCGGGCTGAACAGCGCGCCGCCGACGCCCTGCACCAGCCGCCCGAGCACCAGGGCCTCCGGCGTGCCCGCGGCGGCGCAGCCGAGCGACCCGAGCGAGAACAGCGCCATCCCGAGCACGAACGGCAGCCGCGGCCCGAGCCGGTCGGCGGCGTACCCGCCGAGCAGCAGGCAGCCGCCGAACGCCAGGCTGTAGCCGTTGACCACCCAGGGCAGTCCGCGCCCGGAGAAGCCGAGGTCGCGGCCCAGCGACGGCAGCGCGACGAGCACGATCGTGGCGTCGGCGAGCACGACGAAGTTCGCCAGCGAGGCGGTCAGCACGACCGGCCGCACCGCGGTCATCCGCCCGCGTCCGGCAGCCGCTGCCCGACGCCGCCGCCGGCGATCCGCTCGAGCGTGCCCACCAGCCGCTCGCCGAGCGCGGCCAGCGACGAGCCCGGGTAGACGCCGTCGTGCCCGCAGACGTCGCCGGCCAGCCGCCCGTCGCGGTGGTGGCGCAGGTTGACCGACAGCGGCAGCACCTCCGGGTGGTCCTCGGTGTGCCGCGGCCGCTGCCGGGTCGGGTCCACCGCCCGCGGCCCGATCCGCACCCCGCCGGCCAGGACGGCCTCGCCGCCGGACGCGCTCGGCATGTAGTTGAACCGGGTGTCGAACAGCCGATCCCCGTGCACGGCCTGCCGGATGAGGCCGAGCGGCAGGGTCCGCCGCCGCGCCGCCCGGTAGGCCTGGTGCACCCGCTCGAGCAGCGCTCCGACGGTGATCCCGCCGCCGGTGTCGACCCGCACCGGCAGGTGGTCCAGCAGCGGGCCGATCACCCGGTGGCAGTCCGGCTCGTCCCGGCGCGCCCGGGTCACCCCGATGACCACGTCGTCGCCGACCTCGTGCCGCCGGACGGCGACGACGGCGGCCAGCAGCACCTCGCTGACCCCGACGCCGACCTCGTCGGCCAGCCGCCGCAGGTCCGCGCCGACCGCGGCCGGCACCGGCGGCAGCGGGCACGACACGAACCGGCCGCCCAGCGGCGGCGCCGCGACCGCCGGCAGCGCGGCGAGCCGGTCGCTCCACCAGCGCTCGGCGTCCCGGTCGCGCAGGCCGCGCTCGTGCTCGGCGAACTCGCCGACCCCGAGCCGGAGCGCCGGCAGTCGGGGCGGCCGGCCGCGCACCGCCGCCCGGAGGCAGCGGACCAGCTCGTCGTGCAGCACGCCGTGCGACCAGCCGTCGAAGACGAGGTGGTGGACGAACATCGCCAGGACGTGCTGACCGGGCCGCAGCCGGACCAGCTCGGCGTGCCAGAGCGGCGGCCGGTCGAGCAGCCGGGGCCGCTCCGCCTCCCGGACCAGCCGCTCCTCCAGCTCGGCGGCGGGGTCCGCGGTGCGGGCCAGGTCGACGGTGCGCAGCGGCACGTCGACGGCCGGCCAGACGAGCTGCTCGACGTCCCGACCGCGGACCCGGAACGCCGTCCGCAGCGCGGCGTGCCGGGCGGTCAGCTCGGCCAGCGCGTCGGCCACCAGCTGCGGGTCGAGCGCCCCGGACAGGTCCCAGGCCAGCGGGGTGCTGTAGAACGAGGTGGCGTCGCGGCAGGCCAGCACCCAGTCCCGCTGGTAGTAGCTGGCCCGGTAGCGCCGCGGCGCCGCGGCCGTCCCGGTCATCGGCCGCCTCCCGCCGGCTGCCCGCCCAGCGATCGCACGTCGAGGTACGGGTTCTCCGACACGGCGGCCAGCAGCGCGCAGAACCGCTGCCCGCACCGCCGGATCTCCTCCGGGTCCTGCAGGTGCGCGTCGCCCTCGATCTCGCCGCTCAGCCCGCCCGCGTCGATCCGCGGCCGGTACGCGAGCGCCGCGTCGCCGAGCCACCAGGGTTCGGCCCTGCGCTTGGTGATGCCGCACGGAAGCCCCGGCTCCGGTGCCAGGCCGGGCCGCCGCGCCGGCGGGAGGAAGTTGAGGTTGACCCCGAACACCGGCGCGCGGGTCCGGCCGAGCAGCGGCAGCAGGAGGCCGAGCGGCAGCCGGTGGTCGTACGCGTCGAGCAGCGCCTCCCGCACCCGGCCGACCAGCTCGCCGAACGTCGGCCGGCCGCGGAGGTCGACCACCAGCGGCAGCTGGTCGGCCAGGCAGCCGACGGTCGAGCGCAGCTGCGGGTGGTCGCGGTTGCTCACGGTCAGCCCGAGCACGGCGGTGTCGGCGGCCGCGTCGCCGGCGTGCGCGGCCAGCACCGCGGCGGCCAGCACGGTGGTCACGGTCGTGCGGTGGTCGGCGGCCAGCCGGCCCAGCCGGTCGACCACGTCGGCCGCGAGCCGGGGCAGCGCCGGGCGGATCAGCTGGTGCGGCGTGCCGGCCGGCACCGGCAGGCCGAGCCACGCGTCGGCCCCGTCGAGCGCGGCGGCCCAGTAGTCGCGCTGCCGCGCGGTCGGCCGCACGGCCCGCTCCGCGGCGGCGACCTCGGCCATCGGTCGGCCCGGCTCGGCCAGCGCCGAGCCGCGCAGCAGCCGGCCGAGCTCCTCGGCCAGCACCTGCACCGAGACCAGGTCCGAGATCGCGTGGTGCAGCCAGAGCACGACCAGCCCGCCGGCGGAGCCGACGAGGTGCAGCTCGGCCCGCGCCGGTGGAGCGCCGGCGAGCACGAACGGCCGCTCCGCGCCGGCCAGCAGCACCCGGGCGAGCAGGTCGGCAGGGCGGGTCCGGCGCTCGGTGACCGTCAGCGGCACGGCCCCGAACGGCCGGACGTGGCCGACGACCGCCCCGGCGGCCGACCCACCCGCGCCGGCGGCCGACTGGCCCGCGCCCGAGGCCGACCGGCCGAAGACCGTGCGCAGCGCGTCGTGCCGGGCGACCAGCACCTCGAGGGCCTGCTGCACCTGGGCCGGCCGGACGCAGGCGCCGACCCGGGCGACCGCCGGCACGGTGATCGCCGACTCGGACACGCCGTCCAGCAAGGACTCCTGCGCGTACGAGACCGGATACGTCACCGCGCCGGCGTCCGGGTGAGCCGCCCGGGTCGGCACGCATTCAGTCACGGCGGCCCACCGCCTCGCGGGCCGCCGCCGCGTCCACCCGCACCGCGAACGCGCGCAGGCTGGTGGCGTCGAGCAGGTCGCGGACCGTGATCTCCCGGCCGAGCTCCTCGGTGGCCCGGCTGGTCACCTCCATCGCGGTGAGCGAGGAGCCACCGAGCCGGAGGAAGTCGTCGGTCGCGGCCACCCGGTCGAGGTCGAGGGCCTCGGCCCAGAGCCCGGCCAGGTAGATCTCGGTCGGGGTACGCGGCGGATCGTTGCCACGGTCGGGCTGCCCGGCCAGCTGCTCGCGCAGCCGCTTCTTGTCGGTCTTCCCGAGGAAGGTGCGGGGCAGGTCGTCGACGATCACGATCCGGTGCGGCGCGGCCGGCCCCTTGCGGTCGCGGACGTACTCCCGCAGGCCGTCGAGGTCGAGCCCGGTCTCGGCCCGGACCGCCGCCACCACGCACTCGGTCAGCACCGGGTGCGGCACCCCGCAGACGGCCGCCTCGACCACCCCGGGGAAGTCCATCATCGTCGCCTCGACGTCGAGCGTGGAGACGTTGAGCCCGCCGGTGTTGACCAGGTCGGGATTGCGGTCGACGAGGAAGAAGTAGCCGTCCGCGTCGACCATGCCGACGTCGCCGGTGCGGGTCCAGCCGTCGCGGAGGAACACCGCCGACGCGCCGGTCTCGCCGTCGTACCGGCGCTGCGGTGCGTCGCTGCGCAGTTGCACGTCACCCGGGATGCCGGGTGGCAGCTCGACGCCGTCCGGGTCGACGATCCGCACCTGCGCGCCCGCCGACGGCCGGCCGAGCGAGCCCGGCCGGTCCCGGTCGAAGTCGGTGGCGAGGCGGCGCGGCCAGCACTCGGTCGTCGAGTAGACGTTGCGGATCCGGGCCGCCGGGAACAGTGCCGCGAGCGCCTCCAGCGTGGCCGGATGGATCGGTGCGCTGGTGGTGCGCACCTGGCGTACCGAGCTGAGGTCGTGCTCGGCCGCCCCGCGCGCGGTGACGAGGGCGATCGCCATCGCCGGCACGAGCACGACGTCCGTGGGCCGCTGCCGTCCGATCGCGGCGAGCATGCCGTCGGCGGTGAAGCCGCCCAGCGTGGCCGTGCGGTGCGGCCGGGCCGACAGCGGCTGCACCAGCAGGCCCTGCCCGACGGTGGTGCCGGGCGGCAGGGCGTGCAGTGCCGTCCGGGTCGGGCCAGGATGCGGGGAACGGAGCGGGTGCAGCACGTTCTCGTGCGAGGCCACCACGCCCTTGGGCACGCCGGTGGTGCCGGACGTGTAGATGATCTCGGCGTCGTCTCCGGGCGCCGGACCGTCCGGGAGCGGCTCCGGCGAGCCGGCAGCGAGCAGGTCGGCGAGTGACAGGTGCCGCGCGTCCGGCAGCGAGGCGAGGTCACCGCCGACCACGCAGACCGCACCGGACGCCGCCCACACCGCGCGGACGGCGTCCCGGCCGGCGGACCGGGACACCGGCACGGCGACCGCGCCGGCC
>Ga0070671_100001945_pt1 | contig 15845 bp, 19 predicted proteins | sample KBSS73metaG_FD_65341 | JGI IMG/M metagenome (GOLD analysis project Ga0070671, IMG submission 65341) | Switchgrass rhizosphere microbial communities from Kellogg Biological Station, Michigan, USA - KBS S7-3 metaG | ecosystem: Host-associated > Plants > Roots > Rhizosphere > Soil ...
GGCGCCGAGCGCGGCCGCCGCGGCGCGCTGCTCGTCCTGGCGGGTGACGACGAGGGCGGCGCGATCGGCGCTCGGGTCCCACGAGCCCTTCGAGCCGTCGGTGCAGATGAGGTGCGATACCTCGCACCCGGCTGCCGACCACTGGGCGAGCGTGGCGCCGCAACCGAACTCGACGTCGTCGGGATGGGCGCCGATGGCGAGGGCCCGCGCGGGAACGAAGATGTTCGGTGCCGATGGTTCGCTCGCGCGCTCGCTCACGGCCCCTCCAGGTCGGCGGGGACGTCGACGTCCCATACGAGGTCGGCCGGGCGCAGGACCGTGAACGCCAGTGCGAGGCGCGCCGCCTCGGCGCGGTGGCGGGCGAACGATCCCGGGCCGTAGGCGAACGCGAAGCCGGCGTCGGTGGGGACGACCAGGACGTTGGTGCCGTCCTCGTGGCGGTCGGGCACGGCAACCACACCCTCGCCCTCGGCCACGACCACCGTGAGGTCACGGGCGTGCGGCAGGTCGGCATGGGCGACGATCACGCGACGGACCCCCTGCCGGCGCAGCGCGTCCACGCCCGCGGTCACGGCGCCGTTGAGACCGAGCCCGGGCGTCCACGCCACGTGCGCGCCGGCGTCCGACGCCCACGCCGCGACCTCCTCGTCGTCGCAGGCCACGGTCACCGGCATCCCCATGGCGGCGGCGAGCACGCGGTCGGCCATCTCGCGGGCGAGGGCGGCCCGGCTGGGCGCGTCGAGCACGCTCGCGAGCCGGGCCTTGGCCCGCGAGAAGGCCTTGACCGGCACGAGCACGGCGACCTCCTGGGGCATGGGACGCGCAGCGTACGCTGCCCTCATGGCGCTCCGGGTGGCCGTGATCGGTGCCGGCTCGTGGGGCACGACCGTGGCCGCCCTGTCGACGGTGAACAACCCGACGATCCTGTGGGCCCGCCGCAAGGACGTGGCCGACGAGATCACGACGGCCCACACCAACTCGGCGTACCTGCCGGGCGTGACGTTGCCCGACGAGCTGAGCTCGACGCCGTCGCTAAGCGAGGCGGTGGGCACCGCCGACGTCGTGGTGATGGCGGTTCCCTCCCACGGCTTCCGCGTCGTGCTCGAGGAGGCGGCGCCGTACGTCCGGGCCTGGGTCCCGATCGTCAGTCTCACCAAGGGGCTCGAACAGGGCACCCGGCTGCGCATGACGCAGGTGATCAACGAGGTGCTCCCCGACCACCCGGCCGGCGCGCTCACGGGGCCCAACCTCGCCCGCGAGATCGTCGCCGGGCAACCCGCCGGCGCCGTCATGGCGTTCGCCGATGAGCGCATCGCCGTCGGCCTGCAGCCCGTGTTCCGCGCCGCGCACTTCCGCGTCTACACGAACCTCGACATCGTCGGCTGCGAGATCGGCGGGGTGGTCAAGAACGTCATCGCCATCGCGGCCGGCATGGTCGACGGCATGGGGTTCGGCGACAACACCAAGGCCACGGTGATGACGCGCGGGCTGGCCGAGCTCGCTCGCCTCGGCGGCGCGCTGGGCGGTGACCCGATCACGTTCGCCGGCCTCGCCGGCATGGGCGACCTCGTGGCCACGTGCATGAGCACGCAGAGCCGGAACCACCACGTCGGCGTCGAGCTCGGTCGGGGCCGGTGCCTCGAGGAGATCGTGGCCGAGATGAACATGGTCGCCGAAGGCGTGAAGTCGTCGTCGGTCGTCGCTGACCTGGCGGCAGAGCACGGGGTCGAGATGCCGATCGCCGAGCAGGTGCGGGCCGTGTGCCACGAAGGCATCACCGCGCGCGACGCGATGCGGGCGTTGCTCCAACGACGGACCGGCTTCGAGTGGGAGTGACGCCCGTCGGCACCATCGCCGGTGGCGTCACCGCGACCATCGACGACCGCGGCACCGTCGCACCGGCGGGTGCCCGCTGGACGCTCGGCTGGTGGGTCGGCGCCGAGGACCGCTGGCACCGCGCCGAGCGCGAGGTCGCGGTCCGGCAGCGGCTCGTCGACGACACGCCGGTCGTCGAGACGGCGATGCGCGTGCCGAGCGGCGACGTCGTCGAGCGCGTCTTCGGCGCCCGTTCGGGTGGCGACGACGTCGTCGTCGTCGAGCTCGAGAACCAGAGTCCCGTGCCCGTCGCCCTCGCCCTGTTCCTCGCAGGCGCCAAGCGCATCGCGGTCGACGACGCGCTGGTCACCGTCGATCGCCGCCCCGCGTTGTGGTGCCCGAAGCCGCCGGCGCGCGCCGCGAGCGCGCGTGAGGTCGAGCTGCTCGCGTCGATCGTGACGTCGGGCGGCGCGGCGGACTCGCTCGCGCCGGTGAAGCGGGGTGCCGTCGCGTTCGTGTGGCCCCTCGCGCACCGCACGACCTTGCGCTTCGTGCTCGGCCCCTCGGCCCCGTCGTCGTTGCCGACCGCCGAGCAGGTCGTGAACGGCTGGCGGGTGCAGAGCGATCGCGGCGTGCGCATCGTCGTCCCCGACGCCGCGCTGCAGGCGACGATCGAAGCCGGTCGGCGCTTCGCCCTGCTCACCCAGGACGACGCGCTCGTCCTGGCCCGCTACGGCTACCGCGACGAAGCGGTCGCGGTGGCCGAGCGCGTCGCGCCGGCCGTCGCCGCCACCGCTGATCGGATGGCCCGTTCGAAGGCGCCGGATCGACAGGCCTTGCTCGATGCCGCCGAGGTGCTGGCGATGGCGGGGGAGGAGCAGGCGGCGTCCGTGGCTCGTCACGCGGCTCGAGGTGTCGATGGTGCGGCGCCCGTCGCGAGCCGTTCGCCGCTGCTCGACGTGCGCGACCAGCTCGTGCGCGAGACCGACGACGGGGTGGCGCTGTGCTCGGTGGTCCCCGACGACTGGTTGGGGCAGGGCATCGAGGTCCACGACGCGCCCACCACCCATGGGCCCGTGTCGTTCGCCGTGCGCTGGCACGGCGACCGGCCCGCGCTGCTGTGGGACGCCCCCGCGGGCGTGCGCGTGACGGCGCCCGGCCTCGATCCGACGTGGTCGAGCACCCAGCCGAAGGGTGATGCCCTCCTGGCGCCCGTCGCGCCACCGGGAACGCCGGTGTCGTTGCGCCGGGGCTGATCCGCCCGGGTGGGTGGCGAATGACCCGAACGGGCCATGGTGCGTCACCGGCATGCCGCCGATGAGAAGGCATGCGTCCTGCGCGACTGCATCTCCGCTGGGTCGGCCCGCTGGCCGTGCTCGGCCTCATGGCCGGTGCGGCCCCGGCCTCGGCCGGCGACGTGGCCATCAGCGCGACGGTGTTGAGCGGCTCACGCACGCTCACCTCCGCCGCCCTCGCCACCCCGCTCGGCAGCGTCGTGCGCACGTTGAACGTGTCATCCACCCTGAACGCCCTCGTGACCGAGGCAGCCGTGAGCGGCGACGCGACCGGCTGGTCGGTCACCGTCCGCCTGTGTGGACCCAACAACACGACCACCCCGACGGCGTCGGACTGCGCGACCTACGGCGACAAGCTCGTCGAGGCCGGCGGCGGCAGCAACATCGCGGGAGCGAACCTGACGTTGAGCGGCGCCTCCGTGACGCCCGTGGTCACCTCGCTGCCGTCGGCGGGCGGAACCACCACGGCACTGAGCGGCACCGCCGACCTCTCCACGACGCGCACGTTGATCAGCAACACGGGCCAGAGCGCGGGGTCGGTCTACACGGGCACGTATGCGGCGAGCGCCACCGTGACCTTCACGCCGCCCGCCTCCGCCAACGCCGCCGTGTACAACGGCTACCTCGTCGTCACCTTGCTGCAGTGAGACGACCGGTCGCCGTCCTCTTCGTCGCGCTCGCGCTCGTGGGCGCGGCGCCCGGGGTCGCGGCGGCGGCGACACCTGGCACGCCGATGGTCCATCCGGTCAAGGGCCGATGGTTCACCGTCGACGGCCGGCCCGGCCAGCAGGTCGTGCTCGACGCGGTCATCGAGAACCCCAGCGACGTGCCGACCGACGTCCGGCTCGGCCTGGCCGACCTGCGGTTCGACGCCAAGGACCAGCCGCAGCTCGTCGAGCCGGCGACCGACGTGGGCACGTGGGGCCGGTTCGACGTGCCATCGGTGACGGTGCCCGCCCACGGCACCCGCACGGTGTCCCTCACCCTGCGCGTACCCGATGGGACCGACCCCGGCGATCACATCGGCGCCGTCGTGGCCGAGACGACGGCCGCAGGGGCCGGCGGGATCGGTGTGGTGAAGCGCGTGGCGACGCGGCTCTACGTGACCGTGCCCGGAGCCGTGCGCGCGGGCGTCGCCATCACCAGCGTGCACGTCGACCGCGGGCACTCGCTCTCACCCCGATCGGCGAACGTGCTCGTGATCGTGCGCAACACCGGCGACGTGCGCGTGGCGCCGACAGTGACCGTCGCCGGGCACCGCGCGAACGGGGCGTCGCTGCTGCTGAGCCACGCCGCGCAGTCCTACGTGCTGCGCCGGTCGTTGCCCGCGTGGGGCGGGCCGCAGTCGTGGCCGATCGAGGTCGACACCCGGGTCGCCGACGGCGCCGGACCGTCGGCGAGCGCGACAGCGTCGACGTTCGTGTTCCCCTGGCTACCCCTCGCGTTGCTCGTCCTCGTCGTGCTCCTCGCACTCGCGGCGTGGCGCGCGTCGCGTCGCCGCCGCGGCCGCCTCGACGCGCTCGCCGCCCACGTCGCGCAGCTCGAGGCGGCCCTACTCGAGCAGGCGGGCCGTGGCGATGCCCCACGGCCCGAGCGCAAACCCGTCCGTGAACGTCCCCTGCGGGCGGCCGCGGAGGTCGACCAGGGTGCCGGTGCGCCCGGGCAGCGTCACCGTCGTCGGCGCGTCCTGCGGGTTGAACACCCGCACCTCGAGGACCCCGCCGATCCGGTGGACGGCGGCGACCTCGGCCCCGCGGAGCTCGAGGGCGCGGCCGCTCGCCGGCCGCGAGCCCGTCCCCTCCGCGCCCACGACCTCGAGCGGTAGGAAGGCGTCGTCGACCGACGCGTAGGGGTCGACGTCGCCGATCGCCACGCCGTAGCGGAACGTGTGGCGGCCGCGCACCTGCGCGCCATCGAGCACGTCGGGCGGGCCTGCAGGCAGCGGGCGGTTCGTCATCTCGACGCGCGACAACATGCCGGTGGCGCGCAGCAAGGTGAGCGCGAGGTGGCTCGCGTCTACGAGCTCGTACTCGAGCAGGCCTTCGTGCACGAGGGTGAGCCCGCCGGCCTGCACGAACCGCCGCGACGGGAAGGTGGGCAGCGCGCGCTCGGTCGGTCCGCCTTCCGCGGTGCGGCCGCGCTCGACGACGGCATAGGCGCACTCGGCTCGTGACGTCGATGCCGGCGCCGGCAACGGGAACCACGTGCGCAGGCGGTGGTCGTCGCGCTGGTTGTCGAGCTCGGTGGTGACGCGGACGAGGTGCTCGCCGGCACGCAGCTCGATCGTCGTGATGGTGGCGAACGCCCCGAAGTCGCGCCGCACCCGCAGGCGACCGCGCAACGGACCGGCGTCGAGCAGCTCGATCGTCACGCTCGTCGGCGTGTCGATGACGACGTCGTCGGCGGGCGGGCTGTAGTTGTAGGTGTCGCCCAGGTCGCCTCTGTCGACCAGGCGATCGAAGCCGGCGAGACCGTTCACCGCGAACGTGCCTGCGAGCGGGTCGACGTCGACGGTGACGAGGCCGTTGCGCAGTTGGGTGCCGAGGCCCGTCACCGGCGTGACGTCGAGCGGCGCCGGTGTCCACGTCGTCCACCCGAAGCCGGGGGCCGCGACGCGGGCGAGGAGCTCGGTCATGGGCGGCTGCACGACACGGACGCGGAACGGCGTGTCGGGGCGCGCCGCACCGAGGGGTTCGAGCGCGGCGCGGACGTCATCGATGACGACGTTGGTCCAGAGTCGTTCGTCGGCATGGAACGTGACGTCGGTGTCGTCGACGTCGAAGCCGCGCAGGTACGTGCCCGGCTCGATCTCCTGACTCCGCCAGCGTCCGACGAGCGCGCCGAGGTCGCGCCCGAGCACGGTCTCGTCGAGGAGCAAGGGTTCCCGCACGCCGACGACCTGGGTGCCCTCGACCGCGCCGAGGCCGGGCAGCCGCAGGGTGACGACGCCGGCGCGGTCGCGTGCCGACCCGTTGACGACCACGACGCCGGAGGACGACACGTCGCGGCCGATCGCGGCGAGCGCGCGGTCGGCGAGCCCGTCGGCGATGGCCGTGGCCTCGGCGTAGCGGTGCAGCACGGCACGGCACACGTCGTCGTGGGAGCACGCGCAGATCGAGTCGTGCGCCGAGTTGCGAATGACCTCGAGCCAGGCCACGTCGAGCAGCGCCGCCGGCCAGCGCTCCCGTGGCAGGAACAGCGCGCTGAGCGGCTCGGCGCGGCGCTCCAGCGCCCGCTCGGCGCGCGCCGCCGCTTGCTTCACGTCGACCCGGTTGGACGCGACCCCCATGAGCAGGTTCGCCCGTGCCCCCGAGCGCAGCTCGCCGGTGATGCTCGGCAACCCCGCGGTGGGTGCGAGCTCGAGATGCTCGGCCAGCGGCGCGACGCGGAACACGAGCTCGTCCTGGAGCGCGTTGGCCTCGTCGACGACGCGCATCAGGTCGGCGCTCGGCACCTGGTGGTCGGTGCCGTGCATCCACAGCACCGGCCCGGTCGAGTGCGCGCCCATGAGCGCCACCTGCGCGTCCACCTGGGCGACGAGCCCCTTGCCGTCGGCCGGCAGGTCGGCACCGTTGCCGTAGCCCTCGGGCCACAGGTACTGGGCCCGCACGGTCGAACCGTCGGGGGACGACCACCAGAAGGCGTCGCGGTCGACGGTGAGCGGCACGCCCCGCCACACCACGGCGTGCTCGAAGCCGAACTGGCGCAGCAGCTGCGGCATCTGGGCGATGTGCCCGAACATGTCGGGCAGGTAGCCGACCTCCATGGCGCCGCCGAGCTCGCCGGCACGGGCGAGGCCCCGCTGGAGGTTGCGCACGATCGTCTCGCCCGACACGAGGAACTCGTCCATGAGGACGTACCACGGGCCCATCGACACCCGGCCCGACTCGTTCAAGCGCCGCAGCTCGTCGGCCGCGTCGGGACGCACCTCGAGGTAGTCGTCCACCATCGCCAGCTGCCCGTCGAGGAGGAAGTGCGTGAGCGCGTCGGGGGAGTCGAGCCGGGGAAGCACGTCGTCGAGCAGGTCCACCAGGCGCAGGCGAAACGTCTGGAACGGCGCGTACCACTCACGGTCCCAGTGCGTGTGGGGGACGATGGTCACGACTCGTTGCCGGCGCGGCGCGGGTTCTTCGCTCATGAGCGTCGCGTCATCCCCTCTCACGCAACCACGATCGTGACGCGCCGAGCCGACCGACGGCAACGTCACTCCCACGAGCCGCGGTCCCGACGACGCCGTGAGGTCCCCGGTTCCTCAACCAATCGGTTGACGACGTCGGCCAGATCGGCATATGTTTGATTCAACCATTCGGTTGAACAAGGAGGACGTCGTGGCCGAAGACCAGCTGTCCCGAGTCTTCGCCGCTCTCGCCGATCCGACGAGGCGTGACATGGTGGCCCGCCTGGCCGCCGGCGACGCCACCGTCGGGGAGCTGGCCGATCCCTACGACGTCTCCGTCCAAGCGGTGTCCAAGCACGTCAAGGTCCTGGCCGACGCCGGCCTGGTGAGCCAGACCAAGGACGCCCAGCGTCGGCCGTGTCATCTCGAAGCCGAGGTCTTCGACCTGATGACGAAGTGGATCGAGCGGTACCGCCGGCAGGCGCAGGAGCGCTACGAGCGGCTCGACGCCGTGCTGGCCGAGATGGGCGGCGACGAAGCACGAAGCAAGCCCGGACACCTCGAACAAGGAGCAGCGTCATGAACGCCACGAGCAGTCGCCACCAGGTCTCGATCGAGGCCGACCCGTCCCTCCCGATCATTCGCATCACCCGTGACTTCGACGCCACCCCAGCGCAGTTGCTTCGGGCCCACACCGAGCCGGAGCTGTTCGCCCGCTGGGTCGGGCCGAGCGGGATGACGACCAAGATCCTCGACTGGGACGCCACCACCGGCGGACGCTGGCGCTACGTCGCCGAACGCGACGGCCAGGAGTTCGGCTTCCACGGTTGCTTCCACGAGGTCGGTGCGGACCGCATCGTGCAGACCTTCACCTTCGATGGTCAGCCTGAAGGCGTCGCCCTCGAGACGCTCCGGTTCGAGGACCTCGGCGACGGCCGGACCCGGCTGCACGCACAGTCGCTGGTGGACAGCTTCGAGGACCGCGACCAGTGGCTGGCCAGCGGCATGGAGACCGGCATCGATGAGGGTTACACGAAGCTCGACGCTCTGATCGCCGAGCTCCGATGAGCAGGCCGGCCGACGAGCACCGCCGCGTCGCGCAGGCGTTCACCACGACCGTCGAGGGCGTCGCGTCGGAGGCGTGGAACCAGCCCGCGCCTCCTGCCGGCTGGGTGGCCCGCGACGTCGTCCGTCACCTCGTCGACTGGTTCCCTGCCTTCCTCCAGGTAGGAGTGGGGATCACGCTCCCGGCAGGTCCATCGGTCGAGGACGACCCCGTCGGCGCCTGGCGCACCCAGACCGAGGCCGTGCAGGCCCTCCTCGACGACGCCGACACTGCCGACCGCGAGCACGATCTCCCGCACATCGGTCGCATGCCACTCGGGCACGCGATCGACATGATCTACACCAGTGACGTGTTCCTCCACCGCTGGGACCTCGCCCGCGCCACGGGCCAGGACGAGACGCTGGACCCGGACAAGTGCGCGGCCATGCTCGAAGGCATGCTGCCGATGGACGACGTGCTGCGCCAGAGCGGCGAGTACGGACCGCGCGTCCACGTCCCCGATGACGCCGACGTCCAGACCAAGCTGCTGGCCTTCATCGGCCGCACCCCCTAGTCCCGGCTCGCGATCGCGTCGCTGCTAGCGAGACGCGAGCCCCAGGACGGCCAGCCGCTCGGGGTCGGCCACGGCGTCGATCTCGACGATGCGACCGTCCTCGACGACGACCTCGAGCACCAGCAGCACGTCGCCCGCCGGGGCGACCACCACGCCCAGCACGCCGTCGATGATGGCCGACCGGGCGGCTTGCGCCCGCCCCTTGAACGCCTGGGCAACGGCGCCGGCACCGACCAGCAGCGCATCGCCGCCCAGGACGGCCGCGGTCTCGTCGGCACGGAACACGGCGTCGGGGTCGAGCAGGTCGACGAGGGCGCCGAAGTCGCCGGTGCGCGACGCGGCGAGGAAGGCGTCGACGACGGCGCGTTCGCGCTCAGGGTCGGCGTCGACGTCGGCGCCCTGCACCCGGCGGCGGGCCCGGCTGGCCAGCTGGCGCGCCGCGGCCGGTGAGCGCTCGATGATGGCGGCCACCTCGTCGAAGGGAACCGCGAACACGTCGTGCAGCACGAATGCCAGGCGCTCGGCCGCCGTGAGCGTGTCGAGCACCACGAGCAGGGCAGGACCGATGGCGTCGGCCAGCACCGCGTCCTCCTCCGGGCTCGGCGTCGTGAGCGCGGCTGCGTCCGCCGGGACCGCGCGCGCCGCGGCGCGCGTGCGCGACCGCAGCACGTCGAGGCAGACCCGCGAGGTGATCGTGGTGAACCAACCCTCGACGTTGTCGACGTCGTCGGCGCCGGCCCGGCGGGCCCGGAGCCACGCCTCCTGCACGGCGTCGTCCGCCTCCGCGCTCGAACCGAGCATGCGGACGGCGATGGCGTGCAGACGGGGGCGGCTCCGCTCGAACCACTCGGTCATCGTCTCATCGGTCACGGTCACATCCTCGTGCTCGGCGTCGTCAAGTGAGTGACGTCCGACGGTCGGACGGTGTGACACAGCAGGAGGACGAGATGGAACCGCGCATGGAGCACCCCGCATACGTCGTGCCGGGAGCGATGGACGCGTTGCAGGCGGTGGGCGCCGCTGTCGGCGGGGTGGGGCTGGATCCCGTCCTGGTGGAGCTGGTGTGCATGAGGGCCAGCCAGATCAACGGTTGCAGCGTGTGCGTCGACGGGCATTGGCGCATCGCCCGCCGGGAGGGCGCGACCGACGAGCGGTTGTTCTCGGTGGCGGCGTGGCGGGAGGCGCCGTACTACACCGACGCCGAGCGGGCTGCGCTGGCGCTCACCGAGGCGGTGACCCGGGTGGCCGACCGGGAGGACCCCGTGCCCGACCACATCTGGTCGGCGGCCGCCGCCCACTACGACGACAAGCAGCTCGCCGGACTCGTGCTCGCCATCGCCAACATCAACGTCTGGAACCGGCTCAACGCCGCCACCCGCCAGGTGGCGGGCAACTGGCAGCCGTAGTCACAGGTTGTCGCTCGTGCCGGCACCCGAGGGAGCGCGAGCCGCGTACGGTCAGAGGGTGCGGATGGTGGGACTGGTGCTCGTGGTGGTGGCCCTGTTCGGTTGTCACTCGGCGTCGGCCGGCGGCAGCCACGCCGCCGCCAACGATGGCACGACCGTCACCAACACGGTGGGTTCCACGACGGTGATGCGCGTGTCGGGCGCGGACGACTTCGCCGTCGCGGGGGAGCTGGCGAAGCACTGGGCCAGCGCGTCGGATGCCGTGATCGCACGCGCCGACGACCCGGCCGACGCGCTGGCCGGCAGCTACCTCGCCGGCTCGCACATCACGCCGATCCTGCTGGCGCAGCAGCACGACGTGCCGCAAGCCACGCTCGACGCGCTGAAGCGGCTCGGCGTGTACCACGTGCGCGTGCTGGGTGGGGAGGGTGCCCTCGGCCCCGAGGTCATCGACCAGTTGCAGTCGGCCGGCATGAAGCAGGTCGACCGCATCGGCGGCCGCGACCGCTACGAGACGGCGAAGCTGGTGGCGGAGAGCTCGGGCGTCACGAACGTCGGCTCCCGCTCCGGCCTCGGCCCGACGGTCATCCTCGCCAACGGCCTGCAGCCGGCCGACGCACTGGCTGCCGGTCCGGTGTCCTACGGCCAGCAGTGGCCGATCGTCCTCACCGCGAGCGACGTGCTGCCCGCGGCCACCAAGCAGGCGCTCGACGACCTCCACGTCACCCACGTCATCGTGGTGGGCGGCACGGCGGCGGTCGGCGAGGGTGTCGTGCAGGTGCTGGAGGCGAGCGGGCGCAGCGTCGAGCGGATCGCGGGGGTCAACCGCATGGCCACCGCGGCGGCGCTCGCCGATCTCCTGATCGCCATCGGCGAGCGGGTGTCGCGCGTCGAGGTCGCGTCGACGTCGTCGACCGCCGTCGCGCTCGCCCTCGGCCCGCACGCGGCGCCGGACGCACCGGTGCTGCTGTGCGCCACCAAGGACGATTGCGGCACCGAGACGATCGGTTGGATCACGCAGCACGCGGCGGCGGTGAGCACCGTCGTCGTGGGCGGCGGCACCGACGTCGTCAGTGATGCCGCGGCATCACAGCTGGCGACCGCGGCCGGTTGACGTCTCGGCCGCCAGCCACGCCAGGTACGCGGCATCGCCGGCGACGATCGGCGTGGCGATCACCTCGGGCGTGGCGTAGGAGTGGTGAGCGCGCACGGTGGCGACGATGTCGTCGACGAGGGCCGTCTGCGTCTTCACCAGGCACACCCACTCGGTCGCCTGCTCGCGTGCGCCCTGCCACCAGTACCGGCTCTCGATCGGGCCCACGATCTGCACGCACGCGGCGAGGCGGGCGTCGAGCAGCACGTCGGCGATGCGCGTCGCCTCGTCGGGGGAGCCGCACGCCACCGACACCTGACACGGACCGTCCACCGCGTTCGAGGCTACGGCTCACGCCGCGAGCGGGGTCGCCCGCTCGGCCACGCCGATGAGCTGACCGTGGGCGTCGCGCACTGCACCCTCCCGTGCCACCGCGTCTCAGTACTCTCGGGCTCCGTGGCGACCGCCCCCATGTTGCGCAAGGCGATCAAGGCCAAGTCGCCGTCGCTCGACGTCGAGCGGCAGCTGTGGGCCGAGGGCCACGAGGTGATCGTGGGCGTCGACGAGGTGGGCCGGGGCGCGTGGGCCGGGCCCCTCACGGTGGGCGCCGCCGTGCTCCCGCAGGATCGCCGCGTGTACAAGGTGCGCGACTCGAAGATGCTCACCGAGCGCGAGCGGGAGGCGATGTTCGACCGCATCGCGGGCTGGTGCGCCACCTGGGCCGTCGGGCACGCCAGCCAGGAGGAGTGCGACGAGCTGGGCATGGCCGATGCCCAGCGGCTGGCGGCGAAGCGGGCGATCGAGGGCCTCGGTGTCGAGCCCGACCAGGTGCTGATCGACGGCAACTGGGATTTCGTGGGCGGGGGCCGCACGCAGAAGCTCGTGAAGGGCGACGCCCGCTGCTTGAGCATCGCGGCGGCGTCGATCCTGGCGAAGGTGACCCGCGACCGCATCATGCGCGCCGAGGCGCCGCACTTCCCGGGCTACGACTTCGACAACAACAAGGGCTACCCGTGCCCGTGGCACAAGATGGCGCTGCACGCGATGGGCCCGACGGCGATCCACCGGCGGCGCTGGGTGTTCATGGACCACCTGCCGTGGACCGCGCTGCACCGACCGGTGCCCGTCGAGCAGGAGTCGCTCTTCTGACGGACGGGTAGCCCGTTCGCATGGAAGAGAAGGAGCCAGACGAGCTCGACCTCGAGAAGGTCGAGCGCGACATCCAAGAAGCACGCCAGGCCGCCATCGACGCCGGCATCGTCGAGGACCCCGACACGCCGCGCTTCTACGAGACGGGCGCGCGCAGCGACGTCGACGACCAGCAGATCGCGCCGTAGCTACCCCGGACCGACGTGGGCACGCGTCACGTCGGCGAGCGTCGGCGTGCCCAGGAGCCCCATGGCGGTCTCGAGCTCGGCGCGGAGCAGGTCGACGGCCTCGACGACACCGTCCTCGCCGCCGGTCGCCAGCGCGTAGAGCCACGGCCGCCCGGCGAACACGGCGCGGGCGCCAAGTGCCAGAGCGGTGAGCACGTCGGTGCCGCGGCGGATGCCGCCGTCGACGTACACCTCGGCGCGACCAGCCACCGCCGCGACGCACTCCTCGAGCACGTCGACGGTGGCCGGCGCGCGATCGAGCTGGCGGCCGCCGTGGTTCGACACCCACACCGCATCGACGCCGTGCTCGCAGGCGAGCGCCGCGTCCTCGCCGGTCATGACGCCCTTGAGGACGAGGGGCAGGTCGGTCAGCGAGCGCAGCCACTCGAGGTCGGTCCACGTGAGCTGGAACGCGTGGAGGTCGGAGGTGACCGCCTCTCCGTAGGTGTCGACGTAGCGCGTGAGGTTGCCGTACTCGCGCGCCGAGCCCCACGCGTACCCGCCACGGATCTCGCGCTCCCGTCGCCCGAACACCGGCAGGTCGGCGGTCACCACGATGGCCCCGAACCCGGCGTCGGCTGCTCGCCGCGCCAGATCGGCGGCGATCGCCCGCTCGTTGTGGGCGTAGAGCTGGAACCAGCGCGGCCCGTCCACCGACGCCACGTCCTCCATCGGCCGGCTCGACAACGTCGAGTGCGTGTACAGCTGGCCATGCCGGGCGGCGGCGCGCGCCGTGGCCAGCTCGCCGTCAGGACAGCAGAGACCGTGGAGCGCGGTCGGCGCGATGCCGACGGGGAAGCGCACCGGGGTACGGAGGAGCGTCGTCGACGTGTCGATCGTCGCCACGTCGACGAGCACCCGCCAGCGCATCGTGCGGCGGGCCCACGCCTCGACGTTCTCCCGCAACGTCCGCTCGTCGCCGGCGCCGCCCGAGTAGTACGCCCACGCCACCGGGTCGAGCACCGACTCGGCCAGCGGCTCGAGGTCGGCCAGGTTCACGATCGGCGCCGTCACCGGGTTACGGTCGGGCCGATGGTGTGGGCACTGCCGGTGTGGACGTTGTTCGTGTGGGCGACCCGCATCCGCATCATCCTGTCGCAGCACGGCTCGCGCACCGCCGTGATCGTGCCGATCCTCCTCACCGTCCTGGCCGTCTTCGCGCTGGTCGATCGGCGGCGGGGCATCCCGCTGCTGGCGAGCGCGACCACCGCGGTGTGGGCCGTGCGCCTGCCGCTCGTGCTCGCCCACCACCACTCGGTCCCGTTCAAGACGGTGCACTCGGTGCTGGCGGTGGTGTCGCTCGCCCTCGCGTACGGGTCGTGGCGAGCCGTCACTCGTCGGCGGGTGCCCGTGCGTCGCTGATCGGCACCTCGGCCTCGCCGACCGTCGGCTCGCGCTTGAGCCGGCCCGTCTCGGGGTCGTAGAGGTTGCGCACGATCACCTGGAGGATGCCGGCGGCCGGGATGGCGAGCAGCGCGCCGAGGAACCCGAACAGCTCGACGCCGACGAGGACGCTGATGAGCACCGTGAGCGGGTCGACGTCGACGGTCTTGGACATCACCGCCACCTGCAGGACGTGGTTCTCGAACTGCTGGTAGACGATGTAGAAGACGGCCGCCACGACGCCCGCGCTCACCGAGTGCAGGAACGCCAGCCCGATGGTGGGGATGGCGCCGAGCGTGGCGCCCACCAAGGGGATGAGGTCGGCGAACCCGACCCACAGCGCGAGCACCTCGGGATAGGGCACGCCCATCACGCGCAGCACGATCCACGTCGCCGTGCCGGCGATGACGCTGATGAGGAAGTTGCCGAGCATGTAGCCGCTCACCGCCTTGCTGGCGTCGGCGGCGACCAACCGGACGCGCTCGCGGTACGGCTCGCTCACCAGTCGCAGCGCGCCGGCGGTGAGCTTCGGCCCCCGCAGCAGCAGCAGGATCGTGAGGGCGGTGATCGTCAGGGCGGCGAGGAGCGTGTTGAAGACGCCGCGCACGATGTGGAGGGCGGGCGTGCCGGCGCCGCTCAGCCACTTCTGGATCTTGTCCTGATTGTCCCGCACCTTCTGGTCGAGGTCGTAGCGCTTGACGAGGTCGCCGATGGCGCCCTTGCCGTGGCGGGCGTCGGACACGTAGCGGGGCAGGTTGTCGGCGAAGTCGTGGATCTGGCGGGCGACGGGCGTGATGAACGCCCACAGCATGAGGGCGATGAGGGCGATGACCGTGCCGAACACCAGGCCGGTGGCGATGCCCCGACGCACGTGCAGGTGCTGCTCGACCCAGTCGACGGCGGGGGCGAGCACGACGGCGAAGAAGCCGGCGACGACGAGCCAGGCGATGATGCGCGCCGTGTGCTGGATGATCACGGCGGCGAGCACGGCGCCGGCCACCACCGCGACGCTGGCGAGGATCGTTCGCCACGGGACCGGCTGGTTCGGTGGCGTCACGGAGGTGAGGGTAGTGAGGGGCAACACTCAGGACGGGTAACCTCGCCGCCGCCATGGGCCAGCCGATCACCGTCACCGAGAAGCCGACCGCCAAGCCGGGCGTCGTGCGCTTCGAGACCAACCGCAACCTGACCGGCATGGGTCACGTGCGCTTCGCCAGCGCGGCCGAGGCCACGGGCGATCGTCCGGTCGACCACCTCGCCCGCGGCTTGTTCGCTCGCGGCGACATCGACGCGCTGCACGTCTACGGCAACATCGTCACGGTCGACCTCGCGAAGGGCGCCACCGGCGCCGGCCTCATCGACGTCATTCACGACCTGTTCGTGCACTATCGACCCGGCGTGCTGCCGCCCACCGACGAGGAGTTGACCGGCCAAGTCGCTGGTTGACTGGGGCGATGCCCCCCGTCGATTCCTCATTTCGCGTCGGCGTCCAGTTCCATCCGCAGCACACCTCGGTCGAGTCGCTTCGGCGCGCCTGGCGCGAAGCCGACGACCTCGGTGTCGACACCATCTGGATCTGGGACCACTTCTATCCGCTCTACGGCCCTGCCGACGGCGCCCACTTCGAGTGCTGGACGTTGCTCGCCGCCATGGCGGTCGAGACGCACCACGCTCGGTTCGGCGCGCTCGTGTCGAGCAACTCGTACCGCAACCCCGAGCTGCTCGCCGACATGGCGCGCAC
>Ga0070671_100001946_pt1 | contig 15842 bp, 12 predicted proteins | sample KBSS73metaG_FD_65341 | JGI IMG/M metagenome (GOLD analysis project Ga0070671, IMG submission 65341) | Switchgrass rhizosphere microbial communities from Kellogg Biological Station, Michigan, USA - KBS S7-3 metaG | ecosystem: Host-associated > Plants > Roots > Rhizosphere > Soil ...
CTACGCCGCGGTCACCGCGATCAAGTCGCTCGACCTGCAGGGAATCGCCCGGCCGCGCTGCGTCGGCCTGATCGAGACCTGCGAGGAGAGCGGCTCGCCCGACCTGCCGTTCTATGTCGACGCGCTGCGCGATCGGCTCGGCCACATCGGCCTCGTCGTCTGCCTCGACAGCGGCGCCGGCAACTACGACCAGCTCTGGCTGACGACCAGCCTGCGCGGCAACATCACCGGCACGCTCAAGGTCGAGATCCTGACCGAAGGCGTGCACTCGGGCGATGCCAGCGGCCTGGTGCCGTCGAGCTTCCGGATCCTGCGCCAGGTGCTCGATCGCCTCGAGGATTCGAAGACCGGACGCCTCCTGCCCGAGAGCTTCCATTGCGCGATCCCCGCCGATCGAATCGAGCAGGCGAAGGCGACCGCGAAGATCATCGGCGACGAGGTGTGGAAGCGCTTTCCGTGGGCGTGCGGCGCCGACGGCGGCCCGACCCTGCCGACGACGACCGATCCGGTCGAGGCGCTCGTCAACCGCACCTGGCGGCCGACGCTTTCGGTCACCGGCGTCGACGGCATCCCGGCTTTGAAGGACGCGGGCAACGTGCTGCGTCCCTACACCGCGTTCAAGCTCAGCCTGCGCACGCCGCCGCTCGTCGACGGCAACGACGCAGCGCAGGCGCTGAAGACGCTGCTCGAGGACAACGCGCCGTACAACGCCAAGGTGACCTTCTGCACCGACGCTCGTCCCGGCCACGAGAGCGACGCGTCGGGGGCGAGCGGCTGGAACGCGCCGAGCCTCGCGCCGTGGCTCGAGGACGCGCTCCACGCGGCGTCTAACGCCCAGTTCGGCGCGCCGTGCGGCTTCATCGGCCAGGGCGGGACGATCCCGCTGATGGCGATGCTGCAACAGAGTTTCCCGAAGGCGCAGATGATGGTCTGCGGGGTCCTCGGACCGAAGAGCAACGCGCACGGGCCGAACGAATTCCTGCACGTGCCGTACGGCAAGAAGCTGACCGCGGCGGTCGCGCAGGTGATGGCGGCCTGCGCGTAGTCGTTGCCGCTGCGTGCGGCTGCAGCGAGCCGCGCAGGAACTCTGTCGGAGGGCGCTCGCGCCGACGAGCGCCGCGGGTCGGCGCCGCGCGGTTCGTGTCGCTGCTTCAGTCGCGCGTGCCGCCGAGCATGGCGAGCGCGACCGCCTCGGCGGTCTCGATGCCGTCGACCGCCGCCGACATGATCCCGCCGGCGTAGCCCGCGCCTTCGCCGGCCGGATAGAGGCCGCGCACGTTGACGCTCTCGCGGCTCCTGCCGCGCGTTGCGCGCAGCGGCGACGAGGTCCTCGTCTCGACGCCGGTGAGCACCGCGTCGGCCATCGCGAAGCCGGGGATCTGGCGCTCGAATGCCGGCAGCGATTCGCGGATTGCCTCGATCGCATACGCGGGAAGCGCCGGCCTTGCGGCGGCGCCGAGGTCGACGCAGCTCACCCCCGGCTGGTACGACGGCAGTACCGCGCCGAACGCCGTCGACGCCTGGCCGAGCAGGAAGTCGCCGACGCGCTGGCCGGGCGCGCGGTAGCCGCCGCCGCCGAGCTCGAACGCGCGGGATTCCCAGAAGCGCTGGAAGGCGATGCCGTCGAGCGCGCCTGCCCCGACGGCTTTCTCGCCGCGGCCATCGTCGCGACCGGCAGCGGCTGAGCCTTCCCCGGTCGCGGGCGGCAGGGCGTAGTCGCTCGGCGCGATCGCGACGACGATTCCGGCGTTGGCGTTGCGCTCGTTGCGCGAGTACTGGCTCATGCCGTTGGTGACGACGCGACCCGGCTCCGACGTCGCCGCGACGACGGTGCCGCCCGGGCACATGCAGAAGCTGTAGACGGCGCGGCCGTTCCTCGCGTGATGGACGAGGCGGTAGTCGGCGGCGCCGAGGAGCGGATGTCCGGCGTTCGGGCCGAAGCGGGCGCGGTCGATCAGCGACTGCGGATGCTCGATTCGAAAGCCGATCGAGAACGGCTTCGCCTCGAGATGAACGCCGCGCGCGTGCAGCATCGTGAAGGCGTCGCGTGCGCTGTGGCCCGGCGCGATGACGACATGGTCGGCGGCGATTTCCTCACGCGATTCGGAATTGCCGTCGCGGCTTTCGTGTCGGCCCGCATCGGCCGCTGCCGGCGCCGCGTGGTCGTTGGCTGGCGGCGCGTCGGCCGATGTCGCCGCCGCTTCGCTCTCGCCTGGGGTCGCATCGGCCGACGTCGCGACCGCTTCGCTGTCAGTGCGCCGCCGCGGCGACGTCGCGACGACGACGCCGCGCACCGCGCCGCCTTCGATTCGCAGATCGACGACCCGCGCGCCGAAGCGGATCTCGCCGCCGAGGCGCTCGATCTCGTGGCGCATCCGCTCGACGACGGCGACGAGCCGGAACGTGCCGATGTGCGGCTTGGCGACGAAGCGGATCTCCTCGGGCGCGCCGGCGCTGACGAATTCGTCGAGGACCTTGCGGGTGAGGTGGCGCGGATCGCTGATCTGGCTCCAGAGCTTGCCGTCGGAGAACGTTCCGGCGCCGCCTTCGCCGAACTGCACGTTCGATTCCGGGTCGAGGACGCCGCGCCGCCACAGGCCCCACGTGTCGCGGGTTCGTTCGCGAACGGCGCGGCCGCGCTCGAGGACGATCGGCCGCAGCCCCATCTGCGCGAGGACGAGCGCGGCGAAGATCCCGCACGGCCCGAAGCCGATCACGACCGGGCGTGATCGGCCGCTCGCTGCGAAGTCGGCCGGCGCCGTCGCGACCAGGCGATAGCGGGTGTCGGGCGCGGGCCGAACGTGCGGATCGCCGGCGTGGCGGGCGAGGACCGCCGCCTCGTCGACGAGCGCGCAGTCGACGGTGTAGACGAAGACGATCGCCGCTTTCTTGCGGGCGTCGTAGCCGCGCCGGAAGACCGCGAGCGAGCGCAGCGCCGACGCGTCGATGCCGAGCCGCGCGAGCACGGCGCCGCGCAGGTCGGCATCGCTGTGCTCGAGCGGCAGGCGAAGTTCGGTGATGCGGATCATGGCGGTGGCGAAGCGACGTCGATTGTCGCGACTCCTCCGCAGGCGGTGTCTCGACGCCGGGAGCCGCGACTCGCTCGACGGTCCGTTCGCGGCCGTGGCGACGACGTCAGTGGAACGCTTCGATCGTCGTCGCGCCCATCAGCGGCTCGAGCAGGCGCGCCAGCGGGCGCAGGCTCGAATAGCGCGTCGCGACCTTGTGCGCGTAGGCGAAGAAGCGCGGCAGGTCGGCGCTGTACGCGGGCTTGCCGTCGCGATGCTTCAGGCGCGAGAAGATGCCGAGCACTTTGAGGTGGCGCTGCAGGCCGATCCACTCGACGCTGCGCCAGAGGTCGCCGAAATCGGCCGGCACCGGCAGCCCGGCCTTGCGCGCCGCCTCCCAGTAGCGGACCGCCCAGTCGAGCTCCTGCGCCTCGTCCCACGAGATGAAGGCGTCGCGCAGGAGCGAGGCGAGGTCGTAGCCGATCGGCCCGGCGACGGCGTCCTGGAAGTCGAGGATGCCGGGATTGGGGTCGGCGACCATCAGGTTCCTCGGCATCCAGTCGCGGTGCACGGCGACGACCGGCTGCGCAAGCGCGGCGGCGACGAGCTGGTCGCACGCCGCCGCCCAGGTCGATGCGGCCTCGGCGTTCCACGTGACGCCGCATTCGCGCGCGACGCACCAGTCGGGAAAGAGCGCGAGCTCGCGCCGCAGCAGCGCATCGTCGTACGGCGGCAGCGCCGCGGCCGGGACCCGGAGCTGCCAGGCGACGAGGGCGGCGATCGCATCGCGCATCAGTCCGTCGGCGCGGCGCACGTCGCCGCTCGCCTGGGCGGCCCGGAGGGCGTCGAGATAGAGCTCGCTGCCGAGGTCGTCGAGGAGAAGAAAGCCGTTCGCGACGTCGGCGTCGAGGACGCGGGGTGCGTGCAGGCCGGCGGCCGCGATCAGGCCGGCGACGTGGACGAAGGGCCGGACGTCCTCCTGGGGCGGCGGCGCGTCCATGACGACGACGCTGGCGCCGTCGGCGCGGTCGGCGCGGAAGTAGCGGCGAAAGCTCGCGTCGCTCGACGCCGGCCGCAACGTCGAAGCGACGACCCCATGGCGCGGGCCGACGCGAGCGAGCCAGGCGAAGAACGCCGCAGCGCGGGCGGGTTCGCTCCAGGCGATCGAGAGGTCAGGCGAGGCGGGCGGCGGAGTCACGGAGGGGGGCGCGCGAGAGCGAGCGAGCAAGCGCCTCGTGGATAATCGATTCTACAAATCAGCGCCGGATCGGCCGAAGCTGCGGCTCCTCCCGAGTCCGGCGGGGCGCGCGCGAAAGCCGGCCTCTCGTCTCACGCGCATCCGCTCCTCCCGCCACGTGAGTCCAGCCGCCCGCCAAGATTCACGACCGCGAATCGACCCACGACCCCAGGTCCGGGAATCCTGGCTTGTCGCGGCGCTCGCCGCCTTCGCCACCGGTGCATCGGCGCAAGCTCAGGCACCGGCGGCGGCCGCGAGCGCGCCGTCAATCGGCTCAGAAATGGCGTCGACCACCGTGCCCCCCGCCGCCGATCTGCGTCGCGCCGAGTCGCTCCAGCCACCGCCGCGCGGCGACGCCGCCCGGCAGCTGCCGATCATCCTGCGCGCGCGCGAGCTGCGCGGCCGCCCCGACCTGGACGCTTCGGCCGAGGGCGAAGTCGAGTTCCGGCGCGGCGGCATGGTGATCCACGCCGACAAGCTCACCTACGACCAGGCCGAAGACCTTGCGCGAGCGACCGGCCACGTCGTCGTCACGCGCGACGGCAACGTCTTCAGCGGCCCCGAGCTGCAGCTCAAGGTCGAGCGCTTCGAAGGCTTCTTTCGCACGCCGACGTATCGCTTCGCGCGCACCGGTGCCGGCGGCAAGGCGACCCTGATCGAGTTCATCGACGACCAGCGCGCGGCCGCGACCGACGCGACCTACTCGAGCTGCACCATCGAGGACGGCGACGGCGAGCCGGTCTGGATCCTGAAGGCGCGCGAGCTCCGCATCGACAACGAGACCAACGAAGGGATCGCCCACGACGCCGTGCTGCGCTTCTACGGCGTGCCGATCCTCGCCTCGCCGGTGCTCAGCTTTCCGCTCAGCGAGGAGCGCAAGTCGGGCTTCCTGCCGCCGAGCTTCGGCATCGACAACCGAAGCGGCTTCCAGGCGGCGATTCCCTACTACTGGAACATCGCGCCCAACCGCGACGCCACCTTCACGCCGCAGATCAGCTCGCGGCGCGGTGCGTCGATTGACGGCGAGTTTCGCTACCTCGAGCCGTCGTACTTCGGCTCGCTGAACGCCAAGCTGATGCCGAACGACAGGCAGTCGGATCGGTCGCGCTATTCGGTCCACGCCGATCACGAAGGCGCACTGCCGTTCGGCTCGTACGTGCAGCTGAAGGCAATGCGCGTTTCCGACGACGACTACTGGAAGGATTTTCCGGGCGAGGTGAAGAGCCTGACGCCTCGGCTGCTCGCGAGCGACCTGGTCGTGAGCCGGCCGTTCGGCGACTGGTCAGCGTACGCGCGCGTGCTGCGCTGGCAGGTGCTGCAGACCGACGACCCGACGACGCGGATCGACTCGCCCTACGAGCGCGCGCCGCAGATCGGCGCGCGCTTCGCCGGGTCCTTGCGTGGCGGCTTCGACGCGGGCTTCGAAGCCGAGGTCAACCGTTTCGCGAACCCCGACGACAAGTTCCTCGTTGAACGCCAGACCGGCGTGCGCACGCACGCGATCGGCACGATCGCGCGGCCATTCTTCTCGCCCGGCTGGACGGTGACGCCCCGGGTTTCGTTCAACGCTGCGAGCTACTCGCTCGACCTGCCGCTCGCCGACGGCAGCCGCAGCGCCTCGCGCGTCATCCCGACCGTCAGCATCGACAGCGCCTGGACGCTGGAGCGCGAGACCACTCTCTTCGGCCGCACCGTTCGCCAGACGCTCGAGCCGCGTCTCTTCTACGTCGACACGCCGGTCGTGCGCCAGGCGAATCTGCCGAACTTCGACTCGGCGCTGAAGGACTTCAATTTCGATTCGCTGTTCACCGAGAACTTGTTTTCTGGCGTCGATCGCGTCTCCGATTCAAACCAGCTGACGGCGGGAGTGATCTCGCGCGTGCTCGATCCGGACAGCGGCGCCGAGGCCTTGCGCGTCGGCCTCGCGCAGCGCTATCGCTTTCGCGACCAGCTCGTCACGCCCGACAACGTGCCGCAGACGCAGCGCTTCTCCGACGTCCTGGTCTTCGGATCCACCAGCCTGGTGCCGCGCTGGATCTTCGACACCGGGGTGCAGTTCAACCCCGACAGCCACCGCATCCAGCGCTCGCTCGCGAGCATGCGCTATTCGCCCGGCCCGTATCGAACCGTCGGGCTGACGTACCGGCTCTCGCGTGGCCTCTCCGAGCAGGTCGAGCTTGGCTGGCAGTGGCCGGTCTTCGGCCGCGCAGCCGGCGAGCGCGGCGAGCGGCCGGCGAGCAGCAGCAGTTGCAGCGGCACGCTCTACAGCGTCGGCCACGTCAACTACAGCACGCGCGACAGCCGCCTCACCGATGGAATCGCCGGCTTCGAGTACGACGCCGGCTGCTGGATCGGCCGGGTCGTCGTCGAGCGGCTCTCGACCGGACGGAGCGACGCGACGACGCGCCTCCTGCTGCAGCTGGAACTCGTCGGCCTGTCGCGGATCGGATCGAATCCGCTCAAGGTCTTGAAGGACAATGTCCCGGGCTACCAGCTCTTGCGTGAGGAGCGCACGTCGACCTCACCGTTCACTCCGTATGACTGACCCGCAACTCTTCCTGCGGCGTGCCCTCGCCGCCGGAGCGCTGTGCCTCGCTGCCGCCTGGGCCGGCGCGCAGACGGCCGACTACATCGTCGCCGTCGTCAACCAGGAGCTCGTCACGGCGGCCGAAGTGCAGCAGCGGCTGGCACGCGTCCGCGACGAGGCGGCGCGCACCGGCGCGACGCTGCCGCCGGCGGCGTCGCTGCGAAAGCAGGTGCTCGACACCCTCATCGACGAGCGCGTGCTCGTCACCAACGCGCGCGAGACCGGCGCTCGCATCGACGAGCCCGAGATCGATCGCGCCGTCGCCAACGTCGCCGCCCAGAACCAGCTGACCATCGCGCAACTGCGCGAGCGCCTGCGCCAGGAGGGCGTTCCGTTCGCGAAGTTTCGCGACAACCTTCGCGATCAGATGATGGTCGAGCGCGTGCGCGAGCGCGAGGTCGTGAGCCGGATCAAGGTCAGCGATGCCGAGATCGACGACCTGATCGCGAAGCGCCGCGCCGCGGCGGGATTGAGCGCGCAGGTCAACATCGCGCAGATCCTGGCCGCCGTCCCCGAAGGCGCCGCCGACGGCGTCGTCGCCGAGCGGCGCAGCCGCGCCGAGGCTGCGCTGGCGCGGGTTCGTTCCGGTGCCGACTTCGCCGCCGTCGCGCGCGAGGTCTCCGAGGACAGCAACCGCGCCCAGGGCGGCGAGATGGGCTTGCGCCCGCTCGAGCGGCTGCCCGACCTGTTCGTCCGCGCCACCGAACGGCTGAAGCCGGGCGAGGTCGCGCCCGAGCTGGTCAGGAGCGGCGCCGGCTTTCACGTCCTCAAGCTGATCGAGCGCAAGGAGAACGCGGCATTCACGGTCGACCAGTCGCGGGCGCGTCATATCCTGCTGCGGCCGTCACCCGAGCTGACGGTCGAGGCGGCGGCGCGGCGGCTGGTCGAGTTCAAGCGCGAAATCGTTTCCGGGGCGCGAACCTTCGAGCAGCTCGCGCGCGCGAACTCGGAAGACGGCAGCGCGTCGCAGGGCGGCGACCTCGGCTGGCAAGCGCCGGGATCCTTCGTTCCGGAATTCGAGGAAGTCGTCGCCAAGCTGCCCGTCGGCGGCATCTCCGACCCGGTGCAGACGCGCTTTGGCCTGCATCTGATCCAGGTCGTCGACCGGCGTCAGACGACGCTCGACAACCGCCAGCTCCGCGAGCAGGCGAGGAACATCTTGCGCGAGCAGAAGTTCGAGGCGGCCTTCGCCGAATGGCTGCGCGACCTGCGCGGCCGCGCCTACATCGAATTGCGCGACCCGCCGCAGTAGCGATCCCAGCGTGGCGCGCAACGACAGCGTGAACAGTCACTAGCCGTGCAGCACGCGAGGAAGCGGTTCGGCCAGCATTTCCTCCTCGACGAATCGGTCATCGATCGCATCGTCGCCGCGATCGATCCGAAGCCCGGCCAGGCGATCGTCGAGATCGGTCCGGGGCGGGGCGCGCTCACCGGGCCGCTGCTGGCGAGCTGCGAGGCGCTCACGGTGATCGAGCTCGATCGCGACCTGGCCGCCCGATTGCGACGGACGCCCGGCCTCGCAGTCATCGAGGCCGATGTCCTCGACGTCGATTTCAGCAAGCTGCCCGCCGCCGCGTCGGGAAGGAAGCTCCGCGTCGTCGGCAACCTGCCGTACAACATCTCGACGCCGATCCTGTTCCATCTGCTCGACGCGAGCGACGCGATCATCGATCAGCACTTCATGCTGCAGAAGGAAGTCGTCGCGCGAATGGCCGCGGCGCCGGGCACCAAGGACTACGGCCGGCTCACCGTCATGCTGCAGTGGCGCTACGAGATCGAAGCCCTGCTCGACGTCCCGCCCGAGTCTTTCGAGCCGCCGCCGCGCGTCGAATCGGCGGTGGTGCGAATGACGCCGCTGCCGCGTCGCGCCGACGTCGATCCCGCGCTCCTGCGCGAGATCGTCACGGTCGGCTTCTCGCAGCGGCGCAAGCTCCTGCGCCACACGATCGGCCGTTGGCTCGACGATCGAGGCAGCAGTCAGCCGTTCAATCTACAGCGTCGCGCCGAGGAAGTCCCGGTCGAGGAATGGATCGCCCTCGCCGCCGCGCTCAAAAAAACGACCCCGGCGGGGTCGGCCCCTCCCTCTCGGAGGGAGGGGGGCGCAGCGGGGAGGGAGCAGCCCTGAAACAACCGGCGCGGGTTGCAGCCGCTACGCGGCTTCAACCCACGCCGTATCGAAGGCACTACTCATGAGCGGCATGTTCGCGCCGAAGCTGCTGTTCGCCGCCGTCTTGGCGGCCGCCTTCACCGGCTTCTCGCCGCCGTTTACGCCGCTTGCTCCTGGGGCCACTTCCGTCGCCCGCTCCCATGACCCTGATTCCTGGGAGCGGGCTACTGAAAAGAATAGAAGCACCTGAACGGGATCTTGCGCTCCGCCCAGTAATCGGCGGCATCGCGAAAGACGTCGAGCAGCTGCTCGCGCGCCTCGCGATCGAAGCGGGGATTGTCGGGAAGCTGCTCGAGGACGACGACGAAGCCCGGCTGCGGCCCGGCCTTGTGGACGAGGTCGGTCATGCAATCGAACAGCGCGTCGAGGTTCTTGCCGAAATGAGCCGGGAAGGTGAACGATTCGGCGATCGCCTCGAGAACGTCCTGCTTGGATTGCGCCGCTGTCAGATTGGCATAGAGGAAGTGCTGGCCGGCGTGGTGCGCCGCGTGCATCAGATCGTCGACGCGGTAGGCGCGGATCGACTGCACGATGTTCGGACGGACTGTCTGCAAGAGCATGTCGCGTTCCTCCTGTTCAAGAAAAATGGCTGAAACAGCTGCACTCATGGCGTGATCCGGTGAAAGCTCGAGTAGTGATCGGCGGTGTAGTAGCACGCGTCGGGCGCGGTCGTCACGGCGCCGCCGCAAACGATGCGACGGCCGCCACGGTCCCGCGCGCCCGGTGTGGGCACGGTGTATTCGCGATAGAAGCCACGCGGCTGCTCGGGCAGCAGACGCTCGCGGTTGGCGAAGACGATGCCGTCCTTGGCGAATGCGAACGGCCCTCCGAGACGGATGGCCCGATCGACTGCCCGCGCCTCATCGGGAAGGGAGACCGCCGCGACGGCGGGAGGAGAAGGCTGCGGCGCCTGCGCCTGGACGGCCGCGATCGAAAGCAACCCTGCGACGCCGACGCCCGCTCCCCACCGGAGCAGTGGCCGCCACAGATGCAGCCGACCCGACAAAAACACGGGAAATCCCTGAACGAAACAATCGGCGATGGTACCGAATCAGGGCGAAAACCTCAACCCTCTGCCTCAAAATAGGGCACTTGTTGAAGGGTTTAAGTAGGCGCTAGCATCCAGTGCGCGCCGCTGTGGGTCGCGTAAACCTGCTCACGGAGGAGTCATCGTGCCGCGTTGGCGTCGGCGACGGCTAGCGCGGTCATGTTGATGATCCGGCGCACCGTCGCGGACGGCGTCAGGATGTGCACCGGAAGCGCCGCCCCGAGCAGCACCGGGCCGATCGCGATACCGCCGCCGGCCGCCGTCTTGAGCAGGTTGTAGGCGATGTTGGCGGCGTCGATGTTGGGCATGACGAGCAGGTTGGCCTCGCCGGTGAGCGGGCTGGTCGGCATGAGGTCATGGCGATAGGGGGCGTCGAGCGCGGCGTCGCCGTGCATCTCGCCGTCGACCTCGAGCCAGGCGGCGCGCGCATGGAGAAGGGCGAGCGCCTCGCGCATCTTCACCGCCGACGGCTCGTTGCTGGTGCCGAAGTTGCTGTGCGAGAGCAGCGCCGCCTTCGGGCGCAGCCCGAAGCGCATCATCTCCTCGGCCGCCATGATCGTGATCTCGGCGATCTGCTCGGCCGTCGGGTCGTAGTTGACGTGGGTGTCGACCAGCATCACCTGGCGTCCCGGCAGGATCAGGCCGTTCATGCAGGCGTAGGTCCTGACGCCTTCGCGCAGGCCGATCACCTGGTCGATGTAGTGCAGGTGGATCCCGGTCGTCCCCCAGGTCCCGCACAGCATGCCGTCGACCTCGCCGGTCTTGAGCAGCATCGAGCCGATCAGAGTCAGGCGCCGCCGCATCTCGATCTTGGCGAGCTGCGTCGTCACGCCCTTGCGCGCCGTCATCTGCTGGTAGCTCTGCCAGTAGCTGCGGTAGCGATGATCCTCCTCGGTGTTGACGAGGTCGTAATCGCGCTCGGCCTGCAGGCGCAGCCCGAACTTGGCGATCCGCTGCGCGATCACCTCGGGCCGGCCGATCAGCGTCGGGCGCGCCAGGTTCTCGTCGACGACGACCTGCACCGCGCGCAGGACGCGCTCCTCCTCGCCCTCGGCGAAGGCGACGCGCTTCTTCGGCGCCGCCTTGGCGAGGTTGAAGATCGGGCGCATCGCCGTCCCCGACGCGTAGACGAAGGTCTGCAGCTTGGCGCGATACGCCTCCATGTCGGCGATCGGCCGGGCGGCGACGCCGGATTCGGCGGCGGCCGCGGCGACCGCCGGCGCGATCCGCATCATCAGGCGCGGATCGAACGGCTTCGGGATCAGGTACTCCGGCCCGAAGCTCAGCGTCGCGCCCGCATACGCCGCGGTGACGACCTCGCTCAGCTCGGCCTGCGCCAGCTCGGCGATCGCGTGGACGGCGGCGATCTCCATCTCGATCGTGATCGTCGTCGCGCCGCAATCGAGGGCGCCGCGGAAGATGTACGGAAAGCAGAGGACGTTGTTGATCTGGTTCGGATAGTCGGTGCGGCCGGTGGCGACGAGGGCGTCGTTCCTGACGGCGTGCACTTCCTCGGGAAGGATCTCAGGCGTCGGATTGGCGAGCGCGAAGATGACCGGCCGCGGCGCCATCCTGGCGACCATCTCGGGCTTCAGCACCCCCGCGGCGGAAAGGCCGAGGAAGATGTCGGCGCCGGCGATCACGTCGCCGAGGGTGCGATGCGGCGTGTCCTGCGCGTACGCGATCTTGTCCTCGTCCATCAGCTCGGTGCGGCCCTTGTAGACGACGCCGGCGAGGTCGGTGACCCAGATGTTCTCCGGCCGGATGCCGAGCTTGACGAGAAGGCCCAGGCAGGCGAGCGCGGCCGCTCCGGCGCCGGAGGTCACGAGCTTGACCTCCTCGATCTTCTTGCCGCCGACCTTGAGCGCGTTCAGGACGCCCGCGCCGACGACGATCGCCGTGCCGTGCTGGTCGTCGTGGAAGACCGGGATCTTCATCCGCGAGCGCAGCGCCCGCTCGACGTAGAAGCAGTCCGGCGCCTTGATGTCCTCGAGGTTGATCCCGCCGAAGGTCGGCTCGAGCGCGGCGATGAGGTCGATCAGCTTGTCGAGGTTCTTCTCGGCGACCTCGATGTCGAAGACGTCGATGCCGGCGAACTTCTTGAACAGGACGCCCTTGCCTTCCATCACCGGCTTGGCTGCGAGCGGGCCGATGTCGCCGAGGCCGAGGACGGCGGTGCCGTTGGTGATCACCGCGACAAGGTTGCCGCGAGACGTGTAGCGAAACGCGTTCGCCGGGTCGGCGACGATCTCCTCGCACGCCGCGGCGACGCCCGGCGAATAGGCGAGGGAGAGGTCGTGCTGGTTGACGAGCTGCTTGGTCGCCGCGATGGCGACCTTGCCCGGCGTCGGGAACTCGTGATAGTCGAGCGCGGCGCGGCGCAGTTCGGCGGCTTTTTGTTCGGAGTTCGACATGGTTCGCTCGAAGCAAGGCGGCGGCGCCGCGGCAAATGCGGTCGGACGATCATTGCAGATTGCCGTGCGTCGGCGAACCGGATGTTCCCCCGGGGTCTCACAGCCGGTCCGACGGTGCGGCCCCGATAATCGGCCGCCACCATGCCTGACCTCGGCGAATTCGAGCTCATCGAGCGCTTCTTCTCGCGGCCGGCGCGCCGCGCCACCCTCGGCGTCGGCGACGACTGCGCCCTCCTGCAGACGACTCCCGGGACGACGCTCGCGGTGTCGACCGACATGCTCGTCGAGGGGCGTCACTTCCTCTCGACCGTCCCGCCCGATCGACTCGCCCACAAGGCGCTCGCGGTCAACCTGAGCGACCTCGCCGCCTGCGGCGCGCAGCCGGTGGCGTTCACCCTCGCGCTGGCGCTGCCGCGCGCCGACGAGGCGTTCCTCGCCGCCTTCGCGCGCGGCCTGTTCGCGCTCGCCGACCGCGAGGCGTGCGAGCTGATCGGCGGCGACACGACGCGCGGGCCGTTGACCGTCTGCGTCACCGTCCTTGGTGAACTGCCGGCCGGCGCGGCGTTGCTTCGCACCGGCGCGCGGCCGGGCGACGACCTCTACGTCAGTGGCACGCTCGGCGACGCCCGCCTCGCTCTCGAGGCGTTCCGCGGCAATGTTGCGCTCGATGCCGCCGACTTCGCCCACGTGCGTCGGGCGATGGAGTTGCCGACGCCCCGCACCGCCCTCGGAATCCGCTTGCGCGGCCTGGCGACGGGTGCGATCGACATCTCCGACGGCCTGACCGGAGACCTCGGCCACCTGCTGCGCGGATCGGCCGTCGCCGCCGTCGTGGACGTCGACGCCCTGCCGCGCAGCGCCGTGCTCGCCGCCCAGCCGATCGAGCTGCAGCGCGAGTGCCTGCTCGCCGGCGGCGACGACTACGAGCTCGTCTTCACGGCGCTGCCGTCGCGGCGCGACGCGGTCGCGGCCGCCGGCGCGAGCGCGGGAACGACGGTGACGCGGATCGGCCGGATCGAGGCGGGCGCCGGCCTCAGGCTCGTCGATCGCTCAGGCGAGAGCGTGCCGGGCCGGCTCGGCTCGTTCGACCACTTCCGCGCCTGAGCGGCGGCCGCGCGATGACACCGCTGCGCCGCCGCTGCTCAAGCCTGCGCTTGCCTCGATGAACCCGGCGCCGCAACTCCATCCGCCCCTTGCCGGCGCCGGCCGGCGGCCGGGCTGGCGCTTCCTGATCTCGCACCCGGCGCACCTCGTCGCTCTGGGCTTCGGCAGCGGCCTGGCGCCGGTCGCGCCGGGGACGGCGGGGACGCTGTTCGCCTGGATCGTCTATGCCGCCTTCGCGCCGCTCCTCGACGACGCCGGCCGGGCGGCGGTGATCGGCGTCGCGATCGGCTTCGGCTGGTGGGCGTGCACCGTCACCGCGCGCCACCTCGACCAGGCCGACCCGTCGGCCGTGGTCTGGGACGAGGTGATCGCCTTCTGGCTGATCCTCTGGCTCGTCACGCCGGCGTCGCTGGCCATGCAGGCCGTCGCCTTTGCGCTGTTCCGTCTCTTCGACGCCGCCAAGCCCGGGCCGGTCGCCTGGGCCGACCAGCGCTACAAGCGCCGCCGCGGCGAGCCGATCGGCTGGGCGCAGGGCTTCGGCATCCTCTTCGACGACGTCGTCGCCGCGTTGTGCACGCTCGTCGTGATCGCTGTCTGGCGCTTCGTATGAGCGGCGCGTCCGGCGCCGATGCGCTCGTCGCCCGGATCGCCGCGGCGCTCCGGGCCCGCGGAGAATCGATGGCGACGGCGGAGTCATGCACCGGCGGCCTCATCGCCGCGGCGTGCACGTCGCTGCCGGGATCGAGCGAATGGTTCGAGCGCGGCGTCGTCAGCTATTCGAACGCCGCCAAGGCGGAGCTGCTCGGCGTCGCCGACTCGCTGATCGCCGGCCACGGCGCCGTCAGCGCCGAGGTCGCGCGGGCGATGGCCGAAGGCCTCCTCGCCCGCTCGCCTGCGACCTACTCGGTCGCCGTCACCGGAATCGCCGGGCCGGGCGGCGGCACGCCGGCCAAACCCGTCGGAACCGTCTGGATCGCGACCGCGCGCCGCGTTGGCGCGGCCGAGGCGACCCTGGTCAACGCGACCGGCGACCGCGGCGCGGTGCGCGAGCGATCGGTCGTGGTCGCCCTCGAGCTGCTGCTGGCGCGAGTCGAGGCGCAGCCCTGTTCGCGCGCCGACCCGGGCGGCGTCGACAAGCGGAAGCGCTGACGCGCCGAGCGACGCGCCGAGCGACGGGCCGCGAGATGCCCGACGCCGAAACGCCTAGGCAGTCAGCGCCATCCGCGCGATCGGCTTGGTGCCGACGCGCGCCGTCTGCTCGGCGAGCAGCAGGACGAGCCGCTTGAGCGCTTCCCACGGATCGAGCGGCCAGTCGGGGTGCTCGAGTCCCTTCATGAGCCCGTCGCAGACGTGCGCGGCGTCGAGAAGATGCGCGAGCGTCGACTCGCTCATCAGCGTCACGGCGCGCTCGAAGACGCGCTCCTTCGCGCCCCAGACGCGCGCCTCGCGCAGCGCCAGCGGCAGCGGCTTGCCGGCGCCGAGCGCGTCCTTGACGCGCTTGAGGCCGCGGATGTCCTCGGCCAGCGCCCAGTGGACGAACACCGCGGCCTCGCCCTCGCTGCGCAGGCCGTCGAGCATGCGCAGGGCGCGCGCCGCCTGGCCGGCGAGGACGGCTTCGCCGAGGCGAAACACGTCGTAGCGGGCGACGTTGAGGACCGCCGACTCGATCTGCTCCAGGCCGATCTCGCCGGCCGGATGGAGCAGCGCGAGCTTCTGGATCTCCTGGTGCGCAGCCAGCAGGTTGCCCTCGACTCGATCGGCGAAGAACGCGAGCGCGCGCTGACCCTCGGCGCCGGCGGCGACGTGCTGCCCCTGCGCCGCCAGCCGTGCCGCGATCCACGCCGGCAACGCCTGCCGCTCGACCGGATCGACTCGCAAGGTGATGCCGGCGCGGTCGAGCGCGCCGAACCAGGCGCTCGATTGCTGCGAGCGGTCGAGGCGCGGCAGCTGGACCAGCGTGATGACGTCGCGGCCGGCGCCGGCGGCGGCGATCTCGCAGTACCGCTGCAGCGCTTCCGAGCCGTCCTTGCCGGGCTTTCCGGACGGGATCCGGATCTCGACCAGCTGGCGGTCGGCGAAGAGGCTGAGCGCCTGCGACGCGCCGAGCAGGCTGCTCCAGTCGAAATGCGCGCCGGCGACCGTGTGCACCTGGCGCTCGCTGCAGCCGGCCGCGCGCGCGGCGGCGCGGATCGCGTCGGCGGCTTCCTGGGCGAGCAGCGGCTCGTCGCCCCACACCGTGTAGACGGCGCGCAGGTCGCGCTTCAGGTGGTCGGCGAG
>Ga0070671_100001948_pt1 | contig 15839 bp, 9 predicted proteins | sample KBSS73metaG_FD_65341 | JGI IMG/M metagenome (GOLD analysis project Ga0070671, IMG submission 65341) | Switchgrass rhizosphere microbial communities from Kellogg Biological Station, Michigan, USA - KBS S7-3 metaG | ecosystem: Host-associated > Plants > Roots > Rhizosphere > Soil ...
GTGATCCGGATTAAAGCCTGGGTCGACCTTCGTCAGCCTAACGAAACTCTTCATCATCAGCCCGGCGCCGACAAGCAGGACTAACGAGACTGCGATTTCAGCCGCGATCAGAACAGAGCGGGATTTACTTTTGCCTAACGAACTCCCGCGCTCACCTTCGCGGAGCGATTCATTCGGATCGGAGCGCGAAGCGAAGAGGGCCGGCGCCAGACCAAAAAGCAGGCCGGTTCCAAGCGAAATGAGCAGGCTGAAAAGCAGAACCTGGCGGTTGAGCTCGACGTGAGTGAACTGACCGATCTCCGGCGGACTGAGCGCCAGCAGGATCGGGAGGGCCCAAAGAGCGAGCACCACCCCGAGCGCGCCGCCGAGCAGGGCGAGCAGAGCGCTCTCGGTTAGAAGTTGCCGGACGAGTCGGAGACGCGACGCGCCGAGGGCGGTCCGGATCGCAATCTCACGCGAACGCGCAGCGGCGCGGCCGAGGAGAAGATTGGCGACATTTGCACACGCGATCAGCAGGACGAGCGAGACCGCGCCTAACAACATCAAAAGCATCGGCCGAATTCCGCCTACCATCTGTTCGTGGAGCGGAGCGAGCGTGACGCTCGTGTCCTGGTTCGCGTCGGGATATTGTTGTTCGAGGCGGGCCGCGATCGCTTTCATCTGCGACCCGGCTTGGGCGAGCGACACGCCCGGTTTCAATCGTGCCCAGACGTCGAGATAACTGCGATCGCGCATCGTTCTCGGATTTTCGTTAGGCGCGAGCGGATGAATTGGGACGTCCCAGGGCGATGGCACCCAAAGTTGACCGTAATTGTCGGGAGAGAATCCGGCGGGCATGACTCCGACCACGGTGAACTTTTCATTATCGAGCAGGACGTCCCGGCCAATGATCCCGCGATCGCTGCCGAAGCGGCGCGTCCAGAGATCGTGACTCAGCATGGCGACATGCGAGTTGCCAGATTTAGCGTCGTTAGGCCCGAGGATCCGGCCAAGCACCGGCTGACCGGCAAAGAGGGAAAAGAATTGTCCGGAGACCATCGTTGCCGGAACTCGCTCCGGTTGTTCACCGCCGGAAAGATTCGCCTGCCAGCCGCGGGAGGCCGCCATGGCAGAGAAAATCGAATTCTGCGACTGCCAATCGAGGAAATTGGCTGGCGAGGCGTCCTCAGTGGAGACGCCCGTGCTCCGGACGGTTTGGGACAGGGTCACGATCTGTTCCGGTTCAGGGTAAGGGAGAGGATGAAGCAGGACGGCATCGACCACGCTGAAGATGGCGGTGTTGGCGGCAATGCCGAGAGCGAGCGTGGCGACTGCAACAAGAGTGAAAGCCGGCGATTTGTGCAGCTGGCGAAACGCAAAACGGAGATCGTTCATGTCGTTAGGTAAGATTCATTCGTAGCGGAGGGCGATGATTGGATCGACCCGAGTGGCGCGTCGCGCCGGGATGAGACAGGCGGCGATCGCAACCAGGCCGAGCAGAACTGTTGTCGCGCCGAGCAGGAGGGGATTGTGTGCGGAGATCTGATAGAGCTGGGAGGCGAGTAATCGTCCGAGCGCAAGCACGACCGCCAGTCCGATGGCCAGGCCGATTACGACCGGCTGCATGCCCTGGGAAAGAACGAGCTGCAAGACATCGTGGGCCTGCGCGCCCAACGCGAGCCGCACTCCGATCTCGGCGGTCCGCTGTTCGACGGTGTATGCGACCGCGCCGTAAATGCCGACGAGGGCAAGGAGGAGGGCGAGAAGAGCGAAGGCTGCGAGCAGACTCATCGTGAGACGCTCCTGGCCTAACGAATCGTGAATTACCTGCGCCATCGTCTGCGGTTGAATGAATGGCAGCTCGCGATCGACCCGGTCGAGGGCGGCGCGAGCCGTGCCAAGAAGCATTTCCGGTCGTCCCAGGCTGCGCAGCGCGATCACAGGGAACGAGCTCGCTCGCTGCGCGAACGGCCGATAAAGTTCTATTTCGTCCTTCTGTGACAGCCGCTCCGAGCGCGCGTCGCCGACCACTCCGACGATCTCGGTCAGCGTGCCGGTGCCGTTGATTCCGCCCAGAAGCAAATGTTGGCCGATTGGATTCATCCCGGGGAAGAGCGCTCGGGCGCCGGACTGATTGATCAGAACCACTTGGGGATGATCGAGGTCGTCCGTCGCCTGGATGTCGCGACCCGCGAGCAGCGGGATGCTAAACGTGCCAAAGTAACCAGTGGAGACGCCGTGCGTTATGGCAATGGGGCGTTGTGCTACCGGTGGTGGCGCCGTATCCGAGCGCGCGTAAGGAGTGTGCGAGACTGCGCCACTGAGCGGGATCAAATCCATCACCGCAGCCGCCTCCACTCCGGGCAGGGTTTGCAGTTCCGTGCGCAAGCGCTCTACGAAACGCCCTTGCGATCGGTCGTCTGGATAATGCGCTGCGGGCAAACCGATTCCAGCGATCCAAATCCCCTTCGGGTTGAATCCCATCTTCTCGTGACTGAGCCGGTTAAAACTCGCAAGCAAAAGCGCTGCGCCCGCAAGGAGGAGAACCGACAACGCGACCTGGCCGGCCACCAATCCGCGCCGGACCCGTTGTTGACCGCGGCTTCCGCTGATCGCGCGGCCGCCATCTTTCAAGGTGTGCGCCAGTTGGGTGCGTGAACTTTGCCAGGCGGGGTAGAGGCCCATGGCGAGGCCGGTGCCTAACGAAAGCGCAAGCGCAAAAACAAAGACCGGCCAATTAAGGGAGAGGTTGGGCTCGAGCGGGATGTTGGCGCCAGCGAGTTTCGGCGCCGCCGAGATCATCCAGGCGGCGAGAAGCAGACCGAGCGCGCCCGCCGCGAGGCCGAGAACCGTACTCTCGAGGATAAAGAGACGCACCAACCCCGTACGGGAAGCCCCAAGCGCCGAGCGCAGCGCAATCTCCCGCCGCCGCGCAGTGAAACGGACGAGCAAGAGGTTCGCAACATTGCTACAAGCGATGAGTAGTACAGCGGCAACGGCGGCGAGCAGAGTGATAAAGGCCGGACGCAGATTACCGGTCACATCTTCCACCGCACCTACAAGCGCCGGCGTCCAACTGCCGTCGAAGATTCCAGGATACTGCGCCGCGTAGTTGTGCTGCACGACCTCGAGGGAGGCCCGTGCCTGTTCGATAGTCACGCCGGCTTTCAATCGTCCAATCACCCGCAGATAACCGGCGCCGCGCATCAGCATCGCCCGCGTTACTCCGGGGAGCTGGAAGGGTTTGGTCGTCCAGATGTCGCAGTCAGGCCCAAACCAGGCGAGAGGCATGGTTGGAATGACGCCCACGATTGTGGTCGGCACGCCATTGAGCGTGAGACTGCGGCCGAGGACCTGTGGATCGGAAGCGAGTTGTTTCTTCCAAAAGTGTTCGCTGACGACTGCGACGTCGGCGTTTTCTTCCTCGTTAGGCAAGAAGAGCCGGCCGCGGATCGGGCGCACCCCGAGGAGATCGAAATAATTGGAGGTTACCATCCCGCCGTTCAGCTGCAGCGGGGTGCCCATGCCGGTGAGGATGAAGCTCATGCCGCTGTCTGCCGCCAGACCGGAGAAGACGTTCTGTGTATCTCGATAATGCCAGAACCGCGGGACCGAAGAGGGCAATTTCTGCATGTTGCGCTCTTTCGCTTCGCCGTAAATCCGGACGAGCTGATTCGGATGGGCGAAGGAGAGGGTGCGGAAGAAAAGACTATCGATCAGAGTGAAGATTGCGCTGTTCGCGCCAATCCCGAGAGCAAGAGTGAGGATCGCGATAACCGTAAAGGCTGGAGCCTTGATTAACTGGCGAAGAGCGAAGCGCAGGTCGTTCATGGCAGGAAATGACGAATGACGAACGACGAATGACGAATGAATGACCCAATGACGAAAGGAGAAGAGTATCCGAGCGGCAGGCGTTCAGCGGCGTCGTTCATTATTCCTTCGGATTTCGTCATTCGGTGCCGCAGTCATTCGTAGCGAAGCGCAACAATCGGATCGACTCGAGTGGCGCGGCGAGCGGGGAACCAGCAGGCGAGAATGGCCACTGCGGCGAGTGAAATGATTGCGGCGAGCAGCGCGCCAGGGTCTAGGCTACCCACATCGTAGAGCAAACTGGTCAGGGCACGGCCCGCGCCGAGTGCGCCTAACAAACCGAGCCCCAGTCCAATGGCCACTAGGAGCAAACCGCGCCCGAGGGCGAGACGGAAAACATCCTCGCGCGGCGCACCCAGCGCCAAACGAATCCCAAATTCTCGCGTCCGCTGCGTCACGCTCAAGGCCATGACGCCGTAAAGGCCGACGCTGGCCAGAACGAGCGCGAGAGCGGCGAAGGTGCCAAGGAGGCTCATCGTGAGGCGACGGGTCGCGAGGCTCTCCGAAATGTTTTTCGACATGGTGGAAACGTTGGCCACCGGTTGTTCCGGATCGATCGCTTGCACCTCGCGCAGCACAGCGGCGGCGAGATTGGTCGGGTCGCCGTTTTTGACCCGAACGAGCAAACTGTTCTCGTAGCGCGCAAATTGGGCGGCACTGAAATACATTTGCGGCAAATTCATCCGGTCGAACTCCTCACCCGGCGCGTCCGTGCGCACGCGTGGCACAACGCCGACAATCGTCAGCGGGGGAGGGTTTTCTTCGTTCGATTGGTTATCGTCGATGTGCTGGCCAATCGGATCCTGATTGGGAAAGTAGCGAGCGGCGAAGGAATCATCGATGATGACCGAGCGCGGCTGCTTCGGTCGCTCCTCGGAACAAAAGGCCCGGCCGCGCAGGGTAGGCATTTTAAGAACCTTGAAGTAATCAGGAGAAATCACGTTCACTTCCGCTGAGGGCTCCTGCCCCGGAGGCGAAGGTGGGGTTCCTGTGATGTGAAAAGAGCTATCCCATTCCGTGTTATCGAACGGCACGTTCTCGCCAATCGTTGCCGCGGCGACACCGGGCAGGGCTGCGACTCTTTCAACGAGCTGCTTGTAAAAGTTGCTGACCTTTTCATTCGAATCGTAGCGCGCTTGAGGCAGCGAAAGTGTCATGGTCAGGATGTCTTTCGGATCGAAACCAAGAGGTGCGTTCTGCGAGCGCCAAAAGCTTTTTAACGTCAGGCCAGCGCCGGCCAAGAGGACGAGAGCAAGCGCGACTTGGGTAATGACGAGAGCGCTGCGAGCCCGCTGCTGGCCGGTGCCGTCACTCCCGCCGCGCGTGCCGGCTTCATGCAAAACGCCACTAAGCGAAGCGAGGCGCGAGACCCGGAAGGCTGGCCAGACGCCGACAAAAATTCCGGAGACAAGCGCAATCGCACTGGTGAACCCAAGGGTGAGCAGATCGATTCTGGTTTCTTGGAAACGGAGTGAATTCGCCGGGGTGAGCCCTCGGATGGCGTCGAGACTCCAGATCGCGATCAGCAACCCGATCGCGCCGCCTACCAAACTGAGGAGAGCGCTTTCGACCAGGACCAGCCGCATCAAGCGCCAGCGACTCGCGCCCATCGCGGTGCGGACGGCCAGTTCCTTGCTGCGAGAAAGGGCCCGCGCCAGCTGCAGATTGGCAACATTGGCACAGGCGATGAGCAGAACGCAGCCGACAGCAACGAGAAGCAGGTCGAGATTTTGTCTGTAATCCCCAACTCCCGACTCGAGCAGAGTGCGCGCGTTAATCGAACGGCCGGTGTTCGATGCCGGATATTTTCTCGTTAGGTGGTGCGCAATATTATCGAAATCGGCCCGGGCCTGTCGCAGGGTTATGCCCGGTTTGAGACGACCAAGCACGGAGAAGCCCGGGTGATTGTCGCGCTGCAGGGTGTTCTTATCAGCCCGCATATCGCCGAGCGGAAGATAAACATCGCTCGTGCGCATGATTCGCATTTCGTTAGGCAAAACGCCCACAATAGCGCGCGGGACCGCATCGACGATTAGCTGTTGCTCAAGCACCTTGGGCGATTTTCCGAAACGGTGCTTCCACAGTCCTTCGCTAATCAGCGCCACTTTCGGACCGCCCGGAACGTCTTCCGCCTCGGTCAGGTCGCGCCCAATAACCGGTTTAAGCCCGACGATCCGCATCATGTTGGAGGTCATGACCCCGGCGACGATCCGTTCTGGCGGCGACTCTTCGCCATGGCTGGAGAGATTCATCGACTGGCGGCGAAAGAGGGCAAGATCAGTGCAACTGCGCTGCATTGCCTGCCAATCGAGGTAGTTCGGGTAACTGACCGCGCCCGACTCGTAACGCGGCATGCGCTCGCTAAGAAGGAGAAGGTTATCCGGCTCCGGATAGGGAAGCGGCCGCAAGAGAACCGCGTTGACGATGCTGAAGATGGCGGTGTTCGCGCCAATACCGAGAGCGAGGGCGGCGATCGCAATTACGCTGAATGCCGGGGACTTGATCAGCATTCGAATGGCGTATCGCAAATCCGTTAACATCTTACTTGCTCATTGGCCTCCCATTACCCCCTTGCTTCCGCCGCGACTTGAAATGGATGGTTCGTTAAGCGTTTTTTATTGCTGGGCGGTGGCCTTGTCGGCCGCGGCGATTTCGATCGAGCCCGCGCTTGTTCGCAGGACGAGCCTCTTCCCGCCGCCATTCATAGTCCCCTTCAGGGAATCGTGCTCACTGCTCTGCCGCGAGATTGGCAAATCACTTCGGACGCTGCCGACGCTCGTTTCAGCGTCAATGGTCAGGGCGGCGTTCGCTGGGGTGAGGACGGTGATGCTGCCGCCCGAAGTTTCGAGATGAACATCACCTGCGACCGGCGAGGGCAGAATCGCTGAAACAGATCCGCCCGAGGTTTCACCATAGAGATCTCCACTGATATTTCCGAGGCGGAGTTTGCCACCGCTCGTTTCCACTTTGGTGTCTCCGACGCGATTGAGGACGGTGACGTTGCCGCCGGAAGTGTCGACATCGAGTTTGCCGCGGCCGCCGGTGACTTCGATTCGGCCACCGCTGGTGCTGAGTTTGTCCGTGCCGTCGCAATCTTTAGCGGTGATATCGCCGCCACTCGTTTCGCCGTGCAGGTCGCCATGGATTTGGCCGAAGGTCAGATCACCGCCGCTGGTGTCGACGTCGATCTTTCCGGTTACTCGGTTGGCCGAGACGTCACCACCGGAAGTATCGAGATTGAGGTTAAAACTGGCCGGCACCTTGATCGCATAATGCCCCTCGGTCTTTGAGTGGCCCGTCATCCGCCAAATCTGTCTGCCTAACGATTCCTGCTTGCGGATCGCGCGAACGAAAACCGTATTGCCTTCGGTGCTGATGGTGAGCGGCGCGGCCGCGAGGTATTCCTGCTCCTTTTCCTTCGATGACATCTCGACCTTGCGATGCGCATCGATCACCACTTTGTCGTTGTCGCCCGCCGTGACATCGATGGATCCGAAGTCAACGTCGACCACGAGTTTGCCACCGGCCTGCGCGGGCTTCGTTTCGTGAACGTTTTCTTCGGTGGCGGCGAACGCAGTGAGAGTGCTGAGACTAACGAGTGTAAGGGTGGTAAGAAGTGTTTTCATAAGAGTGGCGGAGAGGATGGTTTCAAGTCGAGTAAAGGAAGGGAAGAATCCGAGTTTTCATTCGTAGCGCAGGGCAACCATGGGATCGACGCGGGTGGCGCGACGCGCGGGCAGGAAACACGAGAGCGCGGCCACGAGCGTGAGTAATCCGGCTACCGCGAAGTAAATCGTTGGGTCGAGCGGATCGACCTTGAAGAGAATGTTCTTCAGCGCGTCTCGCGCGACCAAACCGGTCAGGACCGCGACGCCGCCTGCGCCGAGGGCCAGGCCGATCGCGAGCTGCCAGGCGCCCTGGGTCATGACCATGCGCAAAATGCGAACCGTGTCCGCACCGAGCGCCATTCGAATTCCGAACTCCTGGGTGCGTTGGTTGACCGAAAAACTCATCACCCCGTAAAGACCAACGCCGGAAAGAATGAACGCGACGAAGCCGAAGATGGTGAAGAGCATCGCAATGACGCGGCTGCCAGAAAGAACGTCGTTGTGAAATTGCGCGGGCGTTCCCGGAAAATACGTTGGGAGATTTGAATCGAGCGCCGTGACCGCCTTGCTCAAGACCGGTCCAAGTGTGTCAGCGCGAATGCCAGCACGCGGCCTAACGAGCACGGTGGCAAACTGTGTCGCCGGCGTCGCCCCGAGGAGAGGCATGTAAAAGCCAATGTTCTCGGTTTGTTGATCAAAAGGTCCTTGCATCAGGGTGTCGGGCACAACCCCGATGATGCTGCGCCACGGCTGTTCTTTCGCGGGATTGAAGATGCGCACCTGATGTCCGAGCGCACTCGCATTACCCCAGTACTTGCGCGCGAAGCTCGCGTTCACGATCGCGACCGGCTGCTTTGAGTCGGTGTCGTCGATGGTGAAATCGCGGCCTTCAAGGATCTTCAATCCGAGCGTCGCGAAATAGCCGTCCGAGACCGATTCGAAGTTGCCGCGGGGGCGATCGCGATCGGTCTGATACTTCTGGCCGTCGACTTCGTACTGTCCACCCCCGGCGAAGGTCATACGGAACCGATCAGTCATGGCCGCCGCTTCGAATTGCGGGTGAGTGCGGAGCTCCCGCACAGCATGCTTGAAGAATTCGCGACGCGAATCTTCGGTCGGGTAGATGCCTTCCATCAACGCCAGACGCGCGGCATAAACTCCATTCTCATCGTAGCCGTAATCGAGCTTTGTCTGGTTACGGATCGATTTGATCTGCAACGTTGCCGCGATTAGGAGCGCGGCGGTCAGCGCGATTTGGCTGACTACGAGCACGCGGGTGATGACGTTGACCAGACGGCTGCTGTTGCCCCGCCCGCCTTCTTTCATTACTTCCGCGGCATTGCTGCGTGAGCTGAGAAACGCCGGAAGCAAACCGGAGATGACGGTCGCGAGGAGTGTGATCGCGACGGTAAAACCGAGGACACGGCCGTCGATCGTGAAGTTCCACCAGTACGGCGGTGGAAACGGCCCGGCCTTTATGACTTTCTCGAACCAGTCAACGCCCCAGTACGCGATGAGCGAGCCGGCAATCGCGCCGAAGAAGGCGACCACCATACTCTCGGTCAGCATTTGCCTAACAAGACGCCAGCGCGTCGCGCCGAGCGCACCGCGGATTGCGAGCTCTTTCGCCCGCAGCGCGGCGCGGCCGAACTGCATGTTCATCACGTTTACGCACGCAATCAGCAGGACGAGAATGACCGCCCCAAGCATGGCCCACACGATCTGACGCAGTTGCACGCCAGTGAAGGCGTTGAGCAATGGAACTACCGCGGCGGAGGTGAAATCTTTGTTCGTCTTCGGATTATCCGCCGCGATGTTGCGCGCGATTGTGACCATCTCGGCGTTCGCCTGGTCGAGTGTGACACCCGGTTTCAACCGGCCCATCACGGCAGGCGCGCGATTATTCGCGCCGAGGAAAAGTTCGCCGCGTGGGGTAAGCGGCCACTCATTGTAAAGCGGTGTCCAAAGTTCCTCGGAGGTCGGGAACTTAAATCCGGGCGGCATGACACCGATAATCGTCGCGGCTTTGCCATTAACGGTGACGTTCTTTCCGACGATATTCGGATCGGCATTGAAATCGCGCCGCCAGATTTCGTCACCGAGAATCGTCGTCTTTGGCGCGCCGGGCTTGTTGTCTTCGGCGTTGAAATCGCGACCGAGCACCGGTGAGACACCGATAATTTTGAACAAGTCTTCCGTGATGTAGGCGCCGGTGTAACGCTGCGGATTATTTTGGTAGGTGAGGTTGATGGTCGAGCCGTTGAGATAACCGGCCATCATCGAAAAGGACTTCTGGGCCGCTTTGATGTCCTCGTAGTCCTGCGCGGCTGGGATGTTGCCATTGCCGAAGTTGTTGTTCTGATCGCTCGCTTTCGGATCAATCAACCCGACGCTGGCCAGTTGCTCCGGATGCGGAAACGAGAACCCGCGCAGGACGATGGCATTGACCACGGTGAATTGAGTCATCGCGCCGCCGATGCCGAGCGCGAACACGAGGATGGAGAGAAGAAGGAAGATTTTATCCTTCAAGAGGACGCGAAGTCCGACACGAATATCCTGACTAAACGATTCAAGGATCATGATGGTTTGGGTTGGTTGGTGTCGACAATCCAGCCGTCGCGCAGCTGGATGACGCGGTTGCCATAAGCGGCATTTGTTTCCGAATGCGTGACCTGGATGATGGTCGTGCCCTCGGAGTTGAGGCGTTGAAAGAGCTGCATGATTTCCTCCGCCTGGCTGGAGTGGAGGTTGCCGGTCGGCTCATCGGCCAGGATGAGTTTGGGTTTCGCGATGATCGCGCGGGCAATACTGACCAGTTGCTGCTGTCCGCCGGAGAGCTGGCGCGGGTAGAGATCTTTTTTCCCGACGATGGAAAAACGGTCGAGCGTATCGGCGACCAATGCGGTCCGTTCCGATTTGCTGTAGTGCCGGTAGGAAAGCGGGATATCGAGGTTTTCGTAGACCGTCAGGTCGTCGAGCAAATTGTAGTTTTGAAAAACAAAACCGATCTGCTCGTTGCGCAGAATGGTGCGCTCTTTTGGCTTGAGGCGGTGGACTGCGGTTTCGTCGAGGTAGTATTCGCCGCTCCAGCCGAAATCGTGCATGCCTAGCAAGTGCAGAAGAGTCGACTTGCCCGCGCCCGATGGACCCATGACGGAGACAAAATCACCTTCCTCCACCTCGAGATTGATGTCTCGCAGGACGTAAAAGAATTGTTGTTTGCCTAACGGATAGGAGCGCTCGATGTGAGCCAGTTTGATGAGTGGAGCGGATGTCATGAGAGATGGTTCACGTTTAACCTCGACCAAGGGCGATCATCGGGTCCGCCCGGGTGGCGCGGCGCGCCGGGATGTAGCTGGCGAGCAACGCAACTAACGCGAGCGTGAAGGTGACGAGAACAAAAGTCGTTAAGTCGAGAGCGCTTGTGGCATAAAGGGCCGAGCGGAGCAGCGAAGTGGTGAGAAACGCGACCACCAGTCCGATGAGCGTGCCGGCACCGATGAGCAGACCGGCGCGCGAAATGATGAGTCGGAGCACGTCGGCGCGCTGGGCACCAAGCGCCATGCGGACGCCGATCTCGTGAGTTCGTTGCACGACAAGGAAGGACATCACGCCGTAGATGCCGACCGAGGCGAGCACGAGCGCGAGACCGGCGAAAACCGTCAGGAGCACAACGGAGAGGCGGCGGGGCGCGATCGAATCACCGATGACATCGTTGAGCGTGCGGATGTGCGCGATCGGCAGAGTCGAGTCGATGGCCTGCACTTCACGCCGGATAGCACTCGTTAGGCTAGTCGGATCCTGCGTACTGCGAACGGCGAGGATCATGGAGGGATACGGACCCTGGCTGATCGGCGCATACCATTCCGGTTTCACCGCTTGATCGAGCCCGCGGTGATGAATGTCGCCGACGATCCCGATAATGGTTGTCCAGACCGGCCCCTCTCGTCTCGGCACGCGCATCCGTTTTCCAACTGGATCGTCGTTAGGCCAATACTTTTGCGCGAGCGCCTGGTTGATGATTACTACGCCGGGGGCGTCAAGCTTGTCGGCGGCATTGAAGGAGCGGCCTTTGAGAAGCGGCATCTCGAGGGTGCTGAAATAATCTGCGGAGACGAGGCGGAGTTCTTCGTCCGGCCCGGGGTGCGTCGCATCCTTGGGGCGGCCCTCGATCTCGAAGGAAGAATCGCTATTGATCCCACTCATCGGAAGGATCCAGGTGAACCCGGCCTGTTTCACACCCGGCAAATTGCGGACGCGCCGTTCCAGCTCGTTGAAGAAATTGATCTGCGCTGGCTTGTCGGGATAACCCAATTTGGGAAGGGAAATCTCCGCGGTCAGGACATGATCGGGATTGAACCCGGGATTGACATTCCCCAGCCTAACGAAACTCTTGAGGAGCAAGCCGGCGCCAGTGAGGAGGACCAAAGCGAGCGCCACTTCGGCGATCACGAGTGTGTTGCGGAGCCGGTTGTGACGCCGGCCCGCACTGGAGCCGCGTTCGCCGCTTTCCTTCAGTGATTCGCTCAGATCGAGTTTCCCGCTCGCCAAACCGGGCGCGATACCGAAGGCAAGACCAGCACCGACTCCGATCACGAGAGTGACGAGAAGCACGGTAAGATCGAGGTGCACTTCGCTCAGTCGCGGAATGGTCTGGGCGCCGATCGATTTCACCAGATCGATTCCCCAGAAAGCGAGGATCGTCCCAGCGGCCGCGCCGAGGAGTGCGAGGACAACGCTTTCCGTCAGACTCTGGCGAAGCAACCGGAATCGACTTGCGCCAACCGCGACTCGAATCGCCATCTCGCGCTCTCGAATGGTAGCGCGAGCGAGCATCATCGTGGCGAGATTGGCGCAGGCGATAAGCAGGACAAGCGCGACCGCGCCTAACAAGATGAGAAGCAGTGACTTGATCGGGCCGACGACCTGTTCCTTGAGCGGATAGATGGTCGCACCAAAGCTGTCGCCTTTGGGATAGTTGTCGGCATTATTCTGACGCATCCCCTGAACAACAGTCTCGACTTCAGCCTGCGCTCGGTTCGATGAAACGTTAGGCGCGAGACGCCCGATGACGCCGTAACTGCGCGAGCCGCGATTCTTTAATTCTTGATCGGTAAAAGCGACAGGTTGCCAGATGTCAGCGCGCTCGCCGAATTGCGCGCCGGTGATATTGAAGAGCGGGAGTGGGAACTCAAAGGTCGACGGCATGATCCCAACGATGGTGAAGGGTTTGCCGTCAGCGATCAGTTTGCTCCCAAGCACGCGCGGGTCGCGATCGAACTTGCGGCGCCAGAGACGCTCACTAATGACAAGGACGTCGTCGCGCCCCTGAGCGCATTCTTCCGGGCGGAAGGTGCGTCCGCGAATGGGCTGCACGCCTAACAATGGGAAAAGATCGGCGGAAACCTTGGCGCCGAAGACGCGCTCCGGCATCTCGCCTTCGGAGAGGTTAAAGGTGGTGGTGTCGAATGCCGCGAGCTTGTCGAAGCTCTTCAGCTGCGATTTGTATTCGAGGAATTCCGGAGGCGAGACCGGGATGGCATCCAGATTTTGGGCGCGGAAGTGTTCGAAGAGCAGGACGAGGTTTGCCGGATCCTGATAAGGCAGCGGTTTGATGAGGAGCGCATTGACAAGCGTGAAGACGGCGGTCGTGGCGCCGATTCCGAGGGCCAGGGTGGTGATGCCAACGAGAGCGAAGAGTGGGTTCTTCGCGAGCAGACGAAGGGAGTGACGGAGATCCTGAAACATGTGGTTGTGGAATCGTTATGGAGTCGGCGGTTCTTCAAAGCGCGCCGCCTCATGCAGCCTCCCCGAAAAGCGCGCAGGCTCGAGGTTGGCGCCCGGGGAAGGCGCCGAGCCGTGATGCAGGAGTGCGACGAGAATATTGCCGACGAGGAGCGCAAAAATAAGCAGCGCTTTGATCGAACCTTCGTTGCGATCGCCCAGCTGCATCTTATCTCGCTCCTCGTTAGGCCGCGATTTTGTCCTCGACGACTCGGCCGTCGAACAGGTGGATGGTGCGATCGGCGTGCTGCGCAAAACGCGCGTCGTGCGTCACCATGCAAATGGTCGCGCCACCGGCGTGCAGTTCTTTGAGCAGATCCATGACCGCTTCGCCATTGCGGGAATCCAGGTTGCCCGTCGGTTCGTCCGCGAGAAGGATGGCTGGCTTGCCAGCGAGGGCCCGCGCCACTGCGACGCGCTGCTGTTGGCCGCCAGAGAGCTGGCTCGGCAGATGTTTTGCGCGATGTGCCATGCCAACGCGCTCAAGCGCTTCGTTAACGAACGCCTTGCGCTCGCTCGCGCCCATGCCGCGATAGGTCAAAGGCAGTTCAACGTTCTCGTAAACCGTCAGGTCGCCGATGAGATTGAAGCTCTGGAAAATGAAACCAATCTCACGATTGCGGATGCGAGCGCGTTCCGGAAACGAGAGGTTCGCGACCTCACCTCCCTTGAGTGAGTAACTCCCGTCCGAGGGCGTATCAAGCAGCCCCAGGATTGAAAGAAGAGTGGATTTTCCACAACCGGACGGGCCGGCGATGGAGACGTATTCGCCCATGCGAATGTCGAGGTGAATTCCCGAAAGCGCGTGCGTTTCGACCTCGTCAGTGAGGAAGACTTTAGTAACGCCGTCGAGGTGAATGAGGGTGTGGTTTCCGTTTCCGTTGTTCATTTTGGTTTTGTTGTGGGCTGAGGTCGTGGTGCGATCGTTAGGCAGGCTGATAGTGGTAGACATTTTTTTTAGTTCAAGCTGATGCGGTCGTGTGAGTCGTAGGCGCTGGTGTCGGAGAGGATGACCTGGTCGCCTTCTTTCAGGCCCTCGAGAATTTCGATGGTGTTAACCGAGCTGCGGCCGAAATGGACGGGGGAGCGAAGCGCTTCGCTGCCAGTGCTTAACTTGAAAACACCGACGGTTGCTCCGTCCTGCGCAAAAGCCGGCCGGCCGACATAGAGAACGTTATCAAGTCGTTCGAGCTCGATTGTGCCGTCCACGCTGAGATCGGGCCGGGCGCCTTTCGGCAGCGGGCCGTCGAGCGCGACATCAACCGTGACGGTTCCTTGTTCAACGGCGGGATCGACCCGAATGACGTGACCGGGAATGAGCCCGTTGCGTGTGTCGATCGACGCCGGTTGGTTAATCTGAATGTCTTTCGCCTGGGTCTCGGCGATTTTGATTTGGGCCTTCAATTTCGCCGGGTCGGCCACGCGGGCGATATTAGTCCCGGGAATCACTCGTTGTCCGACTTCAACAGGCAGTTGCTGAAGAACGCCGGACATACCAGCGCGGACATGCAAAGCTTCCACTTCCTGGTTTCGCAACTGGGCGGAAGCTTTCAATTGTTCAAGCTCGGACTGCTTGGCGGCGAGTTGGGGTTCAATTGAATCCTTCGCGAAAGCGAGCCGCTTATCCTCGATCGCGTCCCGACTGGCGAGCTCGTCGCGTTTGATGATGGAGGTTTTGTAAGCGAGTTCGGCGATGAGGCCGTTCTTTTTCAGATTCTCGTTTGTTTCAGCCTCCATCTTGGCTTGTTGATATTCTGAGTGGACCTGAGCCGTGGTGGATTCCTGGTCGAGCAACTCGCGCTGCAGCGTCGCGCGCAGGGTCGTCAGCTCGGCTTCCGCACCCTTGGCTTTCAACTCTGCATCGAGCGCGGCCTGTTGCAGATCCGGGCTGGAGAGTTCGACGATCAAAGTGTCGGGCTCGATATGCGCGCCCGGCCTAACGACGATCTTTTCAACCCGGCCATCCTTGGCCGCCGCGATCCAGCGAATGTCTTCCGGGACGAGAGTTCCGAGACCGCGCACCTGGCGCAGCATGGGGCCCCGTTTGACGGTGTCGATCCAGACCGCAGCCCGATCAACGCTCATCGCCGCAGGCTTCAAACGTGAAACCGCGGCGGTGATGAGGGCGAGAGCGAGCACGGAAGCGCCGCCAATCATTAGTCGCCGTTTCTTTTTCTTGCGGGCAACATCGGGGCGCGGGACATCCATGGACGAAGTAACTGGTGTGAAGCCCGAAGGACGGGTGGGCTCAGCACCGCCGCCGATTACTTCAAAGCTTCTTTGCATAATGTATGGATCAAAAAGTCGGGCGCTTAAAGCACGCCGACGATGTGGATGAGAGTTGCGATCGCGTCGACGCCGCTCACGATCGGTAAAATCGCGGTCAGAAGGAGCGCGGCGAAAACGCCGGCGTCCGCGGCAAAACTGCGCGCCGCTTCCTCGGCAAAATATTCATTGCTGAGCCGAAAGAATGCCGGTTCGCAAAACTTCGCCGGCGTTCCGCAGTTCCCGGTCAGAGTGGCGCTCTGATAGGTCTGCGCGACTTGCGGGAAGCTCCGGCCGCTGCGTTGGGCGCGCGGATCGGATTCAGCCCGTTGC
>Ga0070671_100001953_pt1 | contig 15812 bp, 7 predicted proteins | sample KBSS73metaG_FD_65341 | JGI IMG/M metagenome (GOLD analysis project Ga0070671, IMG submission 65341) | Switchgrass rhizosphere microbial communities from Kellogg Biological Station, Michigan, USA - KBS S7-3 metaG | ecosystem: Host-associated > Plants > Roots > Rhizosphere > Soil ...
TCACCAATAAACCTTACCTCGGCTGGCAGCGGCATACCTGGGACCCGATCCTTCTCGGTATAGCGCTGACCGGCGTTGCACTGTTCCTCCGACGCTGGCTCGCTCAGGGTCCGGCCGGAGTTCGCCACGGATTTACGGCCGCGCATCTCTCGGGCAAGGACAAGCACACCATGAGCGTCGGCTCTGCCGTACTCGGCCTAATAACACCTCAATCGATAACGCCAGCCCCGCAACCAACCAATCCCGACTTTCACTTTGGAGGAGGAAGATCGGGAGGCGGAGGCGCTACCGGCGATTTTTGAAGGGCTCGCCACCGATACAACCGGTTTGTCTACTTACATAGCGTCTTATCAATAACCGCCTGCGCCAACGGCCCCACACTCGCCATAACCACTTCTCATTTGGATGAACGCCATCGAAGCGGGTGGGTATGCTGTGCAGCGAACATCCCGCAAATCGGCGCTTCGAAGATGCCGGCTACCCAGTCGGTAGCCCTGCCACACGCGTCAGAAGTAAATCTAGTTCTCCGTCCTTATCAGATATCTGCTTTCCCGCAGATGTCGATGGAGGTTGGCTAAATGGAAGAGGTATTGATTAAAGTCTGTCGCCATCAGTTTCATCACCCTTGCCCTATTTCCCACTGCCGCCATCAGGTAGCATTCTCTACCCATGGCTGAATAGAACTCGATGTTGTGCCGATCCTTGTTTTGGTTTTGAAAGAATCCGGCGTAGAGAAGAATGTGCGCACCGGCCGACTCCATCCAGAGTGGGTTCTTGGCGCTGGCGAGCTGCCGCAGCATGAGTTCAGCGATCTGGGTCAGATCCGCGAACTGCCGGAATTCCAGATCGCTCGGGCTGTAATCCGGAGAAAGGATTTCCATCCGATCTACCGACTGCAGGCAAAAATGACCAAGCACGCTTGCGAGATAAACACCCGTAGAGTCGCGAATCTGGGACCACTGCTCACTTCCTATCGTTTCGTGGAGATGGGAGGCCCAGAAGTTAAGTGCTCGTTCTTCCGTGACACCATACAGCTCCTCAAAATAGTGAGTAGATGGCATATCCGTAGCCCCCGACCTAGGTTTTTCCAACAACATGCGTATTGTTATCCCTGTTTATCTTTGTGTGGAAATGTTAATTGCCCACCGCCTCCAACTGAACACTCTCCCTTCGCATACATCAAACCGCCGCCGAAAGCGGCACGCCGCACTGCCGTAGGCCGGAGTGAAACCCAAAGGGCGGAACGACTCGAATGCAACGGGAAGCCACAAAATTCCTGTCAAGCCCCCAGAACCTCAAAAAATGGCGTAAGCCGAAGAAAAAAGGACACTAATCCGAAATCCCCAAAGCGCCGATTAATTTCATCCAATTCCCTACAATAGATACTGAGATCTAAAAGGTAGACAGCGGTACCCCACCGAGGTACCCACCTAACTCCTTATGAATGATCATTTACGCGATTAAGCAGGGGGAGGGGGTCATATCGCGGAAGCCAGCGCTCCCGCCCACCGCGCAACATACTCAGCCTGGGCCCCGGTCTCCGGATCGCGATGCCCGTCCAGCACCGCAAGCTGCACCGCGAAGTTCCCAATCGTCGAGCTCTCCGGCGACCCGCGAAACACCTCGAGCCCGGTAGCCTCCGCAGTCAGCCGGTTCAAGAAATCGTTCTGGCTCGCACCGCCAACAACAAACAGCCGCTTCAGTTCCTTGCCGCTGTGAAATGCAACACGCCCCAACACCTCGGCATAACGCGCCGCCAGGCTGTGGAAGATGAGGCTGGCAAACGCCGGAGCGTTCTCCGCTCCCTCATCCAGCGGCTCCAACCCTCTCCGCTGAAGCTGAGCATTGATCCGATGCGGCATCCGCCCCGCCAGCAGAAGATCAGGATCATCGACCTCAAGCAACGCAGTCGGCTTCGCGACGCCTTCAGCCGCCGCAACCAGCTCCGGCACCGTCCACACCCGGCCATCAGCGTTCCACTTGTCCATGCACTGCCGGATAAGCCACATCCCATTCACGTTCTTGTGGAAGCAGATGCGCCCGCCCACAGCTCCCAGGTTCGTGAAGTTCTCCGCCGCAGTAGCTGCGTCGTTCCTGGGCTGCTCCAGAAGCGTCCCGACCAGCGACCACGTGCCCGAACTGATATAAGCCCAGTCATCTCCGGCAGCCGGGATGCCCGCAATCGCCGACGCCGTATCGTGACAAGCCGGAGCAATCAGCACCGTATCCCGAAGCGCAGGGAGCTTCGCAAGCGGCCTGCGCAGCCTACCCACCTCAGTTCCCGGAGGAACTAAATCCGCTGCACACGTCGGATCAAGCGTAGCCGCACCGAAGATCTCGCCGCACCACTGCCGCGTAGCCAGCTCCACCAGCTGCGTGTGCGTCGCATTCGTATACTCCGCAACCCGGGCTCCACCCCACCGGCACAAAATATATTCCGGAAGATTCAGCCACGGATCCTTCTTCCCGTGACCATGCAGCCCATCCGCATAGAGCTGGTAGAGAGTATTGATCCGCAGCAGTTGCACGCCCGTCAGCTCACGCAACCGCTCCGGAGTGATCTCCTCATGCAGCAGAAGCTCGGACCTCACCGTCCTCTCATCGCGATAGCAGAACGGGTCACCCACCGGCCGCCCATCCGCTCCGAGGCGAACATAGTCCACCGCCCACCCATCCACCGCAATCGACCGGATTCCCTCGGTAGCGACCTCCGCACATCGCCGCAGCCCCTCATCCAGCCCCGCCTCAATCATGGCGAGGTCCCAGTGCAGCCCCCCCTCCACCTCACGCGGCGCATTCGCAAATCGATGCACCAGCGCAATCGAAGCCTTGCCATCCACCCACCGCAACAACGAGACCCGGCAACTCTCCGCGCCCAGGTCCACAGCAACCAAAGCCCGCCGATCCTCCGGTAACAAGGCCATGTCTGGCGCCTCGCTCATCGGAGATAGGCCTCGGTCAGACCCCCATCCACGGGGATCAGATGTCCCGTCGTGCACCGCGCCAGCGGTCCGGCCAAAAACATAATCGCCTGCGCACAGTCCTTCGGATCGATGGGCTGATGCGTCAGCGTGCGAGTCGCATAAAACTTCGCAAGCTCATTACGCAGACCGTCATCAGTGTCCTTCTCATCAAAAGGAAGGTTGTACTTCTTGAGCGAAGCGATTACGCGATCGCGCGGAAACATCGTCGAGCCCTTCACCACCGTCGCCGGTGAGATTCCGTTAACCCTCACCTTCGGAGCAAGACTCACAGCGAGCTCGCGCACAAGATGACTCAGCGCAGCCTTGCTCACGTCGTAAGCTTCGCTGCCACGTTTCGCAACCACAGCGTTTGCCGAGCTCGTTAGCACAATGCTGCCGTCGATTCCCTGCTCCTTGAAGACTCGCGATGCCTCATCGGTCAGCAGATAGTTCGCCGTCACGTTAACCTCAAGCGTCAGCCCCCACTGCGCATCCGTAATCACGCCATCCGGGGAAGACGGAAACAGCGCCGCCGTATTGATCAGAATGTCGATGCCGCCAAACTGCTTCACCGTCGCAGCCAAAGCGTCTTTGATCGCCTTGCGGTCGCGGATGTCGATGCTCGTCCAACCAACCGCCTCTTTACCGGCAATCGCCTTCGTCTCTTCCGCAACGGCCTCCGCGCCTTTTACGTCGCGGTCGGCGATCATCACATGAGCTCCACGCTCCGCGGCCAGCAGGGCAACCTCACGTCCAATGCCGCTTCCGCCGCCGACAATCAGCGCAACCCTGCGGCTCAGCTCCTTCTCAGGAGGCTGGCGGCGAATCTTTGCCTCCTCCAGCTTCCAGTACTCGATCCGGAACGCCTCACTCGGCGGCAGCGCGACGTAGTTCTCATACATCGAGAACTGATCCGCCGAAGCAGCGGGCCCAGCCTGCGGAATATCCGTGCACTTCACTCCCGCGCCCAAAGCGCCCGCACCCTGCATCACGCCAATGGCGTTGATGTAGAACTCGCCGGTAATCCGCGCCTCGGTCTTGTTCTTACCGAAGCTGAACATCCCCACTCCCGGCACCAGAACCACCGTCGGGCTCGCATCACGGATGGCAGGGGAGTCCATAAGCGCATGCTTCCCGTAGTACTCCGCATACTCTGCGCGATAGGTTTCGAGTGCAGTCTCGATAAGTTCCTTGATCTCTGCAGGGTCGCCCGAAGGATTCCACTTGATGAACATCGGGCGAATCTTCGTCCGGATAAAGTGGTCGGGGCAGCTTGTCCCAAGATGCGCAAGCTTCTCCGCGCTCTCCGAGTTCACGAAGTTCAACACCTGCGGCGAGTTCGAGTAGCTTCCGATCCACCGCTGCTTCCGGGATACCGCGCCGCGTAGATACGGCATGATCGCTGCTGCAATCTCCGCTTGGTCGTCTCGCGTCTTCGACTTCGGCCCGCTGAACGGTTTGTGCCCTGCCGTCGCAGCATGCCGCTCAATAAACTGTCCCAGCTGGTCAATGATCGTGATCGTATTCAGATAACTCTCACGCTGCGTGTTACCCCACGTGAACAACCCATGCCCACCGAGCACGACACCATCGCAGCCCGGGGTTTCGGCGACGATCTTCTTCAGCATCATCCCCAGCTCAAATCCAGGCCGCTGCCAGGGCAGCCAAGCAAGCTTGTGCCCGAACTCCTTGTTGAACTCTTCCATCTTCGCTTTGCCATTCGCAGAGGCCGCCAGTGCGATACCCCAGTCAGGATGCAGATGGTCCACGTGAGGAAACGGCAGAAAACCGTGCAATGAGGTGTCGATGGATGCCGCGACCGGATTGTTCCCAAAGGTGCAGAGCGGATACATCTCCACCATCTCGTCCTCAAGAGCAACGCCCTTGTAGACCTTCTCCAGGGCAAGCAGCTTGTCGAGATACAGCGTCGCGAAACCCGAGCGCTTGATGCTGCCCAGGTCGCCGCCGCTTCCCTTCACCCACAGGACCTTCTTCGCCTGCCCGTCCACCGGATCGACCTGGTCCAGCTTTGAGCTGGTATTGCCGCCACCAAAGTTGGTGATGCGAAGGTCCGAGCCCAATAAGTTCGAGCGATAGCGCAGCAACTCGGGTTCGTCCAGCTTCGACGCAACCGCGTTATCCCACCGATCCTCTAGAAACCGGAGTCCGCCTTTAGTCGTCATAGATAAGCCTCAACTTTGCCCGAAGACCGGGCCGCACCTAATCATTCCATAGGAAACACCAATACAGCAACTATTTCCAATGAGAAAACTAACTGATCGAGTCACACATGTAGCTGGTGCTTTACTTCGTCAACGCCTCTTGCGTGACTATCTTATGACCTACGTAGTTATACGGGGGAACCGTCTGCCCGCGTAGCAGGGAAAGTCCCAGGTGAATCAAGTTCGGCCCATAAGAACTTGCCTCATGCGACACTGACCCGATCAGAGGGGAACCCTCCTTCTTCATCTCGGCAATCGCTTCGGCGATACAGTCCTGGCCTACGATCACAACATGCTTCTGCCGCCGCAACTCCCTGACGGCATCCACGGCTCCCAGAGCGCTCGTATCCGTTACAGCCGCAATCAGAATGTGTTTGTCCTTCGGATGCCGCTGTAGAAAGTCTGAGATCGCCTTCTTGCTCTTATCACGCATGCCTCGACCATCGATCCGAACAAACGACTCCACAGGAAGATCGGGGATGCCGCTGCGCACACCTTCGAACGCACCTGTAATCCTGCTTTGGACCAGTTGTCCGGCCTCAGGCAAATCCAGACCAATCACCCAGTCGGCCTTGCCGCCCCAGTTGGCAACGGAGTACGCCGCCAGCGTCTCTCCCGCCTCAATTCCAACGCGATAGTTGTCTACACCGAAGTAAGTGGCATGGGGATGCGGAATATCAATCGCGATCAGTGGAATCTTCGCCTCAGCCAGTTTGTCGCCGATCATCGGCGCGACCTGCTCCTCTACCTGGAACTCGATCACCAGGTCAACCTTGCTGCGAACAAACTCCTCCGCATTCTTCAGCGCAGTCGCCGCATCATATCGGTTATCGAGCACCAAAAGATCAACGCCAACTGAAGCCGCGGCAGCCTTCAGGCTCTCTGTCACTTCATTGGAGAACGGCATGTCCGCGCTCTGCCCCGCGAAGCCGAAACGCATCTTCTTCGGGCGAGTCACCTGGCGGTACAAACCATCTGGCGACTGAGAAAGATATCCGCGATGTACAAAAGTTTTGAGGACGCGATAGACCGTCGTCTTTGAAATCTTGGTCTGACGGTGGATCGCCTCCAGCGTCATGGGCTGGTTTTCGGCCTGAAGCAGTTCAAGGATGTCCAGCGCCTTCGACAGCACCGGGATCAGGTAAAGTCTTTTGGTGGTTTTTCTTACGGCCATAGTCTCTCGCAAGGAAATAACGACACAGCGGCTATTATGCTGCAAAACTACTATGTTTCGTTAATGAAATGGCCGTTCCTATTTTGTTCAATCGATAAACTTAAGATTTCCGCGGGTTTCCCGTGGACCTTGAGTAGCATCCTCGCCCGTCTATGCGTAGCTCGAAACACTCTTTGAGTTTTTGCTCTCTCGTTCGCGCGTAATCTTTTCCACGTAACCGCTCTCGGCAAGCTCCTGCAGCGGAGCAACCGGGAGCCCTCTTGCGGCGCGCCACTCCCGTACGATCGGCCGTACATCCTGCCAGAACGCGTCGCGGAAACACTCTTCTGCCTCGACGAGCCGGCATGCATCTTGCAGTTCTGCCAGCCGCTCCTGATCGATCAGCGATGCCTTCGCATAGAGTTCCTGCGCCGCCACCACAGTCTGCACCATCGCCTCCATTTTTCCCTTCAGGTTGTGGCTCTGGTCGATCATGAACGCGATCTCCGCGCGATCTCCTGGCTTGGAGCTCACAATCTCATGGAAGATGCGGAAGACCTGGTATGGATCGATGGAGCCTAGCGTCAGGTCGTCATCCGCATACTTGCGATCATTGAAGTGAAATCCTCCTAGGGCTCCAAGATGCAACAGCCAAGCGACAATCTGCTCGATGTTCGTTCCCTGGTAGTGGTGCCCGGTATCCACCAGCACCCTGGCCTTTGGCCCCGCGCGACGCGCCAGTTCCAGTGCCATGCCCCAGTCGGCGATGTCGGTGTGATAGAAGGCAGGCTCAAACGGCTTGTACTCCACCAGCATTCGCTGGTCAGGTCCAAGTGCAGCGTGGGTCGCTCCCAGAACCTCTTCCATCCACTCGATCCTGCGACGCACGCTCTGCGACCCGGGATAGTTCGAGCCATCTGCAATCCACAGCGAGACGTCTTTCGATCCCAGCTCCTGCCCGATCTCCACCGAATCCAGCAAATGGGTCAAGGCGTTCTTGCGAATCTCAGAATCAGGATTGGCGATCGACCCGTACTTGTACTCCTGGTCCTGAAAGAGATTCGGATTGATCGATCCTGCGCGCACCCCGTACTTCTTCTCAAGCGATTGAATCGTCGCTACGTCCTTCTTTCCGGCAGGCAGGTCCCACAATACGTGCAGGGCCACGGTGGGACTGGCACCTGTCAGCGCGTTCACCTGAGAGGCATCGGCAAACTTCTCCTCAATCGTCGTCGCCGCGCCGCCCTGCACGAACTTCCCAAACCGGGTCCCGGTGTTGGCAAATCCCCACGAAGGCACTTCAATCCGGAAGCTGTCGAGCGCGCTCCAGATACTCTCCGCATTCCGCTCTGCTGCGCCTGTACCGTTAGTCGTCATCTGCTTCTCTCTCAGGGCTTTCTGAGCTAGAAATATACTCCCTATTGAAACGTCAAGCCACCAGCGTCAGAAAGGCACCTTCCTTAGAAGGTAAACCTTCCTGAAAGCTGAAAGGCACGAGGATCGCCGCTGGCAAAACCGAGTGTCCCGAAGTTTGAGTTGTTCACATTCACGCCGATCGTGTTATTCGAGGCATTGTTGCCAAAGGTGACAGTGTTCGTCACGTTCTGGCAATCGACACCGAAGATGAACTTGGCTCGCTCCGTGATGTCGAAGGTGCGCCGAAGTGCGCTGGTAAGACGGTAGATGCTGGGCCCACGCAGACCGTTAGGGGCGATTCGCGTGAGATTTCCAATCATGAATTGTCCCGAGTTGCAGTAAGGACCGCTGCTTGAGGAGCATGGAACGCCGCCTACTCCCGAGCCGGGAGTGGCGCTGCTAAGCGCTCCCGTCAGATAGCTTTTGGTTCCTAGCGTGGCCGCTGTAACACCGTCTCCCCATCCTCCATTTTGGCGTGGATTGCCTCCGATGAAGTTCGGGTTTGCATCCGGCATGCAGGTCCCGGCGCCCACATTCTGCGTGGTCGCGTTGCACGTAGCAACGATCGCCAGTGGGAGACCTGAGCTGTACTGGAAGATGTTCGAGAAATCCCAGCCTCCGAAGAGCGCGCGAACCCAGAAGTGTTCGCCGCCGATCTTGTTCTTGCCGAACGGAAGTTCATAGACGCCGAAGACGCTCAGGTTCTGTGGCTGGCTGTTGATGCTGAGCGATCGATCGATGCGGTTCGCCGCCCAGGCTTGTCCGTTCGAAGTAGCGAACGCCGGAATCGCATAGCCGCTTCGCTGGGTTCCTGCATCGTCGATGTTCTTCGAGTAGGTGTAGTTCACGTTCATCGTCAAGCCGTGCGATGCGCGGTGGCCGACCGAGAGCTGGAAGGCGTTGTAGTTGGCGTTGGCGACGTTCCCCCATGGATCGGTGGTTCCGGCATACTGTGGCATCCACGTAAGCATATGGGCGATCGTCGCGTTCGCATTGACTGCCGCAGCAGCGGTATAACCCGGATAAGGAATGGGAATCGTAAGGCCGGTTTGCGCCTGCGCTGCCGCAATGTTTGCAGCAGTTGCAGGTCTGGTCAGGTTGGCGCCAAGAGCCAGCCACTTAGGATCCATCTGGCCCGACTGCAGGCCACGGATGTTGGCGGCGCCTGCGATAAAGTGGCTCTGGCTTCCGACATAGTTCACCGTGACCGTAATGTCCTTGGTGACCTCACGTTGCATTCCAACGTTCCAAAAGTTGAAGGTTGGAGCGCGGCCACCAACATATGGATCCGGATAAGCGATGCTGGTTCCCGTGCCCGCCGAGGTACCAGTGGCTCCGTTGCAAGGCGCATAGCTCTGGCCTGAGCAGACATAGTAGCCGGTACCGAGAGTCTGGCTGATTGCAGTGATGGGAGCGACCGGCGGCAGTGAGTAGCCGGGTCCGCCCCAGTTTGCATTTGCGCTGTTCAGGTAAAACGCCGGGCCCGCTGTGCTATCCGAGAGCGTGACCGCGCTGTTGAATCCCGCCTGGCCGGTTCCAGTCGCCGCTCCCCCCGCTCCGCCCGTACCGCCAGCGTGTGAGAAGAGAATGCCAAATCCGGCGCGGAATACGGTCTTCTCATCGGCCGAATAGGCAAGCCCCAGACGAGGACCGAAGTTCTTATAGTAGTTGCTGACCGGAGTACGGCAGTTGCAGCTCACCCCATCCCCGCGATTACCGGCAAACTGCAGTGCCCCTGGATTGCCGGTGATCGGATTGTTGATATTGGGATTGAGGAACGACCAGCGATCCTGCGACTCGTTATACGTTGGCAGGTAGTCCCAGCGAAGACCGAGGTTCAACGTCAGCTTAGGAGTAAGTTTGTAGTCGTCCTGAACATAGACAGCGAAAGGATGAAAGCGTCCGCCGAGCAAACTGAACGTTTGCTGAGTAAGGCTGCTGCTGCCCACGGCGCCAATCATGTAGCTGGCGTAGGAGTAGCCGGAGTTCGCGACAAAAGCGGACCCGTTCAGGTTGGCCGTATCGTTCGTGTTCCACGTAAGCGTCATGGGCAGCGAGGGTCCGTCCGCCGTGCTCGCATTGTTTTGCAGCCACTGATACTGGAATCCGAAGTTCAGTGAGTGCTTGCCGCGGAGATAGCTGACGTTGTCCTTCAGCGTGTAGGTATCAGAAACATTCGTCGTCGTCGGCGTGTTCCCCACCCACATGTAAGGAGCATTGGTTCCCGAGAAGGCCGTGTTCGGGAAATTCTCCGAAGCCTGACCTGCAGGAAGCCCCTTGATACCGGATGCCGTTGCAGCATACTCCGGTATGCCTTGGGTAAGGTTTTTTACCGGTGGACCGCCGAAGTTCATGAAGCCGAACTTGGCCTGGTTGATGAGGTGCGAATTGACCACGAAGGTGTATCCGAGGTCGGCCCAGTGGCCACCAACGATCGAGGCCGTCGTGGCGTAGTAGGGGACCGGGATCGGCAAATTGCTGGTCGAAGTGTAGGGGACGGCGTGCCTGTTGCCTCCAGTGATCACAAAGGAAAGCGTCTGCCGCGAGGAGATGTTGTAGTCGACGCGTCCCGAGTAGAGCCAGTTATCGTAACCGCTGGGAACTCCACCAAGATAGTTGTTCTGAATCGTGCCGACCTGGTCGATCGTTGGCGTCGGCAGGAACTTCTGCATGTACTGCGTAATCGGCGAGAGCTGGCTCGCCGGAATCACGTTGACCTTACCCGGCGCCACAATTACAGGATTGCCATTTGGACCATTGGCCGCTCCCGGTCCGTATCCATATTGGTAGCGGCATGCTCCAGTTGTACTGTGCGCAGTGCAGCTTGCCTGAGTCGTGGGATCGTAGATCGGATAATTCACACCAGCCGTATTGCCCAATCCACCCGTAGCCGCACTGGCAGGAATTAACTCCTGGAAGTTACCCTGACGCATCAACGTTGTTGGAATCGACACGGGAACCGGGTTGGCCCCAAGCCGAGAGCGGAACTTGTCATAGGTAGTAAAGAAAAACAACTTGTCGCGTCCATTGAAGAGAAACGGGATCTTCACCGGACCGCCAACGGCATACCCCAGCTCGTTCTGGTGTTCCGGCGGCTTTGGTCCCGGAACATTGACGATCTTTCCGTTCACCACCGTGGGCACAACGTTGCCACCGCCAGGCTTGGACGAGAAGCTCCAAGCGTCGAAGATCGTGTTTCGGAAGTATCCGAAGATCGCGCCGTGATAGGTATTGGTGCCCGTCTTCGTGTTGTAGTTCTCAAGACCGGCTCCTTGGTACTCCGCTGAGAAGCCGCTGGTCACAACCTTGATCTGATCGATGGACTCCAGCGGAACGATGTTGAAGACGGGTCGATTGTCACCCTGCTGACTCAGCGTCGTAATCGGAAGACCGTCGAGATAAAGCTCTCCTAAACGCTGTCCGGTACCTCCGATGATCGACGAACGGCCGCCCGGATTTACCTGCGCGCCCGGCAGCAGGTTCGAAAACTGGGTCACGTCGCGCTGCTGGCTACCCGAGATCATGATCGGCAGCTTCGTGTAGAGGCTGTTTTCAATCGTTCCGCCCAGCGTCGCGTTCGTGGTCTCAAGCGCAGGCGGAGCGTCCGTCACCGTGACAGTCTCATTCACGCTTCCTGCCTTCAGGTTCACGTTGAGGCCAAACGTGTTCAGCGCATTTACCACCACGTTCTCTTGCTTGAACTGGTTGAACCCATCTGCGGTGACCGTCACGGTATAAGTACCGGGCGTCAGCGGAGCAATGTTGTAAAGACCGTCCGACGAACTCGTTCGCTTCGTTTGGACTCCAGTGCCATTGTTCGTGGCGACCACCTGGGCGTTGGGAACAACCGCACCCGTCGTGTCCGTCACCGTTCCACTGATAGCTCCTTCACCACCGGTCTGCGCCACGGCGGAGACAACAAACACACCGATCCACACCAATAGGATCGCAATCCACTTCTTGCCGTTGAAACTCACTTTGTCACCGCTATGCAACATGGCATTGCCTCGCATAATTTCTCTCCAAACGCCGCAACAGTCCGCCAAAAACCTGTCCATGGCAGAAATCCGTGTGGGGCAGCCTTCTGATTCTTTGTTCTTTAGGCTGCATGAAAATCTATGTGAGCTTGGAAATGGATGTCAATAGAAAAATTATTTCCCGATAGGGAATGTGACAGACAATCTGCTATCGATCGCCTGAAACCCACCCATAGTAGGGATTACCGCTATCCGCTTCCGCGACACGCCGCATCGCCGCCGCCCAGGCTTCGCGATCTCCGTTATAAGCAGCGATGCCGGCCGAGTAGAAATCGAGCAGGCTTTGACGCCGAAGCACGATCTCGTTGCGCAAAGCGTCATCCGCGTTCACCAGCGGAGGATCTGTTCGCAACGCAAGCAGCTCAGGAAGTGCAACCGTTATCTCTTTCGGATGCACCCACGGCGCGTATTCAATTCGCGGATAATCATCGGTCACGGGACGCACAGTAGCGGCATATCGCTCAAGTCCCTCCCTGCCCGTAACCCACGTGGCAAGCAGCGCCGCCGGCGAAGAGATGCCGACAGCCTTCAATGAAGTGCTTACATCCGCCTGCACAAAGCGATTCGTGATTGTTCTCGCATCCAGCTCGATCGGCGAATTGGAACCGATCAGCAACATCTCGTGCAGCTCAGTGCTCCACAGCGTTGCGTACGGAAAGACATCGAGGAAGCTTCTCACCAGCGCCCGCGTGTCGTCGGCATTTTGAGTAGCGATCGGCAGCCACTGCGCAAACAGGCCATCAGCGTTGAGCCGTTTGCTCGCGAGCCGGTAAAAATCCGTAGAGTAAAGGTTCACCACGCCCTCGGCGGCGGGAGGTGGTGGCTCCAGCGTGATCAGGTCGTAGCTCTCCGAACTGCGCAGCAGCTCATGGCGTCCGTCGCCGATGCGTATCTGCAACCGCGGGTCGACGCCGGCTTTGTAGTTCTCAGGAAAAAGCTGACCCGCCTGCACCACCGCAGGAAGCAGCTCGACGCACACGCGACGCTCAAGATTCGGATAATGAAGTACCGCGCCTGCAGTAATGCCAGTCCCAAAGCCGATCACCAAAGCTGACTTCGGCTCGCCGCGATGGATCATCAGCGGAAGCGTCGCCTGCAACCGCATGTAACGCAGCGACGGCATCGCATCGCCCGAGTTCGACACCCCTTGGATATACAGTCTTCGAAATGCATTGTCCTCCGATCGCGTCTGTGCCACTGCCACCGTGGCTCCGCGTGCCTCCTGGTAGAACACCAGTGCGCCGCCTCCGCGCGTCGTCAGCAGGAAACGCGCCAGCTGATCTGCGGGTGTCAACATCCCGGCTGCAATAGCCACTACTGCCATACCGATCGTCGCCCACTGCATCCTTCGGCTGACACCTCGGCCAAGCAGTACTGCCACTACTCCAATCGCCGCTGCAGCAATCGCCAGCATCGCCAGCGTCCGCACCAGGCCAACCGCAGGCACCAGCACAAAGCCGGTCACCAGGGTGCCGATGATTCCTCCCGCGGTATTCAATGCCACAACTGTGCCTACGTCACGCCCTGTTCGCTCCCGTCCTACCGCAAGCCTCAACGCCGCAGGAAACGCCGCGCCCAAAAACACCGTCGGCAAAAAAACAATACCCACGGCCGCAACCGCAAAGCGCGCACACATGCGTACGAACTCGCTTCCGGTCACAGCGAATGCCAGCCTTCCGATCGCCGATTGCACCTCAAGCTGCCACAGACTCAACCCGGCAATCTCAAGCAGTGCGACAACGCCTGCTGCGGCGATGAGCAGCCCAAACAATCCCCACGGATCGCGCACCCGCCTCGCATAACGTGCGTATAACGCGCTCCCCACCGCAAGCCCCGCAAGATAGGTCGCAAGCACCACCGAAAACGCGAAGACCCGCGTACTCAAAAACTGCGCCATGCCTTGCGACCACACCACCTCATAGCCCAGCGCAATGCCTCCGGCAATCGTGTACAGAACGACCGCTGTACTCGAAGCAACGGGTGAAGCAGCCTCCTCGCCATCCTGTCTGATTGCAATTCTCTCGTTGGCCGGCTTCATGCGTCGATCCAGCGTCAGCGCAACTCCGGCCGCGCACGCATTCAGCACTCCAGCCGCAACCGCTGTGCCCATCACACCTAACCATGGCAGAAGCACAAACGAGCTAATCAACGCGCCCGCAATGCCGCCCGCTGTGTTGACTGCATAAATCCAACCGCCAACATTCGCCACGGCAGTTCCACTCTCCGCCTGCGATCGAATGGCAACCGGCAGGGTCCCTCCCATCAGAAACGCCGGCATTCCCACCAGTAAAAACGGAAGCACCCACGCAGCTACACTCGCGTGCGACTCAAGCGCCACGAACACCGGAGCCGTATGTGATAACGCCAGCGTCGTGCCTACTCCCACCAGCGCAACTCCAGCCTCCAGCAGCGAGTAAAGAAAATAAGGTCTGCTCCACCGGTCTGCGATCCGCCCGAATACCGCGCCTCCGGCAGCGAGTCCAGCGAAGAAAGCGCTTACTGCAATGGTGATCGAATAAACCTCGACGCCCACTACCAGCGAGAGCTGCCTGATCCAGAGAACTTGAAAAATAAGAGCGGCGGCACCCGAAAATAAAAGCATCAGTGCAACCGTCAAGGAAACTTTTGTCGCTGCGATGTTTGAATCATTCGAAGAGGCGACAGTCCTCGTTCTTTGTGTCAGCTCAGTTCCATCTTCGCGTATGCGAGGCAGCGCTGAGTTTGTCTTCACCCTGGGCATGCTGGTCCTTAGATAAGTAAGCCGGGTTCATTGTTGAAATGAACCCGGCTGTTCAACGATATATCTTCAATTTCAGAGAGCTTTTGGATTCGGATACGCCGTCTCCGCAGCACTCCCTAATTGAGGCTTATTTAGCACCCATGTTTGCCTTTTGACGCTCCAGTATCTTCAGAATCCCATCGGGATCGATACTGAAGCTCGCAGGGGCCTGACTCGGTGGATACTCCTTAAACGTCTCCATGAACTGTATGGCGAGAATCTGACCTTGGGCGTTCAGATAAACGTTTTTCGCCATCCAGTCGCCGTACTGATCAGACGTTATATCTGCTCTCTCATAGGGATCCATGCGGAGATTGAACATCTTCGGCAGACGCAAACACGTGAACGGGTTTGACCAGATGTTCAGGTTACCCGGCGCGCGCTGCTCACAGAAGACAAACTTCCAGTTTTCATGCCGCATGGCCACCAGCAGACCATCGTCATCAAAGTAGTAGAAGTCCTTGCGCGGTGAGTGTGCCTCTTTTCCTTCTAGATACGGAAGGATGTTGTAGCCATCCAGGTGGACCTTGTGAGCCATACCACCTGGTCCCTTACCCGCCAGCAGTTGCTCCTTGATGTCCGGGTTTCCTGCTGCCGCAAGCAGCGTCGGGAACCAGTCCTGCCCTGAAACGATCTCATTCGACCAGGAATTTGGCTTGATGTGCTCAGGCCAGCGAATCATCGCGGGAACGCGGAATGCGCCCTCCCAGTTCGAATCTTTCTCGCTTCGGAACGGTGTCATCGCCGCATCGGGCCACGTGAACATATTGGGGCCGTTATCCGTCGTGTAAATAACGATCGTGTCCTTCGCGATTCCAAGATCTTCAAGCTTCTTCAGCAACTTCCCTACATTCTGGTCCATCTCCCACATGCCGTCGGAATACTCATAGCCTTTACCCAATCCCGCCTTGCCGATATAGTCCGGGCGCACATGGGTGAAGACGTGCATGCGAGTAAAGTTCATCCAGGTAAAGAACGGCTTGCCCGCCTTCACCTGCTTGTCCATAAAACCCATGGCGGCGCTCGTCGTCTCGTCGTCGATCGTCTCCATACGCTTGATATTCAGTGGCCCGGTGTCTTCGATCTTGCCGTCGGCATAGGAGTGAATGACGCCACGCGGATTGTAGTACTTCAGAAACACAGGATCGTTGGCCGGCCAGTACGGCATCTCCGGTTCCTGCTCTGCGTTAAGGTGATACAGGTTGCCGAAGAACTCATCGAACCCATGATTCGTCGGCAAAT
>Ga0070671_100001959_pt1 | contig 15779 bp, 9 predicted proteins | sample KBSS73metaG_FD_65341 | JGI IMG/M metagenome (GOLD analysis project Ga0070671, IMG submission 65341) | Switchgrass rhizosphere microbial communities from Kellogg Biological Station, Michigan, USA - KBS S7-3 metaG | ecosystem: Host-associated > Plants > Roots > Rhizosphere > Soil ...
GAAGCCGCCGGTCTCGTTCGTGGTGGCCTGGCGTTGTCTGCCAGTTTTTTCGTCGGTGACGGTGACCTTGGCGTCCGTGACAGCGGAGTTGGATGGGTCGGTCACGTAACCGGCGATGACGCCGACGGTGCTTTGCGCGTGCGCAAGACTGGCGGAGATAAAGGCGATCAGCAACACAAGTAGACGTATCAATTTCATTTTGGCCCTCTAGGCGAGTATTCGGGCCTTAAATGAAAATTGAGTTACTTTTCAATGAATAACAGAACTATTCGATTGCGTTGGTGTCACAGTCTCGCTGGCGAAAGCGGTAACTATGAAAGCGCCGTTAATTTGGGACGTGATTCGCACGAAGCGACCAACGGAGGTCGCCCTGAAAGCGCGTGCCTATAGGGCACCGATCAAGGACGTGGTCGAGTGACCCAAAGCACAGGCTGGTGGATGGGCAAAGTGCGATCCAACTCGGCGATGGTGGTGTCGGGAGGGAGTGTCTTCCAAAGATCGGCGTACTCCGGTCGGCCGTACGCGCGTGCTGCAAGGAGCAAGACTGGGCGGCGCAGGGGAAGGTCGTTGAAGTAGGCGGAATCGGCCCTGTAGGGCCACGTGCCACGGCGGGCGATGAAGGGGAAGTGCTTGGCTACGGCGATACGCATGCTCGGACCGTCCTGAAGTTCGTAGTCCCACACAGTCTCGAAGCGGGTGGTGAGGAGATCGCAGGTGACGGCGAGGAGGTCAAGGTTGAACAGAGAATTCCGATAGGGACTCGAGGTGGTGAGTTCGCGAGTGAAGGTTCCTTCGTACGAGATTTGGGAACGGATGGTGGATGTCTTGAACAGGTGACGAAGCGCGGAGAGAGCGCGGTCGTCTTTTGTATTGAGTTTGGCGCAGGCTGCAGCCTGAAGTAGCCAGGAAGATGCGTTGTGGTCACGAGCGTCACGTGCAAGCCCAGCATTGCGCGAGGTGTTGAGCCAATCGAGATAAGAGACGAACCACTTGGTAATGGTGTCGAGGTCGGGCTGGGTCAGGGCCTCGGAGTTTTGAAGGAAGGGAACAGCTTGCGCGATCTCGGCAAGAGGAATTCCTTCGATGACGCCATCAGGCCGACCCTTTTCGGCAGGTGGGACAATTTGGGCGTATTCGAGGTTGGGGGTGAGTGCCGTATCTGTAGAGACGAACCATGCTCGCAGGTGCGAAATGGCCTGCTTGGCGTAGCGCTCGTCCTTCGTGATGACATATGCAGCAGTGAGTGCCGGGACGATGTGGCCGAGCGATTGAATAGCGTCGCGGTGGGCAGTGAAGGAATCGGGTGAGGAGTAGTAGTCGTGAGGCGAACCCGGAGAGTCTGGAGCGGGCACAGAAGTGATAGGTGCAGGTGGCTGAGGTAGGTAGTGATCTGCTGCGGCGAGGATGCGATCGTGATCGATGACGGCGACGTTGGGCCGCGTGGTTGAGCCAGTCGATGGTGTTTGGGCGGCGAGACTCGAGGTGAGTAGGGCGGCAGTTGCATTGGAACAGAAGTCTCTGCGTGTTATGGACATATCGACAACCTTGGGCGGAAGGGTATCACGGGACGTTGCACATGAGGTCGCTTCCCGGAACTAAGATGAAGAGGATGAAATTCTCTGTTCGAATGGTCCTTCGGCTCGTGGCAGTGTGTCTGGTGCTTTGTTCGATTTCTTTGCTTGCCGCCGAGCGGGCGGTGAAAGTCTGCGTCCATGACGAGAGCGGCCGAGCGATTGCAGACGCTGTGGTGAATGCCGAAGGACATAGCGGGACGAGTGACGGGTCTGGATGCACAACGATCTCCCTGAGCGATTCCCCCACGATGCTTGAGATATCGCACGATGGTTTCCAGACAACGAAGAAGGAATTAGGAGATGGACCAGAACTCGATGTCGTCCTTCGTGTCGCGGGGGCCTCTACCGTGGTAGAGGTTACGGCAGCCAGAACGCCGTTGGCTCTGGACGCGAGCGCTAGCAGCGTGAGGACGATGTCTGCGGAACAGTTGCAGGAGGCACCGGGATTTGTACTGGATGACCGACTGCGACAGGTAGCAGGATTTCAATTGTTCCGCCGGACCAGCTCATGGGTGGCGAATCCGACGACGCAGGGGACGTCGCTGCGCGGACTTGGATCAACGGCTGCGAGTAGAACCCTAGTGTTGAGCGACCAGGTTCCACTAAACGATCCCTTTGGGGGATGGATTCACTGGAACGAGATACCGCAGATGGCGATGCGCAGCGTCGAGCTTGTTCGTGGAGGGGCGTCTGACTTGTATGGATCGAGTGCAATCGGCGGCGTGATCGACGTGTTGCCAGTAGTTCCGGAGCGCCTCGACTATGCACTGCAAGTAACAGGCGCAAATGAAAGCACATCAATCGTGAACGGCCTTCTGGCCGGCACCGTCAAGGGGTGGAGCGGCCTGGGGGCAGCGACTCTGTTTCGTACGGGCGGGTACATCCTGACTGCTCCGGAGAGCCGCGGCGCTGTAGATGTACCTTCCAATGTGCATTCGCAGAGTGGGCGTATTGAGATTCGTCACGCGGTTGGTGGAGACGGCGCATTGTTCTTGCGGGGAAACCTACTTAACGAAGCTCGTAGCAATGGCACTCCCTTGCAGACGAACGCGACGCGGATATGGAGATACTCGGCCGGGGGCGACTGGAATGAGACCGCAGCGGGTCGATTTCTGCTGAGGTTACACGGGGCCAACCAGGGCTATCGCCAGAGTTTCTCCTCGATTGCAGCAAATCGCGCGACAGAGCGGCTGATACGCCTGCAGGAAGTTCCTTCTATGCAGTTGGGAGCTTCTGCTCAGTGGGCGCGAAGCTTTGGCAAGCTGACTATTGTGGCAGGTGCCGATGTGTTGGATACTCGCGGCAACGATGCGGAGACTCCGGTGGTGAACAATGTTCTGCTGACGACAGTAAGTACAAGCGCGCGGCAGCGCGATACCGGCGTATACGGCGAAGCCCTTTGGCAGCCAGGAACATGGTCGGTGGCGTTCTCTTCCCGAGTGGACCACTTCGCCAGCTTCGATGCGAGACAGGCTGGAGTGGTGTCGGTACCCACGCTTCCGGAAATTGCGGAAACCATCTTTAACCCACGCTTGGGAGTCGTAAAGCAGTTGCGAGGAGGGGTATCGCTGACAGCTTCCGGCTTTCGGGCGTTTCGCGGCCCCTCACTGAACGAGTTGTATCGGACGGGACAGGTAGGCCAGCAAACAACCTTGGCTAATCCATCGCTGCGATCGGAGCGTGCAACAGGTTGGGAGGCTGGCGGGCTGTTCAATGTCCGTCGATTTGGATCGGTACGTTCGAGTTATTTCTGGACACAGGTAAACAGACCGGTGGCAGCGGTCGCGGTGGTTACAACACCTACGAGTCAGCTACTGCAGCGGCAGAACCTAGGCCAGTTGACCAGCAAAGGTGTAACGGCCGAGGTGGAAATGCGGCCTTTGGAGTTCCTTACGGTGACGGCGGGATATCAATATGCCAATTCGACGGTAACAAAGTTCCAAGCCGACCCCACGTTGGTAGGGAAATGGACCCCACAAGTACCCCGAAACTCAGCTACATTGCAGGCTCGTCTCCAGCGTGACCGCTGGGGTATCTTCAGCGTCGATTTCAGAACAAGCGGACAGCAGTTCGACGACTCGGCAAATATCTACCGATTGGACGGATTTGTTCTGGTAGACCTATATGCAGAACATGCGTTTGGGAGGATGGTCAGGGTGTACGGCTCCGTGCAAAATATTGGCAATGCACGGGTAGAAGCTGGCCGAACCCCTATACTGACGTTGGGCGCTCCACGTATTGTTTCTATGGGAATCCGACTTCACTAAACGTTCGCTCACCAAAAAGCGTCAAACTTAGGAAGCGTAGATTCGCAAGCATTGCGGTGCTATCGTTGAGGAGATGATCGTGACTTTCGCCAGAACGAGACAAGAGCGATGGGCAAGGGCGGCAGTCATGGCGCTGTGCCTTCTGGTTCTTGTGTTTTCGTTTGCGGCGAAACTTTCGCTATATCAGCCAAAGAATACACAGATCAAAGCGCTTGCTTCGAGCAAGATGTGGCAGCACGAAGCCCAGGCTGCCGCCGCTGTAATGAGCGCTCCGAACGAACTGCCCAACCATCCGGTGTGGTCGGCGGCGATTGTTCCGTTGCTATCGACCCTGATGTTGATGCTGACCTCGCTCGCTATATACCAGTGGCTTGAGCGAGAGACAAAGCCCGTTGTTCAAAGGGAGAAGTTTGCCTCTGGTTCACCGCTTAGAGCGCCTCCCGTCCGCTAGCACTTCCCATTCGTAAGAGCTGATTGTTGTTCGCCTCGAGGACGATTGTCTTCGGCGGCAGTGTTATTGGCGTTTCAACGAGCGATTGTTAGTGAGCTGACTATGTACTGTTCTTGGTGGACTCGGCGGTGCTTGCTGCCTGGGTTGTGTGCCGGTTTTACGGCGCTGGCGATATCCGGATGCAAGAGTGACGGGGCAAAATCTGAGGCCTCCGCGGCCTCTACTGCACGTGCGGCAGTTGTGGTTGTAAGGCGCGCACCGGTGGAAAAGAGCCTAACGGTGGCAGGAGAGTTCGTGCCTTTTCAAGAGGTAGAACTGCATGCGAAGGTTGCAGGATTTATTCGGCACATCAACGTAGATATCGGTGACCGGGTACATGCGGGTCAGGTTCTGGCGACGCTTGAAGTTCCGGAACTGAACGCTCAGGTAGCAGGGGCCGAAGCGGGCGTAAGGCACGGCCAGGAGGAGATCGGCCTCGCCAAGAGCGAGGTCGCCCGCGCCGAAGCAAACCACGCTGCGCTGCATATGGCCGCGGAGAGACTCCGGCAGGCGGCGGGCGCCAGGCCAGGGATGATTGCCCAGCAGGAGTTGGACGATGCGGCGGCGAAGGACCGGGCATCTGAGGCGCAAGTTGCGGTGGCCAAGTCAACCGTTGCCGCTCAAGAACAGCAACTAGATGTGGCAAAAGCTGAGCGCATGCACTACACCTCATTGGCGGACTACTCGAAGATTACGGCCCCGTTTGATGGAATAGTGACATGGCGCTACGCAGATACTGGCGCGTTGATTCAAGCCGGAACATCGAATGCCGGGTCGATGCCGGTCGTTAAGGTGGCCGAGGTAAGCACGCTGCGCCTTAGAATTCCTGTCCCCGAGTCGTTGGCGGCCTATGTGCGCGAGGGCGACGTCGCAGACGTCCGCGTGCAAGCGACGGGAGATCACTTTGCAGGCAAGGTTGTTCGTACGACCGGAGCGCTCGACCGGACAACGCGCAGTCTGCAGGTGGAAGTGGATGTAGTCAACGCAAAGAGGAAGCTTACCCCCGGAATGTATGCGGATGTTTCACTGCATCTTGCCGGTAACCCGGATGCATTGATTGTTCCGGTGGAAGCTGTTGACCGTGGCACGTCAGGGGCAGCCGTCCTGGTAGTAAACACGAACAATACTGTGGAACGGCGTGCGGTGAGGACGGGTCTTGAGACGCCGAATGAGGTGCAGATTCTGGATGGTGTTCGCGATGGCGAACGCGTGATCGTAGGCAATCTCGCTTCGTTTGAGCCGGGACAACGCGTGGAAGCGCGCCCCAGCGCAATGGCGCCGGCGCCCACAAACGGGAAGGAGCAATAGCGATGTCAGGATTTGCGATTCGCTATCCATTCTTCATCATCATGTTGTGCCTTATCATCGCGGTCGTGGGATCGGTGACCGTGGCGCGGATGCCGGTGGACCTGTTTCCGGAGATCAATATCCCGGTGGTCGTGGTGGCGACGTTCTATAACGGAATGCCGCCCGAGCAGATTGAGGCCAGCATCACGAATCCGTTCGAGCGGTTCTTTACGTTAGGCAGCGGTATCGACCATATCGAATCGAGATCGCTGACCGGCGTGAGCCTGATCAAGGTTTACTTTCAACCGGGTACAAATGCCGATGCGGCTGTAGGAACTATCTCGAATCTTGCGATGGCGCAACTGCGGAGATTGCCTCCCGGTACTCTTCCGCCGGTGGTGTTGAAGTTCGATGGGTCCAGCCTGCCCGTATGTCTGATTACGCTGAAAGGCGAGGGGCTCAACGAGACGGAGTTGCACGATCTGGGGCAGTTCTCGGTGCGCAATCAGATTGCAAATGTACCGGGCGCTTCCGTGCCACAGCCCTTCGGTGGGAAATACCGGCAAATCCAGGTGTATGTGGATCCTGTGAAGCTTGAGGCCAGCCAACTCAGCCTGATGGACGTCGTGCGGAGCGTAAACGAGTCGAACAGCATTCTGCCGTCGGGCGATGTGAGGATCGGGCCGAAGGACTTCAACATCTACACCAATGCGCAGGCTCCTACGACGGAAGAGATGAACCGGATGCCGCTCAAGAGCGTGGGCAATGGACAGCTGCTGATCTCCGATGTTGGCCAGGCGAAGGATGCCTCGGCGATCCAGACAAATGTCGTTCGCGTGGACGGCCAGCACTCGGTGTACTTGCCTATCCTGAAACAAGGTGGCGGCGGAAGTACAATCGCCGTGGTCAACGGGGTCCGAACGGCAATAGGCAAACTACTTGATATCCCGAAGACTCTCATAACCAAAGTGGTCTTCGACCAGTCCGCTTTTGTGAAGACAGCGATTGCGAATCTCGGGAGTGAGGGTGGCATTGGACTGGTTTTGACGGCGTTGATGATCCTTGTCTTCCTGGGGAACTTCCGCGCCACAGTTGCGGTGATGCTGTCGATACCCTTGTCCGCACTTGCAGCGTTTCTTGCGTTGAACCTGGGCGGAGGAACGATCAACAGCATGGTGCTCGGAGGACTCGCACTGGCATTCTCGCGCCTGATCGATAACTCCGTCGTAGTGCTCGAGAACATCTTCCGTCATATGGAGATGGGCAAGCCTGCCGCAGAGGCTGCCGAAGAAGGCGGCCGCGAGGTTGCGTTGCCCGTGCTGGCCGCTACATTTACAACGGCGATCGTCTTCTTTCCCGTTGTGTTTCTCTATGGCGTAAGCAGGTTTCTGTTTGTCGCGCTTGCGCTCTCCGTGGTGCTGTCTCTCTTCGCCTCGTATGCAGTGGCGATGACGGTCGTACCATTGTTCTGCGCGCGGTTCTTGCAAGATGCGCACCATGAAGCGGGACACCACAAGGGCGGCAGTCCTTTCCAGAAGTTTGTGCGCCGGTTCAACCGCAAGTACGACCGCGGATTAATGCAGTACGACAGGCTCGTGCGCCGCAGCCTTCTGCGACCGGCCTCGGTGGTCTTGAGCGTCATCGGCGTGTTTCTCTTGAGTCTGGGACTCTATCCGTTTCTCGGACTAGCCTTCTTCCCCCGTACTGATCCTGGACAGTTTGTCATCAATGTAAAGGCTCCGACCGGCACAAGGTTGGAACTGACCGACCAGTACATTGCGAGAGTCGAGGCAGATATTCGATCAGTCATTCCGCAGAAAGACGTCGGCATGATCGTGTCGAACATCGGTATCACGCCGGACTTTTCGGCGATCTATACGAGCAACTCGGGACAGCATACTGCGTTTGTGCAGGTGAGCCTGAAGAAAGAACACTCGCGAAGCAGCTTCGAGTACATGGGGCGTGTCAGGGAGAAGCTTCGAGACGACCTGCCTGAACTCTCGACGTATTTTCAAACTGGCGGCCTCGTGGATGCCGTCGTGAACCTCGGTCTCCCGGCGCCGATCGACATCCAGGTCAGTGGCAACGATTTGAAAGAGGCATATCGCACTGCTAGCGATCTGGCGCGAAAGATTCGCGGTGAGAAAGGCGTGAGTGATGTGCTGATTCCGCAGGATCTCGATTATCCGGGGATTCAGTTGAATGTGAATCGTGAGATGGCGGCGAAGCTGGGTCTGACCGCCCGTGAGGTGGTCAACAATGTCATCACGGCGATCAGTTCAAATGGCATGATTGCACCGAGTTACTGGGTCGATCCAAAGAGCGGCAATAACTATTTGCTGACGGTTCAATACCCCGACACGCAGGTGAGGTCGATGACCGATTTTCAACAGATTCCGCTGCGGTCGAAGGATGGAACCAGCGTAACGACCCTGGGTGTGGTGGCAGATGTGAAGAGTATCGACACCCCCACCGAGGTTGATCATTACCAGATTCGCCGCGTTATCGACGTCTATGTTTCGCCGTCCGGCGAAGACCTAGGAGGTCTTGCTAGCCGGGTCGATAAGATCATTGCCCAGGAGCATATTCCAGACACGGTGCGGGTTACCCTGCGAGGGTCGGTAGAGGGAATGCGCCAGTCGTTCAAGAGTTTTGGCATAGGGCTGATTCTTTCGATCGTGCTGGTGTACCTGATCTTAATGGCGCAGTTCGCCTCCTTTGTCGATCCGCTGATTATTCTTCTGGCTATCCCACCCGGGATCACCGGTGTGATCCTGATTCTGCTTTTGACCCATACAACTCTGAATGTGATGTCGCTAATGGGCGTCATTATGATGACTGGAATCGTAGTGTCAAATTCCATTTTGATCGTGGAGTTCACACGAACGCTTCGAAGGATGGGGATGCCCATCGAAGAGGCCGTAGCCGAGGCATGCCGTGTGCGGCTGCGACCTGTATTAATGACATCGTTGGCTACGATCCTTGGCATGATTCCTATGGCATTGGCACTGGAGGCTGGTAGTGAACAGTACGCTCCGCTTGCTCGCGCAATCATCGGTGGACTTACCGTGTCGGTAATCGTGACCGTCTTCGTCGTGCCCGCGGCTTACCTCCTCGTACATCGAAAAAAAGAGACTATCGGTGGTCTCCATCCTGAGAAGGAGGTCGCTCGTGAGGAAGTGTAGGCCGACAACAATAAGCGCTCCGATGGCATGTGTGTTAGCGATCGTGTTTTCCATCAGATCCGCAGCACAAACTCCCGGTCCAGTGCCGGTTCCGGCAAACCTTACGGTTGCGGATGCTGAAGCGATCGCGTTGAAGAATCATCCACAAGTCTCTATTGCGCGGTTGCTTACGTTGGCACAGGGGCAGGTTACACGTGAGGTGCGGTCCGCGGAACTTCCTACCGTGGCGGGAAACCTGACAGCGGTGGGCGCGCACGATGGAGGTCGCGTAACTGCAGGACTTTTGAACAACCCGGTCCTGTACACCCGAGCGGCCGGAGGCGTGACGGTGAGCCAGTTGATCACAGACTTTGGACGTACAAGGAACCTTATAGCTAGTGCGGGACTGAGAGAGAAAGCCGAACAGGCCGGTGAAATAGCAACCGAGGCCGACATACGGCTGGCGGTTGATCAGGCGTTTTACCGCGCTCTGGCTGCGCAGGCGGTGGTGAACGTCGCGAAGAAGACCGTCGCCTTTCGGCAAGATACGGCGAATTTAATTGGGTCGCTTGCGGATGCGAAGTTGAAGTCTACTCTCGATCGCAGTTTTGCAGATGTGAACCTTAATCAGGCGCAGCTCTTATTACTTGACGCCCAGAGTGCTCAGGATGCTGCTGTGGCGAATCTCATCACCATGATGGGTTACGAGCGTCAGCAAAATCTCGTGCTTGAAGACCCCAAGGGAAAGCTTGAAGCGCCAACGCAAGACCTGGAGTCGCTTACCGCGCTGGCCATGCGCTCTCGGCCAGACCTTACAGCACTCGATGATCAATTGCAGTCGGCGGAGAAGTTTCGCAAGGCTGAACATGACTTGTGGCGGCCTAGCATTTCGGCGCTTGGAGCCGCTGGCGGAGCTCCTATTCGTGCAGATCAAATTACATCCTCTTGGTACGGCGCAGCGGGGGTAAATCTGAACGTGCCGGTCTTCAATGGAGGTTTATATTCAGCTCGGGCCAAAGAGGCTGATTATAGGGCGAATGCAGCCAACGAACGGGTACGCGATCTTAGGAACCGAATCGCTAGAGATGTACGGGTTACGTGGCTGAGTGCGCAGTCGGCTTATCAGCGAATAGATGTAACTGCGAGGCTCCTTACGCAGGCAAACGAAGCTCTGGACCTGGCGCAGACACGGTACAAGTTGGGTCTTAGCAGCATTGTTGAACTGAGCCAGGCGGAGCTTGCACAGACCTCCGCTGAGATTGGAAACACTAACGCCCGATATGACTATCAGCAAAGCCTCGCAGCGATTCGCTACCAGACCGGTCAGTAGAAGCAGTAAGGCAAGGCTTTAGGCAATGGCTGTTGAGACCAACGCCTGTGCCTCTGTCTGAATTTGTTTCAGATGCTCTGCTCCTTTAAAGCTTTCTGCGTAAATTTTATAAACGTCTTCGGTCCCGGACGGCCTGGCGGCAAACCAACCGTTCTCCGTCGTCACTTTGAGTCCGCCAATTGGGGCATGATTCCCGGGGGCCTCTGTAAGGATGGCGGTGATCGGTTCGCCAGCGAGTTCCTTCGCTTTGACTTGCGAGGGCGAAAGCTTGCCGAGCTTGGCTTTCTGTTCTTTCGTGGCTGCGGCGTCGATTCGCTGGTACGTAGGATCGCCGTATTTTGCGGTGAGGTCCTTGTAGAGCTGGCCAGGATCTTTACCGGTCCGGGCAGTCATCTCGGCTGCGAGGAGGCCAGGAATGAGGCCATCTTTATCGGTCGTCCACACGCTTCCGTCGCGGCGAAGGAACGTCGCGCCTGCTGATTCTTCTCCGACGAAGCCGAGTGAGCCGTCGATGAGGCCGTCCACGAACCACTTGAAGCCTACTGGGACTTCAAGCATGGGACGGTTAAGCCCTTTGGCTACTCGATCGATAATGCTTGACGAGACGAGTGTCTTCCCGATTGCAGTCTTCTCGCCCCAGTCTGGCCGATGCGTAAACAGATACTGAATCATCACGGCGAGATAGTGGTTCGGGTTGAGGAGTCCCGATGAGCGGGTAACAATACCGTGGCGGTCATGGTCCGTGTCGCAGGCCCAGGCGACATCGAACTTATCTTTGTTAGCGATCATGCTTGCCATCGCGTATGGGCTTGAGCAGTCCATGCGGATGCGCCCGTCCCAATCGAGTGTCATGAAGCGAAAAGTTGGATCGACGTTGCGGTTCAGAATCTCAAGGGGCAGCTTGTAATGTTCGGCTATGCGCGGCCAGTAATGGACTCCTGCTCCACCGAGGGGATCGATTGCAAGTTTTAGAGCAGTGCCTCGAAGAACATCGAAGTCGATCACGTTGGACAGATCGTTTACATAGGCGGTGACGTAGTCATGGCGGTACGTTTTGTCGGCGCCAAGCGCACGGGCGTACGAGATGCGCTTGACTCCTTTGAGCCCGACAGCAATGAGTTCATTCGCACGGTTCTCAATCCACTTAGTAGCCGAGGTATCCGCGGGGCCGCCGTTGGGAGGGTTGTACTTGAAGCCGCCGTCCTCAGGTGGGTTGTGCGAAGGCGTGATCACAATACCGTCGGCACGGTGCAGTTTCAGATTACGGTTGCGTGTGAGGATTGCATGAGAAAGAACCGGCGTCGGAGTGTAGCCGAGTTGCTCGTCCACCATGACCTCAACATCGTTTGCCGCAAGAACCTCAAGCGCGGTGGAGAAGGCTGGCTCGGAGAGCGCATGGGTGTCGCGCGCAAGGAAAAGTGGACCCAGTGTATGTTCGGCAGTCCGATACTCGACGATTGCCTGGGTGATGGCTGCAATGTGGTCGTCATTGAATGCCGCCGCGAACGCACTGCCGCGATGTCCCGAGGTTCCGAAGGCTACTCGTTGAGCGGCAATCTCCGGATCGGGATGGAGCGCATAGTATGCAGTGATCAGGCGTGGCACATCCACAAGGGAATCAAGAGAGGGAAGATGCCCGGGGCGATTGGTCTCAGGAGGGTTCATGCCGTGTCCTTTGATTTGCGAGTGTTGCCGACCTTTGCACTATATGAGATGCGAGTGGCATAGGGGAAATCCAGGTTGATCAAAGGGAAACCGAGGAGAGTACGAGGGATAGCACGGAAGTCGTACGTAGTATTGTTGAGTTTCCGATGCATCTGACCTACAAAGGAAGTGCTCCCAGTTTCGCTTGCCGAACGTAGAAAAACGCATGGTCGGATCCCTGGATTCTGGTCTTGACCAGCGGCAACGTGCATCGCAGAGCTTCGATCGTTGAGCAGAGTGGCCCATGCCTTCCGGCCGGATTCAAGGTGGGGAGGCATGAGCTCCGAAGGGTTCGGATGGGCGTGGTTAGCAGGATTATCCCACGATTGGTGGGAGTAGTTGCAGTATTGACGGTAGCGGCGCGGGCCTCGGCGGTTGAGGCAACGCTTGTGGCTGACGCACACGTAAACAGCGCGAGACCTGCAGCGAATAGCGGAGCCATCTCAAACTTGAATGTTGGAGCGGGATACACGGCGCTTCTTCAGTTCGATCTCAACAGCTTGCCGCCAGGAACGACCGCTTCCCAAGTCTCGCGCGCTGTGTTGCGGCTCTATTGCAATCGTGCTGATACGCCGGGGCTGGTGAGCGTACAACCCGTAAAGGCTTCTTGGGGTGAATACAGCGTTACATACGCGACGCTTCCCGCGTTGGATGCGGCCGCTCAGGTGTTCCCGGTAAACCAGGCCGGCTCGTATGTATCGGTGGATGTGACCGCCTTGGTGCAGGGATGGATAGCATATTCTTCTACGAATAATGGAATCGGATTGACTGCCGGTTCGGCAGCAGTGCAGTTCGACAGCAAGGAGAATGACCTGACCGGGCATTCTCCGACACTGGATGTTGTGCTGGTGTCACAGGGGCCCGCAGGGCCAAAGGGCGACACCGGGGTGACAGGTGCGACAGGTCCAGTCGGCACGCCGGGGCCAGCAGGACCTCAGGGTACTGTAGGGCTTTCTGGGCCACAGGGACCAAAGGGAGATGCAGGAGGACAAGGGCCAGTCGGTCCTGCTGGTTCGACAGGGCCAGTAGGTCCAATGGGTCCGGCCGGGCCAGCAGGCCCACAAGGAGCACCGGGAACTATCGGTCCTGCGGGGTCGCCTGGTCTGATCTATCAGGGCAGCTACTCCTCAACCACTAACTACGAGTTGGGCGATGTGGTGCTGTGGCAAGGCGCAAGCTACGTATCCCTACAAAGTAGCAATCACGGCAACACTCCACCGCTGAGCCCGGGCCAGTGGGGTGTGCTGACAGCACAGGGGCCAGCTGGACCACAGGGCGTTGCCGGCGCCTCAGGACCAATGGGACCGCAAGGACCACCAGGGTCAGTGGGACCGCCGGGAGAACAGGGACCGCAAGGGATTCAAGGCATACCTGGACAGGCCGGGGCTCAGGGTATTGCAGGAATGCAAGGCCTGCAGGGGTTGCAGGGGCCGATGGGACCGCAGGGTCTTGCAGGGCCAGTAGGCATTACATTTCGGGGCCCGTACTCCTCGACGAGTAACTATTCGATCGGAGATGGCGTGCTTTATGGGAATTCGGGCTTCGTTTCTCTTACTGATGGCAACCATGGAAATACGCCTGATCAGAGTCCGGTGACGTGGGCTGTCTTTGCGACGGGAACGCAGGGTGCGCCAGGCGCCACCGGTGCCACCGGCGCTCAAGGCCCGACGGGGCCGCAGGGGCCTCAAGGACCGCAAGGTCCGCAGGGACTCCAGGGGTTCGCAGGTCCGCAGGGACCCTCTGTCGCAAACTACACCGGAAACTATAGTTCCACCACGAATTATGCGTCTCATGATGCTGTGAGCTACAACGGATCAACCTATATCTCTTTGATAGCCAGCAACGCTGGAAACACACCTTCGCAGAGTCCGGCACAATGGGCTGTTCTCGCCGCCCAGGGAACTCCAGGAGCCGTAGGACTGACCGGCGCGCAAGGGGCTGCAGGCCCACAGGGGGCGACGGGAGCCATTGGACCAATCGGACCACAAGGACCACCTGTAAGCTTTACCGGTGGGTGGCTCGCGGGACGTTCTTATGTCATAGGCGATGCCGTGAGCTATGGTGGCGGCAGCTACATCGCTCTTGTCGGAAATACAGGCAGGCAGCCGGATCTAAGTTCGACTTATTGGGGAGTGTTGGCGCAGCCGGGTGCCCCGGGGGCTGCAGGTGCGACGGGCGCCCAAGGCCCACAGGGTGCGCAAGGCCCAGCCGGCGTCAGCTACAAAGGACTTTGGTCGGCCTCTAGCGGCTATCTCGCCAACGACGCTGTCTTCTACGGCGGTAGCACCTATCTTGCGCTCGCCACAAATCAAGGCGTTCAACCGGATATAACGCCTGCAGCATGGGCTCTGCTTGCACAGGGAGGCAGCGCCGGTGCGACTGGGCCGGCGGGGGCGGCCGCAACCGTAGGTATCGGAACCGTCACTACAGGAGCAGCTGGAACGCAGGCCACTGTGACGAATTCCGGCACATCGAGCGCGGCTATCCTCAACTTCACCATTCCGCAGGGCGCATCAGGCAGCGCGGGAGGCGGTGGTGGAGGGGGAACCAGCGGAATTCCCTACATTTCGATGTATCACGCTGTGACTTTCACGAACTTCTACTACTCAGTGAATAACCCAAATGGCAGCACTACAGAGACCGCTGCCGCTCTCACATGGGTTCCGGATGGATGTGTTGCCACAAAGCTAGCTGTCTATTCGCAGCAATCAAATACCGTCACAGTGACGCTCCGTTCAGGACCTGCTGGCAGCATGGCGGATACCGCGTTAAGCTGCGTCGTAGCATCTGGCACCAGCTGTATAGTGACCGGCAGCATTGCCATCGCTCCACAAAGCTTTGTGGACCTGAACATACGCGGAGCCAGTGGAACTTCGGCTGGCGTGTGGACGGCAGTGGCCTGCGATTGATCGACGATTTGCCTTGAACTAATAGACAGCGCCATTTAGTAGCCCCTCTGAAATGAGAGCAGGTATCCTTGTGTGGGTCTCGAATAAGAAGCTAGGTGAGGATGTATCGATGGCAATGTTGCGGACGGCGGTACTTGGTTGTGCGGTGGCAGGGCAGGCGATGTGGGGAACAGAAGCATGGGCTCAAGGTGCGCTGAAGATAGATGAGCCCTCCGCCAAGATGGCAGCTTCCATCATGCAGCAGTGGCCGAAGGGTGTTGTTGCGACTCAGAATCGTCCCGGAGAGTGGGGATACGAAGAAGGCGTTTTGCTGGATGGGCTAGCTGCGCAATGGCACGCCACGGCTAACGGCGACTATTTCCGCTACATCAAAGACTCGGTCGACAAGTATGTTGCCGACGACGGCGCGATCAAGGGTTACAAGGCTGACGCTCACAGTTTGGACGATATTGAGCTTGGCCGTGCCGTACTTCTTGTCTATCGTGTGACGCAGCAGCCGAAGTATTACAAGGCGGCGAAGTTCATTCATGACCAGCTGGCTCTGCAGCCACGCACGGCCAGCGGTGGTTACTGGCACAAGCAGATCTATCCAAATCAGATGTGGCTGGATGGCGCCTACATGGCGGAACCGTTCCGCGCTTCCTATGCAGTCACCTTTCAGGAACCCAGTGATTTCGACGACATAGCGAAGCAATTCTTGCTGATGTTCGATCACATGCGGGACCCGAAGACAGGATTGCTACGCCATGGATGGGATGAATCGAAGCAGATGAAGTGGGCCGATCCGCAGACCGGCCTCTCTCCCGAGGCCTGGGCGCGAGCGCTCGGCTGGTATGAGGTGGCTCTCGTGGACGTTCTCGACTGGTTCCCTACGGATCATCTGCAGCGCCCGGAGTTGGTGGCTGCGCTGAACAAGACGGCGGCTGCGGTAATCGCCAATCAGGACAAGAACACGGGCCTTTGGCGGCAGGTAATGGACAAGGTCTCCAGAAAGGGCAACTTCACCGAAGCTTCCGCGAGTAGCATGTTCGTCTATGCCATCGCCAAAGGTGTG
>Ga0070671_100001962_pt1 | contig 15776 bp, 19 predicted proteins | sample KBSS73metaG_FD_65341 | JGI IMG/M metagenome (GOLD analysis project Ga0070671, IMG submission 65341) | Switchgrass rhizosphere microbial communities from Kellogg Biological Station, Michigan, USA - KBS S7-3 metaG | ecosystem: Host-associated > Plants > Roots > Rhizosphere > Soil ...
CGAGGTTTATGAGTGCAATTCGGTCGGGCAACGCGCCGTGCGGCTGGTTGCGGGGATGCTCGGCGGATTGACGATCGACGGCCCCGAGCGGGCGGTTTGGTTGGTGAATCAGGGCGGATTGCTGGAGAGTGTCGCGGCGAACCTGCTGCTGCACGGCAATGCCTATGTGCAGTCGATCGCGGATGGGCGGGACGAGCCGGCGGAGCTGGTGTCACTGCGGCCGGAACGGGTGCAGCTGGTCTGCGACGAGCGCGGCTGGCCGGTGGCCTACCTTTATCGCGCGGCCGGGCAGGCGGTGCGGGTCGAGCGGCTCGACGGGCTGGGGCGGATGCAGGTGGCGCATGTGAAGGCGCTGCATCCGCGCGACGATCATTACGGCATGGGATGCGTCGATGCGGCGATTGCAGCGGCGAGCGTGCACAATCGGGCGAGCCGGTGGAACAAGGCCCTGCTCGACAATGCGGCACGGCCGAGCGGGGCGCTGAGCTATGAGACGTCCGACGGCGCGGTGCTGTCGGCCGAGCAGTTCAAGCGGCTGAAGGAAGAGCTGGCGACAGAATTTTCGGGGAGCGGCAACGCAGGGCGGCCGCTGCTGCTCGAGGGCGGGCTCAAATGGCAAGCGCTTAGCCTAACTCCGGCGGATATGGATTTCGTGGCGCTCAAAGAGGGGGCGGCGCGGGACATCGCGCTGGCCTTTGGAGTGCCGCCGGTGCTGGTCGGCCTGCCGGGCGACGCGACCTATGCCAATGCGCGGGAGGCGGGCCGCGCGTTGTACCGGCAGACGGTTCTGCCGATGGCGGGTCGGATCCTGGAGGGGTTGTCGGCGATGCTTAGCGGCTGGCTCGGGCCGGTGACGCTGGCGGTGGATACGGACCAGATCAGCGAGCTGGCCGACGACCGGGCAAAACTGTGGGAGCAGGTCGGGGCAGCGGCCTTTTTGAGCGATGACGAGAAGCGCGAAATGCTCGGTTTCAAGCCAACAAAGGTGTCGGCATGACAAATGTTGCACTAAGCGCGGAAGCGCTTCTAGCGAGCCTGATGGCGCAGGCGGAAGGGCGCGGCGTCGACCTGGTCACGCTTCGGGCGCTGGTCGAGGAGTCGAGCCAGGCCGGGGCGCGGCGGGCGCTGGCGTCACTGGGCCTGGACGACGAGCGAGCGCGGCGGGACATGGACGAATTGCGCGAGCTTCTGTCGGCGTGGCGCGATGCGAAGCGGACGGCTTGGCGGGCGGTGGTGACCTGGGTGGTGCGGGTGGCGTTGGCAGTGCTGCTGATCGGGATCGCGGTGCGGCTGCGGCTGACGGACCTGATCGGCGGATGAGGTTCGCGGGTTATGCGGCCCTGTTCGGCCGGCCCGACAAAGGCGGGGACATCATCCGTCAGGGCGCATTTGCCCGCGCGCTTGAGCGTTCCGGAGACGTGCCGTTGCTTTGGCAGCACCGGGCCGGTGTCGTTATCGGTCGGATCGAGCATTTGTCGGAGGATGAGCGCGGGCTTCGGGTGATTGCGGCGGTCGGAGATGCGCGCGCGGCGCGGTTGTTGGGCGGTGGGAAGGTCGACGGGCTGAGCTTCGGCTACCGGGTGCGGGAGGCGAAGAGCGCGGGGGCGCATCGCGAGCTGATCGAGTTGGACCTGGTGGAGGTGAGCCTGGTCGCGAATCCGATGCAGCCGAAGGCTCGGGTGCATGCGGTTGAGGGTTAGTTCCGCCTTATCCGACGAACGATTGCGAACAGCGCCATGAGCACAAGCGCGCCGGACAGATTGATCGCCAGTACGTAGAGGAAAATGACGCCCAGGACCTCGGGCACCGGAGATTCAGTGAGATTTGCGTCCCCCACCGTGTTGCCCACGTGGAAGACATGGACGCCGACGAGGGCTGCGATGCCAACCGCGGTGCCGATGACGGACATGGCTACGGCCAGCGATAGCCAGCTCTTCCAGGAGAGGTGCGCCATGCCGATTGGCTAGGTTGCGAGCAGGCGGGCCGTCGATGCGCGGGCGGGTGAACGGCGCTTCGAGACTGGTGAATGAATGTGAGGGTCGCGGGAAACCGCGGCCCTTTTGTTTTGCGACGGGAGAAAGACGGAATGACCACAAGCTGTGGCCGGCTACACCGCAGGTGGCTGGCGGTTGTTTGCGCCGACCGAGGGCATGATCCTCTATGTGAAGTCGAGTGGCGTCTGGGCCAATTATTGCGCCGGAGCCTGGGTCCTCGGTGAGCTTCGAGGCTCACGTTTGGTGATCGACGGCGACCAAGTCGTAGGCGAGCAAGCGGCCGCGATCGCATCTCCGGCGGGCGGGGCGACCATCGACAGCGAGGCCCGAACAACCATTGATCTGATGCTTGATGCGCTCCGCCATCACGGCCTGATCGCCCCGTGAATCGTCGTCCGTCCGACAGTTTTTTCGCTCAGGGGGTTCAACTGATGCTTTTCGGCCACAGAACAGCGCCATTCGCAACCTTGCGCGGCAACAAGCGCTCTCATAATGTGTCCTCCGCGGTTCAATTAATTAGAACGCATGTGAAAGGGGACAAATATGCGCAAGCTGGCCATTACGATGGCGCTCGCATCGACTGCTCTCGCGACGCCTGCCGTCGCCAAAGATCATTCGGTGTACGTGGGCCTCGAAGGCGGCGTGATGTGGGTGGAGGATTCGCCGTTTAACGTCGCGGACAACCGGACGAATCCTAGGTTCACACTAGATCACAAGACCGGTTACGACATCGACGCCATTGCAGGTTACGATTTCGGATCAATCCGGCTCGAAGCCGAAATCGGCTACAAGCACGCAGGCATCGCCAGTGCGAACTCCATCACGACCGGATACCCGGCGTCGGGTTCCGCCACTTCGCTGTCGCTCATGGCCAACGCGCTGTTTGAGTTCGGCGACGAAAATGCCCTCAGCGGCTATGCCGGCGGCGGTGTTGGCATCGCTCGCGTCAAGCACAGCTTCGATTCGCCATTCGTTGCCCCGTATATCGGCGTCGTCGATTTCTCGGACAACGACAGCCGCCTCGCGTGGCAGGCGATCCTCGGCATGCGCTATGCGATCACGCCGAACATCGACCTTGGCCTGAAGTATCGCTTCTTCAACGCTTCGCGCCTTCGCTACAACGACAACCTGCCGATCACCGGCGGCACCGTGCCGGCCGTGGTCGAATCCAGGTTCCGTTCGCACAGCCTGCTCGCAAGCTTCAACTACAACTTCTGGGAAGCCCCGCCGCCTCCGCCGCCGCCCCCGCCGCCTCCGCCGCCTCCTCCGGCGACGCAGACGTGCCCGGATGGCTCGGTGATCCCGGCCACGGCAACCTGCCCGGCTCCGCCGCCTCCGCCGCCGCCGCCACCACCGGCGCCAGAGCGCGGCCTCTAAGCGGTCGAAGCTGTGAAGAATTACCGGTCCGGGCCAAGTGCCCGGGCCGGTTTTCTTTTGTCATCAGTCGGAGCCGAGAATGAGCGGAGCCTAGCTCCGGCGGATCAGTTCCCGGCGGTTGCGAACTGCGGAGGGCCGTTTCTGTCCCATCCGTAAACGTCGTTGAGATAGGTAACCTTCCCGTCGATCACCTGCGCCGTCAGGTAGGTGAGAACGATCGGGACACTCTGGCTGAGCTGCACCCTGAGCTCCGGGTCGTTACTCGGCGCAACCGGGTCCTGCCCAAGCAGCCAGCGTCCGAAGCGCCGGGCATCCTCGACCCGGACGCAGCCGTTGCTGAGGAAGCGCGTGCTCTTTTCGAAGAGCTCCTTGCCCGGCGTATCGTGCAGATAGATGTCCTCGGGGTTCGGGAAGGGGAATTTCAAAATTCCCATCGAATTGAGGGGGCCCGGGTCCTGGCGGACGCGAAGATGCAGCGATCCCGCCGCGGCCGCTTTCCAGTCTACGGTCGTCGGATCGATCTCCGTCGAAGTCTCGCTCCACTCATCGAGCACATGGTAGCCGCGAGTCCTCAGGTAATTCATCCCCTGGCGAAGCACGGTCGGCGCAATCGTCTTGCGCACCAGATGATCGGGTGCGTGCCAGTAAGGATTGTAAGTCACGTAATAGATCGTGCTGGCGATCAGCGGTGTCGGGAGTTGATCGGTACCGACGATGACCTTCATCGAATCGACGACCTGCGCGTTCTCGAACAGAATCAGTCGCTGCGTGCCCGAATCCACGAGCGCGAACTTGCCCTTCGACGGGATCGAACGCGCGCGCTCCAGGTTTGCCAGCAAGCGCGGGTCGGGGGTCAGGTTCCCACTTGCCTGCGCTTCGGCCCAGGCGGTGTCGCGAAGCTGCGTATAGATCGGATTGAGGTTCGAGACGGCGGTCAGATAATTGGAGAGCGACGACTGGGCTGCCGTCGTCAGCACGATCTCCTCGGTCCGAGTGCCGTGGGGCTTCATGATCGCAACGGCGTAGATCATTCCCGGTGTCGGACGCTTGAGCGCCTGAACGTACCGCACCCAGGCGCTTGTGACCGCGCGGTCGGCCGCCGCCGCCGAGGAGGGATCGGCGCGGACCTGAGCCGAAGCGGCAAGGACCTGGGCCGCAAGTTGCGGGCCTTCCGCGATCCCGTCGAACGGCGCCCGGTTAAGGATGCTTACCAGCTGAGCGACAGCGGGGCTCTCGGTGCCGCCGCGAAACCAGATCGGCTGCACACGAAAGGTGTCGTAGGCAGACGCCACGTCGGCCGATACCGGCAGCGCTGCGGGAGCCAGCAGACGTGGCACCGAAGCCATGTCCTGCGCAATAGCAGCGGGCGCCGCGAGCAGCGATATCGCCGCTCCGCCGAGAAACAGGAAATTGCGCGCCGCTCTTCGCACAGGATGATCCCCCTTCAATTGCCCGTCTATCGTTCCACACAACGGTTTAGAATCCATATAGACCCGCAGAAGCTGTATCAGGGTTGAATCGCCTTGGATTCCTGGGAAGTCCGGCGCTCGGAGCGCGGGAAGGTGGGGCGGCTCAGGCGTTTCAACAGCCGGTGAGAAGCCGCTCTTGTGCGGACCGCGCCTCAGCGATTAGGCGGGCCGGACGACACGAACCGGACAGGGCGAAAAGGAACAGGCATGGACGTCAAGGGAGTAGCCGCGGTGGTGACGGGCGCCGCATCGGGTCTCGGCGAGGCGACGGCGCGCGAGCTTGCGGCTCGCGGCGCGAAGGTCGCGGTGTTCGACCGCGACATTCAGCGCGGAGAGCAGGTCGCGAGCGAGATCGGTGGAGTGTTCTGCGAAGTCGACGTGACTTCGGATGAGAAAGTGAAGGCGGCATTCGAAAAGGCGCGCACGGCGCACGGGCAGGAGCGCATCCTGGTCAATTGTGCGGGTGTTGCGAACGCGGCGAAGACGGTCGCCCGCGACAAGGAAACCAAGGCCGCGAAATTCTACCCGATCCAGCAGTTCGAGCTCGCCATCCAGATCAATCTGATCGGGACCTTCCGCTGCATCGCAAACGCCGCATTCGGGATGGTGGACCTCGAGCCGCTCGCCGACGGCGAGAAGGGCGTCATCATCAATACGGCCTCTGTCGCCGCGGAAGACGGGCAGATTGGCCAGGCAGCGTATTCGGCATCCAAAGGCGGCGTGCAGGCGATGGCCTTGCCGATCGCCCGCGACCTTATGAGCGAGGGCGTGCGGGTGAACACCATCCTGCCCGGCGTATTCAGGACGCCGATGGTGGCGATGATGCCGCCGAACGTTCAGGACGCGCTGGGGGCGCAGGTGCCATTTCCGAAACGGCTTGGGACCGCGGAAGAATATGCACGGCTCGCCTGCTTCCTCATCGAGAACGTCTACATGAATGCTGCCTCGGTGCGCCTCGACGGCGGAATCCGGATGGCGCCGCGCTGATGAGCGATCATTCGCGCCTTCTCGAGGAGATGGCCGAGGCGGCGCGCGAGGCGGGGGCAGCGATACTGGAGGTCGTTCGCCGGGGATTCGAGGTCGAAACCAAGGGCGATTCATCGCCGGTGACGATCGCCGACCGCGCCGCTGAGCTGGTGATCCTCTCCGCTCTGGCTCGGGCGGCGCCCGGCGTGCCGGTGATCGCTGAGGAAGAGGTGGCCGCGGGCCGGATTCCGGCGCACGACGACACATACTTCCTCGTCGATCCGCTCGACGGCACCAAGGAGTTCGTTCGGGGCGGCGACGATTACACGGTCAATATCGGCCTGATCGAGCAAGGCACACCGAAGCTTGGCGTAGTGTTCACGCCGTCGAGCGGGAAGCTGCATGCCGGCTCTGTTGGGGCGGGTGCATGGTTGCAGGAGGGCAGCGGCGCTCGAAGGCCGATCCAGACACGTCCTCGCGGCGAGCAGCTGATGGCGGTTGCTTCCAAGTCGCACCTCAACCAGGCGACGGTGGATTACCTTCAGGAGGCGGCCGGCGGCTGCGGCTATGTCGCCATCGGTTCTTCGCTGAAATTCTGCATCGTCGCGGAGGGTGAGGCGGACATCTACCCGCGCGCCTCGCCGACAAGCGAGTGGGACACAGCGGCCGGCCATGCCGTGTTGATGGCCGCGGGCGGGCTGGTCGACGGGCCGGACGGCAATAGCCTTCGCTATGGGAAGAAGGCTTTCCTCAACCGCGCGTTCGTCGCGACTTCGGGCTGGAAACCGCCGGTGCTTGCGCCTTACCTCGAACCCTTCGCCGGTGGAGGCGAGATCCCGCAAGGGGTATAGGAGGGCTCGGGCGGCCGTTCCGATTGCCATGGGTCGAATTCAATCCATTCCGGCGCTTTTCGTCCGCAAGGATTGATGGAACGGCTGAGCCGAAGCGTCCGAACCTCGAGCCTCGCCGCTTCGATTCTCCGATAGAGATCGGTGGCAGCGCCGGCTGGCAATTCCGAGAGGTCCAGTTCGAACAGGACGTCTCGCGCCTCGTCCAGCGCTGCTGACATATCGGCTAGCCAGTGGGCGCGGACGGCCGCCGGAACTTCGATTGGCGTACGAAACACTTTAGCCCCCCGGCCGAAAGCCGGCGATTTACGCCAAGTTGATCGGGCGTCCACAGCGATGATCCATTGCGGAGCCGAATCCGTCTGACTTTTGTCCGGAATGCGCGTTATCACGATGAAGCTCGGACCGATTTGGGGGCAACCCATTATGGACGCACTTTCGAGCGATACGGCCGATATCGATTATTCAGACCTCCCGCCCGTTTTGCTGGCTGCGAGCAGCGGTGAAGCGATGTCACGGGCGGAGAAGACAGTCAGCGCCATGGGCCTGCGGATCGCCGCAAGGCTTCCCGTCGAGGAAGCTCTCTCGCGCATCGAGATGCAGCCGTCGGCGGCGGCAATCTGGGTAGAGCTGGATCGCGACTGCGGTGAGCCCCTGGATGGTTTGCTCCGTCGGTTGAAGGCCGACGTCTCGAGCGGATCCTATGGCGGGATCGTTTCGACGACGTTGGCGCTGATCGATCCTGTCAGCGCACGAATTGTGGACAGCGAGGTCGAGCTGATCGTCGACGCCGGCGAAGTCGAAAGGACGGCAGCGCTGGCGACCGCGCTTGCGAAGCAGCGGATGCCGGTGCGAATCTCGGAAGCGGCAAGCGATCGGAGCGCGGAGCGGCTTCGCCAGCTGAGCGAGGAAGTGAGCCGGATTGCGTCGACTCTGGCGCGTCTCTCCGCCGGGCCTGCCATACCGCGTCATCATGTCGATCAAATCCCGACGATCGATTTTCCTCCCCTCTCGGCAGACACCGTGCGAAACCTCATTCGGGCTCGCCGACTGCGCGCTCGCTATTTTTCGGAGGAGCTGTTCGCCGATCCGGCCTGGGACATGCTCCTGGATCTGTTGCAGGCCGAGATCGCCCAGCTACGCGTGCCGGTATCCAGCCTCTGCATCGCCGCAGCAGTGCCGGCGACGACCGCGCTCCGGTGGCTGAAGACGCTGGTGAGCGAGGGCCTCTTCATCCGCCGCGCTGATCCGCATGACGGGCGACGCGTCTTCGTCGAGCTCGCGCCGGCGGCGAGCCGGGCGTTGCGGCGTTACTTCGCTGAGATCGGTGCGCTGGCGGTCATCTGAGCGGCTTGCGGCTCGCCCGCTCGCGTGGCACGGCAGCCGCGCGGGCGGTTAGCTCAGTTGGTAGAGCATCTCGTTTACACCGAGAGGGTCGGCGGTTCGAGCCCGTCACCGCCCACCATCCCAGACGTTAAAGACTACGAACCAGCTTGGTCGCGACCGCAAGCCATGGCGGGTTCGCGACGACCTGCTGGCGGCCGCCGGCCTCCAAAGGGAGGATCTGGAGTCTTTCGTCGTCGCGATTGATGAGGCGCCCGAACATGAAGCGGCCAGCCGGGCGGGGGACCAGCACGTCGCGGTTCAGCGCGCGCGCATAGTCGGCGGGCTTGAGTGTCTCGCACCATAATTCGTCGCCGCTACGGTAATCGCCGACGCTGCCCGCGACGAGGATCGCGATCTCTGCCTCCTCGGCCCGCGGAGGGACGGCGATCGCCGCCTTCCGAGGCGCCATCGCGCCGCCCGGCCCGAGGATTGCCGCGACCTTCAGCTCCGACGTGCCTCCCGCCGCGACGAGGTCCTGCGCTTCGACACCCAGCGCGGCGGCTATCCGGTTGAGCCAGCCTACCGACACTGTTCGAGTTCCGGTCTCGAGACGACCGATCGTCTGAGGCGTGGTCGCAGGATCGCAGCGGCGTGCGACATCGTCGAGCGTCATGTGGCGTGCCCGACGCACCTCCCGGATCCTAGTGATCATTGCCGCTCACTCCCGTCGCGAACCAATATGGTTTTTCGACTGTCCTACAGTTTTGCCGATGTGGCAAGTCGCCCGGGCCGACAGAAGGAGGAAAGATGGGCCGTATCCGTGAGCCACGCTTGCTGCGCGAATGTGGGATCGAAGGTGAAGTCAGGACTCAGCGCGGGGAGCGTCGTTCGGCCCGGACCGTGACGGTCAATCTAACGGAGTCGCCGCTCGGCTGGTTGTTCTCGCGCGGCTTTGTCACGCGGCGCCAGTTTGACGCCGGCGAGCGGCTGCGCGCCGACTGGGAGCGGGCGCAGCTTTCGCCGCGGGTGACGATGGCATGGGATCGGGCGCCAATTTCACGGGGACGGGGAGCCTGCGGGGCGCAGGCGGAGCCGACGGGAGCCCAGATCGATGCCAAGAGACGTTTCGAGGCCGCGGCTGCTTTCGCCGGGCCGGGGCTAGCCGACATCCTGTGGCGGATCGTTTGTGCGGGTGAGGGGATGCGTGAGGCCGAGACCGCGCTCGGCTGGCCGGCGCGGGCAGGCAAGCTCGTCCTGACCTTCGCCCTTGACCGCGTCGCCGAATATTACCGGATTGCCTAGCGGGCCAATGCTGTTGCTGCGCATCGCCCGCACTCCTACTGGGTCCGTCGCGGTATCAACGGCGGCGTGCCGCGATGTCTGTTGCGAGCCCCGCGAAGGAGGAAGGCAGCCGATGATCATCTATGGGTCCACCTTGTCGCCCTATGTGCGCAAGGTCGTGGCATTTGCCGGAGAGAAGGGCATCGACGTCGAGTTGCAGCCGGTGGTGTTCTCCGACCCGTCGCCCGGATATCTGGAGGCAAGTCCGTTCCGGAAGATGCCAGCACTCCGCGACGGCGACTACACGCTGCCGGACTCCTCGGCGATCATCCACTATCTGGAAGCGAAGCAACCGAACCCCCCGCTGATCCCGGCCGATCCCAAACTCCGCGGCAATACGATCTGGTTCGAGGAATTCGCCGACACGATCCTCGTGTCTTGCGGCGCGAAGATCTTCTTCAACCTGATCGTCGCGCCGCGCTTTCTCGGGCGCCCTGGCGATGAGGAAGCAGCGAAGCATGCCGAGATCAACGACCTGCCGCCGATCCTCGATTATCTCGAGAAGGTCGTGCCGGACGAGGGCGGATATCTGGTTGGCGATCGGCTGACCCTGGCAGACCTTGCCGTTGCCGGGCCCTTTGCGAACTTCCGGCATACCAATACGCGGGTCGATCAGAGCCGCTATCCACGCACGGTCGCTTATGTGGATCGCATCCTCGCGCGGCCCAGCTTCGCGCCTTGGGTGGAGCGCGAAAGCGCCTTCCTCGCGAAAGAACCCGCCTAAAGAGAAGCGCCGCGCTCCTATTTGAGGAACGCGGCGCTGTCTGTTGAACGGTAGTGGGTGCTTAGAAGGACCCGCCGCCGTTGGAGCCGCCTGAACCGCCCGATCCGCCGCCGCTGGAGCCGCGGGTCGAGCCGGATTCGCCGCTGTCGTCGTCATTTTCAGTCTGATCGTCGAGGGCGCCACGGCCTTGCTTGGCAAAATCAGAATCCGACGATTTGCCGTCTTCCCTCAGATATTCGTCGGAGCCGCTGCCCTGCGTCCCGATGAAGCCCTCGCCTTGCGAGCCGCTGCCAGACTGACCCTGCGAGTTCTGCCCGGTGGTCGAGTTCTGGTCGGTCGTCATCGTTTCGCTGTCGCTGTTCGACTGCGACTGGCCGCTTGAGCTCTGGCCGCCGAAGTCGGCGCCCTGACTCATGCTCGTCCCGCTGCCCGTATTGCTGTCGTTGCCGCCGATCGACTGGCCGCTGTTCTGGTCGGTGGGGTTCTGGCCGCTCATCGTCGGCTGTGAGCTCTGACCGCCGGACTGCTGTCCCTGCTGACCGGACGCCTGCTGGTTGTTGCTGTCCTGGTTCTCACCGAATTGTTCGTCGTCCCGTTCTTCAGCCATTGCGAAATACTCCTCACATGGCCCCCGCTTGCTCTGCCTGCATAACAAGGGGTGAGGAGCAACCGTTCCGATGCCCGAATGAACTTTGCGACGAACGGATTGGCGCAACGAAAAAGGCCGCCGATCTTTCGACCGGCGGCCTCTTTATTCGCTGGCGTCCAGGCTCAGGCCTGCTCGCCTTCACCTTCGGCTTCAGCCGGAGCGGCTTCAGCCTCAGCAGGAGCGGCCTCAGCTTCCGCCGGAGCGGCCTCCGCAGCGGCTTCCACCGGAGCTTCCGCCGTCGCGCCGGGCTCGGCGTTCGGATCGAACTCTTCCGTGAACTCGGCCGTATCGCGCTCGAACATCTGCGCCATGACGTCGACGCCCTGCGCCTGCAGGTCCGCCTCTTCCGGCGAGCGAGCGACGTTGACCTTCACGAGCACCTGCACCTCGGGGTGCAGTGCGACCTTCACCTCGTGCACGCCGATGGCCTTGATCGGGCGATCGAGCACGATCTGGCTCTTGGTCACCTTGGCGCCTTCGGCATCCAGCGCCTCGACGATGTCGCGGGCGCTGACCGAGCCGTAAAGCTGGCCGGTGTTCGAAGCCTGGCGGATCAGCTGGACAGTCTTGCCCTCGACGCCCTTCGACGACTTTTCGGCGTCGGTGCGGCGATTGGCATTGTCTTCCTCGATCCGCGCGCGGTTCGCTTCGAAGACCTTGCGGTTCGCTTCATTGGCGCGGAGCGCCTTCTTGCGCGGGAGCAGGTAGTTACGGGCGAAGCCGTCCTTGACCTTCACCACGTCGCCGATGGCGCCGAGCTTCTCGACGCGTTCAAGCAGGATCACTTCCATGGGTCGTTCTCCTTACTTCACGATGTAGGGAAGCAGGCCGATGTGGCGGGCGCGCTTGATGGCGCGCGCAAGCTCACGCTGCTTCTTGGAGGAGACCGCGGTGATGCGCGACGGCACGATCTTCCCGCGCTCGGACACGAAGCCCTGAAGCAGGCGCACGTCCTTGTAATCGATCTTCGGCGCGTCCTTGCCCGAAAAGGGGCACGACTTGCGGCGGCGGAAAAACGCGCGGGCCATTACTGGACCTCCTCTTCACGGGCGCGGAAGTTCGGACGCTCATCGCGCTCACCGCGCTCGGAACGACGCTCGCGCTCTTTCTCACCGCGGCGCATCATCGCGGACGGGCCGGCTTCGTGCTCGTCCACGCGGATGGTGAGGAAGCGGATGATGTCTTCGTTGATGTTCGACTGGCGCTCCAGCTCCGCAATCGCGGCGGCCGGGGCGTCGATGTCGAGAGCGACATAATGCGCCTTGCGGTTCTTCGCGATGCGGTAGGCGATGCCGCGAAGACCCCAGGTCTCCGTCTTGGCAATCTTTCCACCATTGTCTTCGATGATCTTGGTTGCGTTTTCCGCGAGCGCATCGACCTGGGCCTGTGCAAGGTCCTGGCGCGCGAGGAAAACATGCTCGTAGAGCGGCATGTCTCTCGTCTCTCTTTTGGCCGATCGCTGACTTGCCCCAGTGGCAAGCCCCTCCGGCTATCGTCTAAAAAACACTGGGGCACGAGCAAGCTCGCACCCCATCGCCGGCGCCATTGCCGCAAAGTCGCCGAAATGGCAAGGGTCTTGGTCATGGCGACCCGGCTGAAATCGGTGGCGAGCGATCCGCTTGACGGCATCAGCCTGCCCGGCTGGCTTTATTACGATCCCGAGTTTTTGGAAGCCGAGAAAAAGGCGTTCCTTCGGGCGGCGCCGCAGGTGGTGTGCCACGAGAGCGAGATCCCCGAGCCGGGTGAGTGGCGCACGCTCGAATATCTGGGCGAAAGCATCATCGTCATGCGCGGCGACGATGGGGAAGTGCGTGCTTTCTCAAACGTTTGCCGGCACCGCGGGTCGCGGCTGGTCGACGGCGAGGCCGGCTGCGCGAAGGTCCTGACCTGCCCCTATCATGCGTGGAGCTATGCGCGGGACGGACGGCTGGTCGGCGTGCCGCATCGCAACGAATATCCCGGGCTCCAGACAGAGAAGCTCGGGCTCTTTCCGGTGGTACTCGAACGGTGGCGGGGGTTTCTCTTCGTTACGCTTGAACCCGGAGCGCCATCGGTTGCGGAGATGATGGCGCCCTACGAGGACGAGGTGGCGCCTTATCGGTTCGAGGATCTGAGGGTTATCGGGCGCGTCACGATCCGCCCGCGTCAGCTCAACTGGAAGACGATCGCCGACAATTATTCGGACGGCCTCCACATCCCGGTCGGCCATCCGGGCCTGACTCGGCTGTTCGGGCGGAACTACCGGATCGAAGCCAACAAGCATGTCGACCGGATGGAGGGCGATCTGGTTGAGAAGGATTCCACCAACCCGTCAGAGCGCGCCTATCAGCATTTGCTTCCGCGCGTTGATCACCTGCCAGAGAGTCATCAGCGCAAGTGGCTCTATTACAAGCTGTTCCCCAACGTCGCCTTCGACATCTATCCCGACCAGGTCGATTTCATGCAGTTCCTGCCCGTGAGCGCGACCGAAACGGTTATCCGCGAGATCAGCTATGCGATTCCGGACGATCGCCGCGAGATGAATGCCGCGCGCCACCTCAACTGGCGGATCAACCGACGTGTGAATGCCGAGGATACGGAGCTGATCACCCGCGTGCAGCTTGGGATGCAGTCGCCCGCCTATGTCGCCGGGCCGCTGGGAACGAGCGAAGTCTGCCTGCGCAGCTTCGCGCAGAAGCTCAGGAAGCTGATCCCGGAGGCGCGGCTGGACTCTCCGCCACCTGCCGGCTGGAGCCGTTTATCGAACGTGTGACGAAACGGACCACGAACCCCGCCAGCGCGATTGCTGCGCTCCACAGCAAGACTTCTCGACCGGATCCGATGAACATCGCCAGCGAGTAGGGAACGCCGATGGCGACGACGATCGTCCATCGACCGCCGACGCGAAGCTTCAGGGCCGCCGCAGCGCAGACGACGTAAAGGACCAGCGCGAGCACCGTCGAGATAAGCGTGATGAATTCGTAGACGCTCACGAAGTTCTTCGACGAGCTGGCAAGCACCAGCAGAGCCGACCCGGCCGCACAGATGATCAGCGCACCGGCCGGAGCGCCGACCTTGTTGGGCCGGGCAAATATCTGCGGGAGGTCGCCGGCCTGGCCCATTGTTCGAGCGGTTTCCGCAGCCATCAGCAGCAGGGAGTTTGCGGTGCCGAAAGCGCTGATTGCTGCAATGAAGGCGACGATGACGCCTGCAGTCGCCCCGAGCAGCGGCGCGATCGCATCTGCAAATGGCGCGCCGCTCTTCGCCGCGCTCACGCTGGAAAGGAGCAATAGGGCCGCAACCGTGGCGAGCAAATAGATGATCGCGGTAAAACCAGTCCCCCAGATCGTCGCGCGCGGAACCGTGCTGGTTGCATCACGTGTGACGTTTGCGGTCATCGCCGCGCCTTCAAAGCCCGTCAGAGAAAACAGGATGAGCGCTGCTGCTGAAATCACCGAGGTCAGACCCAGCGGGACTGGTGCAAGCGGCTCAAGGCGCTGCCCGGCCCCGAAGCGGCCGGCGACAAGGGCAAGGACGAGTATCAGTGGCAGGAGCTTGATGAGCACCGTCACAACCTGAAGCGCCCCGGCTGAACGCGCGCCGCGCAGGTTGACGAGAAGGAGAAGCAGGATCGAACCGAGCGCGACCGTGATTAACCCGGGTCCCGAAACGACCGCCGGGTAGACGTGGCCCAGCGCGCCAGCCACGGCGACGGCCACGCCGCCGACCCCTGTGACCTGTGACAAAGTGTAGCACCACAGGGTCACGAAAGCCGTCTTCTCGCCGAACGCGCGATCGACGTACATGAAGGGACCGCCGGGAATGTTCGCTGAAAGCCTCGCGAGAGCCAAAGCGAGGCACATGGTGCCGAAGCCCGTCAGCAGGAAAGCCATGATAATGTTGGGTCCGAACGGCGCCAGGGTGGTCGGCAAGAGGTAGATTCCCGACCCCACCATCGACCCGACGACCATCGCCACGCTCATCCACTTGCCCAACATCCGCGACGTCGGCTCGGGGTGGGTGTCGATCGCAATGGCTTCGTTCGGCATCGACAGGGCTTCGCATCCCCCGGCGGGGTTGGCAATCGGCATGGCCGCGCTTAACCCGCGCCGCAAATCAGGGGAGTCAGATGCGCGCTTTCATTTTTCCGGGGCAGGGCAGCCAGGCGGTCGGCATGGGCGCCGCGCTGGCCGGTGCCAGCCGATCCGCCCGCGACGTATTCGACGAGGTCGACGAGGCGCTGAACCAGCACCTTTTCCGGCTGATGCGGGAGGGGCCGGACGATGAGCTCAAGCTCACCGAAAATGCCCAGCCGGCGATCATGGCGCATTCCATCGCCGTGTTGCGCACGATGGGGGTTCGGCTTCCGGAAGTGGCGGATTTCGTGGCGGGGCACAGCCTTGGCGAATATTCGGCGTTGTGCGCGGCCGGGTCGTTCGATGTCGCGACGACGGCGAAGCTCCTGAAGCTGCGCGGTCAGGCGATGCAGCAGGCCGTGCCGGTCGGGCAGGGCGCAATGGCCGCGCTGCTCGGAGCGGATCTCCAGCTTGCGCAGAAGATCGCCGAGGCCGCGGCGCAAGGGGAAGTCTGCACCGTCGCCAACGACAATGATCCGAGCCAGGTTGTGATCTCCGGCCACAAGGCAGCGATCGACCGGGCGATCGAGATGGCGAAGGACATGGGTGCAAAGCGCGCCGTGCCGCTGCCGGTGTCGGCGCCCTTCCACTGCCCACTGATGCAGCCCGCGGCCGAAGCGATGCGCGATGCGCTGAGCTATGTGGTGCTGGGCGAGCCTGCGGTGCCGGTTTTCGCAAACGTCACGGCTCAGCCGGAGACGGACCCCGACACGATCCGCAACCAGCTCGTCGAGCAGGTGACGGGCATGGTCCGCTGGCGCGAAAGCGTCGCCAACATGGTCGATGCCGGTGTCGTGGAGTTCGTGGAGATTGGCGGCAAGGTGCTCGGCGCGATGGTCAAGCGCATCGCTCCGGACGTCAGGATCACAAGCGTCGTCACCATCGAGGACGTCGAAGCGCTCGCGAAGGAGATTGCATAGATGTTCGATCTTTCCGGCATGACCGCGCTCGTGACGGGCGCCAGCGG
>Ga0070671_100001970_pt1 | contig 15751 bp, 17 predicted proteins | sample KBSS73metaG_FD_65341 | JGI IMG/M metagenome (GOLD analysis project Ga0070671, IMG submission 65341) | Switchgrass rhizosphere microbial communities from Kellogg Biological Station, Michigan, USA - KBS S7-3 metaG | ecosystem: Host-associated > Plants > Roots > Rhizosphere > Soil ...
GTGACGGACTCGGCCCGCGCACAGATCGAGACGGTGCTGACCGACGAGCAGCGGATCCAGTTCCGGCGCGAGCGCCCGCGCCTTGGACGCTGAGCGGTGCGGACGCGGCAGCGCCCGGAGGTCCAGGATGGGATCCGGCGCGGGTGGCATTATCGTAGACAGGTGAGGGCGGTGGGACTCGAACCCACGACCTAGAGATTAAAAGTCTCGTGCTCTACCAGCTGAGCTACGCCCCCGTCGGCCGCCCAAACGTGCCCGGCCCCAGAGGGAAACTCAAGAGCGGCACCCGGACGCCGCTTGCAGGTACAATGGCCTGAGACCATTCCCGCTCCAAGCGTCGGAGGACTGCCGATGTCCCGTGTGTTCGCGTGCCTGGCGTTGCTGGGCGTGTTCGCCGTGCCCGCCGCCGGGCAGACCAAGGGCGAGGATCGCTGGCAGATCACGCTCGAGAACGGCGGCATCGTCTGGGACGTGCGCCTGAAGCAGCTGACGGGCGACCAGCTGCAGGTGTCCCAGCAGGATTCGGTGATCGCCGTGAAGGTGGGCGAGATCCGCGAGATGCGCCGTTTCCGGAAGTCCGAGATGCAGGTGGGCCAGGGCAGCACCGCCGGGGCGATGTCGGCGCTGACCGGGTCCGACGACGAGGTGTTCGACTTCGCGCCCCTGGATTTCAGCGGCCGGCTCCGCGCCGTCCAGCAGATCATGCTGCAACTCCCCACCGCGCAGGCGCCTCCGTCGCAGTGATGCGCTTGCCCCCCGCCGGGCGCCCGCCGTACTCTCTGCACATCCCTCCACGGCTCGTCCGTGGAACGTTCGCTGGTCCCCTGCCGGGCATGCCCGCGCAGGGGGCCGGCCAGCGCCGGCGACACGACGCGGACGAGGCCATCCATGGGATCGACGATCATCTTCGTCACCGGCACCGACAGCGGGGTCGGCAAGACCTTCGCCGGCTGCGCGCTGGCACGTGGTCTGATGGCGCGTGGCCTCTCCGTGACGGCGATCAAGGTGGTGGAGACCGGGGTTGCGGACGCACCCGCGCCGGACGAGGACGGCGTGCTGCTCGCGCTCGCGACGGGACAGTCCAGCCCGAAGCACGCCCTGCACCGCTTCCGCACGCCCGTCGCCCCCGCCGTCGCGGCCGACCTCGAAGGCGGCCGGCTCGACCTCGATACCACGCTGCTCGAGATCGAACGACTCGCCGCCGCCACCGACCTCACGCTGGTGGAGACGGCCGGCGGCCTGCTCACGCCGCTCGCATGGGACTGGACGATGGTGGACCTCGCCGAGCAGCTCGACGCCCGCGTGCTGGTCGTGGGCGCCAACCGACTCGGCGCCATCAACCACACGCTGCTCACGCTGGGGGCCCTCGAGCTGGGTGGCGTGCGGCCGCTCGGCGTGGTGCTGTCCGCCACGACGGCCGACGATGCATCCACGGCCACCAACTGCGCGGCGATCGCGCGGCTGTCGGGACTCGAGCAGGTGGTCGAGCTGCCCCGCGTGGCCAGCGACGCGGAGGCCGTGCGCGCCATCCAGCCGGCGCTGGACTGGGTGCGGCCCGGCTGATGGAGTCGGCGCTCGAGCGCCTGGTGGCACGGGCGCTTCCGGGCGGCAGTCCCACCTGGTTCCAGGAATTGCTGCAGTGGGTGCTGTGCCAGTCGCCGCCGGCCGAGCGGACGGCACGGCTGACGGCACTTCGCGATGCCATCGCGACGCATCCCATGCGCGACGTGCTCCTCGCGCGCATCGCCGACCGGTGGAACGACCCGTCGATGGTCCGCTTCCTCGCCGAGACCGGCATCCCCGCCCAGCTCAGCCTCGCCCGCGAGGCCGTGCATCGCGCGAGCATGCGCCTGCTGCCGCGGCTGCGCGACGAGCATGACGTGGGTGAGACGTTCACCGACCTCGACGTCACCCGGGACCAGGCGGCGTGGGTGGACGCGCTGCCCTCGGACGCGCTCGACGCGTGGGTCGAGGTCATGCCGACGCGCAGGCTGCTGATCCATGCCGCGCGACTGACGGCTGTGCGCGCGGCCGGCGCCGGCCTTTCCTCGTTCCTGCTGCAGCTCGCCGGCAACCCGCCGGTCCAGGACTCCCCGTTCCTCGACCTCTCCGCACGTCTTGCCGCAACCGTCGAGGCGGAGCTCGCCGGCGAGCCGCTGCCCGACTGGCAGGAGCCGCTGGCGCGCGCGCGCCGATACCAGGACTGGCTAGCGGGGCGCATCGACCTGCAGGGCGTATCGGCCGAGGCGGTATTCCAGCTCGAGCTGCTGGACGCGCTCCTCGCGCGCCTCGGCACACTGATGCTGCTCGCGACGCGGCCGGTCCGCACCGAGGGCACGCGCTTCGCGGGCGACCTGCTGCGGGCCGTGGCGGCGCAGCGAAGCATCGCCGACCTGGTGCGCACGGCGCAGAAGCGCCTGGCGCGGAAGATCGTGGAGTTCACGAGTGCCACGGGCGAGGACTACACGGTACGCACGCGCGCCGAGTGGCGGGAGCACCTGGACGGCTCGATCGCGGCCGGATTCCTCACCACGCTGACGTCGCTCGGGAAGTACGCCATCGGCGCCCTGTCCCTGGCGCCATTCCTCGCGGGTCTCGCCCTCTGGGCGAACTACAGCCTCAGCTTCTGCCTCATGCAGGTGAACCACTGGCAGCTCGCCTCTAAGCAGCCGGCCATGACCGCGTCGGCGCTCGCCGCGGCGCTCGACGATCACGATCGCGGGCACGAGGACGAGATCGCGCTCATCGCGGGCATCACTCGCTCGCAGGTGGTCGTCACGCTGGGCAACGCCGTGGCGACGATCGCGCTGGCGCTGCTGCTCGACATCCTGTTCGCGCGGCTCACGGGGCATCGCATCCTCTCCGCTGCGACGGCGCACGAGGGGCTGGCGCACATCCACCCGTTCCGTTCGCTCACGGCGCTGTTCGCCACGACGACGGGCGTCTCGCTCTGGCTCGCGAGCCTCGCGGCCGGATGGGCGGCGAACTGGAGCACGTTCCGGCAGATGCCCGAGGCCATCCGTCGCGACGAGCGCATCCGTCGCGCACTCGGCCGCCAGGGCGCCATGCGCGCAGGCGACTTCACCGAACAGCACTTCGGCGGCATCGTCGGCTATGTCGTGCTCGGCATGCTGCTCGGCTTCCTGCCGGTGCTGCTCGGTCAGTTCTTCGGCATCGGGCTCGAGGTGCGGCACATCACGCTGCAGGCAGCGTCGGTGGCGTTCTGCTGGCTGCCGCTGCTGGACGCGGGACAGCTCGGCTGGCGCGACCTGGGCTGGTCGGTGGCGGGCATTGCGCTCACCGGCGTGCTCAACTTCACGGTGAGCTTCGCGCTGGCGCTCCGGACGGCGTTGCGGGCGCGGGATCTGCGGCCGGGGGAGCGCGCTGCGCTGTGGCGCGACCTTCGCCGCACCTTCCGGATGCGACCCGGCCTCTTCCTCTGGCCGCCGGCGAAGTCGCTCGAGTGACGGCCCACACAGCCAGCGGTTCGTGAAGCCCGCCACACGACTGAATTCATGCCATCCTCACGCTTGTGAAATGTTTCACAAATGATTATTCTGGTCGCAGCGGGACCGCTTGAACGCCTCCATCGAGGAGGCGACGCGTCCCCACCCAGGAGGATGGCTGGACATGTGGAACCGCACCCTGCTGCTGGCTGGCGCCCTGCTCACGCTCGGCACCGTCCCGGCGGTCGCACAGACCATCCAGCCGGCGAAGGCCGCATCGTCGCTGTCCACGTGGGTGGTCGATCCCAACCATTCCGAGCTCAGCTTCCACATCCGTCACCTGACGGGCCGCGTGCGCGGCGGCATCGCCGTGTGGCAGGGTGAGATCGGCGCGGACCTGTCCAACCTGGGCACGGGCACCGTCGACATCTACGCGTACCCGGGCTCGATCGACACCGGCAACAAGGATCGCGACGAGCACCTGCGGTCGGAGGATTTCTTCGACGTCGCGACGTATCCCACGATCCGGTTCAAGAGCACCGAGATCCAGGCCAATGGCAGCAAGCTGACGATCGTCGGCGACCTCACGATCAAGGGCGTCACGAAGCGGGTGACGCTGGACGGGAAGCTGTCCGGCATCACGAAGAAGGACCTGGCCGGACGCGAGCGGATCGCGTTCCTCGCGACGACGCAGATCAACCGCCAGGATTTCGGACTCACGTGGAACCGGATGGTGGAGGGCGCCACGATGATCGGCGACGTGGTGGACGTGGAGATCGCGATCGAGGCGGTGCAGAAGGCCAAGCAGAGCTGACGCTTGCGGGGCCTGGCACGACGGGGTGGCTACCTTCCGGTGGCCACCCCGTCGCACATCGAGGAGCATCCATGCGTCGATCGCCCCGAGGCGGCAGCAAGTGACCCTCGCGGTGCGCGCCGCAACGCCGGCCGATGCCGGCGCGGTGTACGCGCTGCTCGCGGCGGCGGGCCGCGCGCTCGCACGCGAGGGTTTCCGCAACTGGTCGGAGCCGTATCCGCTCGCGCTGCTGGAGCGCGCGATCGCGGAAGGCGCGCTCTTCGTCGCGCACGACGGTGGCGCGCTGGTGGCGACGTACGCGCTCCGGCTGGCGCCGCCGCACGCATATGATCCCGAGCCCTGGCCGGAGCCCAGCCGCACCGCGATGTACCTCAACCGCATGGCGGTGGAACCGGAGCTGCAGCGTCGAGGCATCGGCAAGCAGCTGCTCGCCGCGATCCACGCGCACGCCGTGCGCGAGGGCGCGCGTGCGATCCGGTGCGACGTGGTGACGGCGAGCGAGGGTCTGCGGAGATTCTAGGAGCGAGCGGGCTACGTGGCGCACGGCGAGCGCGCGCACTCGGGGCTCGCCTTCACCTGCTACGAGCGCCAGGTCTAGGCCGCCAGGACCGGCTCCCGATGCCGGTCCACCCACCAGCCCCACGGCACCAGCAACCAGAGCACGAGCGCCCCGAGCGCCACCGCGCGCTCGTCGGATGGTGGCGTGCCGGCGCCCGCTCCGGCGAACCCGCCGACGAGGAACAGCACCAGGGCGAGGAGTCCCCAGCGACCGATGCCGTCCCGGGCACGAGTGGCGCGCGCGTACAGTGTCACACCGACGAGGAGCAGCCCGAGCTCGATGAGCAATGTGGCGGCCAGCGAGTTACCACAGGCCGAATCCGACCTTCATGGTCGAGCCGGGCCAGAGCGGGAGGTCCGGCCGGTGCATCGGGACGTCGAGAAACCAGTGGCTCAGGACGAGGACCGCCAGCACACGGGCGCCACGCACGTCAAGGTGGCGCCGAGCGACGTCGCGGGGGCGATGCGTTTCGCGCCGAAGGCGAGTGCATAGTGGCCGAGGAACATGCGGGCGAAGATAGGCGCGGCGGACAGTGCGCGACCAGGCGGACGGGCCGCGGTATGTTGGGTTCACAGTCAACGAGCGGGGGATGCGGTGAATCTCGAACTGCAGGGCAAGCGGTGTGTGGTGCTGGGTGCGAGCCGAGGCATCGGAAGGGCGATCGCGCACGGACTCGCGCGGGAAGGCGCGCAGCTCTCACTATGCGCACGCCAGGCCGGGACGCTGGACTCGTTCGCGCAGGAGCTGCGCACGGCCGGGGCCACGGTGCACGCACAGGCCTGCGACATCGGCGACCCGGCGGCACTGGACGCGTACCTCGGTGCCGCGCGCCAGGCGCTGGGCGGCATCGACGTGCTCGTGGCGAATGCCTCGGCGCTGTCCGGCGGCGAGTGGGAGCCAGCCATCCGGGTGGACCTCATGGCCACGGTGCGCGCGTGCGAACGGGTAGCGCCGTGGATGGCGGAAGCCGGTGGCGGCAGCATCCTGCTCGTGTCCTCGATCGCGGGACTGGAGGCGTTCCCGGTGCCCGACGTGGCGTACACCACGGTGAAGGCGGCGCTGATCGCCTATGCGAAGAAGCTCGCACTGCTGCTGGCGCCGCAGCGCATCCGGGTGAACTCGATCGCGCCGGGCTCGATCGACTTCCCGGACGGCTTCTGGGATCGCGTACGCGCGGAGAATCCGAAGATGTACGAGGCGGTGCGCAATGCCATTCCGTGGGGCCGCTACGGTACGCCCGAGGAAGTGGCTGACGTGGCGTGCTACCTGGTATCGGCCCGGGCGGGGTGGGTGACGGGGGAGTGTGTCGCGGTGGACGGCGGGCAGCATCGCGCGATGCGGTGATGCACGGGTGGAGTGGTCGGCGGCGCGGCGGCGAGGAAGTGTCGCAATGCGGAGGCGATGCGCGTCTCCGCAGAGAAGCGACCTCCAGGAGTGCCCGCCATGAAGTCCGCAGTGCTCGCCGTCATCACGATGCTATCGACCGCCGTCCCGGCCGCCTTGGCTGCGCAGCAGCGCAGCTGGGAGCTCGCCGTGCAGGGCGGAGCCGCCTTCCCCGCCACCGACCTGTACGACACCGACCTGAAGACCGGATTCGGATTCGAGGGCACGCTGAGCTATCGATTCACGCCGTCGATCGGCGTGTACGCGGGCTGGGACTGGCACAAGTTCATCACGGACGTGGCCGGCACGTCGTTCATCGGTGCCGATGTCGACGTCGAGGAAACGGGCTACGTGCTGGGCCTGCAGTACGAGTTCCCCCTCGGCGGCTCACCGAACTCGCCGTCGGTGGTGCTGCGAGGCGGCGGGACGCTGAACCACCTCGAGCTCTCCGACAGCTCAGGCAATGAGCTCACCGACACGGGACACGGCGTGGGCTACGAGGTGGGCGTGGGGTTCGCGGTGCCGCTGGGGGATCGGTTCCGCCTGGTACCGGCGGCGCGCTACCGCTCGCTCGACCGCGACCTGACCGTGAACGGCGTCACGCGCGGCGTGACGCTGTCGTACGGGACCGCCGAGCTCGGGCTGCGCGTGTCGTTCTGAGGCGCCGTCAGCCCGCCGCGAGGTCCAGCGTGAGCTGGGCCACGGGCGCGAAGGTGCGGCGGTGGTGGATGCACGGCCCCGCGGCCGCGAGGCCGGCGTGGTGAGCCCGGGTGCCGTAGCCCATGTTCTCGTCCCAGCCATACACCGGATAGCGGGGCGCGAGACGTCCCATGAGCCCGTCGCGCACCTGCTTGGCGACGACGCCCGCCGCCGCGATCGACATGCACTGCACATCGCCCTTCACCAGCGCCTCGTGGGCGTGGCCGAGCTCCGGGAGCGGGAGGCCGTCGAGCAGGATCTCGAAGGCCTCGAGCGCGGGCAGCACCCGGGCGATGGCCCGGCGCATCGCCAGTGCGGTCGCCACGCGGATGTTCAGGCGGTCGATCTCCCGCACCGATGCCGCGCCCACGCCGATCACGACGGCGCGCTCGCGGATGGGAGCGAGGAGCGACTCGCGCTCCGTGGCCGTGAGCATCTTCGAGTCGCGCAGCGCGCGGATGCCGGGCACGCCGGGGCGGAACACGACCGCCGCGGCCACCACGGGACCAGCGAGCGGCCCCCGACCCACCTCGTCCACGCCAACGAGGAGGCGGCCCCGGGTCCAACGATCCTTCTCGCGCTCCAGCGATGGTGTCGTGCGTGCCATGCCCCAATAGTAAGCGGGGCCCCGGTGACTCACCGGGGCCCCGCTTCGTCTTCCGCACTCCTGCCGTGCTACGCGTCGCGCTTCTCGCGGATGCGCGCGGCCTTGCCGCTGAGGTTGCGCAGGTAATACAGCTTGGCACGACGCACGCGGCCGCGGCGCACCACGTCCACCGACGCGATCGACGGGCTGTGGATCGGGAAGATGCGCTCCACGCCCACGCCGGCCGAGACCTTCCGCACCGTGAAGTTCTCGCTGATGCCACCGCCGCGCTTCGAGATCACGATGCCCTCGAATGCCTGCAGCCGCTCCTTGTCGCCCTCGCGCACGCGCACCATGACGCGGATGGTGTCGCCCGGCCCGAACGCCGGCATGTCCGATCGCAAGCCCTCACGGGCCACCTCTGCCAGCTGCTGCATCTCCATCCTCCGCGTCAGTTGCGTAGTGCGCCCACAGGTCGGGGCGTCGTTCTCTCGTCAGTCGTTCTGCCTCTTCCCGCCGCCACGCCTCGACCTTCGCGTGGTTGCCCGAGCGCAGCACCTCGGGCACTTCCATTCCCCGGAACGCCGGCGGCCGCGTGAAGCTGGGCGGGCTCAGCAGTCCCTCGTAGTGCGAGTCGGAACTCGCCGACTCGTGGTCGCCCAGCGCACCGGGCAACAGGCGCACCACCGCATCGATGATGGCCAGCGCCGCCGGCTCGCCGCCGGTGAGGACGAAGTCGCCGAGCGACAGCTCCTCGGTGGCGAGCCCGTCCGCCACGCGCTGGTCCACGTCCTTGTAGTGCCCGCACAGGAACGTGAGCTGCGACTGCAACGACAGCCGCACCGCGTCCCGGTGCGTGAACGGCCGACCCCGCGCCGACAGCAGCACCACCGGACCCTGCACCGCGCCAAGGCTCTCGACCGCCTCGAAGAACGGCTCCGGTTTGAGCACCATCCCCGCCCCGCCACCGTACGGGTAGTCGTCCACCGTGTGGTGGCGGTCATGCGTGAAGTCCCGCAGCTGCACCAGCCGATACCGCACCCGTCCCGCCTCGGCGACCCGCCCGGGGATGCTCGTGCGCAGGTACGGCTCGAGCGCCTCGGGGAACAGCGTCACCACCCGGATGTCGAGCGTCACTCGGACTCCTCGACCAGCCCTTCCGGCGGCTCCACCACCATCATCCGCGCGTCGCGATCCACGTGCAGCACGAACTCCTTGCGGAACGGCAGCAGGAACTCGCGCTTCGGCCCCTGGATCTCGAGCGTCAGGCCGCCGGGCAACTCGTAGAACCCGCTCACCAGGCCCAGCGGCGAGCCGTCTGGTCGCCGCACGGCGAAGCCCTCGAGCTCGTGCAGGTAGACCTCGCCATCCGCGGGCGGCGACAGCACGCTCGCCGGCACTCCCACGAACTGGCCGCGGAACGGGTCGAGCTGCACGCGCTCGTCCACGCCGCGGAACTTCACCAGCCACTCGCGGTGATACGGCCGGCTCCGCTCGACCTCGAGCGGCCCGCCGATCACCTCGCCGTCGATTCCCACCACCCACAGCGACGCGCCCACCGCGAAGACCTTGTCCCCCTCGGCGGTCAGCGGGAAGAGCGCGACTTCGCCCTTCAGGCCGTGCGGCTTGCGGAACCGGCCCACCACGAGGTGCCGGTCCGGCGCAGCCACGGGGTCAGGCGCCGAGGAGACCCGCGCGGGTCAGCAGGCTCTGCACCGTGTCCGACGGCGTCGCGCCGCGGGCGATCCAGTCCTTCGCCTTGTCCGCGTCGAGCTTGACCTTGTCGGCGAAGCTCTTCCCCTTCGGGTCGTACGTGCCGATGATGTCGATGAAGGAGCCATCCCGCGGCGCCGTCTGCTCGGCGATGACGATGCGGTACAGCGGCAGCTTCTTGCGACCGATGCGGCGAAGACGGATACGAGTGGCCATGCGAGTTCTCTAGTTTCCTGGTTGACCGGGGAATCCACCACGTCCGAACGGCAGGCGGAGGCCCCCCGGCTTCCCCGCCGACTTCATCAGCTTCTGCATCTGCTCGAACTGCTTGAGCAGCGTGTTCACTTCCTGCACCGTGCGACCCGAGCCCTTCGCGATCCGCAAGCGCCGCTTGCCGTCGATGATGTCCGGGTCCGACCGCTCCTTCTTCGTCATCGACAGGACGATGGCCTCGACGTGCCGGAGGCGCTTCTCGTCGATGTTGGCGCCCTGCAGCATCGCCGGGTTCACCCCCGGGAGCATGCCGAGCACGTTCTTCAGCGGCCCCAGCTTCTGCATCTGCCGCATTGCGCCCAGGAAATCCTCGAGATCGAGGGTCTTCCGGCCCTGCACCTTCTTCGCGAGGCGCTCCGCTTCCTTCTCGTCGACCGCCGCCTGCGCCCGCTCCACCAGCGAGAGGATGTCTCCCTGCTGGAGGATGCGGCCCGCGAGCCGGTCGGGATGGAACGGCTCGAGCGCATCGAGCTTCTCGCCGACACCGATGTACTTGATCGGCGCCTTCGTCACACCGTAGATGGAGAGGGCCGCGCCACCGCGCGCGTCGCCGTCCATCTTGGTCAGGATCACGCCGGTGACGCCGAGGGCCTCGTGGAAGCCCCGGGCGATGCGGACCGCGTCCTGGCCGGTCATTCCGTCGGCGACGAGGAGGATCTCGTGCGGCTGGACGGCCGCCTTGAGCCGCTTCAGCTCGCCCATCATCTCGTCGTCGATCTGCAGCCGGCCGGCGGTGTCGACGATCACCGTGCGCGCACGCTCCTTCTGCGCCGCCGCGACACCGGCCTTCACCAGCTTCACCACGTCCTTCTGTTCCGGCTCCTGATAGACGCCGACCTGCACCTGCTGCGCGAGCGTCGCGAGCTGCTCCGACGCGGCGGGACGGTACACGTCGGCCGCGACCAGGAACGGCGCCTTCTGCTCCAGCTTCAACCGCTTGGCGAGCTTGCCCGCCGTGGTCGTCTTGCCCGAGCCCTGCAGCCCGACGACCATGATCACCGTCGGCGGCACCGACGCGTACGCGATGGGTGCCTGCTTCTCGCCCAGCAGCGTGACGAGCTCGTCGTAGACGATCTTCACCAGTTGCTGGCCCGGGCGCACGTCCTTCAGCTGCACCACGCCGATGGCCCGCGCCTGCACGCGCTCGAGGAACTCGCGCGTGAGATCGAAACTCACGTCGGCCTCGAGGAGGATCCGGCGGATCTCCCTGAGGCCTTCACGCACGGCGTCCTCGGTGAGGACGCCGCGACCCGCGAGATTCTTGAGTGTCGCGGTGAGCTTGGAAGACAGCTCGTCAAACATAAGCCCCGGAAGATAGCGGACTTGGGGCGGCTTCTCAAGCCGGCCGGTCGGCGGGAGCAGACGCCACGGGTGTGGCGCGGGAAAGGCGGTTTCCGCCCGTCTGATGCAGCCCACGGCTTGACCTAACCCTCATCCGGGCCGGATACTAGCTCGATAGACCTCTCCGCCCGGCCCTACGCCGTTGGTGGCACGCGGTATGAACCGGGCCCCTGCAGACCCTCTATGCGACCCCCCACCATTCGCCGTACCGGCGCCCAGGCTCCCGAAGCCCCGGAACTGACCTGCTCGATCGCCGCCGGCGGCCAACTGGTGCGGCCGGGCCGGGCCTTCCAGCAGGTCATGGGGCTCACGGCCGAGACGCTGAGCGGCCGGCCGGTGCTGGATTTCATACATCGGGGCGACCGCGGCGCGGTCGAGGGCGCACTCTCCTGGCTGGCGAACAACGAGGGGCCGATCGTATTCGAGGCCCGCTGGCGGCATGGCGACGGCAGCTACCGCTGGCTCGAATGGACCGTGCGGGGCGGCGCGCGGGACGGCACCCTACAGGCCCACCTTCGCGACGTCACGCCCTGGAAACAGGACGAGGCGCTCGCGCTGGCGCACGTGCGCGTGCTCGAGGCCATCGTGCTGGCGCTGCCGCTCGAGGAGGTGTTCGAGCACATCGCCAGCCTTCTCGAAGCGCTGGGCGTGGACCTCCTGCCGGCGGTGCACCTGCTCGATCCCACCCGGAACGCGCTCACCTTCGCAGCCGGCGCCGAGTTCCCGGAAGGATTCCGCCGTGCGCTCGAGTCACTGCCGCTTCCGGACGGCCCCGGCGCAGCCGTGGCAGCGGCGCGCGACAAGGCCTTCGTGGTCTCGCCCGACCTGGGCCTCGAGACACACTGGCGCGGCCGTCGCGAACTGCCCCTCCTGCACGGCATTCGCGCGGAGTGGTCGCACCCCGTCATCGACGGGACCGGGGCGCTGCTCGGCACCGTCACCGCCTTCCTGACCCGGCCGGGCACGCCACGCCCGCGCGACCGGCAGATCCTCGCCCTGGCCGCACAGCTCGTGGCCACGACCCTGGGCCGGTTCCGGGCGGACGACGGCTCACGCGAGGAGGCGGAACGGCTCCGCGCCGAGCTCGCGTCGCTGGAGCAGCGCCGCGCGGCGGACCTGGCCGCGTGGGAGGCGCGCTCCGTGAGCGAGCGGGCCGTCTGGGACGACCGACTGCAGGAGGCCGAGGCGTCGACGCGCCGCGCGCACGCGATGGCAGCCGCGATCCGTGACGAGCTCGAGGCCGCACGGCGCAGCGCGGGCGAGGTCGACCAGTCGCGCACCGCGCTGCAGGACACCCTGGACGAGGCGCAGCGGCAGGTGGACCAGCTCACGCTGCACAAGGCGGAGCTGGAGAACCGCGTGGTGGAGGCGGAGGTTGCGCAGGAAATGCTCATGGGCGACCTCGAGCAGCTGCAAGCCGACGCCGAAACACGGAAGGGACGCTCGGCCGAGTTCAAGAAGCAGCTCGCGGACGCCGAGATGCAGCGCGAGTCGCTGCTGCGTGAACTCGAGACCGCGCGCGAGGCCGCGGCGGAGCGCGACGGGCTCGCGACTCGGCTGGCGCAGGCGGCCGCCGAGCGCGGGAAGCTGGAGGAGCGACTCGCCGATCTCGCCACGCTGCTCGCGGAGGCACGCACCGCAGCCGCCAGCGCCCCCGCGGTCGACCCGTCGGCGCTGGACGCCTTGCGGCGCGAGCTGGAGGAGAGCGAGGCCGCCCGACACCTGCTCGAGACCGGGTTGAGCGAGCTTCGCCGGGCCGCGCTCGCCGCGGACGCCGAGCTGCGTACGCTGGGCATGAAGGTGGCGGAGTTCGACGCGGTGCGCGGCGGGATGGAGCAGGCACTGGGCGAGATGCGGGAGCGGCTGCAGCAGGCGGAGCAGCGTCGGGCCGAGGCGGAAGCGATGATCCGCGAGGGGCGACAGGCGCTCGAGGACGTGATCCCGCTTCGGGCGCAGCTCAGCGAGAGCGAGCGTCGCCGCGGCGAGCTCGAACTCGCGCTCGGCGCCGTCGAGCGCGTCAGCCGCACCATCACCACGTCCGCCGACGTGGACGAGGACCTGGCCGCGCTGCACGCCCGCCTGGCGGAGTCGGATGCCGCACGACGGCGACTCGAGGAGGAGGTGGCTGGTCTCCGGCGCGCCACCTCCGAGCCGGGGCCCTCGTCGTTGCTCCGCACGCTGTTCGAAAGCAGCGCCGCCCCGATGATCGCGGTGGACGAGCACGGCGTGGTCACGTTCTGGAACCGCACGGCGGCGCAGCTGCTGGGACGCAGCGAGGCGCAGGTGCTCGGTCGCGAACTGGAATCGGTGACCGGCGAGACCGGCGAGGAAGGTCGCACCGACGGAACCGGGCATCTGGCCGAACGCCGCACCTGGCGGCGACCGGACGGCGCGACGGTGTCGCTGATGATCTCGAGCGTGCCGCTGCCCGCGGTGGGCAGCGAGCGGCCGCTGACGCTGCTGGTGGCGCTGCCCTTGGGCGACGAGCCGGGCAACGGCCGACCGCGTCCGCTCTCGAGCCTGGATCACCTGCCCGGACTCGCGGGTGGCATCGCGCGCCAGGTCGCCGAGCTGCTGGCGGAGATCGTGGCGGGCACGAGCCCGGTGCGCGCCCCGCGCGGCGGGCCGACGCAGAAGCCGCTGGAAGCCATCGAGTACGTGGCGCGCCGCGCGTCGGAGCTGGTGCGCCACCTCGTGGTGTGCGCGGGCGAAGAGATCGTCGAGGGCGAGCCGCTCGACCTCACCGCGCTGGTGGAGCGGTTGCGGGGCGAGCTGAGCGCGATGCTGCCGCCGGACATCGAGCTCCATTTCCGGCTCACGCCGCACCTGGCGCCGATGATGGGCGACCCCGGCCAGTTGCGGCAGGTCCTGGCGCAGCTCATGACGAACTCGGCCGAGGCGCTCGAAGGTCGGCGCGGGGTCATCTCCGTGGCCACCGGGCTCGTGGATGCCGACCGGCAGTACCTGTCCCGCACCTACTTCGACGATGGCCTGCCCGAAGGTCGCTACCTCTTCCTCGAGGTGTCCGACACGGGGCGCGGGATGGATGCGGAGACGCTGGCGCGCGTGTTCGAGCCGCAGTTCTCGAGCAAGGGGGCCGGCCGTGGGCTGGGGCTGGCGCTCGTGCTCGGCATCGTGCGTGCGCACCACGGTGCGCTGCAGGTCTACAGCAAGCCGGACGTGGGCACCACGGTGCGCGTGCTGCTGCCGACGGTGGGGGCGCGGGCTCGCTACTCGGTGGAGGAGGCGCGGGAAAGGCCGGCGGTGCTGATCGTGGACCACGACAGCGCGGTGCGCGGGACGGCGGCGCGCATCCTGGAGCACTGGGGGATCGGCGTGGTGGAAGCGGGCGACGTGACCGAGGGTGTGGAATTGCTCCGCGAATGGCCGACGGTGCAGATCGTGGTGCTGGAGGCGGGGCTGCATGGGGTCGAGAGGCCGGCGGCGGACTCGTTGCGGGGAGCGCGCGACGGGGTGCGGGTGTTGCTGGCCGGGGCGACGAACGGGTCGGGGAATCACGGGGACGCCGCGAACGCGGTGTCGCGGCCGTTTGCACCGGTGGAGTTGGTGAAGGCGGTGCGGGCGGCGCTGGGCGCGCGGGGCCCGGAAGGGAACGGCGGTGAGCAGACGGGGCAACAGTACTGAGCGGCGTGCGAGGCCGGATCGGCATCGTGCGGCAGTCTGACGAAGCGACGGTCTTGCAGTCGTAAGCAGCGTTCCATCCACCCGGAAACGGACATGCACCGGATCCGCCAGCAGGACCTTCCCTTCGTGGGCAGTTCGTTCCAGTTCATCGGCGCCGAGCAGGGGAACGCTCCCGTGTCGGCGTTCCTGCTGCGCGCCGAACCGGGGCGCGGGCCGGGCCCGCACCGCCATCCCTACGACGAGGTGCAGTTCGTGCTCGAGGGCCGCGGTCGCTACAAGGTGGAGGGGACGGAGTTCGAGGTGGGCGCGGGCGAGATCCTGGTGATCAAGGCGGGCGAGGTGCACGAGTTCAAGTGCATCGGCGATGGGACGCTGGTGCAGGTGGACGTGCACGCGAGCCCGCGGTTCATCCAGGAGAACCTGGGGTAGGCACGCGATGCCCGAGATCGTCGTCTCCGAAGGACGCACCGTGGCGGCACCCGCTGCCCTCGCGTACGAATTGATCGCCGATTATCACACCGGCCATCCCAGCATCCTGCCGCCGCAGTACTTCGGACGTCTCGAGGTGCTGGCCGGTGGGCATGGCGCCGGCACGCGCATCAGGTTCGAGATGAAGGCGTTCGGTCGGGTGAACGTGGCCCTGGCCGAGGTGACCGAGCCGGTACCGGGCCGCGAACTGCGCGAGACGCTGAGCGACGGCACCGTGACGACGTTCCTCGTCGAGCCGCTCGGCCCGTCCGAATGCCGGGTCACGTTCACGACCCGGTACCACCGGCCAGGCCTCCGTGGATGGATGGAGCGGTTCGTCGCGCCGGCGTATCTCCGCAGGGTGTACGTGGCTGAGCTCGCCCAGCTCGAACGGGTCGCAACCACGCGCCACCAAGGGACCGCGTGACCAGGTGCGCGCGACCATGGCTGCGGTCGCGCGGGCGGACCCGTAGATTCCCGTCGATGACCATCCTTCGACACACGCTGTCGTTCGCAAGCCGCGCTCCGATCGAGTTCATCGACCTCACCGAGTCGGTACGAGCGTGGGCACGCGCGAGCGGCATCCGCGACGGACTGCTGACGGTGACCTCGCCGCACACCACGGCACGCATCACGCGCAACGAGCGCGAGGCGGAGCTGCAACGCGACATGGTGCGCTTCCTGGAGCGACTCGTGCCGGCCAACGGCGAGTATGGCCACAACCTCGCACCCGTGGACGACCGCCTGAACGCGCACGCGCACCTGCTTGGCCTCTTCATGCCCGCGAGCGAGACCATCCCCGTGACCGGCGGCGAACTGCTGCT
>Ga0070671_100001976_pt1 | contig 15732 bp, 13 predicted proteins | sample KBSS73metaG_FD_65341 | JGI IMG/M metagenome (GOLD analysis project Ga0070671, IMG submission 65341) | Switchgrass rhizosphere microbial communities from Kellogg Biological Station, Michigan, USA - KBS S7-3 metaG | ecosystem: Host-associated > Plants > Roots > Rhizosphere > Soil ...
GTCGAAGCCCACGGCGGGCGGATCTGGGTGACGAGCGCTCCCGGCCAGGGGAGCACCTTCACGATCGCCCTCCCCATCGCGATGCCGGTGGACGTCGCGGGCGGAGAGGGGTGCATGGAAGAGCACCTCGGCACCCAACTCGCGCGCTGACCTGCCGCGCGCCCGAGCCCGCCTCTCCCGTACCTAAGCCCGCCCGATGACGGCCACCATCCGTCCGGCGGCTTTCCCGTCGCGCCTGTAGGATTCGAGAAGACCGTCCGGCCGGCAGCGGGTACAGAGGTCCGCCTCGCGGATGCGCCCGGGGTCCACGCCGCAAGTCGCGAGGATCTCCCTCGCGGCGCCCGGAAGGTCGATGAGGCTCCGGTCGCCGTCCCCGCCGCGTGCGAAGCCCGCGGATCCGGGAAAGCGAGCGGCGAACCGCGCGACGACTTCGGGCCCCACCTCGAAGCAGCAGGGGCCGATCGCCGGTCCGATCGCGGCCTCGAGCCCGGACCCACCTCCCAGCCTCTCGACCGCGGCCTCGATCACGCCTGCGACCAGGCCTCGCCATCCGGCATGGACGGCGGCGCACGATCCGTCTTTCGCGGCGAGGAGGATCGGAAGACAGTCCGCGGTCACGACGCCGACGGCATGGCCGGGCGCGCGCGCCAGGAGCGCGTCGGCTTCGACCGGCTCCCCCGGATCGCCCGAGGCGCCTTCAGCGCCGGACACGGGGTATTCGGCGATGCGCGCGCCGTGCACCTGGCGCGCGAGATGGAGGGCCGCTCCCGGAAGAGCCATGCGCTCCAGGATCGGGCCGCGGGGCACGGGGCCGGGCCGGAACAAGGGACCGGTCGCGGCCGTTCCCCTCAGGACGAAGGCATGGCGATGTTGGGGCGCGAAGTCCGGTAGCGTCATCACGGAAAAAGCGTCGCCGGTGAGGATGCAGGGGATGCGGCCGCGCTCCTCCTCGCCCTCGGAGCGCCCGTTCAGGCGAGCTCCGCCACCGAAGCGAGGACGAGGTCGGGCTGCAGCGACCCCAGATCGAGCGAGCTCGTCTCGAACTTTCCGGTCCGCACCATGGCCACGCGGCATCCCGCCTGGCGCGCGCCCTCGCCGTCGGTCTCGGGATCGTCGCCGACCACGAGGACCTCGGAGGCGTCGAGCCCCATCTCGCCGAGGGCGAGCTCGAAGAAGGCGGGGGACGGCTTGCCGACGACGTCGGCGGTCGTCTTGGTCGCGTACTCGAGCGCGGCCACGAAGGGGCCCGCGTCGAGCACCGGGCCCTCGGGACCGGGCTGCCACCAGCGGTTCTTGTGAAGCGCCAGGAGCTTGGCGCCTGCCATGATCCAGAGAAACGCCCCGTTGAGGCGCTCCCACGTGAAGCCGGGTCCCAGGTCCCCGACGACGACCCAGTCGGGACGCTCCTCGTCGGGCTGGACGTCGATGAAATCGAGGCGCGCGCCCTCGGGGACGAGGAGAGCCGCGCGCGTTTTGCCGGAGCGGACGATCCGACGGCGCGCGAGCACGGCGGGGGAGAGGATCTCGCGCGTCTCGACGTCGACCCCCGCCGCGCGCAGGGCCTCGGCGACCGCCCCGCGCGGGCGGCGCGAGGTGTTCGTCGTGATGCGGAAGGGGATCTCCGCCGCGCGCAGGCGCTCGAGCGCCGCAGCGGCGCCGGGAACGGCGCGGTCGTGCACGAGAAGAGTCCCGTCCACATCGATGAGAAGACCGCGTACGCCCGCGAGGTTCAGCACGGGATGATTGTCCGCCAGGAGGGTCGAATCCTCAAACCGTCCGCGCCGCGCGGCCTTGATGCGGAATCCGCGTCCTCGCCCCTTTGCGCCTCCCTAGGGCGCGGACCGGCGACTTGACTAAGAGGCGTATATGCCGCATGATGCACGCTTTGTCGTGAAGGGGACGTGTGCTGACAGGAACACTCAGCTCGGTACTGCAAGCCGCGACTCCGGCAGCGCCCGGAGGTCTGGGCAGCCTCGTCGGCTTCCTGCCGATCCCGCTCATCCTCCTCGTCTTCTACTTCCTGGTCATCTCGCCGGCGCGCAAGCAGAGGCAGCAGACCCAGGCCATGCTCGACGCGCTCAAGACCGGTGACAAGGTGGTCACGAGCGGCGGTCTGATCGGAACCATCGTCCGCGTCAACGCGGAGGACAACGTCCTCAAGCTGCGCATCGCCCCGTCGGTCGAAGTGGAGATCACGCGCGGCGCCGTCGCCGGGCTTCAGGCCGAGCCAACGGCAGGATCCTAGACATGAAATCGATTCCGCTCCTCTACCGCGTCCTCATCGTTCTCGGTGTCCTTGCGATCTCGACGGCGCTCATCTTCGTCGACGTGAGCAACATCAAGAGCCCCAAGGTCAAGAAGCAGACCAACGTGAACCTCGGGCTCGACCTGCGCGGGGGCTCCTACCTCGTGATGCAGGTGCAGACCCAGGACGCGATCACGGAGGAGGCCAACACAGTGGCCGCGCGGATCCAGAAGGACCTCCAGGACAAGAAGATCGTGACTGCGGAGCAAGCCTCCCTGGCTGTCGTGCGCGAGGCCGACGACAGCGTGCTGGTCACGCTTCCCGCCCCCGAAGGGGTCGACGAGGCGATGAAGACCATCGACCTCTACGCGCGCGGCTGGGAGCGGGAGACCGTCGAGGCGGGCAAGAAATTCCGCGTGACCATGCCGGCGCGCATGCAGAACGACACGAAGGAGAGCGCCGTCACCGCCACCCTCGAGACCATCCGCACCCGTGTCTCCCAGTTCGGCGTGGCCGAGGAGGTCATCAACCGCCAGGGCGGGGTCGGCGGCGGAGTCTCCGACCGGATCACTCTCGAGCTGCCCGGCGTCGAGAACCCGGAGCGCGTGAAGGACATCATCAAGTCCCAGGGGAAGCTCGAGTGGAAGGAAATGACCTACCCGCCGAGCGTGCCCGGCGGCCGGTTCGACGCGCCCACGAGCGAGCAGGAGCTGGCGGCGCTGTTCGGCGGCGCCCTTCCGCCGGACACCCAGGCGTACCCGCAGCCGACGGGGGTTCCGGGGGCCGACGGCAAGCCCCTCATGCGCTACTGGCCGCTGAAGAAGATCTCCGTCGTCTCGGGAACGGACCTGCGCCGGGCCTGGCGCGGCGATGACCCCTTCAAGGGCTGGGCCGTCCACTTCGAGCTGAGCGCCGAGGCGGGCGCGCGCTTCCGCGCCTTCACCACGTCGCACGTCGGAAAGATCGCGGCCATCATCCTCGACGAACAGGTCCTCTCCGCCCCGACCATCGACGGTGTCATCGGCAGCGAAGGCGTGATCACGGGGAGCTTCACCAAGGAGGGCGCCGACGACCTGGCCCTCAAGCTCCGCTCGGGCGCGCTCAAGGCCAAGACGAAATTCATCGAAGAGCGCACGGTCGGGCCGTCCCTGGGCCTCGATTCGATCCGCAAGGGCGTCACCGCCTCGATCGTCGGCTTCCTCGCGGTCATGCTCTTCATGGTCATCTACTACAAGGGCTCGGGCATCAACGCGGTCCTGGCGCTCGCCATGAACGTCGTGATCCTGCTCGGCATGATGTCGTACTTCCACGCGACGCTCACGTTGCCGGGGATCGCGGGCCTCATCCTCACGGTCGGCATGGCTGTCGACTCCAACGTGCTGATCTTCGAGAGGATCCGCGAGGAGCTGCGTCTCGGGAAGACCGTCAAGGCGGCGATCGACGCCGGCTTCGGGCGCGTGTTCCTCACGATCATCGATACGCACGTCACGACGCTCGGCTCGGCGGCCTGTCTCTATCTCTACGGAACGGGCCCCGTGAAGGGGTTCGCGGTGACGCTGATCATGGGTCTTCTGGCCAGCATGTTCACCGCCGTCTTCGTCTCCCGCGTCATCTACGACATCGTCCTGTCCCGTAGGCCGGGCGCGCAGACGCTCAGCATCTGATCGGGCCGCTCGAAAGGATTCCGGGGTAACCGCACATGCAACTGTTCACCAACGTCAATATCGACTTCATGAAGCACAAGACCCAGTTCGTGGTCCTGTCCACGATCATCAACATCCTCGGGCTGGGGATCTTCATCGCCATGTACATGTCGGGGCGCCTCGCCGTCGGCATCGACTTCAAGGGCGGGACCGAGGTCCAGGTCAAGTTCGCCAAGCCGACGAGCGTCGCCGACGTGCGCGCGGCGCTCGACAAGGCGGGGCTGACCGGCGCGACCGTGACGACGTTCGGCAAGCCCGCGGACAACGAGATCTACATCCGCCTGCCGCTCCAGAACGTCGAGACCCAGGTCCTCTCCGCGAAGATCAAGGACGTGATGCGCGGCCTGACGGGAGAAGGAGCCGTCCCCGCGGGCCGGGTGGACGTCAACACCGCCGACGAGCAGGTCCTCGAGACCACGTTCGCGACGGACGGGCACTTCTCGCCGGACGAGTCCCGCACGGCGGCCCTGGCCATCACCGAGCACAAGAAGAACCGCGGCGGGATGATCACGTCCGCCGACGAGCTGAAGTCCGTCGCCGGCGCGAGCCCCCAGGTCACCTCCTGGCTCGCGGACAAGGCGTTCATCTCCCCGTTCTCGATCCGCGGCCAGAACACGGTCGAGGGCTCGGTCAGCAAGGAGCTCGCCCGCAAGGCCTTCTACGCGGTCGTCGGATCGATGATCGTCATGCTCCTCTACATCGCGTTCCGGTTCCGGCTGCAGTACGGGATCGGCGCGATCGTCGCGACGATCCACGACGTGATCGTGACGCTCGGGATCTTCTGCCTCACCGGCCAGGAGTGGAGCATCCCCGTCGTGGCCGCGTTCCTCACGCTCACGGGCTACTCGACCAACGACACCATCGTGGTCTTCGACCGGATCCGCGAGAACCTGGCGAAGAAGGGCGCGGGGAACCTGGAGCAGACGATCAACGCCAGCATCAACCAGACGCTCTCCCGGACCCTGATCACCTCGGGCCTCACCTGGCTCGTGGTCGTCGCCCTGTTCCTCCTGGGCGGCGAGGTCCTCCGCGGCTTCGCGTTCGTCCTGATGATCGGCATCATCGTCGGCACCTATTCGTCGATCTTCATCGCCTCGCCGATCGTCATCTTCTGGGACCGGATGTTCGCGAAGAGGGCCGCGGCGCAGGCGTCGGCGCGGGCCCGCGCACGGGCCTGAGCGGACACCGCGCCCGAGGCGGGGCGCGGTTTTCGGCGTGCTAAGCTCCGCGGATGTCGGATCCCGGCTCCTGCCCGACATGCGCGAGTCCGCTCCCTCCCGCTAGCCGATACTGCGGGACGTGCGGCGAGCCGGTCTCGGCGCCGTCCGTGATGCCGACCCGGAATCTCCCCGAGATCCCCGCTCCGCCCTCACGGACCTCCTCGCGGGGACGCCGCGACCGGTACGAGGCGCGGTTCCTCCCCGGCGCCGTTCTTGCGGGGCGCTACCGCATCGTGGGCCCGCTCGGAAAAGGGGGGATGGGCGAGGTCTACCGCGCCGACGATCTCAAGCTCGGACAGCCGGTCGCGCTCAAGTTCCTTCCCCCCTCGTTCGACGCGGATCCCGAGCGGCTCCAGCGATTCCTCGACGAGGTCCGGATCGCGCGCCAGGTCTCGCACGCGAGCGTGTGCCGCGTCTACGACGCCGGAGAAGCGGACGGCCAGCACTTCCTGTCGATGGAGTACGTCGACGGCGAGGATCTGGGATCGCTCCTGCGCCGCATCGGCCATATCCCGAAGGACAAGGCGGTCGAGATCGCGCGCCAGCTCTGCGCGGGGCTCGCGGCCGCGCACGAGATCGGGGTCCTGCACCGCGATCTGAAGCCCGCGAACATCATGATCGACGGGCGGGGCCGCGCCCGCATCACCGACTTCGGCCTCGCCGCGCTCGCCGGAGAGATCGGCGGCGAGGAGATCCGTTCGGGCACGCCCGCCTACATGGCCCCCGAGCAGCTCGCCGGGCGCGAGGTCACGGCGCGCAGCGATCTCTACGCGCTCGGCCTCGTGCTCTACGAGCTGTTCACCGGCAAGCCGGCCTTCGAGGCGGCGTCCGCGGAGGAGCGCCGTCGCCTCCAGACCGAGACGACGCCGTCCTCTCCCTCGACCCTCGTGGAAGGCTTCGATCCGGCGGTGGAGCGGGTCATCCTGCGCTGCCTCGAGCCCGATCCGGCGAGGCGCCCCTCCTCGGCGCTGTCGGTCGCCGCCGCTCTTCCGGGAGGGGATCCGATCGCCGCGGCGCTCGCCGCCGGCGAGACGCCCTCGCCGCAGATGGTCGCCGAGGCGGGGGACAGCGCCGTGCCCCGCGCGCTCTCGTGGAGCGCCCTCGCGCTCTTCCTCGCGGCCCTCGCCGGCGCCGTCGCGCTTGCCCCGCGGGTGTCGCTCGTGGCCATGGTCCCGCTCGAGAAGCCCCCGGCGTTCCTCCAGGAGCGGGCGCGGGAGATCCTGGCGCAGGCGGGACACGACGCGAAGCCTGCGGACTCCGTCATCGACTTCCGTGCGAACGACGACTACCTGGAGGCGGTGCACCGCCCCGAAGGAGGAGCGGGCGCCGGAGGGCGGGAGGGGCTTCGCACGTCGCCCCCGAGCGGGATCCATTTCTGGTACCGGCAGAGCCCCAAGCCGCTGACGCTCCTCGCGGGAGCGTCCCTCGGCAACGCGATGGAGGACCCTCCGAGCGTGGTTCCCGGCATGGCGCGCGTGGAGCTCGACCCCGGGGGCCGCCTGATCTCGCTGAACGTCGTTCCCGGCGAGCGCACGACGTCGCCGTCGCCGGCGCCGGCGCCCGATTGGGACCCGCTGCTGCGGGCGGCGGGCGTCGACATGCGGACGGTGTCGCCGGCCGCGCCGGAGTGGGCCCCGCCCGTCTTCACGGACGGCAGGGCCGCCTGGACGGCGACCTGGCCCGGAAAGCCGGATGTTCCCCTGCGCATCGAGGCCGCGTCGGCGGGAGGCCGCCCCGTCTTCTTCCGGGTGATCGAGCCGTGGACGCGCCCCGCGGAAGCGCCGTCCCCGCCCGAGGGGATCCTGCAGAGGGCGGGGCAGCTGGCGAACACGATCACCTACATCGTCGTGATCGTGGTCGCGGCGCTCGTGGCCCTGCGCAACGTCCGTCGTGGACGCGGCGACCGCCGCGGCGCCCTCCGGCTGGCGCTGTACCTCGGCGCGATCCGCATGGTGTGGTATCTGGGCGCGCATCACGTGGCGTCGCCCCAGGAGGTGGACACCTTGATCGCGCACATCTCGTACGCGATGCAGAGGGTCGGGCTCGCCTATGTCATGTATCTGGCGGTCGAGCCCTACGCGCGGCGCCTGTGGCCGAGGATGCTGGTCTCCTGGGTCCGCATACTCGACGGCCGGTTCCGCGATCCCCTCGTCGGCCGCGACCTCCTGGTCGGCTGCGCGGCCGCCGCCGCGGGGACGCTCCTGACCCGGCTCTGCGCCGTCTTCTCGCAAGCGATGGGCGGATCTTCCCAGATGCCGCCGATGAGCGTTTGGAGCGCCAAGGCGCTCTGCGGACCCATCGAGGCGCTCGTGGCGATCGTCGGCATCCACACCTCAGAGCTCCTGTCGATGATGATCCCCCTGACGCTCCTGGTCATCGCGCGGCTGCTGCTGCGCCGCAGCGGTCTCGCGGTGTTCGCGGTCTCTCTGGTCGGCATGCTCATCGTCTACCCCGGGACCGGGAGCGTCCCGGTCTATCTCGTGGTATTCCTCTTCAACGCGACCCTCGCGTGGATCGCCCTGCTGAGGTTCGGCCTTCTGGCGTTCGCGGCCATGACGACCGTCTCCTCGTGGATCGACCTGATGCCGCTGACCGGCCGCCCCGAGGGCTGGTACCTGGGGGCGATGCTCCTCGGGCTCGTCGTCATCGTGGGGCCGGCGGTCTGGGGATTCTGGACCGCGCAGGGCGGACGGCCGCTCTTCCGCGGTACGATTCTAGAGCCTCCGGCGCGCGCATGATCCGCTTCGAAGACATCCTCGAGAAGGTCGAGACCCACCATCCAGACGCCAACGTGGACGTCCTGCGGCGGGCGTACATCTTCTCCGCCGTGGAGCACCGCGGGCAGCTGCGCTCCTCCGGCGATCCCTACCTCATCCATCCTCTCGAGGTCGCGGGGATCCTGGCCGACATGCAGCTCGACGTCACGAGCGTGGCGACCGGCCTGCTCCACGACGTCGTCGAGGACACCCTCACCACGATCGAAGTCATCGAGGAGCACTTCGGCAAGGAGATCGCCCACTGCGTCGAGGGCGTGACGAAGATCTCCAAGATCGTCTTCTCCTCGGAGGAGGAGAAGCAGGCGGCCAACTTCCGCAAGATGGTCCTCGCGATGGTGGACGACGTCCGGGTCATCCTGGTGAAGCTGGCCGACCGGCTGCACAACATGCGCACGCTCGAGCACCTGCCCGCCGAGAAGCAGCTGCGCATCGCGCGCGAGACCTTCGAGATCTACGCGCCGATCGCGAACCGGCTGGGGATGGGGAAGATCAAGGACGAGCTCGAGGACCTCTCGCTGCGCTACTCGGACCCCATCGGCTACCGCAACCTCATGCGCAAGCTCGAGGCGAAGAAGAACCTCTCCGAGTCGTTCATCAAGGAGATACGCGAGACGCTCGAGGCCCGGCTGGCCGAGTCGGGGATCCAGGCCGAGATCTCCGGGCGCATCAAGAGCGCGTACAGCATCTACCGGAAGATGCAGACGCAGAAGATCGACGTGGACGAGGTCTACGATTACGTCGCCTTCCGCGTGATCACGTCCTCGGTGCGGGACTGCTACGGAGCGCTCGGGATCGTGCACTCCATCTGGCGTCCGGTGCCGGGTCGCATCAAGGACTACATCGCGATCGCCAAGCCCAACCGCTACCAGTCCCTGCACACCTCGGTCGTTTCGACGAAGGGCCAGCCCTTCGAGGTCCAGATCCGCACGCCCGAGATGCACCGCATCGCGCAGGAGGGGATCGCGGCTCACTGGCGCTACAAGGAGGGCCGGGTCGACGAGAAGGACGTGGACAGCGTCCGGTGGCTGCGCCAGCTCATGGAGTGGCAGAACGAGGTCAAGGACCCGCGCGAGTTCCAGGAGCTCGTCAAGGTCGATCTCTACCCCGAGGAGGTCTACGCCTTCACGCCGAAGGGGAAGGTGCTCTCGTTCCCTCGCGGCGCGACGCCCATCGACTTCGCGTACGGCATCCACACCGATGTCGGGCACCACGTGAGCGGCGCCCGGGTCAACGGCCGGATCGTCCCTCTCAAGACGTCCCTGGCGAACGGGGACATCGTGGAGATCCTCACCTCGGCCAGCCATCATCCGAGCCGCGACTGGCTGGGCATCGTCAAGACGGCGCGCGCGCGCGGGAAGATCCGCGCCTGGATCCACACGCACGAGACGATTCGCAGCGTCGCCCTGGGCCGGGACCTGGTGGAGAAGGAGTTCCGGCGCTACCGGCTGACCCTGAAGGGGTTCGAGGCGAAGGGCGCCCTCGACAAGGCGCTCGAGGATCTGGGTTTCAAGGACCTGGACGAGTTCTACGCGGCCGCGGGGTACGGCAAGGTGACCGCCTTCCAGCTCGTCAGCAAGCTCGTGCCCCAGGATTCGCTCGCCGAGCGCAAGGAGTCGCTCATCGGGCGCGCGGTGCGCCGCGCGCTGGGCATGCAGGAGAGCAAGGTCAAGGTCCGCGGGTTCGAGGACATGATGATCTACCTCGCCAAGTGCTGTCATCCGATCCCGGGCGACCAGATCGTCGGATACATCACGAGAGGCAAGGGCGTGAGCGTCCATTCGACCGGCTGCCGCAACGTCGTCAACCTGCTCTACGCTCCGGACCGCAAGATCGACGTCGAGTGGGCGGCGGACGGCCACGCCCTCTACGAGGTCAACATGGCGGTGCACGCGAAGGACTCCCAGGGCATCCTCGCCAAGATCGTCTCGACGATCTCCGACGAGAAGACGAACATCCGCAACGTCGACGCCAAGAGCCTGAGCGGCAACAGGGGCCTCATCAGCCTCTCGCTGGACATCAAGGACAGGACCCATATGGAGCGCGTGATGGCCCGCCTGCGCAAGATCTCGGGAGTCGATCAGGTTGAGCGCGTCATCCGGTGATGCAGCGGACGGCCGCTTCGCGGCCGCCGCTGATCTGGGCAGATGCGGCTCGGCGAGAGAATGGTGGGAAGCCTTGGGGCACGGGGAAAAAGGAGGGAGATCGATGCGGTGCGTTTCCCCGCCTGATGCAGCGGACGGCCGCTTTGCGGCCGCCGCTGATCGTGGGCATGTAGCCGACAGAGGATAAGACACATTGTGGGCGAGCTGCACAGCAGGAGGAAGAAGATATGAAAGCCGAAGTCAAGACCCAGGGAGCGCCGGCGGCGATCGGACCTTACGTGCAGGGGGTGCGCGTGGGCAATCTGCTGTTCCTTTCGGGGCAGATCGCGCTCGACCCCGCGACCGGCCAGCTCCTCGACGGGACCGTTGCGCAGCAGACCGAGCGGGTGATCGAGAACCTGAAGGCCGTCCTCGAAGCGGGGGGCTCGGACCTGGGACGCGTCCTCAGAACGACCGTCTACCTCGTCGACATGGGGGCCTTCTCCGAGATGAACGGCGTCTACGGGAAGTACTTCGCGCAGGCGCCGCCGGCGAGGTCCACGGTCGCGGTTGCGGCGCTGCCGCGCGGCGCCCAGGTGGAGATCGACGCGATCGCGGAAGTGTCTTCGTAGGCTCGACGACTCGTCTTGTGTGGGAGCCCAGCAAGAGGCTGGAGCTCGGGCGAGCGCAAAGACAGCTTCCTGGGTGAGCACGCGGTAAGACGAGGATGGGAGGAAGGGCGCGGGAAGCGGTCTAGCTGACGGCTTTCTGGACCTTGCCGGAGCGGAGGCAGCGGGTGCAGATGCGGATGCGGCGGTGGCGGCCGTTCTCCTCGACGATGCGGACGCGCTGGAGGTTGGGCAGCCAGATCTTCTGCGCCACGTTGTGAGCGTGACTGATCACGTGGCCGAAGCGGGGACCCTTCTGACAGGACTCACAGATACGCGCCATGACTCGTTCTCCAAGAAGCCGCGCATTGTAACGGCCCAGGGGCGCACTGTCAACAGGGGCCGTTCCGACCGAGAAGGAAGGGCTGAAGAAGGCCCTGGAAAAGTCCCGCTGGACGGGCCTCTTGACGGCGCTTGACGCTCTCCCAACGAAACCTATATTAGCCCTCCGAGAGTAGATAGCTGAAACGTCGTGGTCGCATTGTCATTAACTGGCAGGTTCCCTGATGACTGCCGGGATTGACGCTTGACATGGTAAAAGTGCTCTGTTAGCTTCCGCCGCGTGGGTGAGCACTCCTACCAGTCCTCCGCGTAAATCCTAGCAACATCAGGTCGTCCCTAGGGGGAACCGCATGCTCTTTGCTCGAAGCAGGAACCTAGTAGGGCTCGACATCGGAGACTCTTCCGTCAAGCTCGCGGAGCTGCGAGACCTCGGAAGAGGGAAGGGGTACCAGCTCACCGCGCTGGCCTCGGAGCCCCTCTCGCAGGAGGCGATCGTCGACGGGGCGATCATGGACTCCGGGCTGGTCATCGAGACGATCCAGCGCCTGTTCCGGAACAGCCGGGTCCGGACCAAACAGGTCGCCACCTCCCTTTCCGGGCACTCGGTGATCATCAAGCGGGTCTCCCTGCCCGTGATGAACGAGCAGGAGCTCGCCGAATCGATCCAGTGGGAGGCGGAGCAGTACATCCCCTTCGACATCGAGGACGTCGCCATGGACTACCAGATCCTGGAGGGCTCGAGCCTCTCCGGTGAGGGGAACATGGACGTGCTCCTCGTCGCGGTGAAGAAGGACAAGATCACGGACTATACGAGCGTCGTCACCCAGGCCGGACTCCAGCCGTCGGTCGTCGAGGTGGACGCCTTCTCGCTGCAGAACGTCTTCGAGGCCAACTACGAGTCGGAGCCGCAGCAGGTGATCGCGCTGATCGACATCGGCGCGGCGGTCACCTCGATCACGCTGCTCCAGGGATCCAACCCCGCTTTCTGGCGCGACATCAACATCGGCGGCAATCAATACACCGACGCGGTCCAGAAGGAGCTCAACCTCAATGCCGACATGTCCGATCGCGTGAAGCGCGGCGAGGACGTGAACGGTGTGAAGCCGGACAGCGTGCAGCCGATCCTCGCGGCCGTCACCGAAGACGTCTGCTCCGAGATCCAGAAGACGATCGACTTCTACAAGGCGACCAGCGCCTCCGACGAGCCCCTCGACCGGATCTACCTGACCGGCGGAGCCAGCCAGCTCGGTAACCTCAAGGAGGCCCTCGCGCAGCGCTTCCGCACGTCGGTCGAATACCTGAACCCCTTCCGCAAGATCCAGCCTGCGGCCAAGGAGCTGACACCCGACGTGCTTCATCGCCTCGCGCCCGGATGCGCGGTCGCGGTCGGGCTGGCGCTCAGAAAGGTTGGAGATCGATGATCCGAATCAATCTTCTGGCTGAGCGCAAAGGCGCGCGCGAAGCTGCGGCGGCCGGGCCCGCCATCACCGTCGGTGGCGAGGGCGCGGGCGGAACCCTGCAGAACCTGGTTCTCGCGGCCCTCCTGATCGCGGTGATCGCCGGCTTCGGCGGCTTCGCCTTCTGGGTGAAGAGCCGCGTGACGCATCTGGAGAAGGACATCCGCACGGCCGACGCCGAGCTCGCGCGCCTGGCCGAGATCCGCAAGAAGATGGACGAGTACACGAAGCAGAAGGACCTGCTCGAGCGCAAGGTGACCCTCATCACCCAGCTCAAGAAGAACCAGCAGGTTCCCGTCCATCTCCTCGACCAGATCAGCCGCAACCTGCCCGACTTCCTGTGGCTCGACAACATGCGCCAGGATCCGAACAACCACCTGGTGATCACCGGCAAGGCGACCACGTACAACGCCGTCGCGGACTTCTACAACCGCCTCATCCAGTCGGGATGGTTCCTGAACGTCACGCAGGGCCGCGTGAACGAAGTCCCCGAGGGCGTCTCGTTCACCATCACCGGTGACTTCGCGGCGAACAAGATCCTGGAAGAGGGCGCCGCCGCGACGACCACCGCCGCAACGGGCACGGGCGCCGAAGGGCAGGGACACTCATGAAGAACATCCCGTTCTGGGGCCAGCTCGCCATCGTCCTCGTCGTCTGCGTTCTGGTCGTCTTCTTCGGCTACAAGTTCTGGCTTGCCGAGGACTACACCCGAATCGGCGATCTCCAGAAGCAGCTCGACGAGAAGAACGCGCAGATCCAGCGCGAGAACGACATCGTCGCCAAGCTCCCGCAGCTCGAGGCGGAGATCGCGCGCCTGCGCCAGACACTCGCGGATCTCAAGGAGATCCTTCCGACCGAGCCGGAGAGCGGCGAGCTGCTCAAATGGATCAAGAACCTCGCCGACCAGTCCAATCTGGACCTCAAGGACTTTTCGCCCGAATCGCTGCGACAGGTGGAGTTCTACAAGGAATACCCGATTCACATGAGCATCACGGGGGCCTACCACGACATGGGGCTCTTCCTCGATCGCGTCAGCAAGTACTCGCGAATCATCAACGTGAGCAACGTGAACATCGTGACGAACCCGGGAGGCGGGGAAAAGACCATCCGCTCGGACTTCATCGCGACGACCTTCATCTACGACGAGCAGGCGGACAAGGCCGACAAGGCCGAAGCCGCTGGAGGGATGTGATGAGAACGAGGAAATCGTGGATCCTGCTCGCGGCCCTCGTGGCGGCCGCCGCGCCCGGCGCGGCGAGCGCGCAGGGGACTCCCGGCAAGCTGTCGGCCGCAAGGAGCGCCGCAGCGACGGCGGCCAATGCGTCGGCCGCGTCGACAGGCGGCGCCGTGCCCGCCGCGACGACGACGGGAGGAACCGCTCCGTCCCAGGCGGTCGCGACGACGGGCGGGACCGCGGCGCCGGGTGGCGCTCCGACCTCGCCTCTGGACAGCGCCGCGAAGGCCCAGGCCGAAGGGAAGGCCGTCGTCGACCAGATCCTCAGGGACAAAGAGGACCTGATCGCCGGTAAGCACTTCTCGTACGACCCGGGAGGGCGCCGCGACCCCTTCCGCTCCCTGCTCGAGGCGGTCAGCCACTTCAAGGGGCCGCGTCCCAAGGGCATCGCCGGCATGCTGATCGGCGAGGTCGACCTCGTCGGAACGGTCCGGGACGCCAAGGGCAACGTCGCCTTCTTCAAGGGCAGCGACAACAAGGGTTATTTCCTGCACGTCGGAGACGAGATCTACGACGGAAGGATCATTTCCATCGATCCCCCTACGGGGACGGTGACTTTCCGCCAGCGCGTCGACGACCCACGTCAGATCAAGCCGTATCGCGACATCGTCAAGCGCCTCACCCCCCTCACAGAGGAGGAAGCCCAATGAATCGTCGAAGCTCCTTCGGGCAGATGCTCGCCGGGTCAGTCCTGGCCGTCTGCTTCCTCCCCGTGATGTTGCGGGCCGAGGGTAACGTTCCGGCGCCGGAGGCTCAGATGCCTCAGGCCGCGACGGGAATGGCGGCCGCGGGCCGACTGACCGCCGTGGAAACCACCGCCGGAACCGGCGAGGTACGCGTCTTCCTCGAGACCAGCGGAAAGGTGGACGCGCACTCGTTCGTGCTCGAGTCGCCCGACCGGCTGGTCGTCGATCTGCCGGGCGTCGAGTCGGCTGTCGAGAAGAACCGCATCGAGGTCGACTCTCCTTATATGAGCCGCGTTCGCGTGGGCCAGCGCCAGGAAGGCGCAACGCCCGTCGCCCGCGTCGTGCTCGATCTCAAGCATGCGCAGCCGTACACCGTCGAGCCCGCCCCGGGCGGGGTTGTCGTGACGGTCGGCGGCGGCGCGGATCAGGCGCAGGAGGAAGGCTCTCCCGACGGCGCGTTGGATCCTCCGCAGCCTGCTCCGGCTGCGGCCCCCATGCGCGCGCGGACGGAGGCTCCGTCGCCCGCCATGACGGACACCGCCGTGATGCATGACAGCGCCGCGACCGTCCCCTCCGCGAAGGCGGAGATGGCGCCTGCCGCCGCGCCGGCGATGGACGGCGATACGGCCGCTCCCGCGCCCGTGCTCGTCGCGCAGGGCGCCGCGGACATGGACGTTTCCCAGGCCGAGCGCGCTCGCCGTGGAGACGAGATCGGCAACCGCACCGTGGTGAGCTCGCCCCAGGGAGCGACTTTCGAGTCCAAGCAGATCTCTCCCGCGACCCAGACCTACACCGGGAAGAAGATCTCCCTGAACCTCGTCGACGCCGACATCAAGCAGGTGTTCCGGCTCTTCCACGAAATCTCGGGCCTCAACTTCGTTCTCGATCCCGGCGTGTCCGGAAGCGTGACGATCGTCCTCGACGAGGTGCCGTGGGATCAGGCTCTCGATCTCATCCTGAAGAACAACGGACTCGACAAGGTCTACGAAGACAACGTCATCCGCATTGCGTCCACCCAGAAGCTGGCCACCGAGGCGAGCGGCCGCAAGGCCCTCAAGGAAGCCAAGGAGCTGGAGCTCGAGCCCGTCACGATCACGCGCCGTCTCAGCTACGCGAAGGCGAAGGATATCGACGCGGTGATCAAGGCGGGCGTGCTCCTCTCCACGCGCGGTAAGTCGTTCTTCGACGACCGGACCAACACGCTGATCGTGACCGACGTGCCGACCAAGGTCGTGCCGCTCGATCACCTGATCACGGACCTCGACTCGCGAACCCCGCAGGTCATGATCGAGGCCCGCATCGTTCTCACCGGCCGCGACTTCATCCAGAACCTGGGAGTCAACTGGGGCTTCCTGATGGACCACAATCCGCCCCAGAAC
>Ga0070671_100001977_pt1 | contig 15718 bp, 13 predicted proteins | sample KBSS73metaG_FD_65341 | JGI IMG/M metagenome (GOLD analysis project Ga0070671, IMG submission 65341) | Switchgrass rhizosphere microbial communities from Kellogg Biological Station, Michigan, USA - KBS S7-3 metaG | ecosystem: Host-associated > Plants > Roots > Rhizosphere > Soil ...
GCAAATCACGCTGAGCTTCGACCATCGAAGCCTCGACGGCGGCGGCGCCGGACGGTTGCTGCAGCACATTGTCGAGTTGCTCGGCACGCCGCAAGAGCTGTAGCCAGGTTGTGAAACGCCAGCGTTCCTGTCTCGCGACTGCCGCGTTTCTTCTTTTTATTTCTCCGTTTGCTCTCGGGACACAGGCCGACGACACCACAATTGCGATCACCGGTCAAAATGCTGGGGCCACCCCTCTAATAAAACAGCTGGTCCTGCTGGCTAGCGACACGAGCGTGATCCGGAGTGTTGCGTTCACGATAACCCCCAAGCCGAGCTCAGTTACTCGCCCGCTCTCCGGCACCTTTACTGCGACCTATTTGATCGACCGCGGCTATCTCGACCCCGATACCGGCCAGATCTTTGTCCCGGTTTATGGCCTCTACGCTGGTTACGCCAACGCCGTTACTCTGACCTACCAGTTTCTCGATGGCTCTTCCAAGCAAGACAACACCATCATATCGACGGACGCTTTTACGGATACCTGTGGCTATGATGCGCCCGTCGTTGTCCAACCCCGGACGGACACGTCCGACCTGAGTTATGACTATTTTATGGTCAAGAACTCCTGCAGCGCCTTTTCACCGGGTATCATCGATACCGACGGCGCTTTGCGCTGGATCGGCCCGGCAGGTGTTTCAAGCCCAACCTCGGGCTTTTTCGATAACGCCTTTTATCTGGCGGCCGGTTTTGTCCTGTATCGCATCGAGCTCGACGGCACTGTCACCCTCTTGCGGAGTTACGACGATATTGGGGTAATTGACTTCCATCATAATGCCGACCGCGGCAAGGTCGGTGTTCTCCTCGAAGCGGATACGGCCGCGCAGTCAGAGTCGACAATTATCGAAGTTGATTCGGCGGGAACGGTTCTTAAGGTCTGGGCCCTTTCTGAAATCGTTAGCGCGGCCATGATCGCGGGTGGCGATGATCCGAGTCAGTTCGTTTACAGCGGGGGAGTTGATTGGTTTCACAATAACTCGGTTACCTACAACCGCGCGGACGATTCTTTGCTCGTCTCCAGCCGGGAAAACTTTGTCATCTGCCTCGACTACGAGACGGGTTCGATCAAATGGATCCTGGGCGATCCGACGAAGCATTGGCACGAATTTCCATCCTTGGCGCAGTATGCCCTCAACCTCGCACCGGACAGTCTGCCCCCGATCGGTCAGCATGCCGTTTCGATCTCCTACGATCAGGACCTGCTCCTGTTTGACAATGGATTCAACAGCGTAACCCAGATGCCACCTGGACTGAATCGCGACTATTCCAGTCCACGCCGATATCACATCGACCCGACCGCAGACCTTGCCACTGAAGTCTGGAATTATGAGATGGAGCAAAGCGTCTACAGCCCCATCTGCGGTTCGGTTTATGAGGATGCACCGAATAACTATCTCGTCGATTACTCCTTTGAGAATGGGTTTGGCGCCGAGACGAATTATGGTCGCGTCCTCGGACTCAGCGGGACCGGAGAAAAGATCTTCGACTATCGCTATCCGACCAATTTTTGCGACGAGGTTTTTAATGCTGTGCCACTGCACCTGGAGTCCACCCGGTTCCCGAGGGTTGGGCCGCAGGCGCTTAACCTTTCCACCCGCGCGTTTGTGGGCATCCAGGACCAGTCATTGATCGAAGGGTTCATTGTCACCGGCGACTCACCTAAAACGGTGGTCCTGCGCGCAATCGGCCCTTCGCTCGGTAACTCCGGTGTGACTGGCGTGCTGCCTGATCCGAACCTTACCGTGTTTAACTCTTCCGGCGTGCAGATCGGTTCGAACAACAACTGGGAAATGGATCCGGCGGCGGCGGCAATCAGCGCCCAGCATCTGGCGCCGGGAGACGCACTCGAAGCTGCGACCATGCTGACCCTGGAACCGGGGGCTTATACCGTCGTCGTTAGCGGCCAGAATGCCTCGACCGGAATTGGTCTGGTGGAGACCTATGACTTGTCCCCGGCCAACGGTTCCATTCTCGCCAACCTAAGCGCGCGCGGATTCGTCGGCACACAGGATGACGTGCTTATTGGCGGGTTCATTATCGGAGATGTGGCCAGCACGACCATCGTTGTGCGCGCGCTGGGTCCATCTCTTTCCACGGCCAATGTGAGTCAGCCTCTTAGCGACCCGATGCTGACCATCTATGATGCCAACGGCCTGATGCTTGCGACCAACGACGACTGGCAGGAAGGGCCAGAAGTTGCAGACATCCAAGGCAATGGTCTCGCCCCGCTCAATCCATCCGAATCAGCGCTGCTTCTTTATCTGCCGGCCGGTTCTTACTCGGCCATCGTTCGGGGCGCCGGTCCTGCGACCGGGGTTGGTTTGGTCGAAGTATACGATCTGCATTAGTCGCCTTGAGAGGGCTCGGTGGCTTGCGATTTTGGGCCTCGCCCGTAGGTTGGGATGCGATATGAACGCCGCCGCCGAAATCAATTCTCAGATAACAATGCGTGAGCTGCTGGAGCATTATCCCGGTGCGCAGCGGGCCCTTTTTCGCCGTTATCACATCGGCGGTTGCGCGAGTTGCGGCTTTGCCCCGGAAGAAACTCTCGCCGGCGTTTGCGCGCGCAACGAGGATCTCGATCTCGATGAAGTAATCGAGCATATTCTGGTCAGCGATGCGGTCGATCGCGCCATGCAGATCGAGCCGCGCGAATTGTCTGAGCGCCTCGCCGCCGGCGAAACTGTCCACCTTCTCGACATCCGGACACGCGAAGAATTCGACGCCGTGAAGTTGCCGGACGCGCAGCTTTTCACGCAGGAATTCATGCAGGAAATTCTCGCGCACTGGTCGCGCGCCGACCTGCTCGTGATCTACGATCATCAAGGAACGCGCAGCATGGATGCGGCCGCTTATTTTCAGGGACACGGCTTCGAGAAGATCAAGAGTCTGCGCGGCGGAATCGACGCCTGGAGCGCCGAGATCGATCCCAAATTGGCCCGCTACCATCTGGAAGAAGCCTAACGATGGACGAAGACCTCGAAAAACGCATCGAAGCGGCGGTCAAAAATCCGCAGAACCTGGGCGAGATGGAAAACGCCGACGCCATCGGCACAGTCGGGAGCGCCGATTGCGGCGACATGCTGCGGATGTGGGTGAAGTTCAAGGAAGAAGGCGGACGCAAAGTGATCGATCGCGCCACCTTTCAGACCTTCGGCTGTCAGACCGCCATCGCCGTCGCCAGTTTGGCGACCGAAATGCTCGCTGGGAAAACGGTCGACGAAGCGATGTCGTTGTCGGGCGCAGACCTGGCAGCGCCCCTGGGGGCCTTGCCGCCGGTGAAAATTCATTGCGCCCAACTGGTCGAGGGCGCCCTGCGTTCTGCCCTCGCGGGCGAAGTCGCACCGGTTCCGCCAACGACCAAGGGCCCGAGTCTGATCGATTCATTCACGCCCTCATCGACGCCCGCAAAAAAATTGAAAATCGTTCTCGATTCCTAGCCTAACGAACCCGCCATGCACGAAAACACTGAATTCACGACCGCCCGCGATGTCGAAGCCATTCAAATCCCAAGCGGCAGCAAGACCACCATTCCCGCCGGCACTCCCGGGGTGATTACCCAGGCGCTTGGTGGCAGCTATACAATCGCAACCTATCAGGGCTTGGCGCGGATCGCGGAGAATGATCTCGACGCCCTCGGTTTGGAGAAGCCGGCCGGCGCCAAAAGTTCCTCGAACGCGCCCGCCGGCATCGCCGGACCAGCCGATGAAAAGGCCGTTTGGGATCAATTACGCCAATGCTTCGACCCGGAAATCCCGGTCAACATTGTGGACCTCGGCCTGGTTTACGATTGTCAGCTCATTCAAAAACCGGAAGGCGGCGCCAAAGTGGAAGTAAAGATGACGCTGACCGCGCCGGGCTGTGGCATGGGCCCCGCCATCGCGAGCGACGCCCAGAGCAAAATTCTGAGCATTGAAGGGGTCGACGAAGCGGACGTGCAACTCGTTTGGGATCCTCCTTGGAATCAGGGCATGATCAGTGAAGCCGGGCGCATGAAGCTTGGAATGGTCTAAGCCGTTTTTCTTGTCTCGCGCCGGAACGCCCCGGGCCGTATCAGAAAATTTACGCAGGAGCAGTTTTTTCCTTGGACTCGTTCGTCCGCTTTGCCACCGTCAAGAAGATTGCAACCATCGAAACGCCCAACATGAAACCACGCTCATTTCTTCTCGTCCTTATTCTCCTCGGCTTCAGCGCCGGTCTCGCCGGCGCCACCCAGGCCGACGATACGACGATTACGATTACGGGCCAGACCGCGGGGGCGACACCATTTATCAGCCAGTTGAGTTTGACGGCCAGCCAAACCGACGTGCTGAGGAGCATTCAATTCACGATCGCGCCCAAGACCGGCTCGGTCACACGACCTCTTTCGGGCACTTATTCCAACGCTTACCTGACAGAGCGCGGCGATCTGAACGCGATCACTGGTGAAATTTTCCTCCCTGTCTACGGACTTTATGCCAATTTTACCAACAGCGTCACCCTGACATACCGATTTAATGACGGGTCCTCGAAGCAGGATAGCACCACCGTCGCGACCGCAGCCTTCACTGACCCATGCGGCTACGATAACCCAATGGTTTTGCAGGCCAGAACTAATAGCACCGCCCTGAGCTATGACTACATCATGGTCAAGGGAGCTTGCAGCACCTATTCGCCAGCCATCCTCGACACTGACGGAGCCATCCGGTGGGTCGGACCGAATCTCGTCCAGACCTATACTTCAATGTTCTTTGATAACGCCATTTATATCGCCAATACCGGACTAACCCGCGTTGACCTTGACGGGACCATAACTCCTTTGATCAGCAACACTGACCTCGGAGTTACCTATCTGCATCACAACATCGATCTCGGCAAGACTGGCATTATCCTCGATGTCGACACCACCGATGAACTGGAGTCGGTCAACATCGAAGTCGACGCCACCGGCAAAATTATCAAGGAATGGCATTTGGCCCAAATCATTAGTGATGCCATGATCGCGGGCGGCGACGACCCAAGTCAGTTTGTGTTTCCCAGTCCGGACGACTGGTTTCACAACAACGCCGTGGCCTACAATCGCGCCGATGACTCTCTGATTGTGTCGAGTCGAGAGGACTTCGTCATCTGCCTTGACTACGAGACCGGCGCCATCAAGTGGATTCTTGGTGATACGACCAAGTTCTGGCACACCTTCCCTTCTCTCGCAAAGTATGCATTGACCGTCGCGCCGGGCGGTGTGCCTCCGATTGGTCAGCACGCTCCCTCGATCACCTACGACCAGGGCCTCCTCCTTTTCGATAACGGCACTGGCAGTATTTTCTTCACAGATATGCCGGGAGAGAACCGCAAGTTTGCGGTCCCACGAAAATATCAAATCAACACCCAAACTATGACGGCTACGGAAGTCTGGAATTATCCCCAGAATGATTCCATTCTGAGCCCCTTCTGTGGCGGCGTCTATGAAGATGCTCCGCTGAATTATCTGGTGGACTATGCATTGGTCAATGGCGCCGGTGTTCCTAATTCCTATTTTCAGTTACTCGGCTTGGACGCCTCCGGCGAACAGATCTTTTACTACCAATACGCCACCCACCTCTGCGACACGGGGTTCAACTCCATCCCGTTGCATTTGGAGAATACTTCCTTCCCAACGGTGATGCCGCAGGCGCTCAATTTTTCGACCCGGGGCATGGTCGGAAATGGGCAGGACTCGCTTATCGGAGGATTTATTGTCACTGGCACCGACACAAAGACTCTCGCCCTTCGAGCTCTGGGGCCATCGCTGGGTCTTCCCGGGACGGTCGCCGATCCGACTCTGACGGTGTTCGACTCCGCCGGTACGCAGGTGGCAAGCAACGACAATTGGCAAACCGATCCCAACGCGGGCTTTCTGACCGCGCACGGGCTTGCGCCTAACGATTCGGCCGAGGCTGGGATTGTTCAGTTTTTGGCACCGGGCGCCTACACTTTTGTCGTGAACGGGAAAGGCTCATCAGGCATTGGCCTGGTGGAGGCTTATGACCTTTCGCCCCTCGCCGCTTCAAAGCCGGCCAACATCAGCACCCGGGGATTGATCGGCAGCGGAGCTAACGTTCTCATCGGCGGATTCCTTCTTGGCGAGGTTGCGAGCAATACCGTCGTCATCCGCGCGATCGGCCCTTCCCTAAGTACGGCCGGTATTACCAACCCGCTGGCGGACCCGACTCTCACAGTTTACGACATTAACGGCACTGCGCTTGCGAGCAACAATAACTGGCAGGACGACCTCAGCGCACTGGACATCGAGCAGGTGGGCCTCGCCCCGACGGATCCCGCTGAGTCAGCCACGATTTTGCACCTGCCGGCTGGCGCCTACACTACCATCGTGAGCGGCGCGAACGGCGAGGAGGGAGTGGGCTTGGTCGAGATCTACGATCTTTAAGTCGCCGATGCGGTTGCGGGCGGGCCCTCAGCCAATGCACAAGAGCGCAATGTCACGTGTCAACAGGTGATGGATGCGACAGTCGTCATTCGCGCTCTTGATCATTTCCTCGCCGCCCTGGGCATGAGCCATAGGTCGCCCAAAAGCTACCCACTGTTCCATTTCAAAACGCCACCGGCGATTCCAAAGCGTGCGGGAGAATTCTGCGACGCTAGGCGATGCCGAATCAGCGGCACTGAATTGTCTCGCATCTTCGGTGCAGATAAAAAAAACGTCGGCCTCATCGTTTTTTTCTTTTAGATCACGGTTCTCTTCTGCCATGTTGCTTTTCGTCCAAAAGGAGGTTCCCAAAAAAAATATGAAAACGCTCATGAAATCACATTCTCTGATCACCATCGTCGCCTTTCTGACTTTCTTCGCCCAAGGGGCGTTCGCGACCCAGGCCGATGACACCACCATCACCATCACCGGCCAAAACGCCGGTCCGACCTCGTTTATCAGCCAGCTCACTCTAACGGCAAGCGATACGACTGTCATCAAGAGCATCCAGTTCATGATCACGCCCAAGCCGGGCTCCGTAACCCGGCCCTTGTCGGGCACTTACTCACAGGACTTCATGATTGATCGAGGTTACCTGGTGCCTCCGAGTACTGACATCTTTCTCCCGGTTTATGGGCTCTATGACGGTTATACTAACAACGTCACGCTTACTTATAACTTTTTGGACGGTTCTTCCAAGATGGACAGCACGACAATCGCCACCGACGCATTCGACGACCAGGGCTGCGGCTACAAGAATCCAATGGTTCTGCAAGCCAGGACTGACAGCACCGATTTGAGCTATGACTATATCTTCGTGAGGTCAGGTTGTGGAGACTTCTCTCCGGTTATTCTTGATACCGACGGAGCCTTGCGCTGGGTGAGCACGATGGGCATCCCAAACGCGCTGGTGGCTTCCTCCCTCTTTTACAACGGTGCGGCTTACGAGACGAGTGGAAGCACCCTCAATCGGGTTGACCTCGATGGCTCCATTACCGTCCTGGGAGATTATAGCACGGATGGGGTTGTGAATTTTCACCATAATATCGACCCGGGTAAGACGGGAGTTCTCCTCGAGGCAGACACGAATGATTTCTACGAATCCATTGTTATGGAAGTGGATTTATCTGGAGCGGTTCTCAAGACTTGGAACCTGGCGGATATTATTAGCGCGGCCATGACGGCGGGTGGCGACGATCCCAGTCAGTTCGTTTACCCTGCTCCGACCGATTGGTTTCATAACAACGGCGTCACCTATAACCGGGCGGATGATTCTTTGATCCTTTCTAGCCGGGAGAATTTTGTCATCGCTCTCGATTATGAGACCGGCGCGATTAAGTGGATTCTGGGAGACCAAACGAAGAAGTGGTTCACATTTCCCTCTCTCGCGCAGCTTGCTCTTGACACGGAAGCAGGCAGCCTGCCCCCTATCGGCCAACACGCACCTTCCATTACATTCGATCAGGATCTGCTCCTCTATGACGACGGATTTTTTAGCAGCTTCCAGCAGCCGCCCGGAATGAATCGGACCTATTCCAGCCCGCGCAAGTATCAGTTGAACCTGAACGTTTCGAGCTCGGGCGGCGATCCCGGGACGGCGACGGAGGTTTGGAACTATGAGCAGGAACAATCCATTTATTCTCCCATTTGCAGTAGCGTTTATGAAGACGCGCCGCTCAACTACCTCATTGATCACGCCTTCGTAGGCGGCTTTGGCTCGCAGATGCCCTATGGGCAACTGCTCGGCTTGGACGCGGCCGGCAACACCATCTTCTATTACCAGTATGCAGCCACGTTCTGCGATCAGGTCTATAACTCACTGCCAATCCATCTGGAAAACACCAGCTTTCCAATCATTCCCGCCAAGTCGCGCAACATTTCCACTCGCGGGCAAGTCGGCCCGGGAGATGATGCCCTCATTGGCGGGTTCATTGTTTTGGGAACTGAATCGAAGAAAGTAGCGTTGCGGCTCCTGGGTCCATCGCTCAGCATCTCCTACCTGACGAAAAATTTGTACGATCCGGTCATTACTTTGCATGATTCTACCGGTGCCGTTATCGCCACCAACGATAATTGGCAGGATGATCCCGGCGCGGCGGAGCTGACAGCCAATGGGCTGGCTCCGACAGACCTGGCGGAGGCGGCCACGATCCAGACTCTTGCCCCCGGTGCCTACACGGTGGTGGGAACCGGCAAGGGCTCGGACGTCGGCATCGCTTTATTCGAAGCGTACGATCTAACGTCGGCAACGGATGCCAGCCTGGCCAACATCAGCACCCGCGGGGCGATTGGAACGGGCGATAATGTCCTAATTAGTGGTTTTATTGTAGGCGACGTGAACAGCGCAACAGTCGTCATTCGCGCCATTGGTCCTTCCCTCGCGAGCCTCGACGTGGGCGATCCTTTGGCCGACCCTATGCTTACCGTTTACGATGTGAACGGTGCGGTGCTTGCCTCAAATAACGATTGGCAGGATGGCGTCTATGCCGACGATATTAGCAGCGTTGGCCTTGCGCCGACAGACCCCCTTGAATCGGCGATCATTCTCCATTTGCCCGCCGGTGCCTACACCGGGATTGTCAGCGGGGTGGACGGGGGCACAGGGCGAGGCTTGGTCGAAGTCTATGACCTGCAATGATCTAATGCTCGCGTCGGACAGCCGTCTTCACTCCCACGGAATGTTCCTTCGTTGACACAAGCGGCTCTCGTTCTATAATCGCGCTCCGTGCCTGCTGCCGACCAGTGGGCGCGAGCCAAAATTTTACCCGCGTCATTCTCATGCCTTCCACCCAAATTATTCTCACCGAAAACGTCCCCGGCCTCGGCGCCGAGGCCGATGTCGTGAAAGTCCGCCGCGGTTACGCGCGCAATTTCCTCATCCCCACCGGCAAGGCCCATGAAGTCACTCCGCGCGCCATGCGCCAGATCGACACGCTAAAGGCGAAACGGGCCGAGCGCGAAGCCCGCGAATTGAACGAGGCTGAGGAGGTGGCGCGCCGCATTGGCAAGCTCAAGGTCACCTTCACCCTCCAGACCGGCGAGACCGGCAAGGCGTTCGGTTCCATCACCGCGCAGGACCTGGCTGAGCGCCTGAAGAACGAAATCGGCCGCGACATCGATCGGCACCTGCTTCACCTCGAGCACCCGATCAAGACCACCGGCGAACACGAGGTCTCAATCAAGTTGCATCACGACGTGGTCGCGAAATTTAAGTTCAGCGTCAAGTCTTCCGAAGAACCAAAATCGGAAGCTGCTCCCGACGAAGAATCGGAGAAATCCCGCGGTCCCCGCAAACGCACAAAATAAATAATGCCGAGAAATCCCCAAGGGAGTGATCCTGGGGAGCCTCGCAAGACGGCCCCGAACGGTTTCGGGACTGGCCGAGGCTCGGCGGCGCGAAACGGCGGAAAAGTTATTGGCCCGTCGTCCCCAGCTTCTTCCGTAGATATTCACCGTGCCCTCCCCCACAGCGTCGAAGCCGAGCAGGGCGTGCTTGGTTCCATGCTCATCTCGCCCCGCGACGCCATTAACGCCGTGGTCGAAAAAAAGGTCAACGAGACCTATTTTTACATCCCGGCGCATCAGACGATCTACACCGTCCTGGTCGATCTCTGGAATGCCAACCATGGCATCGACCTGATCACGTTCACGCAAGTTCTGCGTGACCGAAACCTGCTCGAGACCGTCGGCGGCGCATCGTTCGTAACCAGCCTTTTCACATTCGTCCCCACGGCGGCGAACGTCGGTTACTACCTCGAGATCGTCCGCGACAAATACATTTTGCGCGAGATCATCAGCGCCTGCACGGAGGGCGCGCGCCGTTCCTACGAAGAGCAGGACGAAGTCGATAACCTGCTCGACGAAGTGGAGCAAAAGATCTTCGCCGTCGGCGAGGATCGCTTCCATGACGAAGCCTTTTCCATGAAAGACCAGGTCATGGATGCGATCGAAGCGATCGAAAAGCTCTATCAGCAGCACGGCGGCATCACCGGCCTCGCCACCGGTTTCAAGGATTTTGATCGCCTAACGAGCGGATTGCATCCCGCCGAGATGATCGTGATCGCAGCCCGGCCCAGCATGGGCAAGACCGCCCTGGCGATGAACATCGCTGAGCATGTTGCGGTTAATGAAGGGAGGCCGGTCGCGGTTTTCAGTCTCGAGATGAGCGCGCAGCAACTCGTGCAGCGTCTTCTCTGCTCGCGTGCCGGAGTGAATTCGCAAAAAGTCCGCGACGGCACCTTTCTGGCCGAGCGCGATTTTCCCAAGCTCACCGCCGCCGCCTCCAAGCTGGCTGAGGCCAAAATCTTCATCGACGACAGCCCGGGCTTGAACATTCTCGAGCTCCGGGCCAAGGCGCGACGCTTGCGCGCACAGCACGACGTCGAGCTGATCGTGATCGACTATCTGCAATTGCTCCGCTCGACGTCGCGGCGCGGGCAGGAGAATCGCCAGATCGAAATTTCCGAAATCTCCGCCGGCATCAAGGGACTCGCGAAAGAGTTGAACATCCCGATCATCGTCGCCGCGCAACTCAATCGAAACCCGGAAAACCGCACCGGCGACAGCAAAGGCCGGCCGCGCCTGAGCGACCTGCGCGAATCCGGCAGCATCGAGCAGGATGCCGATGTCGTTGGCCTTCTCGTTAGGCAAGAATACTACGCCGATACCGAGGAAGAAAAAGACGAGACCGAAGGCAAAGCCGACCTCATCATCGCCAAGCAACGCAACGGCCCGACCGGCGACATTGCTCTCACCTTCCGCAAGGAATTCACCCGCTTCGAAGACCGCGCCCGGGAAGAGCGCGAACCCTTGTAGGGCAAGTTTCCAGCCCCGCGGCTGGAGCCGGCGGTGCGAGACGGCTGTCGCCACGACCAAGACTAGGATGCGCGCAAGCATCTAACGAGAAGAAGATCAGCTACGGGCTGGAGCTGGCGGGAGGCGTGCGTAAGCACGACTCATGACAGCGTAGGCCCGTTAGCTGCATCGCTGGGTTAGGCGTCGCGATCGAATTCATGACGGACCTGAGTATCGGTATTTCCTGCGACTGTTGGCTTCTTCAGAAAGCCTGCGACGAGAAGTCCCCACGCAACCACCAAACTGAGGCCGGCAGCAATGTGCGTGAGCTTCACCACCAACTCCTGCCACGCCGCCCCACCGGTTGCGCTCGCTTGGCCCGCCGCGATGGGTAACATCTGGGTCGTTCCCCACCAAGCATTGGCGGCCTCCGACAAGGCCATCAGCCAAGTCAGCCACGCCGCCAAAAGCATCACTGCGGCGGACCTGGGGCCGACGCTGTGCGGGAGCTTGAGTAACAATGCCGCCATGACGATTAACAAAAGACCGTTGGTGACAAACTGGACGTGGGCTCCGAGTGCCAACCGCGGATACGGCGTGTGTGGCACCACAAATCCGCACAGCAAACCAACCATGACGAGGAGTAAACCGTGAATCAAAATTTGGTGACTTCTGTTCTGAGTTTTCATCAATTTATGTGTGTTGATTCTTGCTACGACGGAACATCGCCTAACGAGACGAAGCTCAGTTGCGGCGAGCGAGGACGCGCATGGCTGCGGGTTGAAGGGTTTTAGTCATGTGAAAGCCGGGTAGTACGACGGCTCGCCGTCAGCTGCAGCGATTGGTTAGACCTTTCGCGTGGCTGCTCTGAATCGTCATGTCCTCGCGGACCGGTGAGCGAAAGCTCGATCCTGGTCGCCGGGTTCTGATGGCGGAGGCACCAGCAAATAGCGATGCACAGCAGGATAGCGCCGGCTGCCAAACCAGCGCTGGTCGCGGCGCTGTCTGCATAGGCGGCAAAAATGCCGCCTGTGAAAAGTGGCACGGACTCGACAAGACCGAGCCACAACATCTTCTGGCGCTCTGCCGGAGAGAGACTAGCGAATGGACTCTTGCCGCGATGCGCGACAATGGCAGACTCCGCTATGCGGCAACGCCGGTGTGCGTGGAAGCTGCGATCAGCTAGCAGATACCAATGTCGCATGATGGTGGCGCCTCAAGGTCTAACGAGAACAAGATGAGCCACCGCGCGAATTACGAGCGGCGGTTGCGAAGGTGAAAAATCTAGGCATAAGAACGGTTCGCGGTTGGCTCCATCGCATGGTTAGATGAAACGGTGTGGCTCCGTCAATAGGTGCGGACAAACAGAAGAAACACGACGCCGACAAACCAAAGGACGGAAGCGAATAACACGACCGCTGCTGCCCAACGCCGCGGGTGAATCGTGATCCCCCACTGCTTGACGCTCAGGGTAGTGAACTGCATGGTCTCCCCCGACGCACGATCCGTCTCAGGTCCGAACTCCACCTGTGACAGCACGTAAAGACACGTGGCTGCGATCAACGCGGCTGGCGCTAGCGCAGCAAGCGCGACGAGCATGTATGCGACCTTAATCATCGATGCGACCCCTTCATCTAACGAGAACAAGATGAGCGACGGCGGACGAGGGCGCGCATCGCTCGGAGTGGAGGTGTGGAAATCATCTTAAAAATGGAGCGTACGACGGTCCGCCGTTCGCTCCATCGCCTAGGCCCATCATTCATTGCGATTGAGGCTGAAATTGATTGTCGGGACAACAGTCGGCACGGCACCCAGCGGATCTAAGACAGACGGCAAGCCATAATTTGGAGTGTTGCCGCTCGCGTATGTAGCAAAATCAGAAAGGATCGCTCCGGTTACGGCACCGAAGAATGTAATCGGGTTAACGTAAAAGTGGTTGCTGGCCGGAACGAAATACACTGGTCTTGGATCGTGCCCAGATATTGCGGCTGCTGGGAGAGCGTTCCATTGCTGCGTTTTTCTTCTGAAGTTTGGCGAGCGGGAAGGTAACATGATGCAGCAGTCCATTGCGGTAACAGTTCCAGAATGGTCTTTCCGGTCCTGCAAGCTCGCTGAAGAGCGTTCCCAAATGCTGCTTCAAGTATTCGTCGGTGAGATCATGCCCGCCGGGACAACCACTTTTTCTCCGGAGATACCGCTCAAGAAGCGGAAAGGCTACAAGAAGAAAAACAAATCCTGACTCCCCTTTCTCTCTCAGAGGAGCTAAACTATCGACGAACCAACGTCGGAAGTCCGCCTCAGAAGTCACAATCGCGTGTGGTGTCATTTGGGCCTGGACGAGATGCGTTGGATAGCCGAGACGCAACACTGGGGCATGTGGGCCGGTAAGCCACTGCACGCGGACCGCCCCGGCGGCTTTGCTTAAGCGCAAGGTCGGTTTTTCGGAACGCAATCAGTAACCGCTTCAGCAGGTCGCGGCGCGGTCCTCATATCCCATAATACTGCTTCAGCCCCCAAATCCGAACTCGTTGCGGCAGGAATCGAAAAATCAGCGGCGCGATCCGCGATTGAAAGAGATCGCCCACGGTGTGGCGAGGTGGCGGATGAGAGGATTCAATCAGACGAAAGACCCGCTGCGCCACGAGTTGCGGTGGAGGCGCCTTTTGCATGTTGCGGTTGGCGACAGCCCACGCCTTGGCGACGCGCGCATCGCCGGGCGGATTGGGCGTGATTGTGTCGTTGAAGTTGGTGCAGATATCCGCTGGTTGCAGATCGATTACCTGCACGCCGCAGTCCCGGAGTTCGAGTTGCAGAGAAAAAGTGTAGGAAGCCATCGCGGCTTTCGCGGCGTTGTAGGCTGCCATGTAGGGGACGGGTAGGCGGGAAGCGAGCGAGGTAACGTTGATGATCAGGCCCGACTGCCGCGTGCTCATGGCGAGGAGAGCGAGCCGGCAAAGTTCGATATGAGCAAAGACGAGTGTGCGAAACAGGTCCTCCACCTTCTCCGGCGTCAGGAGTTCGGCCGCATCAAAATGTCCGCCGCCCGCGTTATTGATCAGGACATCGAAGTGGCCTGCCTCCCGCCAGGAATTGTCAAAGGCGGCCCTCATTCCAGCGAGGTCAGCCAAATCCAGCCGCACGGGATGGAATCGTCCTAACGACGGGAGGCGGGACGGATCGCGCGAGGTGCCCCAGACTTCATGGCCTTGCGCGCAAAGATTTTCGGCCATCGCTCGCCCGATGCCGGAACTCGCCCCGGTCAGAAAAATTTTCTTCATGCTTTTCGTTCCGCTTCCAGTTGTAAGCTCCGCCTTTATCTGATTGAAAGTCTTCATTCGCAACCGACGCGGAATCCAAACGCCCGGCGCGGAGCAGCAGGTAACCGATGAAAGACGATTCCTCGCATGGCGCGACCCTGGCGCGCGGCGCGATCATTAACACGATCGCGTTTCTCGCCTCCAATTTGCGCGGAATTTTTACCTTCCTTGTCGCGCGCCTGCTCGGCAGCGCAGTCCTCGGCATCTTCGGTCTGGCCTGGGCCACGATGGATTTGGTGAGCAAATTTTGCACGCTCGGGTTCGACTACAGTTCCATCGCCTACATCGCGAAAGCGGAAGGAGCGGGCGACCGGGAGAGCAGCCGGCGAGTGCGGAAGGCGGCAATCGTGGTTTCCTTCACGAGCAGTATCGTGATCGGCCTGGGCGGGTTTTTGCTGCTCTGGAATTTCGGCGCCGCGGCCGGTTTGCGGCCAGAATTTGTCTACCCGTGCGCGGTCATGCTGCTGGCGTTGCCGGGTGTGACGCTTTACCGGGTCAACACCGCTTTGTCGCGCGGCATGACCGTGATGCATCACGACATCTACTCGCGCGGCCTAACGGAAAGCTTTGGCACGGCCGCCGCGCTCCTGGTTGCCTTTGCCTTCGGGGCGCGCGATCTCGCACCGGAGCTCGCGGGCATCGGGGGAACGCTGGCCTCGGGCCTGGTTGCGTTCGTGCTCGCACGCGGATTGTTCGTTCCGAAAAAGGGAAGCGGACCTACGCCTAACGAGAAGCTGGTTCCCAATCTGCTGCGCGACTCCGCCCCGATCGCTCTCTACGACCTGCTCAACATCGGAATCATGCGCATCGACGTCATCATGCTCGGCTGGTTTGTCGGACGCGCGCCGGGAGTAACGCTGGAAACGCTCGGCATCTACGCGGCAGCGGTCGAAGTGGGCGGAGGCTTGCGCAAGGTGAGCCAGTCTTTTACTCCCATCTTCACTCCGATCGTCGCGCGACAGATCGGCGCCTGGCGGATTCGTGAAGCGGAAGCCAGTTACGGATATCTCGCGCGCTGGATGCTGGCGATCCTTTTGCCATCGGTCATCGTGCTGGCGCTCGCCGGCGGCACGATCATGACCATTTTCGGGTCGAGCTTTTACAGGGGTGGAATCTGGACGGCAGT
>Ga0070671_100001978_pt1 | contig 15717 bp, 22 predicted proteins | sample KBSS73metaG_FD_65341 | JGI IMG/M metagenome (GOLD analysis project Ga0070671, IMG submission 65341) | Switchgrass rhizosphere microbial communities from Kellogg Biological Station, Michigan, USA - KBS S7-3 metaG | ecosystem: Host-associated > Plants > Roots > Rhizosphere > Soil ...
ACCAAATCCTATTGGGCGCTCGCCCATCCGCCGGGTGAGAAGCCCGACTTCCACGACCCGGCTTGCTTCGCCGCGCACCTGCCCTAAGCAGGCGGAATGACCCTGTTCGGTATCGACCGGCTCGTCGCTGAGCCGGAGCTTCGGCGTCCACTCGAAGGCAAGCGTGTCGCGATCCTCGCGCATCCCGCATCCGTCACTCGCGACCTGACGCATAGCGTCGATGCGCTGGCTGCGGCCGGTCTCAAGCTGACCGCAGCGTTCGGCCCGCAACACGGCCTGCGCGGCGACAAGCAGGACAATATGGTCGAGTCCGACGATTTCACGGACCCGGTCCACCAGATTCCGGTGTTCAGTCTCTACGGCGAAGTCCGACGGCCGACGGGGCAGTCGATGGGGACCTTCGACACCATCCTGATCGATCTGCAGGACCTCGGCTGCCGCATCTACACCTTCATCACGACGCTTCTGTACGTGCTCGAAGCCGCTGCGGAGCACGGCAAGGCCGTCTGGGTGCTCGATCGGCCCAATCCGGCGGGGAGGCCAATAGAGGGGCTGACATTGCGTCCCGGCTGGGAAAGCTTCGTCGGCGCGGGTCCGATTCCAATGCGCCACGGACTTACCCTGGGCGAGCTCGGACGCTGGTTTATCGATCAATTCAAGCTCGACGTGGATTATCGAGTGATCGAGATGCAGGGATGGCAGCCTGACTCGGCGCCGGGCTTCGGCTGGCCGCCGGACCGTGTCTGGATCAATCCGAGCCCGAACGCAGCCAACGTCAACATGGGTCGCGCTTACGCCGGCACGGTCATGCTTGAAGGCACGACCCTAAGCGAGGGCAGGGGAACGACCCGCCCGCTCGAGCTGTTCGGCGCGCCCGACCTTGAGCCGCTCAAGATCATGGCCGAGATGGAGCAGGTGGCGCCGCAGTGGCTTGCGGGATGCAAGATGCGGGAGGTGACGTTCCAGCCGACCTTCCACAAGCACATGGGCGAGATGTGCCGGGGCGTGTTCATTCACGCCGAGGGTTCGTTCTACGACCACGAGGCGTTCAAGCCGTGGCGGCTGCAAACGCTCGCGTTCAAGGCGATCCGGGCGCTCTATCCCGACTACGATCTCTGGCGCGATTTCCCTTACGAATATGTCTTCGATAAGCTGGCGATCGACGTGATCAACGGCTCTTCATTGCTGCGCGAATGGGTCGACGATCCAAATGCTGCGCCGGGCGATCTTGATGGGATTACGATCCCGAACGAGCACGACTGGTCTTCGGAGCGCGCAAGCTATCTTCTTTACTGAACCGCCGTTCGTCGAAAGAGATTCGCGCGCGCGCCCAATTCATAATTGGTGTAAGGAAACTTGCTCAACCTAAGCATTGGAGCGGGGCATGCGAAAGAACCTATGCCTGGTGGCCGCCGGAAGTCTCCTCCTTCAACCAGCGATCGTTCGAGCCGAAACGCCGAAAGCCCAGCGCGACCGCGAACTTCATGAGATCGTCTTCCAGAATTATCCGCCTCGCGCGCTAAAGGCGGGCGAGGAGGGGCCGGTCTTCTTCACCGTCACCCTGGACAAGGACGCCAGTCCGATGGCCTGCCAGGTGACGCACGGTAGCGGGTATCCCCTTCTCGATGAAGAAACCTGCGATCTCATCGTCCAGCATGCGGTGTTCAAATCCGCGCGCGGACCTGACGGCCGCTTAAGGAGGGAGACTGCGGAAGGCGTGGTGAACTGGACCCTCCCGGGACACACGCCTGTGCCGATTAATCTCAGCGCGCTTGCTGCGACCAACAAGCCGGAGCCGCAGGTCTGCAGGAAGAATGTCCGGATGGGCACGCTGTCCAGCGTCGAGAGGATCTGCCTGACGCCCACCCAGTGGGCCAAGCAGGGTGACGAGATGAAACAGGTCTATGAGAACATGCAGGGCAGGAAAGGCTTCGCCATCGAGGACGGGTGCCTCGGCCCGACATGCGACTCCCCGGCCATGCGGGCCACCATGGGACATGACTTACCGCCCAAATGAGGTGAAGATGCCAAGGCGAGCCTATCTCTTGATCTGCGCAGCGCTCGCGGCGGTGCCGGCTTCGGCCGAGCTTCCTGCACCCAAGAGCGCACAGGACGACCTGAACTGGAGCATTTTCGAGCAGCTTTATCCGAGGCGCGCGCTCGAAGCTCATGAAGAAGGGGCGGTCGGCTTCACGGTCACGCTGGATAACAAGGGCGAGGTCACGCGGTGTCAGGTAACTCACACGAGCGGCCATCCGCTGCTCGACCAGGAGACCTGCCAGATCGTCACCCTGCACGCGCAGTTCAAACCCGATCCGAATCTCGGGCCGTCACAGACGAAGACCCATGAGGGCATCATCGCCTGGAAGCTCCCGGCCAGCCTCACGACGCTTGAGCGACCGAAGCCTGTCGCAGTCGCTGCCGCGCCCGAAAAGATCATCTGCAAGAAAACGGTTCGGGTTGGGACGCTGGCCAGCTTCGAACGGACCTGCCTGTCTGAATCGGAATGGGCCAAACAATCGGACAACATGAAGCAGCCCTATGAGGACCTGCAGGGCAAGAAAGGCTCCACGAGTGGAGTGTCCTGCATCGGCCCAAGCGGCTGCTGAATACGCATGAGGAGGACGAAATGCTTGCACCTCGCTTGATGCTCGCGGCTGCGTGTCTTGCCGCAGCGCCGGGATTCGCTGCGCCCGCTCCGAGCGGCACCAGCCAGGACGCGCTCAATTGGGACATTTTCCTGAAGCTCTACCCCAAGCGTGCTCTAGCAGCGAAAGAGGAAGGGGCGGTCGGCTTCACGGTCTCTCTCGACAGCGCCGGCGAGGTTACCGACTGCCGGGTCACGCATAGCAGTGGTCACCCGTTGCTCGACGAGGAAACGTGCAAGATCATCACCTTGAATGCCGTCTTCAAACCCGATCCCAGGCTCGGGCCATCGCAGACGAAGTCGCATGAAGGGGTGATCGCCTGGAAACTGCCCGCCAGCGACACACAGCTGGCGGCTCCGACGGCATTCACATCGGCCGGGGCGCCGGATCGGATCATCTGCAAGAAGTCGGTCAAGACTGGTTCGATCGCCGCCTCCGAACGGACGTGCATGACGCAGCGAGACTGGAACCGGCAGTCCGACGATGCCAAGGAGATGTGGGAAGACCTACAGGGCAAAAAGGGCTCGACACACGGAGGCTGATCTTCGGCCGTTTTGATATTGCGGGGAGTGAGAATGTTCGTTCGACGTTTGACTATTGCTGCATGCTTGTTCGGCGCTGCGCCAGTGTTCGCGCAAGCTCCACAAACACAGTCCGCGCAGGACGCGTCCAACTGGGATGTCTTCCAGAAGCTCTATCCCAAGCGCGCGCTTGCGGCGAAGGAAGAGGGCGCGGTCGGGTTCACGGTGACGCTCGACAACAAGGGCGACGTCACCAACTGCCAGGTCACTCAGTCAAGCGGTCATCCGCTTCTCGACGAGGAAACCTGCAAGCTCGTCACCTTGAACGCGGTGTTCAAGCCCGATCCGGCGCTTGGGCCCTCACAAACGAAGACACACAAGGGCGTCATCGCCTGGAAGCTTCCGAACAGCACGACCGGGCTCGCTGCTCCTACCCCGATTGCGTCGAATAGCGCGCCGGAGAAGATGGTCTGCAAGAAGACGCTGAGGACCGGCTCGCTCGCCGGATATGAGCGCACCTGCCTCACTCCCACCGAATGGGCCAAGCAATCCGCAGCTCAGAAGGCCGAGTGGGAAGACCTGCAGGGCAAGAAGGGCTCGACGAGCGGCAATTGAGTCGGCTTCGCGACTCTCGGGGAGCGTGGTTAACGAAGAAGTAGGGGATTGCTGACTATCTCGCTTCCACGTCTTTGACTGGGAGCGCGCCTTCGATGGCCACGCAGGGAATTGAGCAAGTCACCGAAAATGCCATCCGGGCCGTGGCGCGCGATTGCGGTTCGCTGTCGATGGAGTGCAGCGACGTCGCCGGATATGTGAAGGGCGTCTCCGAGCGCATCGGCGAGCATATGAAAGTGCTCGACCAGCTCGAGGAGGTCACCAGCCGCCTGATGGGCGATCAGGCCCGAGTCAGCGATTCGACCGACGAGGCGCGGCTCCTTTCGGAACAGGCGAAAGCCAAGCTCGATGCGGGCCGCGAAGCGATCGAGGGAACGATCGACGGCTTCAAGGGCCTCACCGACCTCATCGTGCAGCTCGGCGAGCGCATGGCGGGCTTCGCTTCGGCGATGAACCAGGTGCAGACCGTGTCGTCGACGATCGAAACGATCGCCCGCAAGACCAACATGCTGGCGCTCAATGCGACGATCGAAGCTGCCCGCGCCGGCGATGCCGGACGTAGCTTTGCGGTCGTCGCGGCCGAAGTGAAGAAGCTTGCCCACGATACCCGTGCAGCCACTAGCCAGATTGCATCGACCATCGGCGAACTTACCCGCGAGGCGGGCGCCGTGACCACCGAGATCAAGACAGGCGTCGAGCGCAGCCGCGCCGCACAGTCCGGCTTCGGCACGATCAGCGACACCGTCCGCGAAGTCAGCGAGATTGTCGGAATGGTCGATCGCCAGACCGAGGGCATCGCTCACTCGACCAGCATGATCCAGACCAGCGTCGACCGCGTGAAGGCCGGCCTGACCGACTTCGCCGCCGATGCTCGCGACAATGGCAAGGAATTGCTGACCGCCGAGAAGCGTCTCGCGCATCTCGAAATGCTGTCGAACACCATGCTCGATACGCTCGCCAATTCGGGCGCCGAGATCGACGACACGCCGTTCATCCTGAAGGCGCAGGAGACCTGTCGCCAGATCCAGGCCGCGGTTGAGCATGCGATCGATAGCGGTGAGCTTACGGTCGATGACGTCTTCGATCGTGACTACCAGGTGGTCGAGGGGACGAACCCCGTCCAATATGCGACCCGCTTCAATGATGCCGCCGATCGCCTGATCCGACCGATCCTGGACCGCACGGACGGATCGGATAGCCGGGTCATTGCCTGCGCCATCGGCGACCTCAACGGATACCTGCCGACGCACCTCAGCAAGCGCAGCCATCCGCAGGGGCCGGACCCGGTCTGGAACGACGAGCACTGCCGCAACAAGCGGATTCTGATCGACGATACGACGCGCATGGCGCTGGCGAGCGACCGGCCCGCCACGCTCGCGACGTACCGCATGGAGCTCGGCGACAAATATATTCCGGTGAAGAATGCGTTCGTCCCGCTGTGGATCAAGGGACGCCGCTGGGGGAATTTCGAGCTCGCATATCGCGACGACTGATTGGGCATGGTGAGCAATCAGGGTTCAGGAAAGCTTACCCGGCCATAAACTTCGTCTTTACGCCCTTGCGTTAGGACGGTCCGAGTTAGGCTTCGCCTGAGTGCAGGACGAGGGGAGAGGAATGGCAGTCAATCGGTCCGTGGGCCAGGTTCAGGTCAGCGTCGCCGAAGCCCAGCTCGCGCGTGTCGCGGGCGACGGCTGTGCTCGCCATTCGCATCTCAATTCCCTGCTCGAAGCTTCCGGCCGACATTCCGGCCGCGATCTTGCCGATGCGGTGCACCTGCTGTGCAGCCTGCATGGGCGCTATCCTGGCCTCATCGAGATGGCGCTCCAGCGCTGCCCCAAGGGCCCGGTGCAGGATTGGCTCGCTCGTGCCTCCGAGGCTTTCGAGCGCGAACGCCTCTACCTTGTTCGCCTCACATCGGCAGTCGGGCCGCTCCCGAGCACGCCCGGCGCCGCCGAGACGGAATCCAGCCTCGTTGCTGCCCGCCATGCCCTCGAAACGCTGGCGATGTCTGAGCGCAACGGCTGTGCGCTTGGCGCGGCAACCGCCCTTGTCGGTGATTGGTGGCCGATTCGCCGGCTGCTCGATCGAGCTGCCGCGCGTGTGGGTACGGAATCGCCGGCGCCTTCGCTTCCTGACGAAGCGTCGGTTGTTGCCGTGATCGATCTGGGGTCGGAATCGGTCGCAGGCTCCAGGGCTCTCGCCTTCGGCGGTGAGCAGCTGTTGCTGCAACACCGTGCCTTGTTCGATCTCCTGGAAGCCCGCGCCGACGCGCGCGGCGATTACTAAGCCTTAAGCCGCTTTCGCCAGCTCGCGCTGCTCATTGGCAGGCGCGTGCTGCTCGCTCACGACCTGCTCGACGACCTGCCTCGCCTTCGGGAAGAAAAGGCGCGAGCCGAGCACGATCGCGCCGAGCGCGAAATAGACGCCGATCGCCAGCATCGGGCTGTAGATCACCGAAGCCGCAAACGGGATGCGCAGGAAGACCGGGTTGAACCCGAAGTCTTCGCCGACCGCTTCGCAGACGCCGAGAATCGTGTGCGATCGCAGCGGGAGGGCTGTCTGATTCACTTGCGCGTCCATTTGTTACTCCATTGGCAAAAGCTTGTACGACTTACTAAGCAAGAGCCGTGCCAGTTGGAAAAGGTTAGTGTTTATAAACACTTGACGGGAGCACGAGCCGACAGGTTCGCAAACCGCCCCACCTTCCCGGGCCATGAGTTGGGAATTCTCACCGCATGCTGCAAGTGCGATATTGCAGTGCGGTATTGATTATCGACGAACGGATGCAAATCTAGTAGCGGCCCGCCGCTATTGGACGAGGAGCCCATTGCCGTGATGCGCACCATGATGAAGTCGAAGATCCACCGCGCGACGGTGACTCAGGCCGACCTGCATTATGTGGGATCGGTGACATTGGACGTTGCATTGATGGAGGCCGCCGACCTGCTCGAGGGCGAACAGGTTTCGATCGTCGACATCACGAACGGCGCCCGCATCGAGACTTATGTCATTCCGGGACCCCGGGGCAGTGGCGTGATCGGCATCAACGGTGCTGCTGCGCACCTCGTGCACCCCAACGATCTCGTCATCATCATGAGCTACGGCCTCATGGAGGATGCGGAGGCGCGCACGCTGAAGCCGCGCGTCGTTCACGTCGATGAGCAAAATCGAGTGGTGAAGCTCGGCGATGACGCGGCGGAGCCCGTTCCGGGCAGCGATCAGCTCAGGGGCGACCTTCTCGCGGCGGACTAGGCGCCCGCCACCATCAGTCGCCACGGAGGCGGCAAATAGTCCGTCGACATATAATAATAGAATAGACACTGGCCGGCCGCCGTCCGGTTCACGCCCTTGGCAATCCCGAAGGCGATCCCGCCGCTGAAAACAGGGCCGCCGCTGTCGCCCGGAATGCAGTCGGGTCCTTTCACGGTCACCCAGGTCGGCGAGCAGGGGCCGCCGCAAAGCTCTCCCGGAGGAGCGTAATCGGTGAGCTCGACCGTTGCGCAGCTGTAGCCGGAGCTCTCGCCATAGTGGCAGACGAACTCCCCTGCGCGGGTGCTTGCGACATTGCGCCAGCTAACAAGTCGGCGCAGCGTTCCGGCACCGCGATTCGAATAGAAAAGCGGATCGGTCGCGGCGGTGCTGAGATTGACCTGCACGTCCTGGTAGCCGGCGCCCCACTGGCCGGCGAAGTCGAGCGGGAAGCCGTTTCCGTCGAGGTCCTGATAACGAAGCTGATCGGGACAGTGCGCGGCCGTGGCAATACCCGACCGCACCCCGTCGGTAACGACGAAGCCGCTGGTGCACACGTTCAGTCGGCCATTGAGCGTGTTGATTCCGTCGACGCGGCCTCCGCCGTCCACGCCCAGATTGGACTCAAGCAGATCGTTGACGACGATCCGTACGGGCACGCCGCCGATCTGCTCGGCCCGGTTACGAATGGCATCGAGGCCGAAGCGGGTCGAATCTGCCCGGGTGACGAGCAGCACTACTTCGCCCGTCCGCTGGTCGTAGCCGGCTCCGCGGGCGTTCGGCAGATCTGTCCGCAGGTCGATCAAATGCTTGCGCATCGCGGCCAGTGCCTGGGCGTGGGTCGCTCTGGCCCCGGTTCGGAAGACGATGGGCACGCCTGCAACGCTTCGGTCGGCCACCGCGTCGTTGCCCGTTAGCAGCACGACGATGCGGAATTCAGGACCATGCTCGATCGCAATTCCTGCCAGCCGGTCGGCAAATTCGCGCGCAATCGCGTCCGTTGTGGCGACACTCGCCTGCTGCGCTCTCAATCGTCGGAGCGCCTCGCCGGGAGGTACCCTGAAGTGCGCCGCATATTGGGTGGCATCGTCGGCAAGGGCTTCATTGTGCGTCAGGACGGCCTGCGCAGACGCCGCGCCTTCAAAGGCCAGCAACAGAATGAGCAACAGCCATCGCATCCCGCACACTTCATCCCCATGTTATTCGCAAGCCGCAAGGAGGACCCATGGCCACGACCGCCGAAACCACCTTCGATCTAACGCCCCCAACGGAAGAACAGCTCCAGACTCTGGTTGCCGATCTCAGCGAAGAGGAACGTCACGTGCTCCTCGAACATGGTACCGAGGCGCCGTTCTGCGGTGTCTTCCTGGATGAGAAGCGGCCCGGCGTATTCACTTGCCGGCTCTGCGGCCTGCCCCTGTTCCACGGGGGCACCAAGTTCGAAAGCGGCACGGGCTGGCCAAGCTTCACCCAGCCGTTCGCTGAAGGGCATCTCGAATACATTCGCGACACCAGCTACGGCATGGTGCGGACGGAAATCGTGTGCGCTCGGTGCGGCTCTCATCAGGGGCACGTGTTCCCCGACGGTCCACCGCCTGCCGGCGAGCGCTATTGCATCAATTCCGTGAGCCTGGACTTCACGCCGGCAGACGAGAATCTCCCGGACAAGCTCGGCCGCGGTGCTCCCGAAGGCGAAAAGGCGGAGGGCTGAGTGTCGGATCGCCAGTCCCCCGCACCCCGCCTTCCATTCCTATTGCTCTTCTTCTTCATGGCGGTGGCGGCCGTGGTCGGGGGAGTAGTCGCGCGCATGCTGCCGATCGGCGACGACGAGCCGTCTGCCCCACGGGTGCTCGCGGGCCCAGCCACCGACAGTCTCGCTCCACTGGTGCGAAAAACCGCATCCGCAGTCGTCAATATCGCTGTCCTGCAGCCGTCGCCGGCGCAGCAGAATCCATTGCTCCAGGACCCGTTCTTTCGTCGCTACTTCGGCGTGCCGGACGCTGCGCTGCAGCCGGCGATGGCCGCTGGATCCGGGGTGATCGTCGATGGGAAGCGGGGCTTCGTCATCACCAACTTCCACGTGGTCCGCAACGCACAGGCCGTACAAGTCATCCTGAAGGACGGCCGCAAATTCCCGGCCCAGCCCATCGGCTTTGAGCCCAATCTGGACCTCGCCGTTCTCCAGATCGGCGCGAGTGACCTGCCGACCCTCGCGCTTGGCGACAGCAGTAAGCTCGAAGTGGGTGATTATGTCGTCGCCATCGGCAATCCGTTCGGCCTTGGCCAGACCGTGACGAGCGGAATCATCAGCGCCACGGACCGGCCATTAGGGCAGGGCGACTCGCGGAGGTTCATCCAGACGGATGCGCCGATTAATCCCGGCAATTCGGGCGGCGCGCTCATCAATCTGAATGGTGAGCTCATCGGCATCAACTCGGCATTATTCAGCCCGAGCCAGAGCGAAAGCGGCGCTGGTAACGTCGGCATCGGCTTCGCCATTCCCAGCAGTGTCGTGAAACAGGTCCTGGCAGAAGCCGAAAAGGCCAGGCCGCCGCAATAGCCTTTATTCGCCGTCGGTGCTTCCGGAGCGATAATAATCGATCCGGATACGGACCCATGACCCGACCAGCGCATGGCCCCCCTTGCGCGGCGGGCGGACCCGGAACTGCCAGGCCGCCTGCCGGACGGCAGAGGCGAGGTGCGATCCGGCTGGATATTGCTCGAGTTCGACACAGTCCTCGACCCGGTTTCCAGCAACCGTCTTGCAGGCAATGAGGCCGTAGCCGTCGGGCGCGTTGCGGGGAAGATAGCCGGCGAGTTCGGCGTCGGTCGGTTCGCGAGCCCATTGCGCCGCATAGAGCAGCTCGCCGTTGGGACCCTTGCCGACCACTTCGCTATCGCCCGCGCTGCCCGAACCAGCGGCGGGGATCTTTGAAAGATCCGCCGACGCCATCTCATCCTTGCTCATCTCGAGCCAGGGCGACGGCTTGGTCGATGGCTGGGGAGGGGGAGCGATCGTGGGCTTCACCGGAAGGATGATCGGCGGCGGCTTGGGCACCGGACGGTTGGTCTCAACGCGCCGTTCCTGCTTCTGGACTACCTTCTGTTGCCGTGTCGGCGAAGCGCTACGCTGTTGGGGAATGAGGTCGACGACGATCCCGCGCATGCTTCGCTGGGCCGGCGGGGGGATGATGCCGAGAGTCATCAGGATGAGCAGGAGCCCGATATTGATCGCCACCGCGAGGGCAAAGCCCGACGCTCGCCGCTGAAGCGGCGTCCGATCGTAGGGCGAGGGAAGGCGATAAGCTGGCAAGAATCGTCGAGTGATTGCGTCGCGAACTGCCCAAGTAGCGGTTTTCGACGTGAACCGGGAGTGAAGTCTTGACCTTGCGGCTATCGGCGAGCCGATGCGAGGAGCATCGCCGATGGCGGACAATCTCATCATTCGTGATGTCTCCGAGGACGATGCGGAGGCGATTGCGGCAATCTACCGCCACCATGTGCTTCACGGCACGGCTTCCTATGAGGTCGAGCCGCCGTCGATTGCCGATACGCTCGCAAAAATGGCGCGCATCACTGCGCCTGGGTGGCCCTTCATCGTCGCCGAGCTCGACGGAGAAGTCGCGGGTTACGCCTATGTCACGCAGTTCCGCGATCGTCCGGCATATCGTTTCACGGCCGAAGACAGCATCTACGTCCACCCGGGACGGCTGGGGTGCGGGGTCGGCAAGGCGCTGTTGAGGGCCCTGATGAAGCGCTCTGAGGACTTTGGTTTCGAGACGATCGTCGCCGTCATCGGCGGGGCGGAGCCGGCCTCGATCGCGCTTCACGCCGCGTTCGGCTTCGCAGAGGTCGGCAGACTGAGCGCGGTGGGCCACAAGTTCGGGCGATGGCTCGACAGCGTCTATATGCAGGCAGCGGTCGGTAGCGCGCTGAAGGACAGGAAGCCCGCCGCGGGCCGGTAGAGGGGGAGCAAACCCGGCAGGCGGCAGGCCTCGTACGCTCCGGTCTCGCGGCGCTGCCCGAGCTCGCTAAAGGTGAGGCAGCGCCGCTGAGTCGCAATTTACGCGCCGGCCGTTACCTGGATGTGAGGAGACAAGGTTAACGATCCGCGAGGTTCATCCGCGCGGGACTGATCCATGATAGCGGGATGCGTCAAAAGTCGGCGTAGATGCCGTCGCGGCGAGCGCAGTTGCCCCTGACTCGCCCGAAGAAGCGCCCCGGCTCCACCGCGGCGCCGGCGCGCTTCTTCGACAGCGAGTGATCGCTCCGGGACTAGCTGCCGAGGCGGGCCAGCGCCTGCTCCGCCGTGATCGGCCCCACGGTGTAGGTGTCGGTGTGGATCGAAATATATTTGCGCAGCTCGAGCGAGGCACGCGGTCCGGAGGTGACGCCCATCTTCTTCGCGGCGGCGTCGAAGGCCTTGTCCTGCGCATCCGTCGTCATCGGATTGATGCCCATATAGTCCCAGCTGTCGCCGTCGGTGTGGACGTAAAGCTGCATCGGCGCGACGCCCACGGACTTTGCAACCCGGTCCTGGTTGGCGAGCCAGCGCAGCAAGGCTTCCTGCTGACCGGGCGCCGCGCGGTAGAGCGAGACGATCGCCCGGGTCTCAGGCGCAGCGGCCTGGGCGTAGACGATCGTCCCGGAGGCGATTGCACCTGCGGCCGCGGCAGCGGCGAGCTTCATCAGTTGGTTCATGTTGATCCCCCTGTTGTTCTGAAACGAACACGCGGAGATACTTCCGGCACGGCCTTCGAGAGGCCCCCTCGCGCCGGACCGGCGGCCTGCGCCCGAAACAACAGTAAGTCAAACGGAGCGTTAATCCTCGATATGCGGATGGGTTGGCCGTTCCCGGCGCCCGTCGAGGATCTCCTGATATTCGTCCGCGAGCCGTAGGTGCACGCGGCGCGCATCCTCGCTGGTGGCCTTCTCGGCCGCCTCGCGCTCGGCACTGATCCGAGCGAGATAATATTCGCGATCGGTACCCTTCATCATTGTCCCGCCCCCTGGACAAGGCAGCGATACGCGCTGCCGAAGGGGAGGCTAATCCTCAAAGGCTCGACTGAGCAAGCCGAAATTCCGGCGGGTCGAACGAGCCAACCTTACAATATTCCTCGAAGAGGCCTATGTTGCGGTCGCTATCAGTCGCAAAATGACGGTTTTGGGCGCTTTGCGGCTCCTTATCCCTCTCCTGCCTCTCCTAGCATGAAGCGCCCCGACTTCGGCGGCCGTATAGAAGGGAACAAGCATATGCCGGTCGGCACCGTAAAATTCTTCAATGAAAACAAGGGTTATGGCTTCATCGCGCCGGATGGCGGCGGACCCGACGCGTTCGTCCACATCACCGCGGTCGAGCGGGCCGGAATGCGCACCCTCAACGAGAACCAGCGCGTTGCGTACGACCTCGAGGAAGACCGCCGCGGCAAGATGGCGGCCGGCAACCTGCGGGCCGCGGACGATGCGGCCGAAGGCGGCGACCAGCAAGCCCAGGCGGCCAACGACCAGGAAGCCGAATAAACTTGTCCGGTCCAGTGATCCGCAATTCTAACCTGGACTTCTACAGGGCGCGCGCCGCACAGGCGCGCGCCGATGCGGAGGCCGCGACGCTTACCCACGTGCGCGAGCGATGCGAGCGGTCCGAGGCGGCGTGGATCGCGCTCGCCGATCGCGCCGAACGGAGCGAGCGCCTGCGCGAGGCCGAGGCCGAGCGGAAGGCCGAAGCCGGCCTGACGAGCTAAGAGCGCTCTTTCTCCCCGGCGGAAACAGCATTCGGAACCCGCGCGGGCGAGGGGGCGTTTCCCCTCGCGATGAACAATCAAACCCTGAATCTCTGGCGGCAGATCGAGAGTTGCCGGCACTGCGGCAAAAAGCGCCAGTGGCCGAGCATCGCCGCGCGTCCAACGAAGCAGATGGCCGCCGGCGCCTAGCGTCAGGCATTCGGCAAAGTAGAAGAATCGGGGGGTCCTCCACTTCCTCCACTTTGTAGAATTTGGCGACTCGAACGCAGGTGCTGCTCGGCGAGCCTATGCTCGACCCCCTGTAGGAAAGGGGTTTGTGGAGGCCGTCTCCTCGGATGGAAGGAAGGCGGATCCCGGATCAAGTCCGGGACGACCGTAATGCGGGAGCCGCCTTCCTCACGGGGATTTAGGCTAGCTGAGCCAGACCCTGCCGCCGCTTCCGGCGCATCGCGGCGCCGATGCCGGCGAAGCCGAGGAGCATCATTGCCCAAGTGGCGGGCTCCGGCAGCGGCTGAACCCTTAGCAACGCGTTCTCGGGCGCGAAGTCGCTGATCTGGTTGTTGTTGCCGAGGCCCACGCGCGGCCAGAGGTTGAAGCCATACTGCGCGGGCTGGTCGCCGGTCGATGTCGGCAGGTTCCCCGGAAGCAGGATACTGAACGCATTGCCGTTGACCAAGGTGGTGAGCTGCGTTGCGCCGAACGTCGCAATTCCGGTCGCGCCTGACAGCAGGATCACCTGGTTGAAGGTGACATTGGGCTCGCCGATGTTGCCGAAGGGGTGGTTCACGCCCGTGCCGGTGTCGATGCCGATCACGTAGAGGGCATTGTTCCCCGGAACGATCGCCCCGGCGAGCGTCGCGCCCAGCAGGAAGTTGGTGCCGTCGTAGGCGACCGAGAAACTGGTGACGTCGAGATCTGGGCTCTGCGTGCCGGCGAAGCTCGGAAGGTAATCGCCGACCGGATCGCTGACGGTCACGGCGGCTGCCGGAGCGGCGGTGAGGGCCAGACACATGCCAAGCGCAACGCAATAGTTTTTCATGGGGGGCATCCTCCTGTTGGCCGGGTACGCCCTCCCCGAAAAAGACCGCGACGTCCCTGAAACGGTCGCGGCAGCCGTGGGTGGGGGACCGGCGGCATTTGGTTCAAGTTTCCTTGCAACCACCGGTCGATGATCGCGATTTCTTCAATCGGAATCGTTAGATATGGGTAAACAATTATCTTTTAAACCACAGTTAATAATCATAGCCATGATGAGAGTCGGTCCGGGGGCGCGACCGACCACAGGGGGCCAGTATGCACAAGTATGCATTGACGGCCGCTGCAATCCTGGCGGCGGCACCTTCCACAGCATTCGCAACGCAGATCACCGGCGCCGGCAGCCTTGCCGGGGCCACTCCGCTCGTTCTGCCAGCCAGCAACACGATAGGGGCCGGCCCGCAGGTCGTGGCTCCCGGCGTGACCTGGACTTCAACCCAGTCCACCAGCCTGTTCGGATGGACTGGCGGCTATGCCACGAGCAATGCAGCGATCTTGCCGGGCAACCCGCCGATCATCGGCCTGAACGCCGCGTACGACGGCGCGGCCGGGTACGCGTCGATGTGGCTGACCTTTGCGACACCCACCTCGGGCGTTCTCGCGGAGCTCTTCTGGACCGACAACGAATATACGGCCGCGAATTCGGCGAGCTTTTACATATTCGACAGCGCCATGAACCAGCTCGAGTTCACGCCGCTCAATCACAACGGCGGCGCCGATGGCGTTCATTCGAGCGGCTATTACGGCTTCGAGCGGGCGACCGCAGACATTACCTATGTCTATTTCAGCAACAGCCACATCGGCGCCCGGAACATTTCCTACATCGCGCCCGGAGACCCGAACGGGGTGCCGGAGCCCGGCACCTGGGCGATGATGCTGTTGGGTTTTGGCGGGATCGGCCTGGCGATGCGCGGCCGGCGTCCGCGCCAGGTCGCGGCAATCGGCTAAGGCAGAGCAACATACCGCGCGGCGACCTCCGCCGGTTTAAAGGCCCGCTCCTTGCCAAGAGGGAGCGGGCCTTTTCATTGGCTTACTTACACTTGGTGTAATGACCCTTGGCGTCGCGGCATTGCTTCGCTTTCGGCGCGGCCTTTTGCGGGCATTTGGTGAACTTGCCGTGGGCGTCGCGGCATTGGGTGGCGGCGTAAGCGCCCGTCGAGCCCAGCAGGCTCAGCGCGGACAGTGCGATCAGGGTCTTTCTCATGGCTTCCTCTCCCTTCGGCAGGTGAGTTGTGGCGATAATGTAGCACAGCCGCACGGGAGGTGGACGGAGGATTACAACTGAGCGGTCGAGCGCAGCCCCGCCGATGCGCAGCAGCGCCGAAGCAGCGCGAAGAGACCGCAAAGCTCCGGCCAGCCTGCCGCGAAGCGGACAGGACTGACGTCACGAGATTCACTCCCGTGATGGCCACACGGTCGTACCTTACTCCCCCTAGTAAGGCGCCTCAGTCTCCACGCACCGAAACGCCCCCTTCGCTGGCTTGCTCAGCGCGGATAGGCTCTCCTCACCCGCCTGCCGGCACATGCCCTCGCTCTTGAAGCGGTCGGTCCGCTGCCAGTTCGACCGGTCGCCGGCATCGGGATAGACGTACAGTGACCATTTGCCCGGCGTGTCGTCGCAGGCGGCGAGGAGGAAGAGAGGGGCGAGCAGGTAGCGGCGCTTCATCGCCCGTTGGATAGCGCAGTCGGCGGAGCGCGTTTAGTGCTGGGCCGTGCCCTTGTCCTGGACTTGATCCGGGTTCTGAGACTTACTGATCCAGGAAGCTCCGCATTTTCCGCGACCGTGACGGATGCTTCAGCTTCCGCAACGCCTTCGCCTCGATCTGCCGGATACGCTCGCGGGTAACCGAGAACTGCTGCCCGACTTCCTCCAGCGTGTGATCGGTGTTCATGCCGATGCCAAAGCGC